>Ga0213823_1000452_pt1 | contig 35249 bp, 40 predicted proteins | sample MC6MC0907MG_FD_179887 | JGI IMG/M metagenome (GOLD analysis project Ga0213823, IMG submission 179887) | Enriched soil aggregate microbial communities from Iowa State University, Ames, United States - MC6-MC0907-MG | ecosystem: Environmental > Terrestrial > Soil > Unclassified | place: USA: Iowa...
AGCCGCGAACACCCGCAAAGCGGGTGCCATCTGGCGCAATTCCCAAGCTTATCGCGGTCCCTGTGGGAGCAACTGTCTTGCTCAACCTTGCCAAATCCCTTTACCCGCCAACCGCTCCCGGTCATGCGGCAGGTTGAAATCCTGCAGCGGCCCTTTGGGCACGATGCCGTTCGGGTTGATGGTCTTGTGGCTCATGTAATAGTGCTTCTGGATGTGCTCCATGTTCACCGTTTGCGCCACGCCCGGCCACTGGTACAGCTCGCGCAGCCAGTTGGACAGGTTCGGATAGTCGCTCAGCCGGCGCAGGTTGCACTTGAAGTGGCCGTGATACACCGCATCGAACCGCACCAGTGTGGTGAACAACCGAACATCGGCCTCGGTCAGGTATTCGCCTGCCAGGTAACGATTGCGGCTCAGCAAGTCTTCCAGGTGATCCAGTTCGTTGAACACTTCGTCGAACGCCGTCTCATAGGCTTCCTGCGTGGTGGCAAAGCCTGCGCGATAAACGCCGTTGTTCACTGCTGGGTAGATGCGTGAGTTAAGCGCCTCGATGGCTGGACGCAGCGGCTCCGGGTACAAGTCCAGGTGGTTGCCCGTCAGCTCGTTGAACGCGCTGTTGAAGATGCGGATGATCTCTGCCGACTCGTTGTTGACGATGCGCTTCTCTTGTTTGTCCCACAGCACGGGCACGGTCACGCGGCCGGTGTAGTGCGGGTCGTCCTGGGTGTAGCGCTGGTGCATGAATTCAAGGGCGTCGAGGTGATCCCCGGTGGAGCCTTGCTGCTGGTCGAAGGTCCAGCCGTTTTCCTGCATCAGCCAGCTGACCACCGACACATCGATCAACGGTTCGAGGCCTTTGAGGGCGCGAACGATCAGCGTGCGATGAGCCCATGGGCAAGCCAGCGACACATACAGGTGATAGCGACCGGCCTCGGGGGCCGGCAACTGATTGCGACGCTGGGCGTTCTCCCGCTTGAAGGCGCCATCCTTGCCGTTTTCATACCACTGGTCGTGCCAGCGGCCGTCGATCAAAAGGCCCATGGTGAGCTCCTCGGAACAAAGTTGTTTGTCGTTGGAGCCCAGTCTAGGGGAAATCGTTCGAACAAATAGCGCAAAGACTGCGCACTTATTATCTACTTATTCGATTGGTTTCGGGCGGCCCAATAAGCGCGTGCAGCTGCAAACGCCTCGTCACGAGTCTGGCCCAAACCGCGCAGGGCAAGGGACATGGTTGCAATGACGGCCATCTCGCCGTAACTGTCTGCAGCCTCGCCGCGCCACACTGCCAGCAACTGTTCGGGCTGCAGGCTCGCTGGTTTGACATGGCGGCGTTCACTCAGCGCCGGCCATTCCTCGTCCCAGGCTTCGCCTGCGCTGGTGCCGTACAGGTGGCTGATGACGTCCGGGTTGACCTCGATCTCACCACCATCGCCCTTGATCACCACGGCGTGGTCGCCGAGCAGGCGGCTGGCTTCGCGGTGCACGGCCTGGTAGCCGGGGTGGAAGATGCTCTGCAGCCCGCAGCGTGCACTCAACGGGTTGAGCACCCGGGCCAGCGAGTGGATGGGCGAGCGCAGGCCGAGGGTATTGCGCAGGTCGATCATCCGTTGCAGCTGCGGGGCCCAGTCTTGCAGCGGGAAGAACGCCAGGTGCTGCTGGTCCAGTGCCTGCTCGACGGCGGACCAATCGCGGCACAGGGGGATCTCCAGCAGGGCCAGCAGTTGCTCGGTGTACATGCGCCCGGCCGTGTGCGCGCCACCGCCGTGCAGGAGGATGCGCACGCCATTGTTGGCCAGGCACTTGGCGGCCAGCAGGTACCAGGGCAGGTGGCGCTTCTTGCCGGCGTAGCTTGGCCAGTCCAGGTCGACGGCAATGCGCGGGGCCTGCAGATGCGCGCGCAGGGCTTCGGTGAAACCGGCCAGTTCCTCGGCACTTTCTTCCTTGTGCCGCAGCAGCATGAGGAAGGCACCCAGCTGGGTGTCCTCGACCTTGCCTTCCAGCAGCAGGGTCATGGCCGCACGGGCTTCCTCACGGGTCAAGCCGCGGGCGCCGCGCTTGCCTTTGCCAAGGATGCGCACGAATTCGGCGAAGGGGTGTTCGGCGGGGGTTTCCAGGGTCAGCGGGCGAGCTTCTGTCATATGCAATTGGTCGGCTTGGGCAGGCCCGCCAGCTTGGCGGCGAGTTTGGCGGGGGTGCCATTGAACAGGCGGTTCAGGTGCGGGCTGTTGCCCTTTTCCGGGCCCAGCTTGAGCGCGGTGTACTTGATCAACGGGCGCGTGGCAGGCGACAGCTGGTACTCCTCGTAGAACTGGCGCAGCAGTTCGAGGATCTCCCAATGGTCGGCGGTCAGGGCCATGCTTTCGCGCTCGGCCAGCGCCTCGGCGACGGCGCGGGACCAGTCTTGCAGGTCGACCAGAAAGCCGTCTTTGTCCAGGGCAATGGCCTGGTTGTCTACCGTCAGGGTGTTCATAGCCAGCTGTTGACCTTGTCGTAGTGCAGCGATAGCGCAACGAACGCCTGGTAGTCCACCGCTTTGGCCAGCCCGCCGGTGATGGCGCGGGCCTGCAGGTCTTCATCGAGGGCGAACAGGCGCTGACCCAGGCCGGCTGCTTGCAGCAAGCGCTGCGTCTCGCTGCCATCGCGCAGGGCGTAGACCGCATCGCCGCACAGCAGCAAGGCATCCTCGCTGCCGAGCAGGCGCAGGCAGCTGCCGAGGCGGTCGTCGCCGAAGGGGGAGTGGGTAATCACGTGCAAGGTCGGCATCAGAGCGTCACCACTTGGTCGAAACGGGCAATCAGTGCCCTCAGTGCTGCGTCGTCCAGCACATCTACCGGCAGCGCCAGCTTATCGGCGGCCAGCCCGCGCACGGCCAGGCTGTGCTGACAGGCGAACAGTGCTTCTACGCCAAACATCGGCAGGGCCTGCAGGTTGGCGGCAAGATTTTTTTGCTGCACGGCGGCGGGTTGCTGATGGGGCGCTAGCTGGAATACGCCGTCATCGAGAAACAGCATGCCCAGCGGCAGATCGAAGGCACCGCCAGCCAAGGCGATGTCCAGTGCTTCGCGGGCGGATGGGCCGTTCCACGGTGCCTGGCGGCTGATGATCAACATGGATTTGGCCATTTCAGTCACCTCCAAAGCAGATCAGGCGGTCTGCTTGCTGCGCCGCTTCGTGCAATTGGCCCAGGCCGGACAGCTCCCACGGCTTGGGCAGGTTCACGGCCGGGCGCTGGTAGCGGCTGGCCTCGGTTTCGTCGAGCACGCCGCGACGCAGGGCTGCGGCGATGCACACCACAGCGTCGAGCTGGTGGCTGTCGATAAAGGCGCGCCACTGGGCGGCGATGTCCTGTTCATCCTGGGGCGCGACGACGTTGGCCGAGGCGCTGTGCACGCCATCCTGATAGAAGAACAGCCGGGCAATCTCATGCCCGCCAGCCAGCACCGCCTCGGCGAAGCGCAAGGCGCGCCGCGAAGAGGGCGCATGGGCCGGGGAAAAAACCGCGATAGCGAATTTCATGGATAACTCGTGCAAAAGAATGCCGCCATGATAAAGCAAAAAAGCCCGCGCCCGCTTGTGCAAGCGGCCCGAGCTTTCTATTCAAACCCAGGTCTGTGCGATCCCACAGGTGCTTCGCATGGCTTGAGCCCGATGCGGTCGGTGTAGGGGCTGGCTTGCCGGCGATGGGCCGCGCAGCGGCCCCTTGGCACAGCCAGAAGGGCACAATGCTCAAGCCTGCTCCTTGCTCTCCGGCAAGAACCAGTTCAGCACCAGCGCACAGATCCCCCCAGTAGCCACACCCGACTCCAGCACATTGCGAATCGCCGCGGGCATATGCGCCAGGAACTCCGGCACCTGCGCCACGCCCAGGCCCAGCGCCAGCGACACGGCGATGATCAGCAACGCGCGGCGGTCCAGGCGGGTGCTGGCCAGGATGTTGATGCCCGAGGCCGCGACCGCGCCGAACATGACCATGGCCGCGCCGCCCAGTACCGGTTCAGGCACTGCCTGAATCACCCCGGCAACGCTTGGGAACAGGCCCAGCAACACCAGCATCACGGCAATCCAGATGCCGATGTGGCGGCTGGCAATGCCAGTCAGCTGAATCACGCCGTTGTTCTGCGCGAAGATCGAGCTAGGGAAGGTATTGAACAGGCCGGCCAGCAGCGAGTTGGCACCGTTGACCAGCACGCCACCCTTGATCCGCTGCATCCACACCGGCCCTTCAACCGGCTGGCGCGACACCTTGCTGGTGGCGGTAACGTCACCGATGGCTTCCAGCGAAGTCACCAGGTAGATCACCAGCATCGGAATGAACAGCGCCCAGGAGAAGCCCAGGCCGAAGTGCAGCGGCGTCGGCACCTGGAACAGCGCGGCCTGATGCATGCCGGTGAAATCCAGGCGGCCCATGTAGCCGGCCAGTGCATAGCCAACCGCCAGGGCGATGACGATGGCGCAGCTGCGCATCCACACCACCGGGACGCGATTGAGGATCACGATGATCGCCAGCACCACGCCCGACAGCAGTAGGTTATCGCCGTTGGCAAAGGTGCCATTGGCCATGGCGCCAAAGCCACCGCCCATGCTGATCAGGCCGACCTTGATCAGGGTCAGGCCGATCATCAGCACCACGATACCGGTCACCAACGGGGTGATCAGGCGTTTGACGAACGGCAGGATGCGCGACACGCCCATCTCGACGAACGAGCCGGCGATTACCACACCAAAGATAGCCGCCATCACGCCTTCAACCGGCGTGCCTTGCTTGACCATCAGCGCGCCACCGGCAATCAGCGGCCCGACGAAGTTGAAGCTGGTGCCCTGCACGATCAACAGCCCGGCGCCGAATGGGCCAAAGCGTTTGCACTGCACGAAGGTGGCGATACCCGAGATCACCAGCGACATGGAGACGATCAGGTTGGTATCACGCGCCGAAACGCCCAGCGCCTGGCAGATCAGCAGGCCAGGGGTGACGATCGGCACGATGATCGCCAGCAGATGCTGCAGGGCAGCCAGCAGGCCGATCAGTAGCCGTGGTTTGTCCTCCAGGCCAAGCACCAGTTCATTGGCAGGCGCCGCTGCGCCTGGGCTGTGTTCGTGTGAGCTCATTGCTGAAAGCCGCCCCGGAAGAAAAAAGGAGCGCATTCTACGGGGTGATGAAGGATTGCGGTAGAGAAAAGCACGATGGCGGCATGATCGGCGAGCATTTGCCTGATTATCTGACTTTTTAGTCAATTATTGGCGTGCGCCACGTTCCCTGTAGGAGCAGCACAAGGTTGCTTTCAGAGAACAAAACTTGACTCGTCAATGTAGCCGGGGACTCTGTAGGAGCGGGCTTGCCCCGCGAACACCGGCAAAGCCGGTGCCATGCACCGCACGGCCCCTTCGCGGGGCAAGCCCGCTCCCACAATGACCACTGTTATCTGCGTGACCGCGCAGCCCCAAGGGCTGGCAGTCTCCGGCCCACAAAAAAGCCCGCCGAAGCGGGCTTTCTCACACAGCAATCAATCAGTCATCACGGCCCATGATGCCAAACAGCTGCAGCAGGCTGACGAACAGGTTGTAGATCGATACATACAGGCTGATGGTCGCCATGATGTAGTTACGCTCGCCACCGTGGATGATCGCGCTGGTCTGGAACAGGATGCAGACCGACGAGAACAGCACGAAGCCAGCGCTGATCGCCAGTTGCAGGCCGCTGATCTGGAAGAAGAAGCTGGCAACCACGGCGCCCAGCAGGACAAAGAAGCCGGCAGTGATGAAGCCACTGAGGAAGCTCATGTCCTTGCGGGTGATCAGCACGTAGGCCGACAGGCCGCCGAACACCAGCGCAGTCATGGCAAACGCCGAGCTGACCACTTCAGCGCCACCGGCCATGCCCAGGTAACGGTTCAGGATCGGGCCGAGGATGAAGCCCATGAAGCCGGTGAGGGCGAAGGTGGACACCAGGCCCCAGGCCGAATCACGCAGTTTGTTGGTGAGGAAGAACAGGCCGTAGAAGCCGATCAGCACGACGAATACGTTCGGGTAGCCGACACGCATCTGCTGGGCAACGAAAGCCATGACACCACTGAAGGCGAGGGTGAGTGCCAGCAGGCTGTAGGTGTTGCGCAGGACCTTGCTGACCTCGCGCTGCTCGACCTGTTGGCCGCTGTGTACGGCATAATCCTGTTCGCGCATGGCGACACTCCTTGGTAAACCTGTGGTTTTGGAACGTTCAGATGCTAGGAGTCTATCAGAGCTCCTGCAACCGGCGACATAGAGAGTTTGACAGCGTGTTTCATTACGGTATTATGGCGGCCGCAAAACGAGCTGGAAGCGTGGCCGAGTGGTTTAAGGCAACGGTCTTGAAAACCGTCGATGGGCAACTATCCTAGAGTTCGAATCTCTACGCTTCCGCCACTATTTTCAACAAAAGCCCCGACTACTCGGGGCTTTTGTGTTTCTGGGGTTTGGCACAAGGTCCCCACCGGCCACAAGCGTGCGCTGTACCTGTAGGAGCGGGCTTGCCCGCGATCAGGCCAGATCAGCCAACCAATCATTTCCAGTCTCAAGGCAGCGTCCGCGCCACAGCGGCACATTGAGGCAAGCAGAGAATGCACGCGTACAAAGAGCTCTCGCACTCAGGCACAGTCCTTTGCACCCTCGCTTCATGCATCATGCTCCAAGCACTCCTCCCAAAGCTGAACCCGCCAAATGCCAGACTCCGCCAAACCCAACCGTGCCATCTACGACCTGGACATGCTCCGCACCCTGGTCATGGTCGCCGATTGCGGCAGCTTCACCACCGCCGCCGCGCGTCTGCATTCCACCCAGTCGACCGTCAGCCAGAAGGTTCGCCGCCTTGAAGAAATGGTCGGCCAGCAGTTGCTCGACCGCAGCAACCGCGAGGTTCACCCGACCGACGCGGGTGAGACCCTGCTGGGCTACGCACGTCATTTGCTCGCAGTCAGCCACCAGCTGACCGAAGCAATGGCAGGCGGTGTCACAGTCACCGTGCGCATCGGCCTGCCGGATGACTTCGTCGCCGGCGAGACCATGCAGGCGCTGGCGGCCTTCAACCGCAAGCACCCCAAGGTCAAGCTGGAGATCACTGGCGGCTTGAGCCGCGATCTGATGAGCACCTACGACCGTGGCGAGCTGGACCTGGTGCTGGTCAAGCAGCGCCGTAACAGCCGCGAAGCGGTTGCCTGTCAGCCGGAGCGTATCGACTGGTTCGACAGCGCGCATTATCCGTGTTTCGCCCTGGACCCGATCCCGCTGGTGGCCTTCCCGCCGCGTGGGCTTTACCGGGACGACATGATCAGCGCGATCGAGGCCATGGGCCGCAATTGGCGTATCGGCTTTACCAGTTCGAGCCTGGCCGGCATTCAGGAAGCGGTGGCCCAGGGGTTGGGCGTCAGCCTGCTGCCGCACCGGGTGGTGACGCCAGCGCATCGGATACTGGGGGCGCAAGAGGGGTTCAAGCCGATCAGGGTGTTCGAGGCGGCGATATTTCATCGGCCCACGGCGGATCCGATGGTCAAGGCGTTGGCTGAGATACTTGTGGGAATTCTGCGGGTGGAGGCTGAGTAAGGGGTTAAGGCTGTTAAACGTCAGTTGGGGCTGCTTTGCAGCCCATCGCAGGCAAGCCAGCTCCTACAGGTACAGCGCAAATCTGAATACTTGCGCAGTGCCTGTAGGCGCTGGCTTGCCGGCGATGAGCCGCAAGGCGGCCCCATTCACGCATTATCGACGAATTTCTGCAGCAAACTGCGCCGCCTTTAATTGCAACTGCGCAGGCCCGCCCCAGAACGCGCCGTGGCGCACGATCACCCGCTCGTGGATGGCGGCAGCCACGGCGGCGGCTGCATTTGGCGCTTTGAACAGCACAAAGCTCGCTTCATTGCCGACCTTCAGCCCATAGTCCTGCTTACCCATCACCCCGGCACTGGCGACGGTCGCCATCTCCAGCGCTACGCGCAATTCTTCGTCGGTGTTGAACCCTGAGCGGTAGCTGACCAGCATGGCCCGTTGCAGCATGTCGCCGTTGCCGTAGGGCCACCAGGCGTCCTGGATGTTGTCGTTGCCAGTAAACACCCGCACGCCGCCGGCCCGCAGGCGCAGCACCGGTGGGAAGGCGTGCTCGCCGGGGGCGTTGGTCATGATCGAAATGCCGGCCCGGGCCAGCATTTCGGCAGTGCGGTCGACCACACTGTCGGACACATCGCCCAGGCCATAGGCATGGCTGACCGCCACCAGGCCTTGCATGCCCAGTGCCTCGGTGCGGGCCGCGATGCGTTCGAGCTGCGCGATGCAGATGTCGCCTGGCTCGTGCAGGTGGATATCAGCCTTGACGCCATGCCTGTCGGCGATGCCGAAGACGATATCCAGATGGGCGTCGGCGTCGCCGTCCAAGGTGGTCGGGTCGATACCGCCCACCACCTGGACGCCTTCGCGCACGGCCGCGTCCATCACGTCGGCGGTACCGGGGCAAGTGACTACGCCGGCCTGGGGGAAGGCCACCAGCTCGATGTCGACCAGGCCTTTCCACTTTTCGCGGGCTTCGAGGATGGCGTGCAGGTGGGTGAGACCGGTTGTGGCGTCCACGTCCACGTGGCAGCGCATGGCGATTGTGCCGAAGGAGGCGGCCTGGCGGATCAGCGCGTCGGCGCGCTCGACGATGGGCGGGGCGCTGGCGAGCTCGCGTTTTTCCACGGCCAGGCGCTCACGCAAGGTGGCCACCGGTTGATGTGGGCGCCAGCGGTCACCAACGAAACTCTTGTCCAGGTGAATGTGGCCATCGACAAAGCCCGGCAGTGCCAGCAGGCCTTCCAGGTCGATGGTTTCGCGGGCCGCTTCGGCGGCGCGTTGCGGGCCGATGTGGGTGATGCGCCCGTTGGTGACGGCGATGTGCAGGGGCAGGCCATCCTGGTCGATGGCGTTGATGAACTCACGGTCGTTCATGGTCGGGCCTTTTTTCCGAGGCTTGGGTGACGTCATACGGTAGGGATGATGCGGGCACGGCTCAAATTAATTATCGGGATCGAGTGCAGTGCATTTATGGATGCAGGCCTGCATTAAAAAGCCCACTGGGGTCGATTTCGATAATTAACTTTCCAAGCCCGGGCACTCGGCCCAGCATTGGGCGCGTGCCCCGCTGGCCGCTTGCTGCGGCGCTTGCGGGCGGGTCATCACCAACAATAAAAACAAATGCCGTGTCGGGGTCCTCATGATCAAAGATTCCAAGCTACTGCGTGCCGCCCTCATTTTCATTGCCTGTACTTCCTTCATTGTCTGCGGGGTGCAACCCATCTTCATGGGCTTGATCACCGAGCGGTTGAGCCTGCCACTCGACCTGCAAGGCTGGGTGGTGTCGGTCGAGATGATCGGCATGACCCTGGGCACCTTGCTGTGCCCGCTGCTGATGAAGCGCCACGGCGGGCGCAGCCTGTGCCTGTTCGTCGGGATGCTGTGCGTGGCCTTGAGCATCGCCACTGCCTTTGCCACGACCAGCATGATGTTGTTGGTGGTACGGATGGCGGCCGGTGCCTGCGCGGGGCTTGCCTATGCCTATGCGGTGACGACGCTGGGGCGTTTGCCCGACCAGGACCGCTCTTTTGGTTTGATGCTGTTGTTGCAGACACCGGAGTACTCGTTGTTTTCCGCAGCCCTGCCATTGCTTGCCGCGCAGAGCGGGGCTGTGACGGCCTTGTGCTCGTTCGGGCTGTGGTACCTGCTGATTTGCGCCGCCAGCCTGGTGTTGCCGCGTCGCCCGGCGGCCGCGCTTGAAAGTGGCGAGGGCACCCCGGCCCAGGGTGGTTCGGCGCGCACCGGGCGCAGCGCGCTGGTGGGCATGCTGTTCATGCAGGTCGCCATCTACTGCGTCTGGGGGTTCATTGACCAACTGGCACGTGACCAGGGCATCGGTGGCGTTGATATTGGCTGGGCATTTGGCCTGTCGGCCATTGGCGGGCTGCCCGGGGCTGCACTGCCAAGCCTGCTGGGCGCCCGGGTCAACCGCCAGCTGATGATCGCCGTGGGGCTGGTGGCGGTGTTCATTTCCATTGCCATGCTCACCGGCCATACCCGCACGCCGATACAACTATGTGTTGCGCTGCTATTGCTCAACTTCGGCTGGGTGCTGTCACTGTCGTACTACATGGCACTGATCACCACCAACGACCCGACCGGCAAACTCACGCCCCTGGTCAGCATTACCTTGATGGGGGCCGCAGCGGTGACGCCAGCGCTGATCGCCCTGCTGGTGGAGGGCTCCAACCAGCAACTGATCTTCCTGCTGGGGACCGGGGCGCTGGTGCTTGCCTTTGCCGTGACGTGCCTTGGGGCAATGCCCAGGCGTGCGCGCAACAGGGCTGCTTGCTGAGCAACAGCGCGCTGGGGGACGTCGCCGTCACTGCAGCGTCGGCGGCTTCATCCCTTGTGGCAACCCGGCCACTACCGCTTCCATCCGCGCGATTTTCCGCGCAAGCCGTTGTGCTTCCTCTTCTTTGCCCAAGGCCTTCAGACGGTCTCGCTCCTTGCGCAATGCAAGCAGGTTTTTTTGCAGTGCCATGCCGGACTTATTGAACGGGTCCATTTGTTTCTCACGCTAAGGGCCTCCGTGCCGTTGTAGGAAAAATGGACCGTAGCAGCTCGATAATCCTGCGAAAACTGAGGTTTCATACAGCGAATGCTCGGAGTCAGGATATTGCCTACCGCATCAGGTGAAACGTCCTACAAATCTGTGCTGCACCTGTTTCTAATCGTGTAGCTGGGACTTGGGCGCAGCACCCGGATTTGTTGGGTTGTCGGCAGTTAGCGTGTGCAGTTACACCGCACACGGCTGCCAGGCCGTTGTTGCTCGGGCTGAAACCTCAGGTTGCAATTGCATGCTCGTATTACAGGTGATCGGCATCCACCACGGCCTTGGCGAACCCTGCGGCAGCTTATGCCCGGTACCTCCGCTGATCGGCCGATCTTGGTACTTGCCGGTTCCTTTTATCGGCCCGGCGTATCAGCTCTGCTACGATTCACGCCTTTCAGCCAAGGACCGGCCCGTGGAATACGTTGTCATCGCACCCCATCGCAGTGCATACCCCAAGCCTTTGCGCTTCGCCAAAGGCACGTTGCTGGAGGTGGGGCAGCGCTACGAGGGGGAACCAGGCTGGCAGGACTGGTACCTGTGTCGCTGTGACGGGCAGTTGCCGGGTTGGGTGCCGGCGCAGGTGATCGAGCGGCTCGGTGTGGGGCAGGGCAGGGCGCTTGAACACTATTCGGCGCATGAGCTCGATGCCGATCCCGGTCAGCGGGTATACAGGCTGCGGCAGCTTAACGGCTGGATGTGGTGCAGGCGCCTGAGCAATGGCGAACTGGGCTGGCTGCCGCTGGAAAAGCTGAAACTCGAGCGCTGAAAACCATCTGATACGCTTTTTTTACGCCAACCTGAAGCTGTAACCGTATCAGCCAGAAACCGATAATGCTCTTCATCCCTACACACATTTGAAGAGGTTCCGATGGGCAAGCTCGCGCTGTTTCTGGGTGGCTTTCTGCTGTTGACCATTCTGATAGGCCTGCTGGGTACTATCCCGCCAAGCTGACATTCCGCCGACCCTCCGGCCCGTCTCATTCGCCAGACGGGCCAGCTTCCTGCCATCTCGACAGGGTTGATGGTATACCGCTGGACTAGCGGTAGCTGCAAGTCGTTCTCAAGTGCAAAGCGCTCGTGTACTCTCCCGCTCGCGTCATAATGGGTCGCAGTGCGGGCCGGTCTTTTGCCTTGGAGTCAATACATAGTGGAATGCAAGAAGGGCACTTCAGCCGTGCTGGAGTGGCGTAGCCGTTTTCTCACCGCAGGCACCCTCGACGAGGAAGAATACGATCAGGCGTTGCGCAGCGCCGAAGCACTGGAGCAATCAGGTGTGATCAACGCAGTTGAATGGATCGAGCTGGTCAAGGCTGCCAATGTGGCGCTGCTGCGCGTGCGATAAGTCCTTCTTTGCAAGGGGAAATCTGTCCACAAAAATCGTGGGTAGGTCTGTGGATAAAATGCTGTAAGCCAAGCCGGTAGAGGCTTCTGTTAAATTGAGCAGATTTTGAGCAGCCCTCAACGGGCCCTTTGCAAACCCGCTTCACCCGCCTGGCGTAGTGCCAACAACAGTTCACGGACCCGCGCCGGCAGCTCGCCAGCAGGGTAGACCGCATGCATCTGTGGGTCCTGGCCGGTGCTCGACGTCAGCCGGTAATCGGGGCATACCCGCACCAACCGCCCCGCCTTCACTTGCGCTTCGCCGACCCAGTCAGCCAGGCGGGCGATACCGGCACCCGCCAGCGTGCTGTGGTACACAGCATCGCCCGAACTCAAGCGCAGTCGTGGGTGGGGGCGCAGGCTGGTGATGCGGTCATCGCGGCAGAAGTGCCATGCCTTGAGGATGCGCGGGGCGGTGTGCAGGATCAGTGAGTGGTTGGCCAACTCCTCTGGCTGCCGAGGGGTGCCGTGACGGGCCAGGTAATCCGGGCTGGCATACAGATGGCGTTGATAACGCCACAGCGGATAGCCAATCAGCTCGCTCGACTGCGGAAAAGCACCGCGGACCACGAAATCGAGCTTGTTCAACAGCGGGTCGGTGGCCTCATCGCCATAGTGCACATCCAGGGTCACCTGGGGGTGATGTTGGGAAAACGCCGCCAGTACCTCGGGCAACACGTGCTCGCCCAGTAATTGCGGCACCCCGAAGCGGATCCAGCCTTGCGCACTACCCCTGAGCGCTGCCAGCTCGTCGGTGGCATCCCGTTGCACATCCAGCAAGCGCTCCGCATGCGGCAGCAGGCGCTCACCGGCGTCGGTGAGGGTCACTGCATTGGCGTTGCGGTTAAGCAGCTTGCACCCGGTATTGTCTTCCAGCATCTGCACTGCGCGGGTGACAGCGCTGGGCGAGCGCCCCAGGGCGCGGGCTGCGGCGACGAAGCTGCGCTTGTGCGCGACGCTGACGAAGGCCTGGATTTCGCGAAGCATGTCCAACGCCATGAAGCGCTCCTTGTTGCAGTTTTTGCAATATGGCATTTCAACACACACGCGCCGCTTTGATTAGCCTTGCAGTCTGCATTTACTGCCTGGAACCGCGTCATGATGGATATCGCCGTACTTTCCCTGTTTGCCTTTGCCGCTGGGCTGATCGACGCCGCCGTGGGGGGCGGAGGGCTGATTCAGATCCCGGCGCTGTTCAACGTGCTGCCCACCGCGCAACCGGCGGCACTGCTGGGCAGCAACAAGCTGGCGTCGGTGTGCGGCACGGCCTTCGCCGCACGTTCGTTCATTCGCAAGGTGACCCTGGATTGGGGGCTGATCGTGCCGGCGGCACTCAGCGCATTCGTCATGTCATTCGCCGGCGCCGCGACGGTGTCGCTGGTGCCGCCCAGCGTGATGCGCCCGGCGGTGCTGGTGCTGATCGTGCTGATGGCGATCTACACCTTCTGCAAGAAAGATTTTGGCACTCTGCACAAACCGGCGAAGATCGGCCGTAAGGAGCAGTGCCTGGCGGTACTGATTGGCGGTGCCATCGGGTTCTACGACGGCCTGTTCGGGCCAGGCACCGGCAGCTTCCTGATCTTCCTGTTCATCCGCTTCTTCGCCTTGGATTTCCTGCATGCCTCGGCCTCGGCCAAAGTAGTCAACATCGCCACCAACCTGGCGGCGCTGGTGTTCTTCGTGCCCACTGGCAACGTGCTGTACGCGATTGCCTTGCCGATGGCGGTGTGCAATATCCTTGGCGCGCTGACTGGCACCTGGCTGGCGGTGCGCAAGGGTGCAGGGTTCGTGCGCGGGCTGTTCCTGATCCTGCTGTGCGTGCTGATCGCCAAGCTGTCCTGGGACCTGCTGGCCGGTTGAGTCAGCTCACCTCGCGCCGCGCGTGCGCCTGTTCGACGCGGTTGCGGCCGTGCGCCTTGGCGCGGTACAGCGCCTCGTCAGCCCGTGCCATCAATTCATCAAGGCTCGGCGCGGCACTGTCCGCGGCACAGCCGTCCAGGCCAATGCTCACGGTAATCTGCAGGCGCGCATCGCGCTGGGCAAGGTGCAAGTCCTGCACCGCGCGGCGCAGGCGCTCGGCGGTGAACGTGGCGCTCTCCGGCGCAAGGCCCGCAAGCAGGACCACGAATTCTTCGCCACCCATGCGCGCCAGCAGTTCACCGTCGTGTAACTGGTCCTGCAGGGTGCGGGCAAACTGACGCAGGACCTGGTCGCCGACGGCGTGGCCGTGGCGGTCATTGATCGATTTGAAATGATCGATGTCGAGCATCATCAAGGTCAGCGGCAGGGCCTGGGCATGCTTTTGGCGGCTGTCGAGCAGGGCGTTGGCGCGGCGGGTGAAGGCGCTGCGGGTCAGCACGCCGGTGAGGTGATCAATGGTGGCCTGATGGGCCAGGCGCGCCAGCAGGCTGCGATTGGCCTGGCTGACACAGGCCACTACCAACGGCCCGAGCACCAGCATGGCAATGCCCAGACGCGCCGACATCAACGTGGTGACCCCGGTTTCGCTCTGCGGCACGCTGAAATGCATGAGGTTTTGCGCCACGGCGACAATCAGCGTGCTGCCCGTCGTGAGCGTCAGCAGTGAAACCAGAAACGGCGAGTAGGTCCAGGCACACCACAGCAACGCTGCGATCGGGAAGGCAATGGCACCCGGCCCGCCAAAGGCAATGCTCAAGGCCAGCGATGCCAGCAGCATCAGCAAGGGCGCCAGGCGGATGGCCTGGGCACCGCTGCGCACCAGCGCCCGGGCCGAAGGCGCGGTGAGCAACACTGGCAGGACCATTACGCTGGTCGAGAACTGCTCGCTGAACCACGCCAACCAGGTTGAGCGCAGCGATTGTTCGAACCACGGCGCGGCCATCACGCAGGCCAGGCTGGCGGCCACCGCTGCACCTGCCGCGCAGGCGCCGAATACACTAAGCACGCCATGCGGGCTGCGCATGCGCCGGTGCAGGCGCGGCAGGCGTGACAGCAGCAGCCACACCGTCGCCACCGCACCCAGGTTGCTCAGGTTCAACCACAGGGCCGGGGCCCACTCGCTGCCACAGGCCAGGTCGGCAGCGACCATCGCCAGCCAGACCAGGGTAAAACCGATCAGCCCGGCCTGGCGCGGGTAACGCAGCAACACGCCAGCCAGAACCGCATTCACGGGCCAGAACAGTGACAGGGATTCGATTGGCCGGGCCAGGATGCCACCCAGGGTCAGGGCGAAGGTCAGGCCGAACAGAGCGACGTAGGGCATCAAGCGCGATTGGGCTGGAAAAACCATAGAATCGACCGACAAGCGGAGACGAAATCCAGGACAACGGCTGTAGGCACCTGGGGCAATATCGCGTCAGTGTGTTTCCACCCAACGGTTGGTGTCAATCTGCCCCAATCGCACCGGCTAATGCCGATTAGCCTCCATTGTGTGCCGAGCTCGTCACAAACCGTAGAACCAGGGCACCATGAGCACTGCCACCAGCATCACCAGTACGGTGAAAGGTACGCCCACCTTGACGAAGTCGGCGAAGCGGTACTGGCCAGGGCCGAGCACCAAGGTGTTCACCGGCGAGGACACTGGCGTCATGAACGCCGCCGAGGCTGCTAGGGCCACGATCATGGCGAACGGGTAGGGTGACAGGCCCAGCTGGGTTGCGGTGCTGATCGCCACGGGGGCCATCAGCACGGCGGTGGCGGTGTTGGAGATGAACAGGCCGATTACCGCCGTGACCATGAACAGGCAGGCGAGCATGGCGATGGGCCCGGCGCCACCCAGCAGGCTGACCAGCCCGCCGACCGCCAGGTCGATGCCGCCGGTTTTCTGCAAGGCTTGGGCGAACGGCAGCATGCCGACGATCAACACCAGGCTTTGCCAGTGGATTGCCCGATACGCGCTGTTCATGTCGATGCAGCGCCCGGCGCCCATCAGCAGGCAGCCGATCAGCGCGGCGATCACGTTGGGCACCGCACCACTGACCATCAGCCCGACCATCACCGCCAGGCTGATCACGGCATACGGTGCGCGGGTGCGGGCCGGCGCCACCTGGTCGATCTCGGCGGGCAGGCTCAGCACCAGGAAGTCTTTGGGTTGGCCTTGCAGCTGACGTACCGCCTTCCACGGGCCGACCACCAGCAGCGTGTCGCCCAGTTTCAGCGGTTCTTCCACCAGGCGCTCGTCGATGGCCGCCTGCTCGCGGCGCAAACCGACCACGTTAAGGCCATAGCGGGTGCGAAAGGCCATATCCAGGATGCTTTTGCCGATCAGTTGCGAGCCTGGCGGCAGCGACACTTCGGCCATGCCCAGTTCCTGGGACTGGTCGATGAAGTAAGCGGCCTTGAAGTGCAGCGGTTCCAGCTGCATAGTCTGGCACAGGTTGCGCAGGTCGTCGCGGTTGGCGAACAGGTCGAGCAGCAGTACATCGCCCGGGTGCAGCACGGTGTTGGAGTCGGCGGCGATCACGCGGGTGGTGAATTTGTGCTGGCGCTCGATGCCGATCACGTTGGCGCCATGCCGGGTGCGTAACTCCAGCTCGCCGAGGGTATGGCCGATCAACGGGGATGTCGGGCGAATGCGCAGGCGTCGCTCGCGGCCGTTGAGTTTGTAGTCGAGCACCAGGTCGAGCAAGGTGCGGCGGCTTTCCACACGGCCGTCCTTGCGCACTTCGCCATTGAGCCAGTTGCGCGTCAGCAGCATGTAGCCGACGCCCAGTACCAGTATCACCAGGCCGAACGGGGTAAAGCTGAAAAAGCTGAAACCCTGTTCACCGTGGCGCACCAGTTCGCTGTGCACCACCACGTTGGGCGGTGTGGCGACCAGGCTGAGCATGCCGCTGATCAGGCCCGCAAAGCTCAGCGGCATCATCAGGCGGCTGGGCGAAATCTGCAGGCGTGCGGCGATACTCAACACCACCGGGATGAAGATCGCGACCACCCCGGTGGAGCTCATCACCGACCCCAGCCCGGCCACCGATACCATCAGCAACACCAGCAGGCGCGCCTCGCTGTTGCCGGCCCGCTCGCTCATCCATTCGCCGATGCGGTAGGCAATGCCGGTGCGCACCAGCCCCTCGCCGATCACGAACAGGGCAGCGATCAGTACCACGTTGGGGTCGCTGAAGCCGGCCAGGGCCTGCTCCACGGTGAGGATGCCCGACAAGGGCAGGGCGAGGATCACCATCAGGGCGACCACGTCCATGCGCGGGCGGTTGATGACGAAGAGGACGACGACGACAGCCAGCAGGCCGAGGACCCAGAGCAGTTCCTGGTTCATGGGGCGGGGGTGTTCCTTCACTCAAGGGGCACGAAAGACAGTAGCAGTCAGTGTGGCAGCTTGTGCAGAAGGCGGTGTTGATGTGTTGCAGGGTTTGCGCGCGTGGTGAAACAAAAAAGGGCCGCTGATGCGGCCCGGTGTTGCATGACTCAGTGGCGGTGACGGCGATGCTTCTTGCCGTTGTTGTCACCCAGGTGGTTGCCGATGGCGCCACCGGCCGCGCCACCCAGGCCGGCACCGATGGTGGAGCCGGACGAACCGCCCACCTTGCCGCCCAGCAGCGAGCCGCCGGCCGAGCCCAGGCCACCGCCGATGGCGGCTTCGGTACGGTTGCCCTTGCGCGCGCCAACGGCGCTGCCTGCTGCGCCACCCAGGCCGGCACCGATGGCCGCGCCGGTGCTGCCGCCCATCTGTTTGCCGACAATGTTACCCAGGGCACCGCCCAGGCCGCCGCCAATGGCGGCAGTGCCGTCACCGGCGAAAGCGCCTTGGCACAGCAGCAGGCCAAGGGCAAGGGAAGGCAAAGTCAGACGCATGATAGGAGCCTCGGAAGAATCATCAGGTTAGGTGTGGAGTGAAAAGACGTATCAACGGTAATTGCGGTCACGGTAGCGACGATCATCATCGTCGCGGTCATGCCGCTGGTGGTGGCGGTCGCCGCGATCGCCATCGCGCCATCCGCCATCGTCATCGCGGTAATGATGGTGGTGGCAGCCGGCAACCAACAGGAAGGCGGCGATCAACGAGAAGCTTGCAAGGCGGGTCATCACGATATAGGTCCTTGATCCGCTTAGGTTTACGGGACACTTTCTAAGACTGCGATCGATCCATTTGGTTTCCTGAGCGGGTAATTTTTTGCCCTGCCGGCGATGGGTGGCGTGCTTGCCGGCTGCTGTTCTGTCCCGCTCGGTCATGGCTCGCCAGCGGCACCGGGCATAGACTCCAGCACAGGCCACAGCAAAGATGGCCACCTGCCACACGGTGAATCATGATGATCGCCCACACGCCCACATTGTTCGCCGCTGTTGCCCTGGTCGCGACCATCATGGCGTTCTGCCTGTTGCTGGTTGGCCAGTTCAACCGCCGCGACAACCTGCTGCTCACCGGCTGCGGCTTGCTTGCCCACGCCCTGGCTTATGTCTGCTACACCGTTTACGGCCACGCGCCGCTCTGGCTCAGCTATGGCGTCGGCAACAGCCTGTTGTCACTGGCCTTGGCGTTCTATTCGGCGAGCCTGTTCCGCGTGCGTGAGCAACGCGTGCCCTGGCGATTGGTATTCAGTATCCCGGCGTTCATGCTGGTAGCGCTGATGCTGCTGCTCGACACCCTGGAGCCGCGCATGCTGCTGGCGACCCTGGTGTTGATGCTGCAATGCTCGCTGATCTTCTACTGGGCTCGGCGGCACGTCGAGCGGCCGGGCAGGGCGCACCTGTTGCTGGAGATAGGCGCCTTGATCAGCCTGATCGGGCTGGGCATGCGTGTGCTGGCGGTCATCAATGGCACCGCTGTGGAGATGCGCTACGACACCAGCAACCTCAAACAAAGCATTTCCGTGGCCATCGGCACGGTCACGGTGATGATGTATTCGATCGGCCTGGTGCTGATGGCCAAGGAGCGCAGCGAGTCACGCCTGCAGCACCTGGCCCTGCGCGATGTGCTCACGGGGACCTACAACCGCCGGGCGATTCTCGAGCGCTTTGCCTTGGAGCTGGACAGCGCCCGCGGCGAGCAGCGCAGCCTGGCCGTGGCGATGATCGACATTGACCATTTCAAGCGCATCAACGACCTGTACGGCCACTTGGCGGGTGACGAAGTGCTGTGCCATTGCGTTCGCCAGTTGCAGCAACGCCTGCGCCAGGGCGACAGCCTTGGCCGTTATGGCGGTGAAGAGTTTTTGCTGCTGTTGCCACACACCACTCGTGACGGCGCCATGGCAGCGTTGCAGGGCTTGCGCGAGGCCATTGCCCGCAGCCCGGCGCTTTTCGCCGGTAACGAAATTGCACTGCGTTTCAGCGTCGGGCTGTGGTGCGCTGTGCCGGGCCCGCATGACAGCACCGCGGGCCTGCTTGCCCAGGCGGACGCCGCGCTGTACCAGGCCAAGGCGGCTGGGCGTAACACGGTGCACATGGCGGCGCTGCTCGGGGCCGGTTGAGTCACTTGGCCGGGTGGATGGCGAGCACCACGCCATTGGTGATCTGCACTAGCACATAGTGGTCACCCATGCGCACCCAGTGGCTTTCCTTCTCGGGCGCCGGCAGGCCCTTGGCTTTCCAGTCCGTCAACGTCTGGTCGTCGCGCTTGTATTGGTCGGGGGCCTTGTCGCCAACTTTGAGTTCACGGTTGTGCGTCTCCGGGGCGGTGATGCTTTCTTCGGCCGAAGGTGCAGCCGAAGCGGCCATGGGCAGGCAGGGAAGGGCAGCAAACAGCAGGGCAGGCAACAGACGGGGTGCATTCATGACGATCTCCTTTGGGGGCATACCCTATCTGCGACAGCGGCGATGGCCGGACAATTCACTCTGGATGCCCGGCAATGCTAGAGTCGCTTTCTTTTTTGCCCCGAGGATGGAACATGCGAGCAATTCTGCCGATGGCTGCGGCGCTGGTATTGGTCGGTTGCGCTTCAGCGACCATGGATACGGCGCGCAGCGGCAAGCCGACCGTGCAGCTCGATTCGCGCAAGGCGCCTGAGCTGGTGGCCCAGTGCATCCAGTTCAGCTGGCAGAAAGAGGACGTGTTCGGGGACGATGCCAGTGGCTACCTGGAGCCGCGCAAGCAGGGCGGGCTGACGGTGTATACCCGTGAGGCGGAATCGTTTGTGGATGTGTATCCCCAGGGTAGCGGCACGCGGGTGGATTATTACGCGCAGAAGAACGACAGCATGGCGTTGCAGCGTCGTGCGGCGGCGGCAACTTGCTTGTAGTGCGCTCATGGACAAAGGCGCAGGCGGCGAGTGGCGCCTACGCCAACAGCCCGACCGCCTGCCGCTGACTTACACCCTGCAGGCCATCAAGGCCTGATCACGACAGGTAACCACCGTCCACGTTGAGCGAGGTACCGGTGGTGTAGCTGGAGGCATCGCTGGCCAGGTACAGCACCGCGCCGGCCATTTCCTTGGGGTCGGCCACACGCTTTAGCGGGATCTGTTGCAGTGCGGCGTTGAGGATGGCGTCGTTCTTCACCAGTGCCGAGGCGAACTTGGTGTCGGTCAGGCCCGGCAGCAGGGCGTTGCAGCGGATGCCGAACTGCGCGCACTCCTTGGCGAACACCTTGGTCATGTTGATCACTGCGGCCTTGGTCACCGAGTAGATGCCCTGGAAATGGCCAGGCGAAACCCCGTTGATCGAGGCTACGTTGATGATGCTGCCGCCACCGTTTTCGCGCATCAGCTTGCCGGCTTCCACCGACATGAAGAAGTAGCCCCGGATGTTCACGTCGACCGTTTTCTGGAAGGCGCTCACGTCCGTGTCCAGCACGTTGCAGAACTGTGGGTTGGTGGCGGCGTTGTTGACCAGCACATCCAGGCGCCCGAACTGTTCACGGATGCCGGCGAACACCTGCTGGATCTGTTCAAGTTCACCGATATGGCAGGCCACCGCAGTGGCCTTGCCGCCTGCCGCGGTGATCGCATCGGCCACCTGCTGGCAGCCTTCGAGCTTGCGGCTGGAGACGATCACATGGGCGCCCTGCTGGGCCAGCAAGTGGGCGATGGCTTCGCCGATGCCCCGGCTGGCGCCGGAGACGAATGCAATCTTGCCATCGAGGTCGAACAGGTGGGTCTTGGACATGCTGTTTTCCTTGTTGTCTGCCGTCAGAGCGTGGACTTGGCGATGACCTGCAAGCTCATCTGCTCCAGCAACCGGTTCATGTGAATGAACTGGGCGAAGCGTTTGTCCTGGGTCTGGCCGTGATAGAAGCGGTAGTAGATCTGCTGGACGATGCCCGCCAGGCGGAACAAGCCATAGCAATAGTAGTAATCGAAGTTGTCCAGGCTGATGCCCGCGCGCTCGGCGTAGTAATCGACAAACTGGCGGCGGGTAAGCATGCCGGGGGCGTTGCTCGGTTGGCGGCGCATCAGCTGCACCGGTGCCGGGTCGCTGGCCTCGATCCAGTAGGCGAGGCTGTTGCCCAGATCCATCAGCGGGTCGCCGAGGGTGGTCATTTCCCAGTCGAGCACGCCAATGATGCGCATCGGGTTTTCGGCATCGAGGATGACGTTGTCGAAGCGGTAGTCGTTGTGCACGATGCCTGGGCGGGGGTGGTCCGCTGGCATCTTCTCGCGCAGCCAGGCCATCACCTGCTCCCAGCGCGGGGCATCCGGCGTCAGGGCCTTTTCGTAGCGGCTGGTCCAGCCTTCGATCTGGCGTTGTACATAGCCTTCCGGTTTGCCCAGGTCAGCCAGCCCGCAGGCTTGATAATCGACCTGATGCAGCTCTACCAGTCGGTCTATGAAGCTTTTGCACAATGCCTCGGTACGCGTGGCATCCAGGTTCAGTTCGCTGGGGATGTCCGAACGCAGGATGATGCCTTTGACCCGCTCCATTACATAGAACTCACCGCCGATCAGCGTTTCATCGGTGCAGTGGGCATAGGCCTTGGGGCAGTACGGAAAACCGCTGTTGAGCTGGTTGAGGATGCGGAACTCGCGGCCCATGTCGTGGGCCGACTTGGCCTTCTGCCCGAATGGCGGGCGGCGCAGCACGAACTCTTGGCTGGGGTAGGCGACCAGGTAAGTGAGGTTGGAAGCGCCGCCTGGGAACTGGCTGATCTGTGGTGTGCCTTCAAGGCCTGTGATGTGGGCCTTGAGGTAAGGATCGATGACGGCCGCGTCGAGTTCTTCGCCGGGGCGTACCTGGGTGGACTGGTCGGTGAGCGTCATGCGTTTGCCTTATTATCGATCGCAAGGATTATTGGCTAATCTAATGGCCTAGGCGTGTTGGAACAAGCGTGCCAGGCGCCATATAGGTGAGGGTGTTGCAGGCCGATCACTGTTCCGAATGCCTTGCACCGGGCAAAAAAAAACCGAAGCCGGTCAGGCTTCGGTTTTCGCATCGCTCGGCGTGCCCCTCACTCAGGAAGGGAACAGCTCGCTGAGTTTCATCGACAGCATCATGTCGCCTTCAACGCGCAGTTTGCCGCCCATGAACGCCTGCATGCCGTCGGTTTCACCGCTGACGATGCCCTTGAGGGTTTCGCTGTCCATTACCAGGGTGCAGTTGGCATCCGGATTTTCACCTTCCTGCAGATCGCAGGTGCCGTTCTTGACGATCAACGCGTAGTGCTTGTCTTCGTCGGTGATGTTGAAGCCGAACACCAGGTCCAGGCCTTCGGCTGCGGACGGGTTGAACTTCTCTTGCATCTTTTTCACGGCATCAGCTACGGAGGTCATGGCGCATTCCTTATAGAGTGATTTACACGTCCCCGCAGGGACACAACAGGCCGGGCTCATCGGTAGGTGATGAGCTCCGGCACCTTCAACAGCTGCACGTGGGCTTGGCTGTTGAAAGAAGCCAGTGCCACGTCGCGGCCGCGAAACTTCAGCTGGCTGAGCGACGTGTTGATGATTTGCCAGTTCAGCGCGAAGGCCTGACTTGGGGTAATACCGCTAACCAGATGGAGCAGGGCGGCGATGGTGCCACCGGAGGTGAACACGGCGATGTTGTCGCCACTGCCAGCCGTGTCCAGCACCCGCTGCAGGCCGGCGTTGACCCGTGCGGTGAACGCCTGCCAGGTCTCCAGGCCGTCGCCCTCGTGTTCGCCGGCGTGCCAGCGCTGCACCATCAGGGCGAACAGGCGCTGGAACTCGCTACGGTTCTGCACGCCATTACGCAGGATATGCCCGGCGTTCGGCTCATCGGCCATCAGGCCCGGCAGCAGGGCGCGGATAACGCCGTCGGCATCGAACTCGTTGAACGCCGGGTCGGTCTCGATGGCCGGAACGGCATGGCCATTCCCTTTCAAGGTTTCCAGCGCCAGCCGGGCGGTGTCCTGCTGGCGCCGCAAGTCACCCGCCACGCAGCGGTCCAGGCGCAGGCCAAGCTGAGCCAGGTGTTCGCCCAGCGCCTGGCTCTGCCGGATGCCCACGGGTGACAGCACGTCATAATCGTCGGCACCAAAGGAGGCTTGGCCATGTCGGATAAGGTAGAGGTTGCCCACGAAGTTGTCCGGCCGCTTGAAGGTTGATGCGAGGTTAGGATGCGCCGTACGGGCTGTCAACGAAAAAACATACAAGCGTTTGAAAAGGTTGTTTGAACTGTGTTGCCAGCGTTTACCGCCGCTGGCAGCGCCACCGGCGCACCGGTATGCTTGCAACAGTTTCGCGCGTTTCAAGCGCAAGTTCATAAAGGAGTCAACGTGGAGTTTCTTGCCGAATACGCAAGCTTTCTCGCTAAAACCGCCACCCTGGTGATTGCCATCCTGGTGGTGTTGTCCACCATCGCCGGCTTGCGCGGCAAGGGGCGGCGCAAGGCCGGCGGGCAGCTGCAGGTCACCCGCCTCAACGAGTTCTATAAAGAGCTGCGTGAGCGCCTGGAGTCGGGCCTGCTCGACAAGGCCCAGCTCAAGGCCTTGCGCAAGCAGCAGGCCAAGGCGGAAAAACAGCAAAAGAAAGGCAAGGCCGAAGAGAAAAGCCGAGTTTTCGTGCTCGACTTCGATGGCGACATAAAAGCGTCCGCCACCGAAGGCTTGCGCAACGAGATCACTGCACTGCTCACCCTCGCCACCTCGCGCGATGAAGTGGTGCTGCGCCTTGAAAGCGGCGGTGGCCTGGTGCATAGCTACGGCCTGGCTGCCTCGCAACTGGCGCGTATCCGCCAGGCCGGCATCCCGCTGACGGTGTGCATCGACAAGGTCGCTGCCAGCGGTGGTTACATGATGGCCTGCATTGGCGAGAAGATCGTCAGCGCACCCTTTGCCGTTCTGGGTTCCATTGGCGTGGTCGCGCAGCTGCCCAACATCAACCGCCTGTTGAAAAAGCACGACATCGACTTCGAGGTGCTGACCGCTGGCGAGTACAAGCGCACCCTGACCGTGTTCGGCGAGAACACCGAGAAGGGCCGGGAGAAGTTTCAGGAAGACCTGGACATCACTCACCAGCTGTTCAAGGACTTCGTCTCCCGCTACCGCCCGCAACTGCACATCGACGAAGTGGCCACCGGCGAAGTCTGGTTGGGCGTCGCAGCCCTGAATCGCCAGCTGGTGGACCAGTTGCAGACCAGCGACGAGTACCTCAGCGACCGCGCCCGCCACGCCAACCTGTTCCACCTGCACTACGCTGAGCGCAAGAGCCTGCAGGAGCGCATCGGCATGGCCGCTAGCGGTACGGTGGAGAACACCGTGGTGGGTTTGTGGAGCAAACTCGGCCGCTTGCGCTAACACCTTGAACCCCTTGAATATTTTTTATCTTCAGGGGGTTGCAAGGTTGGATGAATGAAGACATAATGGCGCCCATCGAAACGCAGGAAACTTTGAAAAAGGTTCAGTGTTTCAAGGAGATAGAAGCGTAAGCAACTAGATCCGAACTTTGAGGCCGAGTAGCAAAGTGGTTATGCTCCGGATTGCAAATCCGTCTACGCCGGTTCGATTCCGACCTCGGCCTCCACCATTCGAAAGCCCCGCAGATTAACGTCTGCGGGGTTTTTATTTGCGCGTCTGAAAAAGACCGGGATCGTAACGATCATAATGTGGCTGCTAAGCCCATAGCGGGCACCGCTCCAACGCTATGTAGTCAGTACCGGCCTCATCGCCGGCAAGCCGGCTCCCACAGAAAAATCATCAGTCTCCGGGCTCGCGCAGTACCCGTGGGAGCCGCGCTTGCCGGCGATGGGGCGCGAAGCGGCCCCGCCCTTATTTCCTATCAGTCAGCAGATGGCTCTGATGCCTCCGCCAGCGCAATCCCCTTCGGGTACACGCTAATAAACGCGCTGATCGCGGCCGTGTCCTGATCATCGATATTGATCTTCGGCGTTTGAGACGATCGGCTTAGCTGCGAGGCAATATTGGCCGCCTTCAAGGCGTGTTCAATCTGCTGGCTGCCCGGGCTGTTGTACACCACAACATGGGTGCCCGTGGCCTCTTTGGTAAGCATCAATTGCTTGATCTGAACCCGGACGCCAGCTTTGGTCAGGGCTACAGCGATCTGCTTGGAGAAGGCCAGGGCTTCGTCGTCATTTTTAACGATATTGAGCAGCACGGTCGGGGTTGCCTTGGCTTTAGCCAATTCCGCCGCCAATGCCGTGAATGCGGCCTGTGCCTGCACCGTCAGCTTGCGTGGCTGCAGGTGCGCTTGGGCTTGCGCTCGGGCCTGTTGTGCCGCGTGCTCTGCTGCACGCAGGCGCGCCGTCAACTCCAGGTTCTGCTGAGTGAGCGCGTCGATTTTCAGCTGCGATTGCGCGGCGGACTGGTTGGCGCTGGCGATGAGTTGGCTGGCGTTTTCCATCGACTGGTCCGAGTGCTTGGTTTGCACCTCGGATGTCAGCTGCGCCAGGATGACCGCACAGGCCGAGATCAGTGCAGCAATGATGGCGGTGGCCGTTGCGATGGTATGAATCAGGCTGGCGTTATCGGCAGAAATTTCTGACATGGTCGTATTCTTGAGGTTTATGTCTTTTTCTTGGGCGTGCGGTATCGAAAGCCGTGGCAGATTGCCATAAACGTTCGGTGCAAGCGACTTTTGCGGCCGGGGTGTTGAACCGGCGCACAGAGGCGAGCCCAGAAAAAGAAAAACCCGCCAACAAGTGGCGGGCCTAAAGAACGTACGAAGCAGTGTCAGTATGCCGAAGCACTTGTCGTAAATTCGTGAATAAACTGTGGTCAGGTTGTCCTGTTTGCTCGGGTTTCGTGAAGCATAAAAAAGCCCGCCATGAAGGCGGGCAAGGAGCGTTTGAAGGGAAAGTCTGTAGGCTGGGGCCCGTAGGTTAAGTCAGCATTAACCGTAGGGCATTGACCGTGGCGGGCGATGCGCCTATACAGGCGTGCCATTTTCCCAGGAGCCACCATGCGCGACGAAGACGACCTGCACGAGCCCGAGCACGATCACCTGCTTGACCATGAATTTCTTCATGACGGCTTCGAGCCCGAGGCGGATGCCCAAGGCGCCGAAGACGATATCGAAGAAGACGATGAACAGCTGGATGACCTCGATGACGACGAGGACGATCATCCAGCCTGGCATGACGACGTGGACGACTGACTCAGCGCCCGTCCAGCGAGAAGCGCCCCGGTCCGCTCACAGCCAGCATCAGCAGGCCGCCGACAATGCTCAGGTTCTTCAGGAACTGGGTCATGTTGGCGGCGCGTTCAGGGTCGACCATGTTCCAGAACGGGTGGCCGATCAGCGCAGTGCCCAGCACGAACAGTGCGAACAGGAAGGCCAGTGGGCGGGTATAGAAGCCCAGGATCAGGATGATGGCCACGAAGAACTCCATGATCACGGCAACCGCTGCGGCGAGCATGGGCGCAGGGGCGCCCAGTGAAGTCATGTAGCTGACCGTGCCTTCGAAGCCGGTCAGCTTGGCCCAGCCGGATATCACGAAAAGGATCATCAACAGCACGCGGGCAATCAGGATAATGGCGTCGCGTTGACCAGCGAACAGGGAGTAGCGCATGGCGGCATTCCAGTGGACGGTGACAAGCTCCACTCTAGCAGTTGCGTGAATTTCCGCTGCGCAGCAAAAAGGCGCCCCAAGGGGCGCCTTTTCTACAGAAATATGGTGCGAGTGGCGGGACTCGAACCCGCAAGGCTCACGCCGACAGATTTTAAGTCTGCTGTGTATACCAATTCCACCACACTCGCACGCTTGAAAGGGTCATGTAGACCGGCGCGCTTCCAGGCAGAAGGGCCATGCAATCAAGGCCGCTTTATAACCCATTGTTATAGTTGAGTCAACTACAGCACCTATGATCAAAGGATTGAAGGGTCAAGCAAACGGGCAATTGACACCTTGCTGTCATTAGGCCACTGTGCCCCTCTTTGGTTGGATCCAATGGGTTCACGTCATGCCACAGGCCAGTTCGTCCAATGTCAGCGGCCGCGTTGTTCGCCCAAGGCTCCTCTGGCGCCTGTTGTTGCTGCTGGTGGTAATGCTGGGAGGCTTTCTTTACCTCTGCCTTGTTTGCCTCGGTGGCTACTTGGTGATCCAGGGGTTCGACGTTGAATACCCTCTGCGGCAGCGCCTGATGGCACTGGGCGGTGGTGCGCTGATCCTGCTGGTGGGCCTGTGGCTGCTGAAGGTGGCGATGCCTCGGCGAATCACCCCGGTGCTCATCGAGTCGCAGCGCTGAATTCAGTTGCCACGCAGGCGGACTCAAGCGAGTACTATTGGCTAAGTTAACTTCGTCCCTCCCGCTGTGCCTGTGGAGTTTGCATGGTTTCAGCTGACTGCATCGATCAACCTGTCATGACCGCCAACCGCTATGAGCAGTTGGTGCAGTCGGTGGTGGACTACGCCATCTACATGCTCGACCCCTCTGGCCGGGTGGTGTCCTGGAACGCAGGTGCCGAGCGGATCAAAGGCTATCGCGCCGACGAAGTCATTGGCCGGCATTTTTCGCTGTTTTTCACCCCCCAGGATTGCCTCGACGGGCGCCCCGATTACCTGCTCAACCAAGCCTTGGAGCAGGGCGTGGCCCAGGACGAAGGTTGGCGAGTGCGCAAGGACGGCACGCAATTCTGGGCGCTGGCCGCCCTCGATGTGATTCGTGATGACCTGGGGCAGATCATCGGCCTGGCCAAGGTCACCCGGGACATCACCGATCGTCGTGAGACGGCGTTGCAGCTCGATGCTGTCAGAGCACAGCTGTTCCAGGCTCAGAAGCTCGAGGCGCTCGGCCAGCTGACGGGCGGGTTGGCGCACGATTTCAACAACCTGCTGACCATCATCCTGACGTCGGCCAAGCTGGCGTTGGCCAGCCAGGACCCGGCCCGCGTGCAGCGCATGCTCGAGCACATCATCGATGCCGGCCAGCGTGGTACCGAGCTGACGCAGCAATTGCTTGCGTTCGCCCGGCATCGGCAGTTGGATGTTTCGCTGATCGAGCCTGCCACGCTGATGGTGTCTACCCGTAGCTTGCTGGAGCATGCGTTGCCGCGCGATATCGAGCTGCTGCAGCGTCTGCAGCCCGGTTTGCCCATGATCGAGGTGGATGCCGGGCAGTTGCAGATGGTGCTGCTCAACCTTTTGTTCAACGCCCGTGACGCGATCGGCGAGCGCGGCACCATCTGCATCGCGATCGAGGCTGTCGAACTCAATGGTGAGGTGGAAGGGTTGCTCGGCCCGTTCGTGTGTTTTGAAGTGCGCGACAGCGGGGCCGGCATCGACCCCCAGGTATTGCAGCGTATTTTCGAGCCGTTCTTCACCACCAAGCCGTTTGGCAAGGGTACAGGCCTTGGGCTCAGCCAGGCCTACGGCTTTGCCAAACAGAGCAATGGCGCAATTACCGTGGACAGTACGCTTGGCAAGGGCACGTGCATGCGCCTGTATTTGCCGGCGTCTGTCCAGGCTGGGCATGCTCAACTCAACAGGTAGCCACCATGATTCAGGCACTCAAGCGGCTGTTGACGGGGATCGAAGGGCTCGACGCGCTGCTCAAGGGCGGCTTGGTGGCGGGCGCCTCGTACATCATTCAAGGCCCGCCCGGCGCGGGCAAGACCATTCTCGCCAACCAGTTGGCCTGCGGCCATGTGCGGGAGGGGGGGCGGGTGCTGGTGGCGACCTTGCTCAGTGAGTCTCATGAGCGGTTGTTCCAGTACCTGGCGACCCTGGAATTCTTCGACCCGAGCCTGGTGGGTGATCAGATCCAGTTCGTCAGCGCCTTCGATACCCTGGAGCAGGAGGGGCTCGATGCGGTGGTCAAACTGCTGCGCCAGGAAATCGGCCGGCAGCAGGCCAGCCTCCTGATCGTCGATGGCGTGCTCAATGCCCGGGTGCGCGCCGAAACGACCCTGGACACCAAAAAGTTCGTTTCCGAGCTGCAGGGCCACGCTGCCTTCGCGGGCTGCACCGTGTTGCTGCTGACCAGCGCACGGCTGGATGAAGGCAGCCCGGAGCACACCATGGTCGATGGCGTGATCGAACTGGGCGAACAACTGCTGGGCAGCCGCGCCGTGCGCCATGTACAGCTGCGCAAGACACGCGGCAGTGGGGCGCTGTCGGGGCGCCACGAGTGCCTGATCGACGAGGCCGGGATGCATGTCTACCCGCGCCTGGAGGCGTTGTACGGCCATCCCAGCCAGCTGGGTTGTGCCGAGTTGAGCCGGGTCACGACGGGTGTTACAGGGCTGGATGAAATGCTCGGTGGCGGCCTGACCACAGGGTCCGTCAGCCTGCTGATGGGGCCTTCGGGCATCGGCAAGACCTCCTTGGGCCTGGCCTTCCTTGGCGCGGCCACCGCCGAGGCGCCTGCCTTACATTTCGGCTTCTATGAACCCCCTGCAAGGCTTCGCCTCAAGGCGGCGGCGCTGGGTCACGATTTCGCCGCGCTGGAGCGCCAGGGCACCCTGCAGTTGTGCTGGCAGCCGACCACCGAGGGTTTGCTGGACCAGGTCGGGGCACGCCTGTTGGAACACGTCGAGCAGCAGGGCAGCAAGCGTGTGCTGATCGACAGCCTGGGTGCGTTCAGCCGCCTGGCGGTCGACCCTGCGCGCCTCAATGCGTTCTTCCGGGCACTGACCGGTGAGCTGCGGGCACGTGATGTCAGCGTGATGCTCACGTGGGAGATGCGTGACCTTTTCGGTTCGGAAATCACTGCGCCGGCGCCCGACCTGTCGAGCATCGTCGACAACCTCATACTGATGCGTTTTGTGGAGCTCGACTCGCAGCTGCGGCGCATGCTGTCGATCCTCAAGGTGCGCGACAGCCACCATGACCCCGCGTTGCACGAGCTGAACATAGGGCCGCAAGGGATCACCCTGCGCAAGGCCTTCGAGGGCGCCTGCGGCGTGCTCTCGGGTACCCCGTTGCCGCAAGGAAACGGGTGACGGAGCCAACCGATGAGCACCATCCTGATCGTCGATGACGAATACCTGATTGCCGATATCCTGGGCTTTGCCCTGGAGGATGAAGGCTTTCTGGTAGAAAAGGCGAGCAATGGGCGCAAGGCCTTGGAAGCGCTGACGGACAAGCGCGTGGAGCTGGTGATCACCGACTACATGATGCCGGTGCTCAATGGTGAAGAGCTGGTACTGGCAATACGCAAGGAGCTGCAGTTGCCTGACCTGCCGGTGATCCTGATGAGCGGCGCCCAGGCCAGCCAAGGACGTCCGGAGCTGTTCGCCGCAGTGTTCGACAAGCCGTTCGACATGGACAAGATGATCGCCAAGGTGCGTGAGCTGCTGGAAGCCTGAGGTTCAGGCTGCAGCCAATGCCAAGCATTCGATCAAGCGCGTCCGTGCGGCTTGAAGCGAGGCACTCAGTGTTGGTCGTCGTGTTTTTCCGGGGCCGGGCTGCCAGCCTGGATACGCTTGAAGATTTCTTCGCGGTGCACCTGAACATCTTTCGGTGCATCGATGCCAATCCTCACCTGCATCCCTTTGACGCCCAGAATGGTGACTTTGATGTCATCGTTGATGACGATGCTTTCGCCAACCTTACGGGTGAGTATCAGCATGTAATTCTCCTTGGTGATGTAGAAATCCGCTTGGCCAGGTGCCATAGCGGTGGGAGCCTGTCCCTCTTCCTCTCATTAAAGACGCTTTCGGCGGATATTAATTCCCCGTAAGGCAAATTCTGTTGTGTGTCTTTAGTTGCAGGTGCCGATTTAAACGCGCCTGGCGTGTCGGCGGAGGTGGTCGGTGGCAAGGATAGGGCGCTTCGGCCTTTATGGGAAATTTCTCTGCATGATTGGGTAGATAGTCGGGGTCAATCATCATCGGTGTTTTCAAGGGCCTGGAGAAACAACAGCAACGCCACTTCTTCGGTGTCCAGCCCTTTGCGTACGCGGCGCCCTGGCAGGGCGGCCAGGCGGCCTAATGCGTAATGCTCAAGCACGGCGGGATGAATGTAGCAGCGCCTGCACACTGCCGGTGTGTTGCCCAAGCGCGCGGCAACCTGCTTGACGATGGTTGCAACCTGGCGCTTGGCTTCGGTTTCCGGCTCCCAGGCCAAGGGCCTGAGAAGGCTCAGCGCCAGGCTGCTGCCCGCCCAGGTGCGGTAGTCCTTTGCGGTAAAATCGGCGCCGGTCAGTTGCTGGAGAAACTGATTGACCTCGCTGGAGCCCACGCTGTGCCGCTGGCCGTCCTCGTCCAGGTACTGGAACAGCGCCTGCCCGGGCAACTCCATGCAGCGCTTGAGCAGGTTGGCCAGGCGCCGGTCGCGCAGGGTGACGTTGTGTTCCACCCCACGCTTGCCGCGGAACTGGAAGCGGATGGTACTGCCCTCGACCTTGACATGCCGGTTGCGCAGGGTGGTCAGGCCATAGGACTTGTTGTCACGCAGGTAGCGTTGGTTGCCGATGCGGATTAGCGTGTGGTCCAGCAGGCTGACCACCAGCGCCATGACTTTTTCCCGGTCCAGCCCCGGGCGCGCCAGGTGAGCTTCCAGCTGCGCACGCAGCTTGGGCAAGGCCTGGGCAAAGGCCAGCATGCGCCCGTACTTGTGCTGGTCGCGCAGTTCACGCCACTGGGCGTGATAGCGGTACTGCTTGCGGCCGCGGGCGTCGAGCCCGGTGGCTTGCAGGTGGCCTTGCGGGTCGGCGCAAATCCACACATCGGTGTAGGCCGGCGGGATCACCAGGGCGGCAATGCGCGCCAAGGTGTCGCTGTCGCGCACGCGTTGGCCTTGCGCATCAAGGTAGATGAAGCGGTCGCGCCAGCGCCGCCGGGTCAGGCCGGGCTGGCTGTCTTCAGCGTAATGCAGGCTGGGCGGCAAAGTGCAGTCGAGCATTGCGGTGGGCCTCGATCAGGTTTCTGATCAATGGACAACGGCCGCACGGCCGATGCTCAGCCCAACAGCGCGACCGATTTGATCTGTGCGTACAAGGCCTGGCCCGGGTGCAGGCCAAGCTGGTCTGCCGAGAAGCGGGTGATGCGTGCCAGCAAGGCGTTGCCGCCGACGTCCAGGCTGACCAGCACATGTGCCGGGTTGTCCGCCGGGCGTGTTTCACGCACCCGTACCGCCAGCCGGTTGAGGATGCTCGAGGCGCTGTCTGCCGCCAGCGTCAGGCTCACATCGCGAGCCTGCACCTTTACCCGCAAGGTGCTGCCCATGCTGTGCGCAGGGTGGGCGATGCGCAGCAACGGTGCGTCGCCACCGGGCAGGCGCAGGTCGAGCAGGTCGTAACAAGGGTCGTGGCCGACCACTATGCCCTCGAACACAACGCCGGCATCCTCGCCCTGGGCCAGCGACAGGTCCAGCCGTGCAAGCGTCTCGCCAATCGGCCCGCTGGCCATGGCCTTGCCTTGCTCCAGCAATACCAGGTGGTCGGCCAGCCGCGCCACTTCGTCCTGGGCATGGCTTACATACACCAGCGGGATATCCAGCTCGTCGTGCAGGCGCTCGAGGTAAGGCAGGATTTCCCGTTTGCGTGGCCCGTCGAGGGCGGCGAGTGGCTCATCCATCAACAGCAGGCGCGGGCTGCTGAGCAGCGCCCTGGCGATACCGACGCGCTGGGCCTCGCCGCCGGACAAGGTAGCCGGCCGGCGTTCGAGCAGGTGGCCGATGCCCAGCAACTGGCAGGCCTGGTCGAGGCTGACCTTGCGCGCGCCTGGCGCAATCCGCCGCCAGCCGAACTCCAGGTTGCCACGCACAGAAAGGTGCGCAAACAGGCTGGCCTCCTGAAACACGTAGCCCACCGGGCGCAGGTGCGGTGCCTGGAAATAGCCACGCGCACTGTCCTCCCACACCTCGCCATTGACTTCGACGTAGGCGCTGCCAGCCCGCTCCAGCCCGGCCAGGCAGCGCAGGCAGGAGGTTTTGCCCGAGCCTGAATGGCCGAACAATGCGCTGATGCCGCGGCCGGGTAACTGCAGGTCGACATCCAGGGTGAAGTCGTCGCGCGCCAGTTTCAGGCGCGCCACAATTGATCCAGTCATTTCAGCTCCAGCCAGCCTTGTCGCGGCGCCCGGCGTACAGCAGGAGCAGCACCAGGAACGAGAACACCAGCATGGCACCGGCCAGCCAGTGGGCTTGAGAATATTCCATGGCCTCGACGTGATCGAAGATCTGCACCGAAACCACGCGGGTCTTGTCTGGGATATTGCCACCGATCATCAGCACCACGCCGAATTCACCCACGGTATGGGCGAAGCCGAGGATGCTGGCGGTGACGAAGCCGGGGCGTGCCAGCGGCAGCACCACATGGACGAATGTGTCCCACGGGCTGGCGCGCAGGGTGGCGGCGACTTCCAGCGGGCGCTGGCCGATCGCGCCGAAAGCATTCTGCAGGGGCTGTACCACGAACGGCATGGAGTACACCGTCGATCCGATCACCAGGCCGGTGAAGCTGAACACCACGCTGCCCAGGCCCAATGCCTGGGTAGCCTGGCCCAGCCAGCCGTGCGGGCCAAGGGCGATCAGCAGGTAAAAGCCGATCACCGTAGGGGGCAGCACCAGCGGCAACGCCACCACTGCGCCCACCGGCCCGCGCAGCCAGGAACGCGTGCGCGCCAGCCACCAGGCGATAGGGGTGCCGATGACCAGCAGAATCAAGGTGGTCAAGCTGGCCAGTTTGACGGTCAGCCAGATTGCACCCAGGTCACCGGCGTCCAGTGGCATCAGAGTTCATAACCGTAAGATTTGATCACTGCAGCGGCTTTCGGGCCTTTCAGGTATTCCACCAGGGCTTTGGCAGCCGCATTGTCCTTGCCTTTGTTGAGGATCACGGCGTCCTGGCGGATGGGGTCGTGCAGGTTGGATGGCACGATCCAGGCCGAGCCGTTGGTTACCTTGCCGTCCTTGTAGATCTGCGACAGGGCAACGAAGCCCAGCTCGGCGTTGCCGGTGGAAACGAACTGGAAGGCCTGGGTGATGTTCTGGCCTTCCACGATCTTGCCCTTGGTGGCTTCGGTCAGTTTCAGCTTGTCCAGCACCTGCGTGGCGGCAAGGCCGTAAGGGGCGGCTTTAGGGTTGGCGATGGACAGGTGCTTGAAGTCGTTCCTCTTCAGGACTTCGCCCTTGGCATCTACGTAGCCTGCTTTGGCCGACCACAGGGCCAAGGTGCCGATGGCGTAGGTGAAGCGTGAACCGGGGACGATTTCCTTTTCGTCTTCAAGCTTCTTCGGGGTGCTGTCGTCAGCGGCGAGGAACACCTCGAACGGGGCGCCATTCTTGATCTGCGCGTAGAACTGCCCGGTGGCGCCGTAGGCTGCGACCAGCTTGTGGCCGGTGTCTTTCTCGAAGTCTTTGGCAATGGCCTGGATCGGCGCGGTGAAGTTGGCGGCGACCGCGACCTGCACCTCGTCGGCAAAGGCGGTGTTGAGGGAAATCAAGCTGACGAAGGCGGTGGTGGCCAGGTGGGGCAGACGGATGCGCATGAACACAGCTCCTTGAGGTTATCGTTATAGCGCCAACTATATAGCGATAGGCCATTGGCCGGGAAGGGGCTGCACAGGCTGGATCTTCTCAGCGCGTTATAAGCGCCAATGCGCTAGCGGCAATCTCTTCGGTCAGCTGCTGTGCAGGGGCATGCTTGCCCAGCCGCAACGCCTGGCCCGACCACAAATTGCTGTAGTCGCTAATGCCCTGTGGGTCGGTGATTGCCCGCAGCGGCATCAGCGCACCGCCGGCCAGCGGGAAGCGCGGCGCCAGCGCACTCATTGGCCCCAGTTCGCGCATGATGCGGTTGTTGATGCCGCGTGCCGGGCGCCCGGTGAACAGGTTGGTCAGGGCTGTATCGCTGGCCGATGCGCTGTCCAGCGCATGGCGGTGGGCTGGAGATACCTTGGCCTCGGGGCAGAACAGGTAAGCGGTGCCGATCTGCACGGCGCTGGCACCCAGGGCCAGCGCCGCGACCAGGCCGCGATGGTCGGCGATGCCGCCTGCGGCGATCACCGGCAGGCCC
>Ga0213823_1000453_pt1 | contig 35209 bp, 22 predicted proteins | sample MC6MC0907MG_FD_179887 | JGI IMG/M metagenome (GOLD analysis project Ga0213823, IMG submission 179887) | Enriched soil aggregate microbial communities from Iowa State University, Ames, United States - MC6-MC0907-MG | ecosystem: Environmental > Terrestrial > Soil > Unclassified | place: USA: Iowa...
TGATCGTCCGAAAGGGCCACCATTTGCTCTTCGAAGGCATTGACGAGCTGCACCGTCTTGAGCATGCGTTTGACTTCACGCTCGTTCTTGCTTCCAAAAAGTTTCTTTAACAAAGGCGCAAACATATCGGCAGGATCTTCCACACTAAAGGGATGGAGGGCGGCCCCGTGAGCGTCGCCCGTGCAGCCCTCATGGCCGCATGCGAACGAGCATTCTACCCGGAAACGGAAGTGAGGAAAGTGGCGATGTTCCACGATGCTGGCACTGCGCTTTGACGGGGCTCACTTAAAATAGGGGCGTTTTGCTCAACTTCAAGTCATACAAGGCAGAAGTTAGTCGTTGATTTAATGGGTAAAGCGGGGGCAAAAGCAATGGGCGAGTGATTTCGGCCTTTCTGCTACCATGGCGTTTCTGTTACTTCAGGTGTTCGATCATGGCATTCCGCCCTCTTACGGCCAGAGCACCCGCCGTTCTCCTGCGCGAAGCCAAGCCGCTCAAAGCCATCCTCGGCCACGCCCAGCGACTGGGGCATTTGCAACGCCTGCTCGAAAGCCAACTGCAACCTGCCGCCCGCGAACACTGCCATGTGGCCTCGTGGCGTGAGGGCAGTCTATTGCTGATTGTCACTGATGGCCACTGGGCCACACGCCTGCGTTACCAGCAAAAACGCTTGCAGCGGCAATTGCAGATGTTTGACGAGTTCGCCAGTCTGACGCGGATTCTGTTCAAGGTGCAGCCGCCAACGGTGCAGCGTGGGGCGGCCGGGCACACGATGGATTTGTCCACGGATGCCGCGGCGACGATCCAGGCTACGGCGGACGGGATCAGTGATCCGAATCTGCGTGCGGCGCTGGAGCGCCTGGCGGCGCACGCCAAAGCCAAAACCTGAAGCAAAATCAAAAGATCGCAGCCTGCGGCAGCTCCTACAGATGAAACGCAATTCTCCTGTAGGAGTTGCCGCAGGCTGCGATCTTTGCTTTTAGCGGCGTTTGCTGCCTCCGAGTAATGAGCCCATCAAACCGCGCACCAGTTGTTTGCCAAGGTTATTGGCAGCCTGACGCATGGCTGACTTCAGCGCCTGGCCGGCAGCGGTGCCGAGGAACTCTCCGGCCCTGTCGGCCAGGCTCGGCTCTTCAGGCGCAGGCTTTCCGGCGGGCGCCTCGGCCTCCGGCGCCAGGCCCTTGCGCCCCATCAGAATTTCATACGCCGACTCCCGATCGATCGGTTTGTCATAGCGGCCCTTGAACGGTGAACCTGCGATCAACACCGTGCGTTCGGTCTCGGTCAACGGCCCGATTCGCGATTGCGGTGGCGCCACCAGCACGCGCTGGACCATCTCCGGCGTGCCTTTCTCCGTCAGCGTACCGACCAAGGCCTCACCAATCCCCAGTTCAGTCAACACCGACAAACTGTCGAACGCCGGATTCGGCCGGAAGCCGTCGGCCACCGCGCGCAGGGATTTCTGCTCTTTGGCGGTGAACGCGCGCAGGCCATGCTGGATGCGCAGGCCGAGTTGCGCCAGCACATCATCGGGCAGATCCGCCGGCGACTGCGTGACGAAGTACACGCCAACGCCTTTGGAACGGATCAAACGCACCACTTGTTCCAGCCGCTCCTGCAACGCCTTGGGCGTATCGCCAAAGAGCAAATGCGCCTCATCGAAAAACAGCGCCAGCAGCGGTTTGTCGGCATCGCCACGCTCCGGCAACTGTTCGAACAACTCAGCCAGCAGCCACAACAGGAACGTTGCGTAGACCTTCGGCGCCTCGTGGACCAGACGACTGGCATCGAGCAAGTGAATGCGCCCACGGCCATCGGCGGTCGGCTGCAGAATGTCTTCAAGTTGCAGTGCCGGTTCACCAAACAAGGCTTCGGCACCCTGCTGCTCAAGGATCGCCAAGCGGCGCAATAGCGCCTGACTGGAGCCGGTGGTCATCAGCGCCGCGTCGTCACCCAGCAGTTGCGGATTGTCCTTGAGGTGATTGAGCAGCGCTTTCAGGTCTTTCAGATCCAGCAGCAACAGGCCTTCACGATCAGCGACTTTGAATGCGGCGTAGAGTGCCGACTGTTGACTGTCGGTCAGCTCCAGCAGGCTGCCGATCAGCAGCGGACCCATTTCGCTCAGCGTGGTGCGCAATGGATGACCGGACTCACCGTGGATGTCCCACAAGGTCACCGGATACGCCTGCGGCTTGTGGTTGAGCCACGGCATCCCGGCGATGCGCTCGGCGACCTTGCCCTGCGGATTGCCGGCCGCACCGAGGCCACACAGATCGCCCTTGATGTCAGCGGCAAACACCGCGACCCCGGCGTCGCTGAACGCCTCGGCCAAACGCTGCAAGGTGACGGTTTTACCGGTACCGGTGGCGCCGGCCACCAGCCCGTGGCGGTTCGCCAGGCGCATGGCTTGAGCAATCTGCTGGCCTGCGAGATCGGCGCCGATTACGAGTTGCGAGGAGTCAGGCATTTTGTCACCCAATGGTTAATCTTTGATTACGCATGGCCGATAAAGAAGAGTGAGAGCCCGACCACAAGTCAGGCCGGACATTTCCCTAAGGAGAGACGGAAATATCAGCTTACTTTTACCCTTGCCCATTTTGCGCGCTCCTATAAAAGCACGCCCTGGACATTAAGACCTTAGCGGAACCCCAAGCCATGAACAAAAATCTGCGCTTCAGCCATAAAATTTTGCTTGCCGCCGCCCTCATCGTCATCGCTGCCTTCGCCTCGTTTACGCTGTACAACGACTGGTTGCAGCGCAATGCGATCCGCGATGACCTGAACAACTACCTCAACGAGATGGGCGAGGTCACCGCCGGCAATATCCAGACCTGGCTCAGCGGTCGCATTCTGCTGATCGAGAACGCCGCCCAGAACATTGCCATCAATCCCGAACCTGCCAACGTCGCCAGCCTGCTGGAACAGAAAGCCCTGACCTCGACGTTCATGGCGTCCTACCTCGGTGACGCCACCGGCCACTTCACCATCCGCCCGGATGCGAAGATGCCGGACGGTTTCGATCCACGGGTGCGCCCTTGGTATAAAGGTGCCGAGAGCAGCAGCACCTCGACCCTGACCGAACCGTACATCGACGCCGCCACCGGCCAGTTGATCATTTCCATCGCCACCGCCTCGAAAAAGGCCGGTCAGAGCGTGGGTGTGGTTGGCGGCGACTTGAGCCTGCAATCGCTGGTCGACACCCTCGCCGCCCGGGATTTCGACGGCATGGGTTATGTGTTCCTGGTCAGCGCCGACGGCAAGATCCTCGTACACCCGGACAAGGCCTTGGTGATGAAATCACTCAAAGAAGCCTATCCACAGGACACCCCGCGCATCAGCAGCGACTTCAGCGAAGTCACCGTCGATGGCAAGACTCGCATCGTCACCTTCGCGCCGATCAAAGGCCTGCCGTCGGTGAACTGGTACATCGGTCTGTCGGTAGACAAGGATCAGGCGTTCGCGATGCTCAGCGAATTCCGCACCTCGGCAGTGATCGCGACCGTGATTGCCGTGGCGATCATCATTGCCCTGCTCGGCATGCTGATCCGCCTGTTGATCCAGCCGCTGCACGTGATGACCCGCGCCATGGAGGACATCGCTGACGGTGAAGGCGACCTGACCAAACGCCTGACCATCGTCAATAATGATGAATTCGGCGTACTGGGTACCGCGTTCAACCGTTTCGTCGAGCGTATTCACGGTTCGATCCGCGAAGTGTCGTCGGCTACCGGCCAGGTTAACGAAGTTGCCCTGCGTGTAGTCGCCGCGTCGAACTCGTCGATGTACAACTCCGATCAGCAAGCCTCGCGCACCAGCAGTGTGGCCGCAGCGATCAACCAGCTCGGCGCCGCCGCGCAGGAAATCGCCCGTAATGCTGCACAGGCGTCGAATCAGGCCAGCGACGCGCGCGGACTGGCTGAAGACGGCCAGCAAGTGGTGGATCGCAGCATCAAGGCGATGAATCAACTATCGAGCATGCTCAGCGCTTCGAGCAGCAACATCGAGTCGCTGAACAGCAAAACCGTGAACATCGGCCAGATTCTCGAAGTGATCACCAGCATTTCCCAGCAAACCAACCTGCTCGCGCTCAACGCGGCGATTGAAGCGGCGCGTGCCGGTGAGGCCGGTCGTGGTTTTGCTGTGGTGGCCGATGAAGTGCGCAATCTGGCGCACCGTACCCAGGAATCGGCGCAGCAGGTGCAGACCATGATCGAGGAGCTGCAAGTCGGCGCCCGTGAATCGGTGAGCACCATGAGCGACAGCCAGCGCCACAGTCGGGACAGCGTCGAGATTGCCAACCTTGCCGGGGAGCGCTTGAACAGCGTGACCCAGCGCATTGGCGAGATCGACGGAATGAACCAGTCGGTAGCCACCGCGACCGAGGAGCAGACCGCTGTGGTCGAGTCGATCAACGTCGATATCACCGAGATCAACACGCTGAACCAGGAAGGTGTGGAGAACTTGCAGGCGACGTTGCGGGCATGTTCGGATCTGGAGCAGCAGGCTTCGCGTCTGAAACAACTGGTTGGCAGTTTCCGCATCTGAAGATCAAGAGCTTCACCCCCTCACCCCAGCCCTCCCGAAACGTCGGACCGCCCCCAAGGGGGCGAGGGGGAAAGGGAGCCGATCTTCATGCTGTTCAGAACCTGAGTTCGACTGAAGACTTTCAAGTCGATGTATCAAGCCCAAACGCCTCGATCAGTCCCCTCTCCCTCAAAAGGGCGAAGGGGAAAGGGAGCCGATCTTCATGCTGTTCAGAACCTGAGTTCGACTGAAGACTTTCAAGTCGATGTATCAAGCCCAAACGCCTCGATCAGTCCCCTCTCCCTCAAAAGGGCGAAGGGGAAAGGGAGCCGATCTTCATACTGTTCAGAACCTGAGTTCGACTGAAGACTTTCAGGTCGATGTAACAAGTCCAAACACCTCGGTCAGTCCCCTCTCCCTCCGGGAGAGGGTTAGGGTGAGGGCGCTCTTCAATCCCCCCGCGCAATCCCGACCGAACATCTATTCTTGATAAAGGTCAACCAAGGGAGAACCACGCAGCGGAGGGATGATCACCGTGCACATCGCCGACATCACCATGTTCTACGCCCCGGCCAGCGGTGGCGTGCGCACTTATCTGGATGCCAAACACCGACGGCTCGGGGTCAAGCCCGGCATTCGCCACAGTCTGTTGATTCCCGGCGCGCACTTCGGCGAACACGACGGTATTTACACGGTTCCTGCCCCCGCCCTGCCCTTTGGCAAAGGGTATCGCTTCCCGCTGCGCCTCGCGCCATGGCGAAATGTCCTGCGGGATTTGCAGCCCGATCTGATCGAAGTCGGCGACCCATACCTGACTGCCTGGGCGGCGCTGGATGCACGGCGGGAGCTGGATGTGCCCGTGATCGGTTTTTATCATTCGGATCTGCCATTGCTGGTCGGTAATCGCATGGGCCATTGGCTCACGCCAAATATCGAGGCGTATGTCACCAGACTTTATGGCAACTTCGACCGGGTGCTCGCTCCCAGTCAGGTCATGGCCGACAAGCTTACCGGTCTTGGCGTGCGCAATGTCTTCGTGCAACCGCTGGGCGTCGACCTGCAGACCTTTCACCCCAATACCCGCGACCCGCAACTGCGCGCAGAACTGGGCATCACCGAAGACACGCGCCTGCTGATTTTTGCCGGGCGCGGCTCGAAAGAGAAAAACCTGCCGGTACTGCTCAAATGCATGCAGCGCCTCGGCCCGCGCTATCACTTGTTGCTGGTCGGCTCGTCGATGCCCGGCGCCGTACCGGACAACGTCAGCGTGATCGATGAATTCTGCCCCGCGCCGCGCGTTGCGCAGTTGATGGCCAGTGCAGATGCATTGCTGCATGCCGGCGATCAGGAAACCTTCGGTCTGGTGATCCTCGAAGCCATGGCCTGCGGCATTCCCGTGGTGGCGGTGGCGGCCGGGGCGTTCGAAGAGATCGTCACCGAGTCCTGCGGGCTGCTTTGCGCACCGAACAACCCGCAGGCGATGGCCAATGCCGTGCGCGAACTGTTCAGTCGCGGTTGCGTGAAACTCGGTCAACAGGCGCGCCAGCATGTTGAGCAACATTACGCTTGGGACACGGTGGTCGACAGCCTGTTGGGCCACTATCACGCGGTTCTCGGACATACGCTGCCACGGGTGGCCAATGCCTGAATCGACGCATGATCCCGCCGTGTTGCTGGTGCTGCACGATGTAGCACCGTCGACGTGGGCGGATTACCAACCGTTTATCGAGGCGGTCGACGCATTGGGCAACGTACCAACGACGTGGCTGGTCGTACCCGACTTCCACCGGCGCAATGCCCTCGACGATCACCCGGCATTTTGTCGACGGCTCGATACGCGTGTCGCCCGTGGCGATGAGTTGGCGTTGCATGGTTATTACCACGACGATCAAGAGCCCGGCCCGACAAACCCGCGTGACTGGTTCATGCGCCGGGTTTACACCCATGAAGGCGAGTTCTATCGTTTGTCCCGCGAAACCGCCCTCGCCCGCCTGCACGACGGCCTCGAAGTCTTCCAGCGCCACGACTGGCCGTTACACGGCTTCGTCGCCCCGGCATGGCTGATGAGCGACGGCACGCGCCAGGCCCTGCGCGAGTTACCGCTGAGTTATACCAGCGATCCGCAGCATCTTTACCGCTTGCCTGATTTCACTGCGATCGATGCGCCGGGTCTGGTCTGGAGCGCCCGCAGCGCCTGGCGCAGAGGCTTGTCGAAGATTGTCAGCGAGCAGCGTCAACAGCGTTGGCGTCAGGCGCCGGTGATTCGTCTAGGCTTGCACCCGGTGGACATGCGCCACCGCTTCTCCCGTGATTACTGGCTACACACCCTTGAACGCTTGTTGACCGAAGGACGCCTACCGATGACCAAAATGCACTGGCTCGCTCAACAGCGCGGTCGACTGGGACGCGCCGCATGAGTCGCGGCATTCTGTTACTGATCGGCCTGCTCGCAGCAGTGCTGATTCCAGTTGTGCTCGGCGGCAGCGAAACCTGGGTGCGCCTGCAAAGCTTTCCGTTGCAATGGCTGTTGGTAATGTTCGGCATGATCCTGCTGTGCTGGGGGATCAATACCCTGCGTTTGCGCTTGTTACTCGGCGATCAACGCGAGCGCGTCACGCCGCTGAAGAGTCTTGGCGTGGTCATGGCCGCCGAATTCGCCTATTGCGCGACACCCGGCGGCAGCGGCGGACCCTTGACGATCATGGCCCTGCTGGCCCGATCAGGTGTGCGCCCGGCCCGGGGCAGCGCGGTGTTTGCCATGGATCAGCTCAGCGACTTACTGTTCTTTCTCTGCGCCCTGAGCGGAATTCTGATTTATGCGCTGTTTCAGCACCTCAGCGATCGGCTTGAATGGCTACTGACGGTCAGCGCAGTGTCGTTGTTTGGCGGTTTGCTCTGTTGCGTATTGGTCGCACGTTATCACCGCGCCTTGATTCGCCTGAGCGGGCGCTTGTTGGCGAGGATGAACGTCAAGGCCGGCACCCGGCGTCGTTGGGCGCGCAAGTTGCTGCACTTCCTCGCGGCGTTTACCGATACGTTGAAGTTGCCCTGGCAAACATTGATCAAAGTATTCGCCCTGACCTGTGTGCATTGGTTGCTGCGTTACAGCGTGCTGTATCTGGCGCTGCGTGGCCTGGGCGCTGACTTGCAGTGGGCCTGGAGTTTTCTGGTGCAGATGCTCTCGCTGGGCGCTGGCCAGTTCAGTCTGTTGCCGGGGGGTGCGGGTGCGGCGGAACTGACCTCGGCAGCGCTGCTGGCGCCGATGGTCGGTAAATCCACCGCAGCGGCGGCGATTCTGATTTGGCGGGTGGTGACGTATTACTTCTATCTAGTGGTGGGTGGTCCGGTATTTCTCTTGATGCTCGGGCGGCCGCTCTTGCTGAAATTGATGAAGGTGCCACAGACATAAAAGATCGCAGCCTTCGGCAGCTCCTACATTGAAACGCATTACTGTAGGAGCTGCCGAAGGCTGCGATCTTTTCAGCTGTTAACGTCCCTCTCGCCGGACTCATCCTGCAACTGCTTCCACAATTGCGCGGCGTCGGGAAACTCGGTGCCGTCCTCGGGGCTCATGTCCTCGGGGTCATATCGACTCAAACAACCCTCACCCAAAGTCGCCGGTGCTTTGGAGGTGGCTTTGTCCAGTGGATCACTCATGAAGGTTTCCTCGGGGCATAAATGAACAAGGGTCCGGGCGATTGAACGCCCAGACCCTTGGTTTTTCAAGCCTGCGTGGGTTCGATCAGAACACCACAGTCTTGTTGCCGTGCACCAGCACGCGGTCTTCGAGGTGGTAGCGCAGTCCACGAGCCAGCACCATCTTCTCGACATCACGACCGAAACGCACCATGTCTTCGATGCTGTCGCTGTGGCTGACACGGACCACGTCCTGCTCGATGATCGGGCCGGCGTCCAGCTCTTCGGTCACGTAGTGGCAGGTCGCGCCGATCAGTTTCACACCACGCAACGACGCCTGGTGATAGGGCTTGGCGCCGACGAACGACGGCAGGAAGCTGTGGTGAATGTTGATGACCTTGTGTGCGTATTCGCGACACATGTCCGGCGGCAGGATTTGCATGTAGCGCGCCAGCACCACCACTTCGGCATCGTGCTGTTTGACCAGACGCGACACTTCGTCGAAGGCCGGCTGCTTGTCCTGCGGGTTGACCGGAACGTGGTAATAAGGAATGCCATGCCATTCGACCATGCTGCGCAGGTCATCATGGTTGGAAATCACACAGGAGATTTCGCAGTCCAGTTCGTCGCTGTGCCAGCGATGCAGCAGGTCAGCCAGGCAGTGGGATTCGCGGCTGGCCATCAGCACAACGCGCTTTTTCTGCTCGGTGTCGGTGATGCGCCAGTCCATCGAAAACTCTTCAGCGATCGGCGCAAACTTCTCGCGCAGAACTTCAATGCCGAAAGGCAGCGAATCGGCACGAATCTCGTGACGCATGAAAAACCAGCCCACTTGATTGTCCGAGTGATGGCTCGCTTCGGTGATCCAGCCGTTGTGGGCTGCCAGAAAATTACTGACTTTGGCAACAATGCCAACGCGGTCCGGGCAAGAAATCACCAGCCGAAAAGTGCGCATGAGGGGGGAACTCCAGAACTTCGCAAAGGCCGCCATTCTAGCGGCTGCGCAGGAAAACTGCAGTATTGATCAGCACGCGCTGGAGCCAGGCCCGGCGCTACGGCTTTTTGCTGGAGTAACCGTTAGCCTGATGGTGATTCTGTGACATCGTTTGATCAGACAACTGTGAATATCTGTGATGACTGGGTCACACTATTTAACTGAATATTCAATAGAAGGCAGTTTCTCGTAACTAATTTAAATAAAAACTCCGGTTAAATGTTTACTTGATGAAACAGCCTGACTATTATTGCGGCACTGTCCCCTGCCATTCAGCACTCTACTAAGGTAGTAATCATGTCCTTGATCAACGAATATCGCGCCACCGAAGAAGCTATCAAAGAGCTGCAAGCCCGTTTGAAGAACCTGTCCCAAGACGACAAACTGCAAGCCGAGCTGGAATTCGAAGGCAAACTGCGCACCCTGATGGGCGAGTACTCCAAATCCCTGCGTGACATCATCGCGCTGCTGGATCCGGATGCAAAAACCAAAGCGCCACGCGGCGGCGCAGTAAAAACTACCGGCACCAAGCGTGCTCGCAAAGTTAAACAATACAAAAACCCGCACAACGGCGAAGTCATCGAAACCAAAGGTGGCAACCACAAAACTCTGAAAGAGTGGAAAGCCAAGTGGGGCGGTGACGTGGTTGAAGGCTGGGCTACCCTGCTGGGCTAAGCCGCAACGCTTTCGCAGAGCGATCCGCGAAAAAACAAACGCCAGCGAATGCTGGCGTTTTTTTATGCCCGGCATTTAAGCCCGGTCATGTTCGATTTCAAAGATTCAAACGTTTGCGCAATGCCTGGACATAATTCTTCCATTCATTGAGCACTTCACTCTGCATCGGCGTGGCATTAAGCGACCATTGCTCGGCCGCCTCGGTAAAAGATTGCAAGGTATTGGGTGCACCACATTCAGGCGCGGACAAGCGCTGCTGACAAAATAGTCTCCAGCGCTCTTGCTCTTCGAAATTCAACGTCTCGGGAAAGTTACGTGCGCGATATCGAAAGAGTAATTCGGGCAGACGTTCGTCATCGAAAGGCCATTGCTCTTGCGCTAGTTGTGCCGGATCAGCGCTCCTCACTTGCTCACATAGACGTCGGTCACGGTCACCGATAAATCCGTCGTACAACTGTTGTTCCGGATCCTCGCTCGGAATGAAATCTTCGCTGACATAAATCTCCGCTACTTTATCTTTCCAAACTTGTTGTGCGTCAGTTAGCCGCAGTGCTCGCTGTTGATACAGCGCCATGTCCAGCCCCAGACGTTGCTGATCCTGCGGGCGCAAAACCGAAAGCGGCGCTACCACCGGACAACGGTTGATGTGAATCAGCTTGAGCGGCACCGGCAACTCACCTTCGAGCAAATCGTCGCGACGCGTGTACAAACGCTGGCGCAGGGTTTGCGCGTCCAGATCGAGCAACCCCTGGGGATCGAGGTGCAGGTCGCAGACGATCAGGGCATTGCGGTTTTTCGGGTGCCAGGCCAGTGGCAGTACCACACCGACATAACTGCGCGCCGCCGAGAAACGCCCCGAGACATGCACCATGGGTTGCAGCAGGCGAATCTGATCCATGACTTTTTGCTTGCTGCGCAACTGGAACAGCCAGTCATACAGCTTTGGTTGTTTCTCGCGGATCAACCGCGCCAATGCGATGGTCGCGCGCACGTCTGACAACGCTTCGTGGGCATGCCCGTGATCGATATGGTTAGCAGCGGTCAGGCGTTCGAGCTTGAGCGTCACCCGGCCTTCGTCATCGGTGGGCCAGGCCAGGCCGTCAGGACGCAGCGCATAAGCGGCGCGCACTACATCAATCAGATCCCAGCGACTGTTGCCGCCCTGCCACTCCCGGGCGTAAGGATCGAAGAAATTGCGGTACAGGCTGTAACGGGTCATCTCGTCGTCGAAGCGCAGCGTGTTGTAACCAGCGCCACAGGTGCCGGGTGCCGCGAGTTGGGCATGCACGCGAGTCATGAAATCAGCTTCGCTCAAGCCCTTTTCGGCGAGCTGGCTCGGGGTGATACCGGTGATCGCGCAAGCCGCCGGATGCGGCAGGATGTCTTCGCTGGGCTGGCAATAAAGATTGACCGGCTCATCGATTTCGTTGAGCGCATGGTCGGTGCGGATCCCGGCCACCTGCAACGGGCGGTCGTTACGCGGATTGATGCCAGTGGTTTCGTAGTCGTACCAGAAGATTGAAGTCACGGGCGGTTCCTGAACTGAAGATCGGCAAAGTCTAGGCGCTCGACCGCGCTCGCGGCCAGCCTCGCGTCATTCAAACACTTCGTGCTTAACGATGTGCAATACATAGTTATGTCGTTTTCCCCCGAGAGGCTGCTAGCATCGGCCTCACTTGCCACCCGAACAGGCGAACATCAGGTAGCCCATGCTCGAGCCCACAGCACCGCCAAGGAAAGCACCGCTGGCCCCGCCGCTGGATACGCGGCATCAGGTCGAAACGCCGGAAGGTATCGATCTGCCGTTGCGTCCCGCCGGGTTGATGGTGCGTGCCGTGGCCTTCGCGATCGATCTGGGCATACGCGGCGTGATCATGGGCGTGCTGTTCATCGCTTTGGCGTTTCTCGGCAAGCTCGGCATGGGCCTCGGTTCGTTGCTGCTGTTTGCGATCAGTTGGTGGTACATGGTGCTGTTCGAAGTGCTGCGTCAGGGTCGCTCGCCGGGTAAACAATGGATGGGCCTGCGCGTGGTGCACGACGACGGCACTCCGATTGGCTGGTCGGCCTCGCTGCTGCGCAACTTGCTGCGCTTTGTCGATCTGCTGCCCTTCGGCTACTTCCTCGGCACCCTCAGTTGCCTGCAACACCCGACCTTCAAACGCCTCGGCGACATCGCCGCCGGCACATTGGTGGTCTACAGCGAACGCCCGCTCAGTCGCCCGCAACTGCCTGATGCCGAACCTCGACGCTCACCATTGCCCCTGACACTCGCCGAACAACGCGCCGTGCTTGGCTTTGCCGAGCGCCAAGGTGAACTGTCGCCAGCACGGGTCAATGAACTGGCGGCCCTGCTCGCCCAGCCTCTGCATATTTCCGCGCCCAAGGCTGTGGCTGAACTCAATGGCATCGCTCGCGGTTTGTTGGGCCCGACATGAAGCAAAGCCTTTTCGAGACGCGGCACAAGGCCGAATGGGAGCGTTTTGCGCTGGCCCTCGAACGCCTTGAGCGCGGCAAGGACACCTCGCAAGTCGGTGGATTCCCCAAAGCCTATCGACGGCTTTGTCAGCACCTGGCATTAGCCCAAGAGCGTGGCTACAGCAGTTTCCTCATTGATTCGTTGCAACAACAAGTGCTGCGCGGGCATCAACAACTGTACCGTCATCGCAGCCGGCTCGGCGCCAGTCTGCTGAGTTTCATCCTCGCCGACTTTCCCAGACTGGTGCGCGCCGAATGGCCCTTTGTGCTGGTCGCCAGCCTGCTGTTCTTCGGCAGCCTGATCGGCATCGGCGTGTTGGTCTATGTGTTTCCCGAACTGGTCTACAACCTGATCCCCGCTGATCAGGTGCGCGAGATGCAAGGCATGTACGACCCGGTCGCCGGCCACCTCGGGCGCCCCGCCGAACGCGTGGCCAGCGAAGACTGGGTGATGTTCGGTTACTACGTGATGCACAACATCGGCATTGCCTTTCAGACCTTCGCCAGCGGCTTGCTGCTGGGCGTGGGCAGTGCGTTCTTTCTGTTCTACAACGGCATGGTCATCGGCGCGGTCGCCGGGCATCTCAGCGAGATCGGTTTCGGCCAGACCTTCTGGTCGTTCGTCATCGCCCACGGCGCCTTTGAACTCACCGCCATCGCCCTCGCCGGGGCGGCCGGTCTGGAACTCGGCTGGGCCTTAATCGCGCCCGGGCGGTTGACCCGCAGCGAAGCGCTGAAACGGGCGGCGCGCAAGAGCGTATTGCTGGTCTGCGGGGTGATGTTGTTCCTGTTGATTGCCGCGTTTATCGAAGCCTATTGGTCGTCGAAAACCAGTGTCACACCGTTGACCAAATATCTGGTCGGCGCCGGGCTTTGGGCGTTGGTCGCGCTCTATCTGTCGTTCGCCGGAAGGACACCCCATGCGCCTGAGTGACGCGACCGTGGTGATACGTCCGCGCACGTCATGGGAAGCCATGGACCTCGGCGTGCTGATGAGCCAGCAACATCGACGTCTGCTGATGACCAGTTGGGCGATCGTCACCCTGCCGCTGTTCGCCTTGCTCAGCCTGTTGTTCTGGGATTCGCCGTCACTGGCGGTGTTTATCTTCTGGTGGCTGAAACCAGCTTATGAACGCCTGCCGCTGTACATCCTGTCGAAAGCGCTGTTTGGCGAAACGCCGACACTCAAACAAGCCCTGCGCGAATGGCCAAGCCTGCTCAAACCGCAACTGCTGGCCAGCCTGACCTGGCGCCGCCTGAGTTTCAGCCGCAGTTTTCTGCTGCCGGTGGTGCAACTCGAAGGCCTCGACGGCAGCGCCCGGCAACAACGTCTGCACGTGCTGCTGCAACGCAACGCCGGCGCCGCGCAGTGGCTGACCATCATCGGCGTGCATCTGGAGACCGCGCTGTGGATCGGCCTGATGGTGCTGTTCTACATGTTGCTGCCGCAGCAGATCGAAACGGATTGGGACTGGCAGTCACTGATCTTCGCAGCGGATCACGATTGGCGCTGGCTCGAACACCTGACCAATGTCTTCTATGCGCTGGTGCTGGTGGTGTGGGAACCGATCTACGTCGCCTGTGGCTTCAGCCTTTATCTGAACCGCCGCACACAGCTGGAAGCATGGGATATCGAGCTGGTGTTCCGCCGCTTGCGACAGTGCCTGAACAACGGTGTATTGGGGGTGCTGCTGGCGGTCTGTCTGCTGCTGCCGAATGTGCCTTCGGCGTGGGCAGCCGAGCCTGATGACAGTCCACAGGCACCGCGACTGTTGAATCAGCCGCTCAGCAGTCAGGCATCACGGGACAGCATCAAGGCATTGCTTGAGCAGCCGCCGTTCAAGAACAAGGAAGTCGTCACCCGCTATCGCTTTGGCGAAGACCCGGCGAAACCTGCCGAAGCGCAAACACCGGGTGAAGCGCCGCAGTGGTTGAAAACCCTGCTGGGCTGGCTCGACGGGCAACACCTCAATCTGCTGGCGAAGATCATTGAAGTGTTATTGTGGGGCGCGCTCCTAGCGGCAATCGGCTGGCTGCTCTGGCGTTATCGCGAGTTCCTGCAAGCTTTCGTCAGTCGCCGCCCGAGACTGCCTGCCAAACCGAAACGCGCGTTGCCGCAGCAAGCCTTCGGTCTGGACTTGAACCGCGACACCCTGCCTGACGACATCGCAGCCAGCGCCGAACAACTCTGGCAAAGCCAACCCCGCGCAGCGTTGGGCTTGCTGTATCGAGGGCTGCTCAGCCATCTGCTCCACGATTTCGATCTGACCCTGAAGCCCGCCGACACCGAACTCCAGGTGCTCGCGCAAGTCGAGCATTTACAACTTCCCGAACTGCTCGCATTCAGCCGCAGCCTGACCGTCCACTGGCAGAACATGGCCTACGGGCATCGCGTGCCAGCGGCGCCTCTGCAACAGGAATTGTGCGATGGCTGGCGCGCCTTGTTCGGCCCCGGAGCCGTCCGATGAGTCGCCGCACGGGATGGTTGGTCGCTGCGTTGGTCGCCCTGCTGCTGGGCGCGTTGAGCGTTTTCCTCTATCTCAAGGCCAAGCCTTATCAGGAAGAAGTCGATCACGGCCCTGCACCTGCCGCGCAAGCCAATCCTTATCTGGCGGCCGAGCTGTTTTTGCGTGAGCGCGGCCTCATGGTCAGTCATGCCGAAAGTCTCGCGCTGCTCCCGGACATTGACCCACGCAGTCACACGTTGCTGTTGTTCAACGATCGCTCACGCATGACCCCGCGTCAGGTTGACCAGGTATTGAACTGGACGCGCGCCGGCGGGCGACTGGTGTTCGTCGCCGAGTCGCTATGGGATGAGCAGACCAGACAGAGCAACGACTTGTTGCTCGACCGGGTGCAATTGCATCAATCCCTGAGCAAAGATCTGAAAGACTTGCCCGCCAGCGTTGAGCCAGAACGCTTCCCGAAACTGACCAAACTCTATCTGGAAGACGAAGACGCACCGGCCTACGCCGGTTTCGATACCGACTTCCACCTCGACGACCCGAAGAACCTTGCGCAAGCCTGGGCCAACAGCGCCAAGGCCACGCACATGATGCAACTGCCTTACAGCCTAGGCTCGATCACCGTGGTCACCGACGCCGAGTTGTGGAAGAACAACACCATCAGCCAATACGACAACGCCTGGCTGCTCTGGTACCTGAGTGCCGACACCGACGTCACCCTGATCTACAACACCGAGCACGACGGCCTGCTGACTTTGCTCTGGCGCTACTTCCCGCAAGCCATTGTCGCCCTGCTCGCGTTGATCGGCCTGTGGCTCTGGCATGTCGGCGTACGCCACGGCCCGCTTCAGCTACCCGCCCCGAGTGGACGCCGACAGTTGCAGGAGCACCTGCGTGCAAGCGCCGATTTTCTGTTGCGCCACAATGGCCAGCAAGCCCTGCTGCAAGCACTGCAACAGGATGTGCTGCGCCGCGCCCGCCGCCGGCATTCTGGCTTTGATCAATTGAACGTTGCCGAACAATGGCTGGTTTTGTCGCGCCTGACCCGGCAACCCACCCGCGCTATCAGCCAGGCCCTGAGCCCGGTGCCGAACCGGCGGATCTCCAGCGCCGATTTCTGCCGCCAGGTCGCCCACCTGCAAACCCTGAGGAACACGCTATGACCGAACAGATCGAGCCCGGCAGCGCCAGTCACGCCGCCCAGCAACGCCAGCGTGCCAGCCAGTTGGCGCAAGCAGTGCGCGGCGAATTGCAGAAAGCGTTGATTGGCCAGAATCAGGTGATCGACGATGTGCTGACGGCACTCATCGCCGGTGGCCACGTATTGCTTGAAGGCGTGCCGGGGCTGGGCAAAACCCTCTTGGTGCGCGCATTGGCCCGTTGTTTCGGCGGCGAGTTTGCGCGGATTCAATTCACTCCGGACCTGATGCCCAGCGACGTCACCGGCCACGCCGTGTACGACCTGCAAACCGAGCAGTTCAAGTTGCGCAAAGGTCCGCTGTTCACCAACTTGCTGCTGGCAGACGAGATCAACCGCGCCCCGGCGAAAACCCAGGCAGCCTTGCTCGAAGCGATGCAGGAACGGCAAGTCACGCTCGAAGGTCGGGCCCTGCCCATCGCGCAACCGTTCATGGTCCTGGCCACGCAGAACCCGATCGAACAGGAAGGCACCTATCCTCTGCCGGAAGCCGAGCTCGACCGGTTCATGCTCAAGGTGCGCATGGATTACCCCGACGCCGATCAAGAGCTGAACATGGTGCGTCAGGTCTGCCGTTCGACCCGCGCCGACATGCTCGATGTGCAACCGCTGCGCACCGTGTTGCAAGCCAAGGATGTGCAAGCCTTGCAACGGATTGCCAGTGACTTGCCACTGGACGATCAGGTGCTTGATTACGCCGTGCGCCTGGCGCGCGGCACGCGTACCTGGCCGGGGCTGACCCTTGGCGCCGGGCCGCGCGCCTCGATTGCCCTGGTGCGTTGCGCCCGCGCCCGCGCCTTGTTGCGTGGCGGCGAATTCGTGATTCCCGACGACATCAAGGGTTGCGCGCTGGCCGTGTTGCGTCATCGGGTGCGCATCGCCCCGGAGCTGGACATCGAAGGTTTGCAGGTCGATCAGGTGCTTCAGCAACTGCTCGACCAGATTCCGGCGCCGCGTCTGTGAAACCCTCGCGCCTGCTATTGATCTGGCTGGCCTTGCTGCTGGCCATCGGTATTGTGCTGGGCACATTGCGTGCACTGGAAATCGACATCCCGGCCAGCCTGGTATCGATCAACTGGGGTTTGCTGCTGGCACTGTTGGCCTTGGCGATGCTCGATGCGCTGCGCCTGCGACGCCTGCCAACACCGCGCGTCACTCGACAGGTGCCCGGCAGTCTGGCGCTCGGCCGTTGGGGTGAAGTGCGTCTGGAAGTCGAACATGACTTCAACGAGCCGATGCACATTGAACTGTTCGACCACCCGCCACAAGGTTTGAGTTTCGAACACCTGCCGCTGTCGATTGAACTGCAACCCGGCCAGCGCAGCCTGCTCGGCTATCGCCTGCGCCCGCTCAAACGCGGGCATTTCAGCTTCGCTCACTGTGAAGTCAACCTGCCCAGCCCTTTGGGATTATGGGCAGGCAAACGCCTGCTGACTGTCAGCGACCAGACCCGCGTCTACCCTGACTTCGCCCGGCTCTATGGCGGTGAGTTGCAGGCGGTGGATAACTGGCTCAGCCAGCTCGGCGTACGCCAGCGGCAACGTCGCGGTCAGGGTCTGGAATTCCATCAACTGCGCGAATTCCGCGAGGGCGACAGCCTGCGCCAGATCGACTGGAAAGCTACCGCGCGGCAACGCACACCGATTGCCCGCGAGTATCAGGACGAGCGCGACCAGCAGATTATCTTCCTGCTCGACTGCGGGCGACGCATGCGCAGCCAGGATGATGAACTGTCGCATTTCGACCACGCGCTCAACGCCTGCCTGCTGCTCAGTTACGTGGCTTTGCGCCAGGGCGATGCGGTGGGCCTGAGTACATTTGCCTGCGAACAGCCGCGTCATCTCGCGCCGGTCAAAGGCAGCGGGCAACTGAACGTGCTGCTCAACACGGTTTATGACCTCGACAGCACGCAACGCCCTGCCGATTATCAGGCCGCCGCCAATCAACTGCTGACGCGACAGAAACGCCGGGCCTTGGTGGTGCTGGTGACCAACCTGCGCGATGAGGACGATGAGGAACTGCTAAGCGCGGTCAAACGTCTGAGCGCACAACATCGGGTATCGGTCGCCAGCCTGCGCGAAGAGATGCTGGATACGTTACGTCAGACTACGGTGCAAACACTGCCCGAAGCGTTGGCTTACTGCGGGACAGTGAATTACCTGAATGAGAGGGCAGAACTCCATGAGCGGTTGAGCGCTCATGGCGTTCCGGTCGTAGATGTCCGGCCGGCGGAGTTGGGGGCCGAACTGGTGACGCGCTATCTCAGTTGGAAGAAAAGTGCGGCGCTTTGATCATTTCTCGATCCGCACGTGCACAGATCCGCTGCTCGAGGTACCGTCAGGATTCTCGACTTTGACGTCAAGGGAAACGGTTTCCGACAGGTCCATCACCCTCCAAGAGGTTTCGTATTTACCGTTGCCATTTGTACTGGACTCAATGAATGGCCTCCCGTTAATGGAGACAAGAATTTTCCGCTTCGGCATCGGTTCTCCATAAGCCTTGTCTACGATTAACGCGGTCATGGTTACCCAGTCGTTCACGAAGGCCGGATTCGGCGAGGCGACAACGGACTTCACGGCCGCAGGACGTTCATTGACAGTCAACCCCAGCGCGTTCACGTCCCAGCCAGCCAAGCCGCCCTTTACCGACGCCCACAACGAAGCCTCACCTGCCGTGCCCAAGGCAAAGTGCACCGTTGCCATGCCATCGGCATCCGTCAACGTTGCCGGCAAAGCTGCGTTGTCGTATTCCCACATCACTTCGACATTGGCCAGAGGCTCTCCGGTGTTGGCTGAAACCACCCAGGTCCGCGCTGTTATTTCCTGGCCGGGATAACCGGTCAAATCCTCACTGACCAGCGCCTTGATTTCCCGGGGCTCGTGCAGGAAATACGGAAACGAAATCGACTCCGAATACTGCGCATCCCCCACCGTCGCGGTCAGTTGCGCCGCTCCGGGAGTCGTGGGCACAAAACGGATCCGCGCCTCGCCGTAGAAGTTGGTGGTCGCCGTCACCTCGCCAAGATCCAGACTCCGCCAGACAACCTTCATCCCCGCCATCGGCCTGCCGCTGATAGCCGAAACAATGGTGATCTGCCCGGACACAGCCTCGCGCCACAACAGCGTCTGACTAACCCGCGAACGCTCGACGATTTTCACCACTTGCGCGCCTTCACCCACCGACACTGCATTGACAGGTGACCATCGAGCCAGGCTTTCGCAAGCCAGAAACAAGCCGAAACTGCCGTTACGCTTGTCATCGACCATGAAGGAATCGGTGAATCCCGCCTCGCGGCTGAAGACCCTTGGCAGACCGAGTACTGGCTGGGTAAAACGAATGCCCAGTGCCTCAGGCCCGGTGCCGACCATGCCCAGCGTCAACTTTCGACCGGACAGGAAGGTGTCTTCCGGGGCAGTTACATCGATTCTATGGGTCAGTTTGCGACGCGCAAAACCGGTGTCCTGGCCGAAAGGCTGTGCCGGGCTGAGATCCATACTGAACAGCAATCGATCCCAGGGGTCGCTGGCCAGCGAACATACCTCCATCGAGCGTGTATCAGTAACATTGTCATAAGGACTGCTCACAGACACTTCCACCGTTGCACTCCCCTCCTTGGTTGCCTCATAGGCATAGCGAACCCATCCGTGTTCATCTGTAACATATTCTTCAGTATTGCCGTTCACCGTCCACAGTGTGCGTGCCTGAACCACTTCATCTTCCGAGAAATCCGAACGTACCTTCGCCCACATCCATGCAGGGTCCTGACCCACGATCGGAAAAACGGCAGACTCACGCACGGTTTCAATGCTGAGTTTGTTATGCCCCAAATGCATTTTGGTCCAATCGGAAGGTGACACGATTGAGAACATGAGACTGAACTCCCCTTCCCCCCGGCTCCTGGAACAATCCAGTGTCCAGGTCACGCCACTTTCATCAATAAAATTGACGTTCCCTCTAGGAGGGTCACGGACGATTCCCAGCTCTTCCGCCGTACTGCCCTTCCAAAACATATCCATATCCAAACCCACCAACGGGCTCAACGCATTGGTTCTGAAAATAATTCGGTGTACAGCACCAATGCAGGGGTACAGCGGCTGACCTCGTACGGTGCTCATTTGATCCAGAACAAGCGTGAACTCATCGTGAACATCCGACGACATCAAGCGACCGAGCAACTCCCGATCCTCCAGTGAATCGGTCAACAACCGCAGTCCGAACATACTGCTGCGGCTCTTTGCGAACTCAGAACTCAGGGTCCAGACCAGTGGTTCATCTTTCAGCAATTCCCTGGACTCGCCAAGGTGACTAACCTCCAGCCCGATGTCTGAATCGCCCCCCCCCCAGGCCAGCGTAATGCTTTTACCAATCAGAGGACTTCCAGCAAGCGCCGTGACCTCCAGGGAATGGGTTTGACCTCGTCGGCAGGAAAGCCCCCAATTTTGGAAGATGTCGCGGCGATCAAACGTGATGTTGACTTTGTCTTTCCACGAGCTACTGGCAATCGCACTCACCGTGAATTCGCACTCATGCGGCGCAGCAGATTCATGGGCCCGGACCGTGGCGGTGATCGTATGAGTACCGGGGTCTCGGGTGTAAAACTTCAGGCTTGCCCAACCAGCGCTTCCCGTTTGGCTGCGCAAAATGCCGTTGTCGGTTTGCCATTCGATCTTCGCACCGATCACCGGCTCGCCGTCGCCCTGATCGGTAACATGCACCACTTGCAGTCGCAGGTAGGCACTGTCGTGCTCCTCCACCACCGGGCTATTCTCGGCCTGGCGTACCTCTTTGATCCTGATCCTGTTGCGCGCCAGTGACATGCGCTTGCCGGGCGACGGCAACAACAGCTTCGAGCAGACCAGTGACAATTCGAACATCCCGTCGCGCCGGTCTTCACAACTCAGCCTCCAGGATGCAGTCTTCCCGCCATCGATCGGCATGGGCACTGCCGTTTCCAGCGGCGGACTGACAACGACACCCAGTTGCTCATGCCTGTCACCTTGCCAGTGCAGATAGAAGTCGCTGCCTCGCAGACGACTGTCTGCCGGCAACATTACATCGATAGAATGGGTGGAACCCCGGTTCGGATAACTGTTATCGGTCCATTCCCTGATTTCGTTGTTTTCAAGGACAGTCAACCCTGCCCATGGATCCTCGCCCAGTACCACCACCTCAAACGTCTGAGTCCACACACCCTGCTCGTAATAAAGGCTGACCACAGAAGCTTCAATAACGAAGTCCCCTTCTGCCTTCGCCTCATAATCGAAGTAGGCCCAACCTTGTTCATCAGTAACGGCAGCCGCCAGCACCCGTTGCCCGGCGGTCGACCAGTTCACCGTAAGCCCGGCAAATGGCTGGCCGGTGTAGTACGACGCCACTTGCACACCCAGGCGGACACTTTGCTCGATCAACGGGTAGTAAGCGGCCTCGACCACCTCGCGAAAAATCAGTCGGTGATGCCCGAGCGATACAGGGATCACGTAGGCCTGCGCGGTGTAACGGTTGCACAAACTCAGGGTGAATTCGTAGTCCTGATCATCGATCAGCGGACAATCGAGCGTCCATGGCGCGTCCAGCGATTGCTGGGTGTCCCAGGCAGGCGTCGCGACAATCGCGCCCTGCGGGTTATTGTCGATGCTCAATGCAACCGGGGTGCCGTCCCAAGGGTTATCCGGCACAGGTACAAAACCGAGGACGTGAGGCGTGATCAATGCGCCGCTGCCAGAATCTCCGTCGCGGCTGGCGCCCTGACACAGGTACATTTTGCGCAAGGGCAGGAACGACATGCCGTCCAGCGTTATTTCCTGCAACTCAAGCGGGGCGAGTTTCAACTCGACCTTGACGTCTGTAACCCAGAGTTCGCCAAATGGACTCGACGACTCTGTCGAGCTGCATATTTCGATGCGCAGCGGCTGTGAGCTTGAGATGTTCGATGTCAGTTCCACTTCATGCAGGTCCGGACTGAATCGCCTCTCTGGCCCTGATCCGAAACCCTCGCGCTGTGTCTGATCAGGTTTACCGGCGGGCTTGAGCTCGATGCAGTAGTGGTTGATTTCTCCCTGAGAAATCTTCACCCAGCCTGATTGGCCAAAACTGCTTTGCCACAGGAAACTCAGCCAATAAGCGCCATTGCCACCGGGATTTTCGGGAAGTGTGACGTCCTGAGTAACACCCGTGCCCTTCGGCGCCTTGATGTGCTTGATAGGCTTGTTGTAATAGGCCGTGCCTATAGCAACCCTCCCCGTCCTTGCCCAACATTCGAACCCGTCTTCGAAATCACCGTTGCACACCAGATTCTCATTCGTCTGAACGACAGGATCATTCATGACTGCGCACTCCCTTGCCGGCCCGGCCCTTTTGCGCTGCATTGACCAACTCCTTCACCGAATCGGTAAACGACTGATCTCCGCTCTTGCACGTATAGCGAATGCGCAGGATGCAATCGCTCATCGAGAGCAGCCTGGCCGCCTGCTGCGGATCTTTATGCCATGGCAATTTCACAATCCAGGAGGACACCACACCGGTATTTTCAAATGGGTAAAGCATGCCTTCATCTGGCTTCACCGCCGCCATGCCGTTGTCGGCAATACCCACCGACAGGGCGATCTGCTGGCCCGGACGCAAGTTGAACAGTACATCGGAAGAGGCCACGTCCCCAGGATCAGGATTGTGCAAGTACTGCACTGACTGCACCGAGGCCCGGCTGGCGGTCATGCTGCCGATCTGCAGCAAGGTCGCGCGCACGTCCTCGAAAGGTCCCGTCAGCACAGGAAAGTCCATTTCCACCGAACTGATCTGCCGGCAGTAATGTCCCGGATAATCCCGATCGAACAGCAATTGCGTGAGTTTGAACTCCAAGGAGCCGGTCGTCTGCAATTGCGCCAATGCAGCCTCCCAACTGCCGATGCCGACCTGAGGGTCTATTGCATCATTGAACAGGCGACGCAAGGAGATGGTTTTCACCACCTCCAGCCGCCGCTCGGTGCGCTGCAGGTACTCATACTCCATGCGCAGCAGAAACGCGCGCAGATGCTCGCCAGCGGTCAAACCATGGCGTTGATCCTGCCAGACCTGCGGCAAGGGAATATTGGAATCGTAATCGCCGGTTTCGGCATTCATCGCCGCTTGCGCGCTGAGGCACAGACTGACCACCGCGTCGTAAGCCTGATAGTGCAAGGCCTTGAGCTGGCCCAGCATCCAGCCGAACAATTCGGCATTGGTCGCGCGCTTTTTCAGATAGTTGTACATCGTCAACGCTTGAGCGTTAGCTCGCAGTGTTTGCGCGAGGTTGGTTCTGGCCGCATCGATAGCATGACGCTGAGCAACGATTTGTGCATCGATGGCCGCGATTTCTGCCAACGCCTGATCGCGTTGCAGTCCCCACTCATTGCGGCGACGGCGATAACCTTCGGTGGTGGCTTGCTTGTCCGCATCGATCTGCAACATCGACGAAGCGATTTCCAGGCCAAAGCAGATGGCATCCGTAACTTTGTCGACACGAAAACCACCGTTCGCCATACCGAAAATATTAGGCGCAGCCGCCACCGCTGCGCCTACCGGTTTGAGGATTCTGGCAGTCAGTGCCAGCTCTTTGGACTGGTCCAGGTTTGCCATGACCTGATATTCGACGGCCGATACGTTTTCGTCATAGCGGGCTGCGTAAGCATCAGCCCGTTCCCGCGCCACTGTCCGGCTCTGCTCAAGCGCGGTCAGGCTCGCTTCCAACTGAGCGATGGATTGCTCCTGCGCGGTTTGGGCGTAGTTGCCCAACTCCACCAGATGGTTTTGCTGCAGCTCTTCCTGCTCGGCACGATCACGCCGCTCAAGCAGATTGAGTACCTGGCTGCCGTAATCCTGCAAGGCCTGCACCGCACGCAAGGCGACCTCGAAAATCGCGCGCCAGCGAAACGCAATCACCACCAGCCGTCCGCCCATCGGTCTGGCGCCACCGACACCACCTGCTGCCAGATCGCGCAGCAATTGGTTCGGGTCAGTCGGTGGGTTGAACAACGGCAGGAGCATGGGCTTGCCATCAATCGTCAGGTTGTTGCGCAAGTTGTTCATGCGGTATTGCGGCTGGTTGAACCAAGTGAGCAACTCATCATTGATGGGTGCCCTGAACGGCGCACACCCCAACATGCCCAGCATGGGAGCCGTATCGGAACCGGCCGGAACATCTGCCAGGCTGTAATTCAATGTCTGCTCGAAAGTTTCCAGTGCCGTACGCGTGCAACTTTGGGCCAGAAGGTTGTCCAGCGTCGCGGTCTGCCACAAATTCACCGTTTGAGTCAGAGGTGGTTTGCCCATCAATGATCCCGCTTGCACATAGCACAGCTTTGCCGCCACCAGACTTTCGCGGGTCAGTTGGCGGTAATGCCAGTCCCCCCAGGCCATGAGGGTCTTCACATACTCGATGAATATCAGCATCCTCAAATGCACAGGTGCTGAATATCCAATTGCATCCGGGTCGGCGGGCGCCACGGCTTCACAGCCAGCATTGCCCAGATCGTTGATCAACGGTCGGCAGCGCCAGTAATTCGGTTTCGCGGGTACCGAGCTGCTGTCGGCAGCAGACCGGGGATCGAAGATGAAATGCAACCACACCAGTGCTTCGGCAAACCGCTCTTCATCACGCAAGCGTGTTGCGATCAGATGTGGCAAATGGAAAAACAGCTCCCAGAAAAACAGCCCGTTGGCACCGTCGAAAGCGCCATTGCGCTCCTCGAACTCAACATTGGTGGGCGGCGGCTCTGACAAATGCTGGGACTTCCAATTAAGCAGAGTCGCTGGAGAGACCGTGGAGCGTGTGACCAACTCGGGGCCGAATAGCGAATTGAGCCGAACGTATCGCAGTGCCCAGTCAGCACCCAGTTGAAAGTCGAGGAATTGGGCGGCATCCGTGGTGTTTTTCAGCAGCGTTGGCGCGAGGAAATCCGAGAGTTCGACAATCGTCAGGTCAAACTGTTTACCGCCAAAGCCTTCGGTATCACTCTTCAGAGTGAACCTGACGTTGTTCCACGTCCCCTTTGGTCGAGTGAAGGTATCCAGAAAATTCATTGTCCAGCCACCGGCTGTAGACACCGCACGCTTCACCGGCGCCGGGTCACCATTGGCGGAATTCTCCAACTGCAAGGTAAAGTTTATATCCTTGATCTCTGACACATCTGTGGGCCTGCAAAAGCCCTCAACCATCAGCACGTCGTTGTCATCCACTCGCATGGCGAAGACGTTCAGACCCAGAAAAACCGCCATGGAGCCTGACGGCGACTCGGTGGGAACCACCGTGACCTCGAGAACCAGCGGATGCTGGATCGTCAGCGCAGAAACAAAGCGTTCCTTCGCGGCCATCTCCAGCCAGCGACCACTGTCCTCGGCAACCGGGCGCATCAGCACATCGATGATCGCTTTCTCGTTCAAGGCACCCGTGCCGGTTTTACCATTGACCAGCAACACCCCAAGCTTGCCTTTCGGGACCTGGGGGTCGACCCACACGGTTGCAATCAGCCGGGTACCTGCGCTGAGATCCTCGTCAAACTCGCAATGGCGCAAACTCAACGGTGCCGACCACTGCCCGTTCTGCCTCATAAAGGCCAGATTGATATCCAGTTGATGGGGCACGAATCGGGTTCTGTCGTCCTTTTTCGGATCCGGAGGATCGGCTTTGATGATCTCGCCGACCTTGTCCCGCCACTCCGCCCAGACCATACACAGCCGGCCGTTCCAGACCACCGGACGCATGTCCAGCACCCGCCCGGCGGGTTGAATGTCCACCGCTTTCCATTCACTCCACGCCGCCGGGTTGACGGCGAGGCAAGTGGGCGTGATCTCGATTTTCGCCTTGCGCCAGAAGTACTGGAACGGCGGCACCCGCTGACGCCCGAAAAAGTAATAACCGGCGCACTCCGGGGTCGTGCCGTCCATGTAGCCACTGACGACATCCAGATCGCAGATCTGTTCGAAGGCTTGCAAGTAAGCCTGCAGCGCGGCGAGAACCGAATCGATGCTCAAACGGGCCTGGTTGAGGTGGTTTTCAAGGGTCCTGAACAGATCCGTCTTGCGCTGACGCACGCACGGATTGATGTAGTTTTCCGGGTAGAGCGCGATCATCTGCACCGCAGCCCAGTCCGAGTAGTTGTTGTACAGCGCCCAGTTTTCCAGCTGCTCAGGGGGAAACTCGTGGTTTCCGAAACCGGGCTCCATTTTGTTGTACACCGCACTGATGTATTGCTGCGCACAACTGATTGCTTCGGCCACCCCCGACGTCTGCACCCGAGCACTGTCCAGCGGGTCAATGCGCAGCAGTTCGAACACGTCCTCCGGGGTCAGCAAAGGCGGGTAACGCTCCGCCCTTACTTGCCCGATGCAATAATCAAGCAACGCGGTACGACGTTTTTCCTGCAACAGGCCAATGTTGTTCGACGTCATGATCCTTGCTCCGTGGAAGAGGTTCCCGAGTCACTGGCAGAAGGCGGTGACGCTTGTTCAAGCGAGTGGCTGCGGCCTTGCGTTTCCCCAAACCTGATGGGTTCGAAGAGAGCCCCCTGCCCGCTTGCCAGGCTGCGTATACCGACTTCGAATTCACCGCTGAAATCGCTGGCGATATAAACCGTGGTTTGACCTTGCTGATTGGTGAAACCCTGTGCCGGACGGATCCTTGGCCGTTCTTCGGGATCTGCTTCGTTTTCCCAGGCCCAGTCCACCAGCATGTTGGCCCCAAGGTTTCCGTACTGGTCCACCATCGTTGCGTAGAGTGTGATTTCCTGACCAAGCGGCACGACCTCCGTTGGCACCGGAGACATCAGCGCGGTGGGGAAACTCATGCTGTCGGCATCGGCGATGACGTTGATGCTCACTACCCACTCAGGCTCAAGCAGGCTAATGGAAAAATAAAGGTTGTCCGTGCCCAAGACTCTGCCCGGAGAATACTCAGCCGTGAGGACTCCTTTGGTATCGGTGATACCCGACCTGATGGTCCCTAGCTGGGAGTGCCATTCAACAGCGACACCTTTCAACGCGGCGCCTTGAGCGTCGGTGAGCGTCAGCGTAATGATCGCTTTCTCGCCGGGTTTACCAGCGACGACTTCTGTAACCGGTACGGTGCAAGTCATCCTGACCAACCGCTTCAGTTCGCCCGGTATTTGCATGACCGGCACACGCGTCTGGGTCTGGCTGAGCAAGGCCAGTTCAGCCGCCTGGGCATAGGCCTCGCTGGCATCGGTGGTCTCCGGCAAGGTGCCGATCCGCAAAATGGTCCGGGCATCCATACCGGTCTGCATCGACAACTGGTAAACGCGCATCAGCAGATCCAGTTGCTCCAGGGTTTTCAACACTTGGATTTCAGGATCGATATGGCGAACGCATTCGCTGACTTCCTGCGCGCTCCAGGCAAAGAATTCAGCCAGTTTGATGGCCGCTGCCTGCTGCACCACGCGCAATGCATCGGCGCTGAGCCTGGACGGTAGCGAATGGACCTGACGCAGATAGTCGAGCAATTTCTGCTCCGGCTGTTCACTCAAGCTGAACGCGCGGGCCAGCGTGGTCATTGCGTAAAGTATGTGCACCGAGAACACATATTTTTGAGAGGGATCGATGATGGTGAGTTGGTCGATCCACACCTCATATCCATAATCCAGATAATCCCCGACCAGTTCCGCACTCAAGCCCAATGTCGAAACAACTTCAGCGCGCTGACGCACAACAGCCAGCAATTCGAGTAACGGATCTGAAGGTTCGTCGCGCCTGCGCTCCGTCGCTGGCGATTCGAGTTCAGTGCGGTCATGCATCTGGCGCAACAGTTGATACACCGAGGCATCGACCCAGTTCAGCACCAGAATGGCCAGTTCGCCCTCGATGCCGACGTAGACTGCCAGCGACTCCCTGACCAGCGACACCTGAGCGTCTCTGGCCTGCAGAAGAACGGTGAGCATGATCTCGGCCAGGACGCTGACCTGGCTTTCCTCAATCTCCAGGCCGTTCCTGACGGCCCATTCGAGCTTCACGCGGGCAAAGGCCACATAATCTTCCGGTGTCATGGCAGTGGCCAGTATCAGGCCATTGGCGTCGACAACCGGCGCCAGCCCCTCACTGTCAATCGAGAGTAAATCCAGCCAGTCGCTTTCTCCGGCCGGCGGAATACCGGCCAGGAGAAAAGAATTATTGGATAACCGCGCGCTGGGCAGGAGGGCGTCGATCTTGTCGAAGAACTGCTGATCCTGCTGGGAGAATTCGCGCAGACGCAGTGGTGCACTCACGTGCTGCAACATCCACAGCACCGATATGTTGCTTTGCTCGCACCATTGCACACAGGCCTGCATGGCTTCGATCAGGCTCAGCACGCCCGGACCGTCAGCCGTGGCGTCAATGCGGCTGTCATCATCCGCCACATCGACAATACGCGGCTTGCCCGCCAGCCCTTTGAGCCAGGTTTCTCCCCCCAGCACACTGAGCATCAACACGCCTTCGACCGGCGTGATATTCAACAGTCGGGGCAGTTTTACCAAACGGTAAAAACTGGAGATGACCGACGGACTGCGTTCCAGCTTATCGGTAAGATCATGAGCCTGGGCTATCGCCAGCGCCAGGTAGTGGTAAGTCTGAAGGTCAATGCCCAAACCACTGCATAGCTGGCTGACCGTCAAATTGTCTTGATTCGATGTCGGCATCAGCGCAAACGGTGTGCCGTCGAGTTTCAGCGGCTCGCGATAATTGTCCTGACTGTTGAAGACCTGATCGAACTGCGACAGTGCATCACCGCGACCGTACAGTGACAGTTCATCGAGAAACACGGCGAAATCCGCTGCCGTGCAATTGTGCCGTTCACGCAGTCGCTGAAACAGACCCAATGCATGGATCACGTTGACCGAAATCGCCCACACCTCAGGCTTTTCGGCACCACGAGCTTCAGCCCTGATCGCTGCCACCAACAGGGCGTCAGTCTGCTCAGGCGGCAGATTCAGCCATTTGTCCAGGCGTAACTTGCGGTTGAGTCGATCAAATGTATTCAAGCCTTTCAGGGTATTGGGATTAACGAATATCCGATGAAAATTATTCCCTGACTGCGTGACGATACCGATAGCGGGGTGAGCATTATCATTGATGTAAACCGAGCCGGATCGGCCGCCTTCCGGAACGTCGGGCGCACTGGAGTAATTGACATTGGCCGAACGCCGCGGCGCGTAGTCCCCAACCGATAAAAGACTTGTAACCTCCTCGGCCACAAGATTTGTACGTTGAGCCAAAAAAAATATCTGATTGAGATTCAGATACTCAATATCTCCGGTGCCAAAGTTCTCCAGATAGAACTGATTCATATCCTGCCAATTCTTGTATTCCTCAGTCAGCAACTTCTGCTGGTACGGGCCAAGCCGAGAGGCATGAGCAAGAGCAGCAGCGGCAAGCCTGGTCAGGGATCCGGAGTGCAAGAAGCTGGGGAATTTCGCGTCAACGATGTTGGCAAAATCCCCCACTGATCGATCGTTGAAACCGGCAACACCATCGACCGTGACCCAGTGCTGGTAATACGGCAGACCATTGGGATAGCGAGCTTCGATCAATGCCTGTTCAATTGGGACCTGCGTGTTCGCAGCAATGAACGCCTGTAGCACGCGTACGATCACGTCGACGGATGACTCCGGTGCGTTCAGCGTTTTACTGTCGACCGTCAACGTCAGCAGATCCGTGCGACGCTCATGCAACGGCAGCTTGGTGTCGTCACCAACGGGTTCGATCAAGTCGCGAATCATGCGATACAAGAAGACGAGATACGCCGAAGGCCCGAACATGGACTCCAGAGAATCCGAGGGGCATTTGGTACCCAATTGCAGATCGAATATTCGCTCCAGTTGCGGCCCGTCAACGAGCGTCATCAAACCACTGGACGGTCCTGTCGACCCGGCTTTTTCCTCCTGCGCGTGATGTTCAATAAACCGACGTCGCACATAGGTCGCCAGGCTGTTGGCCCGGCGCAAAAAGTGCCGGGCCTCTTCCTGCTCAAGGCCGTACTCGCCGACCAGCACCGCAAGACCCTTTTCGACCAGAGGGAAAAACGATCCCCCTTGCTCAATGTAACTCCAGAGCTTCGAAAGCCGGTTTTGCGCAGTGGTCGGTTGCTCACCAAACAGCTGAATGAACAACTGCGCAGCGGGACGGAGTGAATCAGCCATAGTCACATTCCTTGAGTCGATAACTGGCCCGAGCCGCCTGACTGTCGTGTCAGGCGGACCCAGCGTTCCAAAAGGATTTAGCGCTTGAACGCAGTCGCTGCAAACTGTCAGAAATGACAGTTTTTATGACCACTCATCGGAAATTTACAACCGCGTTTTATCCGCAGGTGCTGATTCGATTTCAAACCGCTCGCTGACGACCCAGTCAGAGCCCACCGGATCGCTGTGGCTGGGTTGCAGCTTGAAACGACACCAGTTGCCACCCGGAGGCATTGCGTGGCCGGGCACACTTTCCCACTCAATGTCGACCGGTATCTCTGTTTTCCATATCTTGTCCGGATTGAACGGGTCGACCAGAGCACCGATGCCTTGACGCCCCTTGCCGGCAAACAGCACCGGGTTGCTGACCCAGCGCCCCGGCCCTGGTACCTCAATGGTGGGCAGATAAGTTGCCAGCTGAACCGTGCGTTTCACGCTATCGGATGCAAACCCTTCGTAAGCCGCCACAACTTCCAGTTCATGATTGCCTTCGCCTTGCCCAGGCTCCAGCGTCACCGACCACGTTCGGTTTTCCCGCACCCCGGCGCTGGCCTGGCCGCTACCCAGCGTCACGGTCACGGTGTCGCCGGGCGTCGCGAAACCCGAGACCACGACCCGTCGGCCGACATGGTCATCGGCAGTCGGGGTTTCGATAAACGGAGCCGCCGGCACGACCTTGTAACGCAAACGCTCATTGGGCTGAGAGCGCTGCGGAATGCCATTGTGGACGAAGGTTTGAAAAGCCCAGATGGTTGTGTTGCCCACCGGCAAACTCACTTCGGCTTCCCAGTTGCCTGATGCGTTCACCTCGATACCCGTCAGCAATGGCTCAGTAGCGCCTTCCAGCCAGACCTCCACCCGCGCGGTACGTCTGCCAGTGCCCGCAATCTTCGAGGTGCGCGGCGCTTTCCCGCCAGGGATCGGCGTTGTGAATCGAGGCGGCGGCACCACCACCTTGAGCCTGTGCTCAGCACTGTTTGCCGAATCTCGCCCGTTGAGCGTCTGCTGCGCATGGAGGAAATATTCCCTTAGCTCCAGACCGGACAATTGGATAGACCATTTGCCCTCCTCAAGCAATTCGAGCGGATCACTCAGCGGCGGGCCTTCCTGGCTGTCATGCAATTGCATCATCGCACCCCGCATGCCGTTATCACCTTCGATGGTGACGTCGTACCCCACTTCCGAGCCGGAGGCCGGCACGACAATGAGCGGTTGCAACATGACTCTGTGAACAGTGAAGGTTTTCGATGTCGGTTTTGAAGGGAGATCGAGGATTGTTTGCGTGACCTCCACGGTATGTTCGATATTTGCCTCGAACGGGGTTGGTCGCTGAAATGCCCAGCGCTCACCCTCCACATCCGCTTCGTACTCCATGTCGTCGTCGCTGAACCGGAGCTTCACCACCGCTTCACACCAACAAGTGCCACTGAATATCGGCTCCAGCCCCTCCTCGCCAGGATCATCCAGACCTGGCGCCAGCGGTGGAATCGTGACGTGCAGGATGAAAGGATGTTGCGAACAATGCTCTCCCAGATGCTGGGTAATGTGGACTTCCCGCGTTTTGGTTGGCCCCCACTCCACCAAAGCGGGCGTTGACCATTGGCCGTTCACGACCACTACACTCCGTGCAGCCTCGTTTGTATCGGGAAACCTGAGCGAGACGCTGGCACCTGTGTAACCTTTGCCGCTGAAGACAGGCAGATACTCCTCGGTGTAGCTCGCCTCGGTGATATCCGGCATGTTGTTGCGGACTTCGAACTCAAGAGGCTGCGATTCGATCCAGCCATTGGCGTTGTCGGCGATCTTTTGAATCACCGTCACATCGTAGCTGCCCAGAGGCCAGACAACGGGGGCAGCTTCCCACTGGCCTTGGGCATTGACGCGGACGTTGGGCGGCAAAGGCAGCGAGCTGTCGCTGGCGGAGAACTGGATTTCGGTCGAGAGGTTTTGGTCGAAATGGCCAGTGCCGGAGAACTTCAAGCTTGTATCCGGAAGAAAGGTGACCTCAGGTTTTTCCAGTTTGGGAGGGCGGATTCTGAAGGCTCGCGGTGCACTGCGTTCGGATGACACGCCGCCCCTATTCTGTTCGACAACGAGACTGATCGGCCCTGGTGGCAAATCAGCGACAGAAGCAACCCACGAACTACCTTTCTCAGGCACAACCGCCGAGCCGACCAGCGAATTGGTGAGATCCAGATACACCGAAATACTGGCGCCGCTTACACCGTTGCCCCCCTCCAACACAAAATTCGGCTCCTGCGTAGAAGACGGTCCTGGCTTGAGCACTTCAAGCACGCCGACGACAACAAACGTGACCGCTCTTGAGTATCCGTGGCTGATATTGGGGTGTGTATACTGTACTTCAACAGTAAGTTCCCCAGATCGGATGCGTTCTTTTAATGGTGCCAACTTCCAAGAATCGGAAGCAGTTACTGAAGCTTCACTTAATACGTCATAGTGATCATCTCGACTCACTACCTGAAGTCTTAATCCGCGATGCCCCTTGCCACTGAAACTCAGCTCGGAGGTTCGCAAGACTTGCCCTTGCCGGGGAGACTCCAGCTTTGGCAAATATAAATAAAACATTTCTCTGACTGCAGATAAGCGATAGTACTGACGATTCTTATAACGAGCCGTTTGGAACATCCCAATGGATTTTTTTCCTGGGGGGGACACCGTATCAAGCGGCGCAACCCAAGTCTGACCACAATCCACTTCAGCACCAAGTGCGTGGTGACTCCCGGGACCCACCGCCAACGCAAAAGCCGTCGTTCCGTCCCCCCCATAACCGCGAATGGTAAAGTCTTCTGAAATATCTTCGAAACTTAAAACGTCATGAATAATGTAGTAATCGAGATACCTGTAATCCGAAAATTCATCTCTGAGACGCCACTGGATGCGTAGCGACCTTGCGCCGTTGCTCGTATACGCTGTATTGACGACATTAACAACACGCCCGGGAAACCACTCGGAAACCTGATGATGAATGACGCCATCGACCATGTAATCTATCCATACTTGATGGTTTCCGTCCCAAGGAATTCGGAACTCCAATTTGAACGCCCATCCTTGAATGACAGAGCTATATGGCGCTAACAGCTCTACTGGGGGAGGTTTCGAAACAGAGGAAGCAAGATCATCACTCGCTTGTTGCGGCCCCGCGCCAGAAACCAATGCATCTTCAGTTAGTTCGCGAAGATCAGTTTGATTGACGAGTTCTTTGTCTTGCTGCCCGGAAATTTCCGGACTGGATTTGTCGCTGTCGTCGGAAGTCATTCACGGGGCTCCAATTGTCGGCGTCGCTGGTAGCGGGTCGTCCTAAGTTACGGCGGCCTGACTTACGCACGCACCTGTCAACTCTGACAGTCCCGACCAACGGTAACTTTTCTTACGCTGCAACATACGGATGTCCTTCAGCTACTAACACCCGGCTACACCAGGTTGCGCAGTTGCCGACAACTCACTCAGAATCCGCCGGCTTGTGCGCTTTAAAAGTTGCCCCGGTCAGCATTCTGCTGCTCGACCTGGCCGACAACCTCGATGACAGGCAAAGGCATCTGGCGATGGTGATCTATCAGATGAGTGAGATGGGGTTATTGCTGGCGGAGGAGGCGTTTGATCATGAGCGGGCGATCGCGGTGGCCTGGTTTTGGATCACGGGCGCCTTTGAAGACGCCATCGCCAGCAAGCCCGCTCCCACAGGGTCTGCGTCGACAGCAGCATCCATGCACAATGCAAAACTGTGGGAGGCGGCTTGCCAGCGATGGCAACAGCGAGCGCCGTCGAAATCAAGCCGAAGCCGGCAACGATTGAAAACTGAAATACTGCTGCAACGCCTGCACCAGTTGCCCGAACTCCGGCGGTGGGTACTGCACAATGAAGCCGGCGTCGTAATGCAGCGGCGTGGCGTCTTCATGGCACCACATGCAACACGCACTGAAGTCGATGACTTGCTGGCAGCCATCGCTGGCGGGGATTTTCAGGCGTAACTGAAAATCCACACCGACCATCATGGGCAGTTGGCTGATGAGCATCAGCCCGTCTTCGGAGACGTTGCCGAGAAAACCGATGGGCTTGTCGGTGACGCTGTTGAACACTCTGAGGAAATACGGCAATTGATGCCGTTCGATCCGGCGGTCGGTAAACATGCGCAGTTCGCCATGCAAGGCTCCGTCACAGAGCCGCACCTTAGCTTCGGAACGTGCCTGTGTCGCAGGCTCGCTCTCCCCGCTTCCGGTGTGACGGTCGCTACGTCGCCGTCACTTGACCACTTGCCAGTCGCAGGTGTTGCTCCGGGTTTACAGATTCGGCTCTAAACCCGGGTTACTCGACTATAGCTCAGCTTGTACACACGGCCAGATTTTGTATGAAAACTGTCATCAGAAACGGGTCGGGCGCACTACCGCGGCGGCACTGCGTGCCGGGTAATGGCCCAGGCTCTGCAAGGTTTCCAGACGGGCACGGGCGCGGTAGGCGTATTCGCTGTTCGGGTACGAGGCAATGATGAACTGGTAGGTCTGCGCCGCGTCGACAAACATTTTCTGCCGTTCCAGGCACTGGCCGCGCATCATCGACACTTCCGGCCATACGTACGGGCGGGCGCGGCTGGCGCGTTCGACCTTGGACAGCTCGAGCATGACCTGCTCGCAGTTGCCGCGGTCATAGGCGCTGTAGGCGTTGTTCAAATGATGGTTCATCGACCAACGGGTGCAGCCCGTGACGGCGAGGACGCTGAGGGCAAGGGCGGCAATGGGTACGAATCGCATGAGGGTTCTCCTGTCTTGTGCTCTTTATCGACCCTTGCCGAGAAATCTTCAGAAGTGTTTGTGCCAGTTGTCGAGTTCAATAAAGAAAACATTAAGTAGTGCAAACGAACAATGACTACACCCTTCGAGCATAGTAGCCTTCGCTAGCGCTTGAACTCAGGAGTCTTTGCATGTCCGTCCGTCGTACCAAAATCGTCGCTACCCTTGGCCCGGCCAGTAACTCGCCGGAAGTTCTCGAACAGCTGATTCTGGCTGGTCTGGACGTTGCCCGTCTGAAC
>Ga0213823_1000461_pt1 | contig 34606 bp, 40 predicted proteins | sample MC6MC0907MG_FD_179887 | JGI IMG/M metagenome (GOLD analysis project Ga0213823, IMG submission 179887) | Enriched soil aggregate microbial communities from Iowa State University, Ames, United States - MC6-MC0907-MG | ecosystem: Environmental > Terrestrial > Soil > Unclassified | place: USA: Iowa...
TGTGCCGCTGGCGCTGTTGAACGAAGGCTGGCTGGCCGGGCAGACCATTCTGATGCTCGAGCCTCGCCGGTTGGCGGCGCGCGCGGCGGCGGAACGGCTGGCCAGTGAGCTGGGCGAAAAGGTCGGGGAAACCGTGGGCTACCGCATCCGCCTGGACAGCAAGGTCGGGCCGAAGACCCGTATCGAAGTGGTCACCGAAGGCATCTTGACCCGTCGCTTGCAGGCCGACCCTGCGCTTGAAGGCGTGGGGCTGCTGATTTTCGACGAGTATCACGTTTTGTCACTTTCACTGAAAAAACGCTTTTTTTGTCAAATCGAGGGTCGCTTCTCTGCCCTCTGCTGACCTCTTGCCGTCCACCCATTAGGCCTCACTTCGTCTTTTCCTCTCAAACAACCCTCGGTGCTGTGGCCAATCCTACTGGGTAAAGACTCGCTTTCGAATCTACTCAACCCATCCTTGTCGGAGGTGGTTATTTCGGCTTCGCCTGCTTTCTCCACGACCTCTGACGGCCTCCACCATCGCAATGCGCTCCGTTTCCTAGCATCATCTGCAAATCGAAATCATCGGCAGGGCAGTGCATGAGCAAGCCAGAAAAGAAGAAAGGTGCGGCCACTCCAAAGCGTGACGATTTCCTCACCAAAACAGTGCAGCGCCTTCGTGACAGCGCTGGGAACGTTTGCTCATTTCCAGGCTGCTACGTGCATACCCACGGTGCTAAGACGTCTGGTGATGGTGCTCTGAGTATTGGTGTCGCTTGCCACATTAAAGCTGCCGCACCTGGAGGGCCCCGGTACTACGCCAATCAGACCAAAGACGAACGTAGGCATATCGATAACGGTATTTGGATGTGTCAGACACATTCGAGGTTGGTCGATGCTGACGACTCTTCATACAGCGTTGAAATGCTGGTCGAGTGGAAGCAGAAAGCGGAGAAGCGTTCCAATAGCCTAATTAACCGGAAGAGCTTCACTGAAGGCGATGTCAAGGCGGCGGTTGAAGAGGGCACTATATCGGTCGTTCAGCGCCTTATGAACATGTCCACCGCCCCCGTCGAAACCCCCATAGACGAGATGATGACGGGTTACGAAACCGCGCTAGAGGCGCTCGATCCGCGATTTAATGTTCAGGTAGACAGGGTTGGCGGCAACTGCCACCACTTCATCAGCGCAGCACAGGACAGTGTCACTCTGAACCTCATCTTGCAGGATTTAGACAAGCTTGAGGGGTTCTACGAGGCGGAAAGGGCGCTTTTTGAAGAAGGGCGTCAGTTTGAAATCCCTGGCGCGCATGTGATGTTTGAAGGCTCCAAGTTATTTGAGGCCATCCATCAAAAAATTCATCGGTCAGGCCAGGGCGTGCTGACCATGGGAGCGCCGAAACGATCACTGACCGCCAACCTCTATGTGCGAACGCCTGAGGGACACGAGACATCAATCGACACGTTCATTTGCTACTACACGTCGGGGAGCGTACGTACAGTTTTCGATGGAGTGGCGTTAGGTGGATTCTTTGCGGTCAGGGCGTCCTGCGCACATGATGGCAGTGAAACGAAGTTCGACCTGACGTTTAACGCTGAGGCTTGGCGCGGAATGAACATTCTCGGGTTGCCACGCTTCCTACGCCTCGCGAAGGCTGCGCAGCTCCTTGAGAAAGGTCGCCTTGTCGTCGAGATTGAGGTAGGCAATAACGTCGCATCGTTTGATACTAAAACTAGCCCCATCAACGACGAGTACCATTCCCAACTTCGTTGGATGGTCGAGTATCTGGAGCTTGCACGCAAGGTGGCTGAGCAATGCAGTGAAGCTCTTTTTTTGAAAAACCTCGATTTCGATCATGAGGTTTACACGATCATTCGAAAGTACGCACGCCTGCTCGAAGGCCCCTACCTCAAATCTCCTCAACCCGGCTTGTTGAGCAAAGGGGATTTCGATTCTCAGGAAAAATGCAATTTCTCAGGCTTCAAGTCAGGAGGCATACCGCCAATCATCACAGTAGCTCAACGGAACAGCGTGAGTTTCGATCTGTTTGGACAAGTAATCACCCCACCTCGAATAGAGACCTTGTACACCGGAATTGAATTTGTGGCATATACCGATCTCGAAACTCCCAGCAAACCCAAAACGGAGTTTTATACAACGGCGGAGTCAACTGTAACCATGCAGCTGCAGGTGGGCGACCCATGGATCGTTGATGAAGATTTGAGCGTGCTTGATGAGCCGCTGCCGTTGGGGAGTTGACTGAAGCGAACCTGTTCTTCCGATTCGATATAATCTGGTCGTTCTTCGGGAGACCCTATGAGTTCGTTGCCAATCACCGCCGCTTTGCCGGCCCTTTTGAAAGCCCTCTGCGAGCGAGATGAAGTGGTGCTACAGGCACCGCCCGGCGCCGGTAAGACGACGCGAGTTCCGCTGGCTTTGCTTGATGAGCCATGGCTACAGGGGCAAACCATCATCATGCTCGAGCCTCGCAGGCTTGCGGCGCGTGCTGCTGCCGAAAGGATGGCGAGTGAACTTGGTGAGAAGGTCGGAGAGACCGTGGGGTACCGCATTCGCTTGGACAGTAAGGTGGGGCCGAACACGCGGATTGAGGTGGTCACCGAAGGCATACTCACTCGACGTTTGCAAAGCGACCCCGCGCTTGAAGGCGTTGGTCTCGTAATCTTCGATGAATTTCACCTTCGAAATTTGGATGCCGATCTCGCCTTAGCGCTGACCCTCAATGGCCGAGAAATCTTCCGAGACGATGCTCCTCTGAAGGTGTTGCTGATGTCCGCAACGCTTGAAGGAGAGAGACTGTCGCGCTTGCTAAACGATGCTCCGATCGTGACGAGCGAAGGGCGGATGTTCCCAGTGGCAACAATCTGGGGAAAGCCGCAGCAGCCTGGAGAGTACATTGAGCCGCGAGTCATTAGTACATGCCTGGAAGCTTTGGCAGACCAGACCGGTAGCCTGCTGGTTTTTTTACCCGGCCAGGCAGAAATTCGAAGGGTCGTTTCGGGGTTGGAGGATGCTCTCAAAGCTTCTGCTTCGCTGCAGGCAGAGGTTCTACTGTGCCCACTTCATGGTGAGCTCGATCTGAATCAGCAGAGGGCAGCAATCGATCCTGCACCATCAGGTAAGCGTAAGGTGGTCTTGGCGACGAACATCGCTGAAACCAGCATCACCATTGATGGCGTCCGTGTCGTTATCGATGCTGGTCTTGAGCGTGTTCCACGCTTTGACCCTCGGAGCGGTATGACCAGGCTGGATACTCAGCGCATATCCAAAGCCAGTGCAACCCAGCGTGCAGGGCGGGCCGGTCGAGTTGAGCCCGGTGTGTGCTATCGGTTGTGGTCTGAAGCTCAGCACGATCAAATGGCTGTTTTCAGCGCTCCTGAAATCCAGCAAGCAGACCTGACAGGCCTCTCGCTTCAACTCGCCAAGTGGGGCGTGCAGCCGGAAGACCTGATGTGGCTTGACGCTCCGCCAGCAGCTGCGTATTCCCAAGCTAATGATTTGCTGCATCGTCTCGGTGCATTGCACCAGGATGGGCAGTTAACGACGCATGGGCAGGCGATGGCAGAGCTGCCAAGCCATCCTCGGATTGCTCATCTGCTGCTCCGCGGGCATGACATTGGGTTGACAGAGACCGCGTGCAATATCGCAGCCTTACTCGGCGAGCGTGATTTTCAGCGTGGTGGTGGAGCTGATCTACATAGTCGACTGGCCATCTTGTCCGGTGAGCTGCGAGCTCAGCGGGGCGAGCAGGGTGGAGCTCAACGTGCTAAGCAACTCGCAAAGCAATATCGCTCATTCCTGCGGAGGCCGGCATCACAACAAGTTGCCGATCCCGGCCACCCGAGATGGGTGGGCTGTCTACTTGCCTTAGCGTATCCGGATCGTGTCGCTCAACAGCGGCGTGACGGCGGGGCAGAGTATCGTTTAGCGAATGGTCGAGCGGCCATGTTCACCGAGTCCGATGCACTGATGAAGCATTCGTGGCTGGTGATCGCTGATTTGGGCAGCCGGCAGGGCCAACGTGAGGAGCGAATCTATCTCGCGGCGGATTTGGACGAGGCACTGTTCGAGACTGTTCTTAAAGAGCAGGTCAGCTTGATCGACGAGCTTGATTGGGATGAGCGGGAGGGTGTGCTCCGCGCCGAGCGGCAGATGAAAGTAGGCGAGTTGATATTGTCCCGAGCTCCTCTGAGCGACCTAAGCGATGACGCGCGCGTTCAAGCTTTGCTCAACTACGTTCGCCGGAAGGGACTGGAGCTTTTACCCTGGACACCCGAACTGCGTCAGTGGCAAGCGAGGGTGGAGCTGCTTCGCATTTTGGATGAAGAGTCGGGTAAGGAGAGCGAGTGGCCCAATCTACGAGATGAGGCATTGCTACAGTCGCTGGAAGAGTGGTTGGGGCCATACATCGGTAAGGTGACTCGGCTCAGTCATTTTGGACAGCTCGACCTGTCCAATATTGTCCGTAACCTTTTGCCTTGGCCGATGCCCCAACAGCTAGATGCGCAGGCGCCCCAGACGATATCGGTACCATCCGGCTCGAATATCCGTGTCGACTACAGCGAGCGGCCTCCAGTACTTGCGGTACGGCTACAAGAGCTTTTTGGACAGGCCGAAACTCCACGCATTGCCAACGGTCGCCAGGTGCTGAAGCTACATTTGCTATCGCCAGCGCGCCGGCCAGTGCAGGTGACTCAGGATTTGGCTAGCTTCTGGAAATCAACTTATAGCGATGTAAAGAAGGATTTAAAGGGCAGATACCCCAAGCATTTTTGGCCTGATGATCCATTAATAGCTGAAGCGACCTCAAGGGCAAAACCTCGCGGGACTTAATTGTCTTTAGTTAAGCAGAGACAGAAGAGTGCAAACTACTGTCTCTGCTCGTTCAGCACCTTAGGAGGTTGAGCTATCTTTTATTTCTTCGATCAGGCCTCGATCTCGCCAAGTAGCTCTTACAAAGTTCGAGAATTGATAATTTTTGCCGAGAGTGAGTCTGTCAGCATGATCGGATACGATTATTTGAGGCTCAACTCCGGTCGCCTTAAGTGTTTCCTCGCAGAAAAATGCTAACTGTGTGAATATATTGTTTACTGACTTTAGATCGGCGTCTTGATTTTTCGATCTATTTGCCCTTTCGGAGGATTTCTTGCTATCAAAATTCTCGTCGATATCCAGTGCAGGGAAGTAAACCTGAGTGGGCTGATCGAGGAATAGAATAGGTGGAATTTTGCACTTGGCGTAGCTTGCGAATTGATAATTTAGCGACATGAAAAGCGCAAGGTGAGAGTAGAGCCAGTTGGCTCCGCTTCCCATGGAACGTAGGTATACGCGAGTTTTCGGGTCACGTTGATACCATAGGTCAAATGTCTGGGTATCAAATTTAAGCTTCGACGGTCTATATGTTTTCTCGAAATCAAAGCGATCACCGAGTTCGCACATTTTTGTGTTTATATCTTCGGAAAGCTGGTTCAGTTTGGCTTGTACGCCGTAATCATTTACCAAGCCTTGGAGTCGATTAACTTCATTTCTCCATTTGATTTCGTCCTTGGAAAGTTCAAGGACTGGCTTGTTGAGCTGATCTTGTATTGCTAGTTCTAGTTTGATCTTGGCTTTCGTGGCTTGCTCGCTTGCGGACTTAGAGGTCTTGAGGCGGGCAACTTCTTCGTCAAGTGGTTGGAGGTCTTTTTGAATTCGAGTAAGTGTTTTGTTTGTCTCTAGTATTTCGCTTTGAATGATGCGACGCTGATTGGCGAAGCTTTCTAGCGCGTATTTTGATACTCTTAGTTCGCTATTGAGCCATTCAATCGCTTCTATCAATTTGCTCGCTTCGTCTGACTGGGTGGTGGTCTGGCTCTCACAGACTGGGCACTCGTGATGACCCATCTGAGCGGACTGAGGTACCACTGCTTGAGTCATCGTAGAACCGAAGTCGAGCGCTGATTTGATTGAGCTTTCGACTTGTACGAGGCGGCCTTGTGCTTCACGCTTTTTGACTAGGGTTTGTGAACGCTCTTCCAGCAACTGGTTGCGGCGAATCTGCACCAGGTCAGAAAGCGCGTCAATTTTCACAGTCCTACCGGTGACCTCCGCAAGATATCTCTCTGGTTTTCCATAGATGTCTTGGGGGGAAGCCTCAATTAACTTTTCACCGGCTAGTGTTTGGTATTCTAGAAGTAGGAATTCATACCGGGAAATGAAATCACTTTTTCGTTTTTCTTGTCTTGGGATTTGGTTGCTTATTTTCTTAAGCTCTGCCTGAGCTAGTTCAAGCTCTTTGACTTTGTCAAAGTAGTCCTCGGTAACCAATCCCATCAATATTTTGAAGTGGTCGATAGCCTGGTCGCGCTTTTCTTTTTCTTCGAATCTATAGAAGATGGCGTGTTTGTTTGCGACAAGGTTTTGATGTTGCAGCATGAACGAAGAGAAACTTCGAACGGAAGGAGTGGCGGATTTTTTTCGTCCAAATATTTGTCGATATGGGTCGGTGTCTATGTTTTCAAACGTCACTCCGAAATGCCTGCCAAGGCTTTTCTTGAACTCTTCGATGGGGATGAAATTCCTTCTGGCTATGAATTGCCCTGGTTGCGAATTCATGCGTTCAAACACAATTTCGTGGCTCTGGCCGACATGCTCGCTGAGATAGCAAGAGTTTGACTGAGCTAGTCGCGCCGCGACAAGGATGTAGGACTCGAATTCGAAGGCAATCAGAAAGGCTTTGGCCCTTTCTGTGATAATCCCAACAGGTATAGTATCTTCGCTACTCCCCATGCAGTAGTCGAAAATTTCAAGAATTGCACTCTTGCCAGTGGATGAGGCGCCGGTGATAATATTTAAGCCTGGCGTAAGAGCTACATGGTGAAGCTTTTCTTGATTGTCGATTACTGCGATATATCGAAGGAAACTTTTCATAGATATTTAAGGCCCAACATCCTATAAATTGTTACTATGTCTTCACCTTGACAGACGGTGGCTAACCCTCTGGCGGCATTCAGTAGTTTGGCTTTGGTGTTTGAAATCTGAACTTCGTCGATAGACTTAATCGACATGTCTTCAGAGATTTCCACTCGTTTTTCAGAGGTCAGAACCAGCAGAGATGCATGGGTGATGGCTTTAAAGTCTGAGACCCTCGCCGGTAGACCTATCAGCCGTTCTTTGGCTTGAGTCATTGTCCTCAAATTACTTGTGGAGCGAGCGCTAGCTAAAAAGTCTCTCATGGGAGGGAAAAGCACTAAAGGCAGAATTAGGTAGCTCAGTAGGATATCCCGCTCTCTTGGGCCTGACCGGTTATAAAACTCATGAATGATTGGTGCCAAAGCGTAGGGTGACCGTTGCAGTGTGACAATGTGGTCGAGAACTGTTGCGGTCATTTTTCCCAAAGCCTCCAATGGAAATCATGCTCCCGGAGACCTGCAGGTTCATCGGCAAGCATGTGATATATGCCATTTCTGAAGTCTGGTGGAGTATCAACATAGGTAGCAAGCTTCACCACGTCTGCTCCGCACTGTTTGGCAAAAAATTTTCGTGACGCTTTTGAAACTTGTGAGTGGTTATAATCTTCATCGCAATCTTCTATAGCCTCAAGCCTCCGCCAGTGGTGCAGTTCGCTATGGCTTTTCTGATATGTTTCAAGATCTTCTTTGTTTGCAGTAAAGCCCTCTAGTACTGCCGCCATATATGCTTCAGCACTAAGTAGCAGAATTGCGGCATTCAGAGCATGCTGATCAGCGCCGATTTCGCTGAGCTTAGTGGCGAATCGTCTGTCACTGAACGATGTTGTGCTAGCAGCTGTTCTAATTTGCTCTGTGTCAATTCGTGGAAAGAGTAATGATCCACTCATGTAACGCTTACTGAGCTCGCTGTACTTTGCGGAAAATTCACGGCCCTTTATTTCCCAGCCTGCACCAATTCTTTCTGCGTCTGTCATGAACCCAAACATGTCATTACAGAAGTCTCTAACGTTTGCTGGGTTGATGTGACGCAGTTTGTCCTTTGCATATCTGGCGATTAGACCCAGGAGGTCGTCATGATCAGTAATCAAAACAATTTTCGGAACGGCTTTCAGCAAAGTGTCACGCATCTCGTCACTCATGATGTGCTGACGCTGTGTAGCTGATTTGGAAAGAGCTTGCCGTACACCTTCCGTACCTGATTTAGGCCGCCCGCGCTTCGGTCTCCGTTTGTCAATTTGAGCGCATATGTCTTCTAGCAGATCAATGCGACCACTCAGAGTTAGGTCGTTCCATTTTGCTAAATTGGACTGGGCGCCGAATCCTTGGGTGGTGAGTAACACTAGGCGTTGAAATCTTGTGTGGTCAAACTCGGGCTTTAACCAGTTATTCAGAGTATTCCAGAAATTCGGATGGCCATCAGTAAGCGAGTCCGAGTGCATTTTCACTTCTATCTGGTCACGTGTGCCAGTAGTAACGTCGCCGAATACCTCAATCCATAGGCTTTCGTCGTCATCAAGAGTATGACAATGTTCAATCGCTACATGGATCTGGTATTTGATGGCCTCAGAAAGTTTCCGGGCGTCAAAATCAAGTAGGGCTTGCACGACTGCTCCTAGCGCGTAGAACAAGACCGGCCAGGAGTACTTACGCCTTCTGGGCAACGGTCGACTATCTAGGTCTGTATATCCATACAGATTCCTGCTGGGTGCTGCATAGCATGGTAACAACTACTTGTGGCAAAAGGCTATCTGCCAGGCTGGGCGGAGAGGGAGAGGGTTGTCTTCCAGCAATTGATGATATTCGTTTGCTTAATGACGCTGGAGAATCAGGCTTGCTGGGGGCCAGTCGGCGGCTTGCTCAACGCCTTAGGATTTCGACCAGTATCTATGCACAGTCGATGTCGGAAGGCCCAGCTCGCGGGCTACTTCAGCCTGCGTCTTGCCCTGCTGCTTTAAAGTTTGCACTGCAGTTACGCGCTCAGCATCAGCCTTGGTGCCGCGTGCTCTTTTCACGAGAGCGCCACCGGGGAGGTTTTCCTTGATGATCTCCAGAGCCCCCAACGTGACGAGCTCTTTGAGTTCATGTTGAGCCCGCTCAAGCTCCATTTCTGGTGACTTTTGGTCTCGTACCGCCAGGCACAATCCGAGAAGAGTCAACACACTGATGCCCAGTGATTCCGATAGTTTAAGCAGGGTCGGTATGGTCGCTTGGGCATCGCCTCGCTCGATCATGCTCAGATGCTTCGGACTTATCGCACCGGAGATAGCTTCGTACCGAGCACCTTTCAGTTGACGGATCACCCGTAGCGTCGCGGCTAGCTCTTCCTTCACGTTATGCATCTCAAAAGGAAGGATAGAGCCATAGACCGTTTATCCCACCAAACATCGTCCGTTGCGGTTGGTGGGACAAATCCTTATGATGGCCATTCGGTGCATGGCGCGCCGGCCATCTTGCGATGGACGCCAAGTAGCCTCTGGTATGGGGCTGCGCGTGAAACCGTCCTGGTGGGCTTGGATAGGGCCAGGTCAGGCTTGGACTAGGGTTTGAAACCGTGTTTGTTACCTATAGCAATGACCTCCAGGGACAGTTCAGAGCCCCGGAGGCTACGCGGATGCTTTGGCGATCCGTAGACATCAGTCGATGTGAGTATTCATTCCTCATCGAAGGGATGGGCATAGAAGATGGATGCATAGGGCCAATTGCTCATCTGGTAAATGATGTCCCTACAGTGCAAATGATGCAGACGGCTGAGCTAGGTAATTTCCTCAGTGTCAGCAAGATCCACATCATCACGCCTTCTGAAAAAAATGGTCGCGGGTCGTACGCAATGGAGCTGCTATCCGAGATCCGGATACAAGCCGGCACGGAGTCCAGGCCGGTGTACGAATTCATCACCCAGGGTGGGGAGGTTTACTCCAGTGCAAGGCAAGCAAGGTCGCCCGTGAGCGCCTGAGCTCGAAGACACTTGCCACCTGCTCATGGGGATGAGTTAGGGACAGGCTGTTTCAGGTCTGTTTTTCGTTTATCGCGTAGCTGATCCAGCACATCGACGCACACTGCTTTCGAGGCGGTGGGGATGCTTGCGCGCTGTAAAAATTGCAGGAGCAGATTTTGTTCAAATTTGATTGCAGGCAGGTCACTGGAGTGATCGAAACCCTCCATGTCTCGAGCACGGAGCAGGGCACGGTAACGGCCTACATGGTCATCGACGGGCAGGTGCTTCCCAAGGTGCTGCTACCAGGGAAGATTTATGAAGAGCTCGACAAGGGGCAGCGAGTGACCCTGTACGGCATCTTCACCAACCTCCAGCGACAGATGCCGATCTGGTTGTCCTGGCCGGCGACATCTCTGTGCGTGGCCGGGGAGTGACGTGGGCGAACGACACCTTCGAATGCCCTGTGATCTATGTCTGTGGTAACCATGAGTTCTACAAGGGCCACATCGACCGGACGCTCACCAAAATGCGTGACGCGGCTGCTGAGCACGTGCACATCTTGGATAACCAGATCCTCATAATCGGTAACACGCGCTTTCTGGTCTCGACAGCCTGGACGGACTACACGGCCACGGGCGACTACCAGGCTTCGATGAGGGTGTGTGCAGAGTGGATGACCGACTTCAAGAGGATCCGGATCGGGGAGGGGTACAGCAAGCTTCGGCCCGTAGATCTCATCGCTCGGAACATTGCTACTCGGGAGTTCCTGGCGACAGAGATGGCGAAGGACTTCGACGGTAAGACCGGTGATCACTCATCATTGCCCCATCCAGGATGTTGCCGGCGATGGTCATGAAGGTCATCTCGGTGCGGCGTACTTCAACCAGTGGCATGACCTGGTCGTTCAGGCTGATGTCTGGGTTTTTGGTCACACACATCACACGGTCGACACGGTCATTTCCGGCTGCCGACTCGTATCGAACCCTCGAGGCTATCCGGGCGAGCGCACCGGTTTCACGCCGGATTTCACCATCGAGATTTGAATTGCCGTGGGACGTTGCTCGAGCGACGAGCACCAGCGGCAGAAGTAGGAACAGCGAATGTCAGACGAAGTCGTAACCGAGTACAACGTCAAAGAATTCTCGGATTTCCAGCTCAAGCGGATCGCTCGTGCCATGGCTCAGCAGTACCCTGTGCCGATTACTGCCTACTTGAGCGATGTGTTCATCTCGTCAGAGTGCGCCGCAGGAATCGTCTTTGGCCACAACGATCCAGGGCCCTACGAGCAGCATGCGGACGGGCATATTCTGCAGACCGCGCCGATCTACCAATTGCGAAGGTTTGGCAGATTTTGGGTGGCGTCGACGAACAGCGGCAACTACGTGCTGGCGACGTTCAAGCGAGAGTTGGGAAGGAGAAGCTTGAGGGCGCTTATTTCAGTTGCTGACAAACCAGATTTGCCAGTTGCTTGATCAGAGTAGCCAGGCGCCTCCATGCGCAGAAGCGTCGTATCGAGGCACAGTTAACTGGTTCTTAACTCCATGCGCCTGCGGTGAACGCTGCTGAGAATTTTGAAATCTCGAAGTCGGTCGGTTGTGAGATGTCCCGCATCCACCAGGCCCTGAATGTAGCCCTCAGCTTTGCCGCGAGCTTCACGCAGGTCAGCTTCCGTGCTGCTGAGGTGGATGTCATCAACGATGAGTTGCCAGCGCTGGTTCTGGCGAACACCAATCGGGTCGTCGGAGAACACAGGGGCGGTGAGAAGAGTTTCGTAGTAGCCAGGAACAGGATTGCTCAAGTAGGGCGCTCCGCAGATTGAACCTGGGTGAAGGTTAACATGCGAGCACTCAATCGCCTGTTACTGGTGGATAAATTGGTTGAAGTCTCGTGAGTAGTGTTCAGAGATCGTCATAAGCAGGAGAGAAAAATGGTTAAACGACGAGCACCGCTTTCCACGTCCAAGATCATCGATGTCTCGCCATCAGCCATGCCCAGTACGGTAGCCAAGGCGATGCAGATCGATTTCAATTTGGAGGTCACGGCGTACCTATCTTCGGTGGAGTACGGGCCGCAAGAGCTTTTCCTGAGAGGTGTTGTCTTCGGTGACCGTGAGCGGCGGTTTGATGATGGTGATCCCATTCGCACCTCCAACATCGTGACTTACGAAGAACTCAAGGGATACGTAGTCGCGCGCACCCTCAACAGCACATACGTTGTCTGCGACTGGGCGGCAGATGGTGGGAGAGGGGGCTCGAAGGCTCAGCACGAATGTTATCAGCGGAGCTTTTGATCTGGTTTCAAAACCTGACAGCGGCTAGGGGAATAGTGAATGAAGGTCGTTAGCGAAACCGATCCATGTACGGTCACAGACGTAATATGCGACATGTGCGGCGACTCTACGCGTACTGAGTCTGGCCAGCATCAGTTCGGGACGATGCATGCGTCGTGGGGGGAGGGCTCTTCATATCCAGGTGAGGAGTACGAGCTGCACCTGTGTGAAAACTGCTTCTTCGTTCAGGTATCAACCATACAGCGAACGAGATGGGTTGGGGTGATGTTCGATGATGAAGGTGATACCATCCTGGGTAATACTGCGTATGGAAGAATAGTTAAGCACGGAGATCTGTATGATACTGTAGGGTGTGGCAAGAAGAATAGAGGGGGCACGCTGAGGTAAAGTATAGCTCAATCATAATTGTAGCCGAGCAGTAATTTCAATAAAATCCGAATCAATTGTTCCACGTGCAGGCCGGGTGTAGTTGAAAGCCCTCTCGCGTAAGGGCTTTCCCATCCCTGTTACTCTATTGTAGCCACACAGCATATTGAACGACACTGCATTTGTCATTCAGTTTGAGTGACGTTTCGAGCCTAAGGCAACGTAATGACTCCTTAATGCAGCATTAGACTTTCGATTCGCGATGGGTGAGAAGAGCTTAGCTAGGCCAGTGATAATATCTTTTGACGCGCCGCTTATAGCACCACTTAATGGGCTATCGTTAGTCATCAGGGCGGCGGGAACTGCACCAGATATCGCTCCGATACTAATATCCACAAGGGAAGCGCCAAGATTTTTTGCCCAGTTGCTTTGGATTATGTTTCGAACAGACTCGTTATTCTTGTTTTCCAGCTGTTTGCGCAGAGCTAGATGAAATTCATCGCCAGTAGATCCGGTAAGCCCTTCATTGGTAGCGGTTTCTTCCAGTGCCTGGCCAAGAAACTTTCTCCAATCTTCAAATGTTTGGTCATTTTTCCGAATATTTACGATTTCATCCATCCTCAAAGAGTCAACATTGATAGTGTCGAGACGTGCTAGCAATGAAGAATTAAGCTGAAATGTCATATCGTCAGAAACAAACTTCCGCCCGAGTTTTCGCAGCACCTCTATTAAAACTCGAACATAAGCTTCTTCAGGAAAGAAGTAATCTGCACGACCGTCGAAACTAATGTGCCGCTCAACCAGCGTTTGCACGATCCGTTGGTAGCGATGAACATCTTTCGAGGGAATAACACCCTCGAGAGACGCGGCGATAGACGTAGCTGACTCTTGACTTAAGTGAGGCATGTGCTGCAGGTCGGTTGCGCAAAAAGGAACTGTAATTAATATTTCGTTCCTTATGAGGTCGGCCATGCCTGCGAACTCGATTAACAGACTGTTTGCTGCTCCAATTCTTCCCTTAACAAAATCGGGGAGTTCACTATCTCCAGAATGTAGAAAGAAATCTAGGATGTAGTCGAGGGGGTCGTTTATTACAACGGCATGAGAGTACAGAAGTAGTCTCTTAATGCTCGAAGTCATTCTCCCAGAGATAGATTTGTCAAATACGAATTTATTGAAGTCCTTGGAAAGGTTGCCGCCTATCGCGTAATCCATTACGCCCATATTGAATACGGGGTCGATGAATGGTCTGATCTCGGAGACGCTGCTTCTTTCAGGTATTGTTTTTTCATTATAGGGCTCCCTAGATGCAATCGCTAGTAGCCGCATTTCCCTAGCCGTTAGAGGATGCTTCTCTAACTCGTCGCGCACCAATGGGCGCGCCAAGGTATTCTCGAACAAACTGACGACGTTAGCAGATTCAGCCATGTCCTTTCCTTGAGCAGGTTGTCGTTTCTGAGTTGATTGTAATCACACTTGGCGCTGAAATCTACCGCGGTGCGGACTTTACGCTGCCATGCGTCAGAGTAGATGACGTTGGAGTTTGCAATTCACATGCGAACGTCATCGAAGTATGGGACAAAGAATATGTTGATGGAATAGGAAGTACGGCATGGCACTATCGGTCTTATACAGCACGGATGGCTTGAGGCAGTTAGTGGGGGCGTCGCTTAATAAGGAGACTTTGCTCGAGCAAATTGAGCGAAGCTTAAAAGCCGCTAAACAATCATTTGGTGCTAAAGCTTGGCTCTAACGCTAGGCTTTGGCGAGCTGCTGGTTAGTGAGCATTCCTATAATCGTTTCACTCCTGGAGCGGAAACTAATGCCGCTCCATCGTTCTGTAACTTTGACAAGGTTGATGGCAGTCTTTATTAGGCTGGCATGATTGTTTCAGTTTTTTGTGCGTTTTGTAAGTGCTGTGGCGTGTCGGGCTGCTGATTTTAAGCAGTAGCCTGGGAGTCATCTATTTTAATTTTTTTACTATTTAGAAATACTTGCATTCTATGCCAGGTATCAATCAGATCTGGGCGATCTAAATTTTCTTCGCCATGGACGAAGGTGAACTTTAATTTCGGGAGTTTATAGAGGGCTTCTATATCAATGCTCTGCACGACCTCGGTGAGTGCGATGCTCAATTCGACTGCCGCTTTCGCATTCGTTTGGGACAGATTTTCATATGCAGCTACTATCGACTTCTCATCCAAAACTATTTTTAGTGAGCTATCATTGGCTGTTTGTACATCCTCCTGTGTGATGCCAAGTTCTTTTGCTAATCTGTTAAGTTTTTTGTGATTGTCATCAGTTAGCAAGCCCGCGTAATCTATAACTGACTCGCATGCAATCAGGCTTTTGCTGACTCCAGGGAAATTGAGCTTGGAGGCCTCGTTAAACAAGATCCTTTTAAATTTCTCAACTGTTAGAATTGATGGGGCTTCTGTTTGTCCAGGAAAGATAAATTTAGATGCATTAGTGTCTTGTGTTGCGCCGCTCAAGTATGACGAAATTGCTTTGTGGTATGCACTGTTGTTGCCAGACCCCATCGTAGCTAATCCGATTTTTTTAGTTGAATTAATCCCGAAGTTTGGTGATTTAAATTTCATGCAAAACGGTCGAAATTGAAGTTGGCTTTCTTCCTGGGCGTTCCACAGAAACATGAATTCCACAGGAGGTTTGGTCGTTGGGTTTAGAGTTCTATATTCGGCACGGAGGAAATTGATTATCCCTTTCGAATGTCCGTCGATGTCGAAGTAGGTAGTGGTTGAGTCGTTAAGCAATAAACTTTGCAAAGTGGCGATTATCCCTAACCCAGTCCGGATGTCGCCACAAAATGCTACGCATAGATTATTAGATACTTTGTATATCTTTTGAACGCAGTTGAAGTATTGGTTGGCTTTGCCAGGTGTCGTAATCGTCGCTTGCGTGTCAGCAACGCAGACAAAACCGTTAAAACAATTCCCACCTACAACCCATGTCATAGAGAGCTCCTGAAAAAAATGGTCGAATTTTGAGCGTTGCGCGAATTCGCAAAAAAGTAATTGCAACCTTATGACATGTTTAGTGCTGATGCAATGGTGTATTTTACCTTGGTGTGGCACCACTAGCTCAACGTTAAGTCATCTGCGACCACAGGCGTCCTCAAAGTTCGAAATACATCTACTCATACATTTCGTTCTCCTTAAGCTATAACTCTCCTTATAGCGTTGAATCAGGCTTTGTAAGGTTGGTTTCAGTGCGTAAGCTCATGCGTTTATGCTCATTTTTGCCACTGTCAAATCTCATAGTCACTCCATTTTTGTAGGTTATGTACGAAAAGAGATGTCGCAAACACCGCATGGAGCAAGCCAGTGAGACCATGGCGGAATCACCTATCGCGAGCTTGTTGACACGGTTTACATCCCAAACTGACTTTTAGGGTTAGCGGGCCGGCATATGCTCGGCCCGTAAAGAATAAGATTGAGTTAACCAGCGTGCGGAGTTGGAATAGGCGTAAGCTCGCCGATGATCGAGCCTGCGATGGCCATAACCTTGGGGCCTTTCTCGCAAACTTGGCAGATTTGCAGGCCTGCGAGTTCGGCGCAGCTGTGGCAGAGAACTAGATGTTCGTAAAAGTCGTGATCACCAGACTTTGTAACTTCAATATGAGTTGCGTCTAAGTCCCAACAATGTCCGCAGCGGATGGACTTATCAGATGCATATTCAGATGAAATTTTATACACGCGCATAAATACTATCCTTTCAAAAGGATGATTTTGAGAAATCATGGTTTTTCGCTGACTAGTGCAGCTGCAGCGAATGCTGCTGAAAGGATTAGCGAAGTCGGTGTCGGTATTCGCTCAGCTCAGGGCCGTAAGCAAATAAGGGGAGTCTGCAATGAGCAGCTTTTGCGGAATTAATCAATTTCAAAAGCAGCGAGGAAATCCTCCCATTTTTAGCTGCTTGTTTGAGGCGAATGATTGCGAGCGCTGCCGTAAGCGCTTGCTTCTGAATTTCGCGGAGTGACGGTGTATGGCGAGAAAGATCACAGCCCCCGATAAGGCCACATTCTGTCCAAGAAAGTACCTTGCGTGAGATGACTCGCAGTTTTCCGGCTGCTTTTTCTGGATCTAGAGCTTTACCTACAATAACGCTCATAGCGTAATCGAGATAGCTTTGACGAAGCTCGTCTTCGATGTTCAGAGGTAGGGTGCGTGGAGCCTCTGAGCATTCGATAGGCTCACCGCTTTCCTCAGAAGCGGTCATTTTATCGATTACATTGTGGATGTTGTCTAAGCGTACAACTGCGTCGAGCAATGCGACCTGGCGGGCTTCCTCCTTTTCACCCCACGACGCAGCCGAGTAGACGCTGTCTGCGTCTCCTTCTAAAGCTGGTGTATCGGTTTCAGGGCGGTTCACTTTACACGCTACCTTGGTAGATGATGATTTCGGTCTACAGCACCTTCAACATATCCTGAAATCCGCTCATTTTTCAACTGCTTGCTTGAGCAGTTGCCCGCTAATCCCCGGCATCGTTTATCGAATCGGTGGAGCAATGGATTGACCAGTGTCTAGCAAAACGCTTAACTGTACGCATATACAGTATAGGCGTTTTCGTCATGGTCACCATCCTCGGCCCCCTAGAGCCCAGCGGAGCAAAGCTCCCACTCTTTTCCTTTCACGTCCCTGCAGGCTTTCCCTCGCCTGCAGCCGACCACCTTGAGAAGCGCATCTCGCTGGATGAGCTGCTCGATGTCCGGGCCCCGCACATCTATCTGGTACGTGTGGAAGGGGACAGCATGATCGGCGCCGGCATATACCCCGGTGACCTTGTGATTGTCGACCGATCCATCGAGGCTGAGCCTGGGCACATTGTGATCGCGGCCGTGAACTGCGAGCCGCTCTGCAAACGACTTGCCCGGGACGGCAGCCAGGTAGTGCTTAAATCGGAAAACCCGCGCTATCCGTCTCGAGACCTTCTCGAAGGCGAAGAGCTCCAGGTATGGGGTGTCGTGACCTACAGCGTGCGAAGCCATGACAAAGCCTGAGCGAGTCTTCGCCCTCATCGACTGCAACAGCTTCTACGCGAGCTGCGAGAGGGTGTTTCGCCTCGACCTGCGCACCAAGCCCGTGGTCATGCTGAGCAACAACGACGGCTGCGTCATCGCTAGGTCGGCGGATGCCAAGCCGTTTGTGAAGATGGGCGAGCCCTACTTCCAGATCAAGGACAAACTTCGCAAGCATGGCATCGCTGCCTGCTCGTCAAACTACGAGCTGTACGGCGACATGAGCGAGCGGGTGATGACCGTCATCGAGTCGATGGTGCCGGCAGCAGAGGTGTACAGCATCGACGAGGCCTTTGCTGAGCTCACTGGCATGCCTGGCGATCTGGAGCGGCTTGGAAGGCCAAACGAAGCGGGACTGGGTGCTCAAGAAATGCGATGCAGGAGACGTCTGGGGCATTGGCCGTCGCATGTCCGCCCACTTGGCGGCTATGGACATTCGCACTGCTTGGGAGCTGGCCCACGCAGATGCTTGGTCGCTCAGGAAGCAGTTCAGCGTTGTACTGGAGAAGACTGTTCGAGAGCTTGGTGGTACCACCTGCCTTGAGCTGGATGAGCCCGATCCACCCAAAAAGGAGATCTGCTGCAGTCGCATGTTCGGTACTCGTCTGACAGAGCTGGCCCCGATCAAAGAAGCGGTGGCCACCTACACATCGCGTGCCGCTGAAAAGCTCCGCTCCCAGCAGTCACTTTGCAAACGTCTACGAGTGAGCATACGCACGGGCATGTTCAACCCGGATGAAGCGAAATACGCCAACGGCGTCCTAGTCGAGTTGCCGTACCCAACGGACGACACGCGTTTGCTGACAAAGGCGGCGCAGGAGGGCGTGGAGCGCGTGTTCCGTGACGGCTTTCGCTACAGCAAGGCAGAGGTGCTGCTGCTCGACCTCAGCCAGCCCAGCGAGATAACTGGTGATCTGTTTGCGGCGACACAGCCCGTGGCGAGTGAAAAGCTGATGGGCGTGCTCGATACCGTGAATGGTAGATGGGGGAGGGGAACGATGCGGTTGGCTAGCGTGCCTGTCGATCCCAGCTGGGGCATGCGTCGAGAAATGATGAGCCAAAGCTTCACTACACGGGTTGATGAGCTCTGGACGGTTTACTGCAAATGAGGTCTTCAAATAGCGAACAAGCCGTTAATTCTGTTGAATAGCTGAATATAAGGATGCCCGCCTAGGCGGGCTATAAGCCCATGATGGCATCGGCGAACTCGATGGACGCTCTTTGAAAGTGAGCTGTATTAAGCTTGACAGGAGGATTATTTAATTTTTTACTTGGTAACTCCGCTCTCAACAGCAAGCTTACGCTTTTCGTAGTCTGCTATACTAGTCTTAGCGATATCTGGGATCATAATTTCCATTTTAACTGGTATGTTCTGAATAATAGCCTGCTCCATCAGGTTGCGGATCGGCTCAAACTCTTCTTTTGTTATAAGTTTGTATGTCCTGAAGTTAAAGTGCATCACAAGGTTGGCTGTTTTTGTATCAAGTACTACATTGAACGGGCCTCTTATGGTGTGTGATTTTGCAAAGGCGTTAACTTCGAAGTGGGCATTTGATGATGTGAATTTATAATAATAGTCAAAAAGGTACTTTCTCACTTCATGAAGGGATTTGGATACGTCATCCTTTTCAAGATTTTTTGATTTTTCCTGAGATGATGCAACGAGTTTTTCAAAGCTTTCTGCAAGTTTTTCAATTTTTTCAAAGTTGGCATCTCTTGCTGTTTGATGAACCTCATACCCATGCTCACCCCATTCGCTTTCTACTGCTGGGGTTGCCTCAAGTATTATAAAGCCAGGGTCGGCTTCAAATGTTGAATTTCCATGAGTGTGATCGTCGCCTCCGGCATATATTGAGAGGTGCGCTCCCTGGTTCGGTTCTTGTTCACCTATTTTTAAGTTAAATGATAAGTCGCCTGCGCTCAATTTGATATCTGGCATGATGCACCTTTAGCATTTGTGGATGGGCAACGTTGAGCGTAGTTGGGATTTTTATAAATTTTGGAGCGATGCTTGGGGTGACTGTAATACTCATGTTACACGCCCGCTGTTTTGGAGGTGGCTGTGAAGGTTTAGTTATAAATTTTCTGTTCTTTTAGAAATGTATGTTTGTGCGTTAGAGCTCTTTTTTATTAAGGTGACTTTTTTGCTTCAATTTGATCTAAATAATAATCAGGTTTTTTATCGCTTGAATTAGATATTTGGCCGCAATGGGCGGCTTATCCGAGGCTCGCCCTCTTCAAATGTTCATTTCCTAAATTGCTAAAAACGCGACTAATTCGTGAAATTTGCTATAGTGACGTATCCGTCATCCATTAAGGTGTAGTCGATGTCCCGTCTTGCAGAATTTCGTCAGCTTGAGCAGCAACTCGCAGCCCAACTCGCTGAGCTAGAAGCTCTGAAGGGCTCTTCGGAGCTTCAGAAAGAAATAGAGTTTGAGACCAAATTGCGTGATCTGCTCGCCAAGTATGGATACAGCCTTCGCGACATCATCAACCTGCTGGATCCGCAGTCCGGTCGGCGTGCCACTGCTCCTGCAGCCGCAGAGAAGGCACCGCGTCGCGCTCGCCAGGTGAAGCAGTACAAGAATCCGCACAACGGCGAGATCATCGAAACCAAGGGCGGCAATCACAAGCTGCTGAAAGAATGGAAAGCTGAGTACGGCTCGGACGAAGTGGAAGGCTGGCTCGCACACTGAGTCTCCTAAGAAATGCTCGAAGCCGCCCAATGGGCGGCTTTTTCTTTTAGGCTCAGCTTAAACGGTAACCGCTGGCCTCTCTATCATCTGGATCTCGGGCTTGCCAGGTGTGGCAGGATGTCATGTGCGAACCAAGAGGGCAGGCCAGGTTCAAGCGCTTCGATATAGCTAGGCGAGCGTACAACCACCCCGAGATCTTCTAGCCGTCGGATTTCTTGAGGGGCTTCTGGCTGGGGAAGGCCGGTAAAGGCTTCGAACTCGCTTAGCGGTTGTGAGCCTTGAATCAATAGGTTAACAACCGCTGGAGCACTGGCTTGGCTGAGCCCGATCTCTGCAAACCGATGGTTAGTTTTAAAAGACTGTGAAACCCGCTCACGCAGGGCCTTAGTGCTGAACGCCTCGCTGATGAAGTCAACTTCTTCTATGCACGCTGCGAGGATCATCTCGAGAGATTGCGGACTTGATGGATTTTCACTTGGAAACGAGCTGCGCCAGGAATGCATTGCTGCAGCTGAGAGCCAGAGGTGTGGGTAAAGACCCAATCTTCCAAACATCTTCATCGTGAGCGGGTGGGCTACAGCTTCATTGGGCTGGACAGCGAGCATTAGATAATGCAGATAAATGGCGGCGACTATTCTGAATCGCAGATCCAAGCGTTCGACAGCGGCTTGCTCAAATTCACGCATCAGGCCCATCGGGTCTACTTCCACAGGCAGCTCATCGGAGCCCCGCAGCAAGCTAGCTAGGCATTGACCTGTCTGGGGAGCGAGCAGACCGGACAGCCTTGCAGTCTTTCTGGCGAGATCCTCCGCGCTATCCAGAAGTGTTACCGGTAAGGATCTGAGAGTCGCTACGGTTTCGAGGTGACCGCCGCTCTTAGTCGAATACGGAGGCTTTGACATTGATCGATCCTGAGGTCTTAGGCCTTCATTGTACTGACACCGCGGGTGACGGCTGTGACTGTTTTGCTGAGGGAGGTAAGGGGTAGTCGCTATGCCTCATTGGCAACGGAATGGTGGGGGCGGGGAAGACCGCTCAACCGCAGCTTAAGGTCAGCAACTAAACTGTCCACTTCGGCGGTGACGAGCTTCATTGCGTCAGCTGTGGAGCCCATGCCTATCAGCTTGGCCACACGAATGCTCTCGTTCTCGTAGAACTCTTGGAGCTTGCCTGCTAACTCTTCAGCCGAGCGACACTGTTTGGCAAGCTCAGATTGATGCCGCAGCATTTCGGTGCGTGCGTGGTCAAGGGCTCTTTCAGAATCTGCATTGTTCATTTCGACCATGGAAATAATGCCCTTGGCGCGCATGTAGAACCGGATGATCTGCGTCGTGATCTCCGGAGGCAGTTCTGCCAAACACTCCGGAGCAGAGTCGAAGAGAGGAAAGGGGGCCTGGCCTATTGGCCACACGGTTACGTAAGGTGACCCCTCTTCCAGCTCTATAAGCTCTTTTGCATATTCTTCAGAATACAGATCCCACGCGGTTGCGAGCTCAACTAGAATCAGTTGACTCGTGTTGTAGACGATCACCTGACGATCAATGTGAGCTTTTTGATCTGCAATCTCGCGCGCGTTCTTCGCGGCTAGCTCTGACCGCTCAAAGGTTTTACGGGTAGCCCTCATGGTGAAGTAGCCACCTATGAATGCACCGAGCAAAGCCGTCACGAGCGAGCTTGAAGCCACCTCGTTGATCCCATCCCATACCCAGGTAGCAGTTGCCTGAATATCCATCGTTTGCTCCTTACGCATCTGGGGCGCATGTCCAGAACGTGCGAATGATTTTTCGGTGTGAGAGGGGCACCTTCGCTCTGTGTGCTCTTCTATCGCGAAAAGCTTAAACAGCTAAAGCCTATCGATCACTAGACGCGCGAAGTGCGTCAGGTCTCGTATCGATCCGGTAGCTGACCGAGCAAGATGAAAGCCTTTGATGCCAATAGCTCGAGGCCCATCTCGATCACAGCGCGGCGAATCGCCGATCATTGCTACTTGAGCCGAATCGCCGATCATTGCTACTTGAGCCGAATCGCCGAACAGGTGGCCAGGCACAACCCCAAGATCACTGCATACGGCGCGGTAGATTGTAGAGTCAGGCTTGGTAACCCCGAGCTCGTAGCTAAATGCGTAGGCATTGAGATTTGGCAGCAATGTCTTCACCGCCGGCCCATAGGGAGCAGCTAGGTTGCTGCAGACAGCGGTGGCGATCCCGTGCTCACGGAGGAGGTTGATGGCATCGAGTGCATCCTGGAAGATCTCGATCGATTCAATCTCGCATTGAAGGTCAGTCTCGATTTCAGCCATGCGCGACGGCGCTACCTGGATGCCGAGGATTTCAGCAGCTTCTCGAAGCCCGGCATCAATAGTCATCAGTTTATGGAGGTCGCCTGGGCTAGGGCGCCGGCCATGCTTCGCGCCTTCTCGCAGCAGCCGGCGATACGGGTGCATGGGTGTCCCGATCCGCAGGGTTGTGCCGAAGGCGTCAAAGATCACTGCTGTGATTGCCATCCGTATCTCCATTGTCGGCTGCCGCATTTCGCGGATTTTTCTGAGCTATAAAGACCTTGGTGTGCTTGGGCTGTAGCTGAAAAAGCGCTGAAATGTTGCGGATTTTTTTGCGGATTTCCTATGGTGTAGTTGCGGCTCGGGTGCAACATCATCTCGCTGCAGGCCGGTGGGCTAGTACTCTAAGACCTCGGATAAAGGATGCCATATCATTGAGGCTGGCGAAGTGAAGAGAACGCTTTTGGGAATGGCCGAAGCCGGCGAACCACTGCTGCGGTAAGCGCTGGCGGGTATTCGAGCTCATAACGATGCCCAGGCTCAAGCGCTGGCAGCAGAGGAAATCGAACGCCTTCGACTCGAGGCTGATCATCTCTACCAGACAGTGATCGACTACCAGTTGCACAGCGCAGGCATCCTGGGTGAGTCAGTTCATTGAAGGAGCCCTAAGCGTGACGATTCGTCTGATTCGCAACGAAGATGAATACCGAGCAGCCCTCAGAGAGGTCTCGCCATTGTTCGACAATGAGCCTGAACCTGGTACCGAAGAGGCTGAGGTTTTCGAAGCGATGGTTTTGCTGATCGAAGCATACGAGGCCGAGCATTATCCTGTTGAAATGAACACCGAGCTGCCTGCACACAGAGTATCGGAGTGAGATGATGCAGAAGGATCTCAGCAAGGTTTTGCTTCCGACCATCCGATGTACACCGATGCAGTGGATGCTTTGAAGCGCTACCACCAGGCTCAAGCAAACGGTGTGAAGGGGGCTGAACTGGAGCGCCTGCGTCAGATCGCGGAGCATCAGTTTCAAGCGGTCACCGACTACCAGTTGCGCGCGCTCGGTGGGCCAGCAAAGCCCAGTCACGAGAAGCTCTTGCTACACGCCGTACCGCTTGTTCCCTCCGGAGGTGATGCAGTAGCGACCGCCCCTGGGGCCTGTGCAGATTCGTCCTGAAGAGCAGGGGCACGAAGAGCCATATTTCGGGCGTGTTGATGCGCGCAGGCTGGGGAGCCGGGCGGTCTCTTTTCGGCTGCGGGGTAGCGAAGAGAGATTTTGAGGTGCAAAATAGCAGCTGTCATCGTAGAAAGGGTCTTTTTGACTACGGCGCTATAGCTAAAATCTATCATTGTGCCGCATGTCTATAGCTAGACTCTCCTGACGTTTTGGCATATTATTTCTCCCGTAGGCGCTTGGAAGCCATCGTCAGCAGGTTATGAGCACCACTGAAGATCCAAGGGCAATGAGAAACATGAGAAGGCCACCCCTAAAGGGTGGCCTTTTCGTTTATGTGGGATAAAAGTGCCCTACAACGCTACCTTTATGCAGCAATTGGATGGGCTTTCGCTCCTGGAGTATAGGCCTCATCCGTCGAGCTTTGGTAAGGCTGCTCATTGGGTAGCCCTTAGCGATGCCGACGCTCCTGAATTGATCCAACGCTGCTTGGGTCAGCAAGAAGGTTGTTTTTTGGTGTAACTCAGTGGTTCGATGGTCGGAGGCACGGTCTGGTGACATCCAGTGGAGCAACTGCACGATGCGCTCGTACATGATCTTCAAGCGATCAAGTGCTTCAGTTTCATTCACAGGTGCGGTGAACTCTACCCTTGGTGTTACACCTTTCGTCCCTCGAACCTCTTCACGCATATCTCCGATCTTCCAAATGGGCTCAAAGTGGGCTACGCGGTTTCGTATGTCTCTAACGGCATTTAAACGCTCAATTACAGTGCCAACTCCCGCTTGATTCCAATAATTGGTGGCCGACGCATATTTGTGCCGAGGAAAAATCTGTGGGATTAGCGTCCGCCACGGAAAACTCAGCTCTAGCAGCGGAGCCCAAAAACCAAAGGTCATACTTGAGACAACCTGATTCGGACTGATTAAGTGTGGCTTACGAACGAAAATCTTCTTCTTCAGTTGTTGGTTGTAGCGCTTGTTATGGGTAACTTCTTTGACTTTGTCTGCACTTTTTCCGCTGAGAGTTGCGTGTTCGTACCAATCATTTGAGTCCGGGGATCCCGAGTACTGCCAGTTCGATGCATGCGCATGTTGGCTCAAGTACAAGTGAAACCTGTTGCGCAACGTAATCTCGACGCTGCCAATTAGGCGTAGTAAATTGCTTGAAAGGATCTCATTCCAGCAATAAATCCCATAGAGCTCTTCATCGCTCTTGGGGTTGAAGAAGTTTCGATATGTCGAAAGCCGAGCGACGGAAATAGCATCAAGAGATGTAATGAGATTAGAAGGAGTTGGATTGTACATTTCTCATCTACTAGGAGTATTTCGCCTCGTAAGCGAGCCATTGCTTGTACTTACGCTTGGACGAGTCAAACGCTACGTTTGATTCTTCTAGGTGGCGTTTTTTTAATGATTTGAGGATCTTCTAGGTCTTCTTCTTCAAACTCTTCATCGAAGTCAACCTGTACACCCATTTCTTTATCGATTACATTTGTGATTTGCTGAATTAGGTTGTTGGGTGCTTTTCTCCAGTTTCTTACGAAGCGCTTTTCAGCGAACGCGAAACTATCATCCATGTCGATAACAGTAAGGCCTATATTCAGACACTGGGTATTAAGCTCTTCGATGAGCGCTTGGGAGAGCCTACTTAAGCCCAAAAGCTCTTTGAGACTTTCACGAGACAGCAGAAATTTACCACGTGATTTGCCGCCGAAGGTCTCGGTGTAAATCTGCTTCTTCAGTGCTGCGGCTACCAAACCAATGCGGGTGGAGTCCATGGAATACCTGTAGGTGACGTCTTGCTATCTTACGGATCTTGCTGGTCTTGCTTGAGTGATTTGGTGACTCTACACCGGAAATTACAGTTTTCCAACCCCATTTGATTGAAATTCGTTGTGCATCGCTAGGTATTTCAATCCTTTTGGTGCCGTTTCATAGCCATTTTTGCGCCATTTCAATGGCGGTGAAACGCCCGAAGGCCTTATAAATAGGGGGTTAGAGGCCAGTCGGCTTGCCGCTGATGGTGGGGCCGGGCAGCATGCCGCGAGAGCTGCTGAAGTGGTGCTCTCTAGAAATTGGGATGTGGGTGGGCTGAGCAATCTCTCGCGATAGGCAGGATCCTACTCGTTGGCAGGAGGGGTAGAGCTGGCGTGACCTTATGGTAGAGCGGTGATGATTTGACAGAGGAGAGGCGCGACCCGAGCAGAGCTATTTGGCTGTTCACTGAGCTTGATGCCGTACGTGAGCTCTGGTGAGAAGGTGCTGATGAGCGGAGCTCAGAGTCAATCTTTCTGCTATACCTAATAGCCTTAATTCAGCCCCATTTGTTAAATTTTGTTGAAGGGGCTGAGTATATTTAAATTTGGAGGTTTGCTTATTTCGAGAAGCAATAGTCCGGCAGATTTACTAAAGGAGGCCTCACCTGAAAAGCTGTCGATAGATTTGAAAGGAGCATGTACAGCCCGATAAGTGCATCCCCTTTGTGTCCGTTCGGCCCTATCTCCCAGACGCCATAACCTGCTACATTGCCTAGTCGACCCCGAGGCCATAAAAAATCATTATCCTTAAATATGTAATATCCCTGCTCAAGGTTGATTATCATGTCAGGGCCATGACTAACTAGAGTGTGCTCAGGACATTCTGTCTTGGCGTGCTCGATCATGGATGAAATGACTGATTGCGCTTTTATGCCTTTGTATGCAAATACGATATAAGGCGTAGTTTTTAGGTTTGTGCTGCGAAGGTCGTCGCGATACTCTACTTTCACCCCCAGGTTCGTAAAATGGTTGACTACATCTTTTAATTGACTAGTGACGCGGTCTCCTTCGTCTACATCATTCCTGCCAATGATTTCCTCGGCGCGCACAAGTGACTTAAGGTTGTAGCTTGCCTTGACACATTTGCCTACTTCAGCGCTATCGAGTGTGGACTTTACCTCGACTGCAGCCATGACAGCATCAATGAATGCTAGATGATAAGCGTCTACTAATGGCAGGCGAGGAGCATTGCCCCCATAAATTATTAGGTCAATCTGTGAAGATCTATTGTGCTCGGGGTCAATGATTTCCCCTGTGAAGAAGTCAACTGTTTTAGGTAGATGTGATGACAGGAATTTAGAAGCCAGAGCCTCACGGCCACCGCCCTTAATGTCGCTATGTTTTGCATGATTGAGACGTTGCGATGCAACCTCAAGTTCTTTACCTACTGCCCTAAAATGCTCAGAGATAATTGGTGTTACAACTGATGGCTTAACTTTCAAAACCAAGGTTTCCAAAAATACGGGAAGATTTAGTATGGTAGTACTACTTTCAAGCGCGTTACTGTCCAGCCTACATACTGCACAGTGAAGCATTCTACGTAATTGGGGTTGTGAATAATTTAAAGGTTCAGCAGAAAAGCGGAGTGCGCCGGCGTGAGGGATGGACGCCCGAAGGGGCGAGCCCTCGGCGTACGACGAGGGCTCGATTCACCACACCTGGCCTGGTAGGGCGCGCCCTCATCGCTCTACAGAGCTTTCAACATCCGCCCCAGGGTCTGATGCTCCCAGGTCGACAGAAGAGCAATCGGATCTGTTCGATCACCGGGATCGAACTCCCAGCAGTTACCCTCCGGACTCACGCACCGTTCGCAGTAGTCCAGCTCATCGCAGTCGTTGTAGATCGTGATCCGCCACCCCTCTACATCGATCTCGAAATGGCAGGCGTAGAGCTGCTCCCAGGACTGGCTACCGACCTTGCTCATTGCCCGGCGTCCGAGCACCACCTCTCGCAGCACTTGGCAGACTTCCCGGGCTGTCACTGCACCAAGGGAAGTGTCATCGCAGTAGCCTAGAGTCATACGCCGCTCTCCTCGCTCATCCGACTGAGGATATTACCTTTTGCATACAGGGGCGACGCCATGGCTTCAATCGACGAAAGCTTGGATGAGGCTCGCATCATTGAACGGGCCCTTCTGCGTATCAAAGCCATTGGCTTAGCTAAGAGCGTAGACGAGGTCACTTACAGGTTTGGCCTTGCTACTGGATACATCGCCGCAGAACTCGATTGCGGAACCTTGACCAGCGATCAGTGGGAGAGGCTTCTGATCCTTGCGGAGGAGGCCCAGGAATCGCACCCGCCCTCGAACGGTAGCTCAGGTAGGTTTGATTGATGGCTGGATGGAGCAGCATACCCTAGGAGTACAAATGTGCTCGTACGGTGTAGTAGCTGATTGATGCTTAGTTCCTGAGTGGGCACAGGAACGGGGAATCCCACTCAGGGTGGGACTCCCAGATACCGATTTGCGAACGTTTCGGTTGGACAGGTTCCTTTTCTTTTAACCGTGAGCTATCTGATCGCTGAGAGGCGGGGTGCGATCCGGAAACTCCTTTGAACCCTAGCGCATATCTGATCATGCGAGATAGGCTTGGTGGGCAGAAGGGCTAAAGAGTGAATTAGATCGCGGCATCGGATGTGAGCTAACGGCTCTTCGTGGCGCGACTCAGAAGCCCGGCGTTGATTTTACGCCATCGTCATAGATCGTCGTCACCTTATGCTTGCGAGCCCACTCTTTAGAGTCCTCAGGCAGCCAGGTTACGAAGACCTCAGCCGTGCATGAGTAACAATCCCTTTCTATTTTTTCGATGGTATCAGCTTGGCCCCACAACGCGAGATAGACCTTTGCTTGTGTAAAATTTTTGAGGGTGGTTGATCCGCATAGCGTAATGGTCTGTCCCTCGGCGAACGTGACTGTACGCTTAGTAATCAGGGTATTGGCTAGAGCTTCAGGTAGTACCTGACTAAACATCGTACCCTTCACATTGCCGATTGTTGGCACGACAATCACTCCGGAGCCATGTCTTTGGCATAGCTCGAAAAACTTAGCCAAGCCCACTCGGGTTCCTTCTTGGTTGTCTCCGTAAGACGACACCAGATAACGCCCACGACTCATCGAAAATCCCTCAGATAAAAGACTCAACCTATGAACTCTTGCAGCGCGAAGACGCTTAGCCCCACGGCCGCTCGTAACGCTCCATCTCGATGATTCTATGTCAAAAAGATTGCGCAATGATGGCTATTTGATGCCCCTTGCAGCAATCCCGCGCTTTCTGATGAAGAGCGTCGGAGTGAACGACCTGATGGAAGCGCTGAGCCGTGAAAGGCGCTAAAGCAGCGACAATGACCGGCTGCGCTCTGGTCGGGCAGTGGGAAGTAAGGCGAAGGTGCTGCTGAGGGATAGGGGGTGAAGCGACGTTAGTCCTGATTGCGGCCCGCCAAAGGCAATCAACACCCGTGCGTTGATTGCATATCAAATACTAGCCGAGCATCAGTGACGACCCATTAGGGTGCCAGCCCATAGATGAGCGATGCGCAGCTTCGTTGGCCGAGTCGGAACGACTCGCTATGGCTTCGCGCTCACCGCTACCAGCTCCGCTATCCCTTGCCGCATCGCATCAATTTTTTCGTCTAGGGTTGCCAAGACTCCGTTCACGTTCTCCACCACAGTTCTTGCTCCACGATCACCGACCCATTTCGCAAGCTCTTCAACGACAGCTCGGAGTGCATCCTGGTTGCGACTGAGGCGTTCGAGCACTTCTGCTGCTGTGCGAGCTCGTTCATGAGGCGGCACGCGATGGCTGCTGGGATGCAGCTAAGGTAGCTCAACACCCAGATCCCGTATACGGCTGTAGGGTCTTGAATCTTGTGCTAAACAAATGACTCTTGCTTGGAAAAATCTCCAGTCGGCATTAGGGATCGATGTATGGCTTTTAAGAAGATTGTCCGCCCCACCTTGTCAGTAAACACCCCTGAATCCATGCTCCATGACATCCGGACGAAACGAATCGAAGGCCCGCTTGCGCGGCAGGCGGACGTCTGGAGGGAGTACGTGGACACGGCACTGGATTTGCCCGATGTGGCGATTCGGCTACCCACGGGTAGCGGCAAGACTCTGGTCGGCGTGGTCTTGGGTGAGTGGCGAAGACGAAAATACGAGGAGCGTGTCGTCTACCTTTGCCCCACCAAGCAGCTGGTGCATCAGGTGGTCGAGCAGGCCAGAACGCAGTACGGCATTGATGTCGCGGCTTTTACGGGCTCCAAAAGCGAATACTCAGCCGAGGATCAGAACGCATATCGACGTAAAGAAAAGATTGCCATAGCCCCATACAGCGCTCTTTTCAATACCAATCCATTTTTTAATAATGCAGATGTGATAATCCTAGACGATGCTCACTCGGCTGAAAATTATGTATCGTCGATGTATTCGGTTGTGATTGATCGGCGTAACCACTCTGGCTTGTTCGATAATGTTTTAGACGTGTTAAGATCTTGCGCGCCCCAGATTAATTTAAGCAAGGCTGTTGAGCCAATAAGCATTAACTCATATGCATGGATGGAGAAAATACCTACCATCAGTTTGTTAAAGTCCAGAGAGTTTTTGACTGCTGTTATTGATGCCGGCGTCGATGGGGTACCTTCTCTTTACCATCCATGGTCAACGATCCGAGACCATCTGCACGCTTGTCACCTGTATGTATCGGTGGGGCAAATTCTGATTCGGCCACTGCTGCCGCCCGTCCATGTTCATGCGCCTTTCAGCTCTGCTAAGCAACGAATCTACATGTCGGCAACCTTAGGGAATGGGGGCGATCTAGAGCGCATCACAGGACGGCCCAAGATCCACCGGCTGAAGCCTGCATCCATGACAGATGAGCAGGGGATAGGTCGACGATTTTTCGTGTTTCCAGAGGTTGCGCTCGGTGAGCAAGACACTGAGGCGCTGATTACCAACGCGTTACCTATTTTTGGACGAGCGCTCTTCATCACTCCTAGCGACCGTGAGGCTAATGATCGTAAGCAGAGCTTGGAAACCAAATCGGGGATGAAAGTCTTCAAGGCTGCAGAGATTGAGTTGTCTAAACGGGACTTCACGAGTAACCCAAATGCAGCGGCTGTCATCGCGAACCGATACGATGGAATGGATTTCCCTCACGAGGAATGCCGACTCCTCGTTCTTGAAGGTTTGCCAAAAGCTGCGAACTTACAGGAGCGATTTCTGCTATCCAAGATGGGGTGCAGTCTACTTTTGAATGATCGTATTCAAACAAGGATTGTTCAGGCCATTGGGCGTTGTACGAGAGCGAATAGTGACTATGCTGCAGTAGTAGTAAAGGGCAATGAGTGGTTGGACTACCTTCTCACGTTGGATAATACGCAATATCTGGATCCAGAGATTCAAGCCGAGATCGAATTTGGCGAGCGGCAATCTGAAGCCGATCCAACTGAAATTCTAGACAACCTCAGGATTTTTAAAGCACAAGCTGAGGATTGGCTGGATGCAAATAATGAGATTGTTTCGATTCGTACTGACAAAGTCAGAAAGACACCTCCTGAAATGCTTGAATTGGAAAAGGTAGTAGGTTTCGAGATTAAGTATGTCCAGGCGTTGTGGCGAATGGATTTCATGGCGGCGTTTGATCAGTGTCGGGAAGTGCTGACGTTAGTTGTGAGCCCTGCTTTGAAAGGCTATCGGGCTCTCTGGAACTACCTTGCAGGTGCTGCAATAAGCCTGGCTTATGAGCACAAGCAAACAGCAGAGGATCGTAGTCAGGAGTATTACGGGGAAGCGATGAAGGCAACTGTGGCCATTACATGGCTGGTTGATCTCGCAAAAAGCTCTGGCGCCGTGGTTTCAGCGGAAAGTAAGCAAGATCCTGGCCTTCCAGCCATGGTTGAGAAAATAGAAGAGCATATGCTCGCGCTAGGAGTTAAGAACAACCGCAGATTCAACGACGAGCAAGCAAAAATAATGCAGGATTTGGCGTCTTCTGAGGCTAAGAGCTTTGAACGCGGCCAAGTGGAGCTTGGTCAACACATCGGATTCGATAGTGATAACAGTGAGCAGATGGCTGCCCCAGATCCTTGGTGGCTGATTGATAAGCGCACTTGCGTTGTTTTTGAAGACCACTCTGGTGCCACTGGGGAGGTGCTCTCTGTGGAAAAGGCTCGCCAAGCGTTCTGTCATGATAACTGGATTCGAGAGCACGTTTCCGGGTTGGAAGCTGACGCTACAATCCTGAAGGTGCTAGTTACGCCTGTATCAAAGGTGGCTCGTGGTGGGAAAGAGCATCTCAAAGATGTTCACCATCTTACTCCTGATGAGTTCAGGGGCTTTGCTAGCAATGCTTTAGGGGTTATAAGAGAAATTCGCCAGAGCTTGGTGAGAGAGGGCGACTTGGACTGGCGGGCTCGAGCGATGGCGTCATTGGAAAGTCGAGGTCTCGCACCGGGTGCGATCCTAAAACTCCTCTGCTCTCGAAAGGCATCGGACACTCTGGCTGAGGAGTAGTCTTATTCGAAGCGTGATGTTCAGGTATAGGCGTCGTATCACTAGACACTCCGGTTATACGCCGGGGTGTCACTTCCCACCGCGTCACTCTTGAGCCCTGCTGACCTGCAATTCGAGCCAGCATCGCAGTCTTTCTCGCGGCAGGTCTGGCATCGCCCTAAGGGCGCCGAGCAGTAGGTCAACCATGTATCGAAAGTCCTTGTCTTGAGGAAACCAGTCTAGGAGTTCGACATTACAGTGCTTTGACTCTCCTAAAGTCCAGGCTATTGCCATGTCAGCTGCAGCGCGGAAGTGGTTTGCCATGTAGATGTCGCGCTCTGAAGGCCAGCCACGGCGTTGCAGTTCCAGGCGGGCATCTGAAATACCCTCGGTGCCCAAGAATTTGATGGTCTCCGGGTAGTGGATGCCTGCAAGCGAGATCCTGAGCTTCCCAGTCCCCTTGTCCCAGTAGGATAAGTAGTGCCATCCACCAGTGGTTTCGCCAGCCCAAGGAAAATTAATAGCAGCTTGACCAGTGATGTAGTGCTCATGAGTTACTCGGCCGAAATTCGTGTCGGAGCTTTTCATATCCCTGATTACCATGCTTGTAGGGGCGGAGGAGCCCAACAGGAATATCTTAGCACGCAGGGCGATTGAGCTCTTTAGCGAGGTAGTAAGCGCAACAGAGTGTTCGGTGCTATGGTGGCTTTTAGGTTTCACTGTCACTGTCAACCGGGCCTGTGCTTTTGCCTCGGATGCTGAATTACTGTTCAGGAAAATTGGAGAATAGCTGTGCTTTCGATTACGCACCCTGCTGTTATGAAATATGTGCATCAGCTTCCGATTGGGTTGCTGCCGATAATTTTCAGAAGAGATCCGGTTCCAAGGCTGATAGTGAAGGCGAACAAGGAGCTGATTCTATCTGCGAAGGTTAGGAAAGGCTTTTCTATTCATTTGATTCCATACGATGTTGCTGGAGTCAACTCAGTTGGTTTTCTGGCTGCCTTTCCTGATGATCAGCAACACCCCCTGATCCTTGCTGGTGCTCTAGTTGAAGAGTTGATGGGGCATGAAATGAGTGTTGTCCTAATGTCTAGCGAAGTGAATGTTCACTTCTTCGATGAGCTCGGACGTGAGGCTCTCGGTTATCGCGCTCGCTTTACATCGTCTGGTGTGCATCGGGCACTTTTGAAGGAAAGCAGTTTGCCAAGTATAGAAGGACTAAATCAAAGTGCTATTTTGAGTTATCTTTCGGACTGGTTTCGCGTTTCAGGTGCAAGGGAAGACGCGCAAGCAATAAGGGTGGAGTTGTTGGAGCCCCTGTTTCCCGAGGAGTTTGTGTTCGCTGATATGCGAGATGAAAGTCATCTGTACCACGGCAGTCCCCGTGTAAGTCACTACACTCTTGAGCGCGCAGAACCTGGTGACTTCCAGGAGAGAGAAATCATTACGCTTCTTGAGCGTACCTTCGGATCTAGCAGTATTTACTTCTCTCCGAAGCGGGTTTACGACCGGGAAGAAGTGGCCGATATTCTTGTGGTGACCGAGAGGAATATCATAATTGTCCAGGCCAAGGATAGCCCGAATTTAGAGAGAACCATAAATCTTCCTATTTCTAGGAAGAAATCAACCGCTATTAAAGCGTTAAAGAAGGCGGCAGCGCAAGTCAAAGGTGCTGCCAACTATCTGCGGCGAAGGCAGCCAGCAGTATTTCTGATGAACGACGCTGAGGTCGAAATAAACCTGGAAGGCAAGGGGGTGTATGGATTGGTCATAATGAAGGAGCTCTTCTCGGATGACTATGATGAGTACACCCCTATTCTATTGAATGTTTATGAACAGGCAAATATACCTACCATCCCGCTTTCGTACAGCGAGTTGCATCAATACACAACATTTCTCGAAGGTGACGAAGCTTTTTTGGAGGCATTCATGAAGGTGTTCGATTGGGGATGCAAAACGGGAATGTTTCCACGTTTAAGAGTGATGCCTCCGGGGTCAGTAATCAATGACCCTCCGTCGCTACCGTAATAACTAACGGCAGCGAAGCCCGGCCCACGAATTAGAAGTGTCAATCCGAGCTGTAGAGAGGTATGCTGGTCATCAGTGAGATTGTCAATGTGGCTTAGGAGTACGTAGAGGTGCGTCAATCCTTCGACAATTCATTGACAGTCAACGGGTGTCACGGGTAACTGGCGGCGAGCCCCGTTTTTTCTGGGGATATGGGTGTCAATGTAGAGATCCCAATCGCGATGCGGGGCACTACTGGCCCGAAGACCCGCTGGTGGCCGAAGCGACCGCGCGTGCCAAACCGCGTGGTACCTGAACCGACGCAGCTCAGGCGCTTTCGCAAGAACCGCGGCGGCAGGTTGCGGGGTGCTCACGCGGTGGCTTCTGTCTCCAGCAACATGAACAGGCGATACAGCACCACGGTACTGAACAGCTGCAGGAAGCCGCTCAGGCTGTTGATCGCCAGCACCACACCAGGCGCCGGTTCCGGGAAGGCCATCAGCAGCAGCCCCTCGATCAGCCAGATCGGTGCCAGTACGCTGACCACGCAGATCAAGATGCGCATGAAA
>Ga0213823_1000465_pt1 | contig 34477 bp, 36 predicted proteins | sample MC6MC0907MG_FD_179887 | JGI IMG/M metagenome (GOLD analysis project Ga0213823, IMG submission 179887) | Enriched soil aggregate microbial communities from Iowa State University, Ames, United States - MC6-MC0907-MG | ecosystem: Environmental > Terrestrial > Soil > Unclassified | place: USA: Iowa...
CAACACCAGTTTGTCGAGAATCACACGGTCGATTACGTTCCACCTGCCGAGCGCCATGGGAAGGCGCGCGACCTGTTCACCCTCTGGTTCAGTACCAACATCGCGCCACTGCCCATCGTCACCGGCGCCATGGTGGTCCAGGTGTTTCACCTGAACCTGTTGTGGGGCCTGATCGCTATCGTGCTGGGGCATCTTGTCGGGGGCGTGGTCATCGCCCTGGCCTCTGCGCAGGGACCGCAGCTGGGCATTCCACAGATGGTGCAAAGCCGCGGTCAGTTCGGCCGGTATGGCGCCTTGCTGATCGTGTTCTTCACCGCGCTGATCTATGTCGGCTTCTTCATTTCCAACATCGTCCTGGCGGGCAAGTCGATCCACGGCATCGCCCCGAGCGTGCCGATGCCTACGGCTATCGTCATCGGCGCCCTGAGCGCGACCGCCATCGGGGTGATCGGTTACCGCTTCATTCATAGCCTGAACCGTATCGGGACCTGGGTGATGGGCTCGGCGCTGCTGGCCGGCTTCATCATGATGTTCACCCAGGAGCTGCCAGCCGACTTCTTCAGCCGAGGCGCGTTCAACCTGTCGGGCTTCATCGCCACGGTGTCGCTGGGTACCATCTGGCAGATCAGCTTCTCGCCGTACACCTCGGACTATTCGCGCTACCTGCCTAAAGAAGTCGGGATTGCCAAGCCGTTCTGGGCCACTTACTTCGGCGCCACCCTGGGCACCATCCTGTGCTTCAGCTTTGGTGCGGTGGCTGTGCTGTGCGTGCCAGAAGGCACCGACGCGATGGACGCGGTCAAGCAGGCCACCGGCTGGCTGGGCCCGATCCTGATGGTGCTGTTCCTGCTCAACATCATCAGCCACAACGCCCTCAACCTGTATGGCGCGGTGCTGTCGATCGTCACGGCGATCCAGACCTTCGTCGCCCAATGGACGCCCAGCATCAAAGTGCGGGTGATACTGGCGGCGGTGATCCTGGTGGCATGCGGCATGGTTGCGCTGAACGCTTCGGCGGACTTCATCGGCCACTTCATCGGGCTGATCCTGGCGCTGCTGCTGGTGCTGGTGCCGTGGGCCTCGATCAACCTGATCGACTTCTACCTGATCAAGAAGGGGCAGTACGACATCGCCTCGATCTTCCAGGCGGATGGCGGGATCTACGGGCGCTTCAACCCTCACGCGATCATTGCCTATGCGTGCGGGATCCTGGTGCAGTTGCCGTTTGCCAATACGTCGCTGTATGTGGGGCCGTATTCGAACCTTGTCGAAGGGGCAGACCTGTCGTGGCTGTTCGGCTTGATCGTGACCGTGCCGCTGTATTACTGCCTGGCGACGCGGGGCAAGGCCGAGGGGGCTGTGCGGGCCGTTGGCGTTAACGATTGACCTGAGAAAAGGGGCCGCAAAGCGGCCCCGGCTGTTTCACGTCAAACCTTGAACTGCGCCACCATGCCATTCAAATCAACCGCCAGGCGCGACAAATCCTGCGCCGCCGCACTGGTCTGATTGGCTCCCGCCGAGGTCTGCATCGCCAGGTCGCGAATGTTCACCAGGTTGCGGTCCACCTCGCGCGCCACCTGCGCTTGTTCCTCCGATGCACTGGCGATCACCAGGTTGCGCTGATTGATCGAGGCGATCGCCTCGGCAATCACCTCCAGCGCGTCCCCGGCGCCCTGCGCCACTTGCAGTGTGCCGGTAGCACGCCCCTGGCTGCTGTGCATGGCTGTCACCGCACGCTCGGTACCGTTCTGGATCCCGGCAATCATCTGCTCGATCTCCGCCGTGGATTGCTGGGTGCGGTGGGCAAGGGCGCGTACTTCATCGGCGACCACGGCAAAGCCGCGGCCAGCCTCGCCGGCGCGGGCGGCTTCGATGGCGGCGTTGAGTGCCAGCAGGTTGGTCTGCCCGGCGATCGCGCCGATCACGTCGAGCACACGGCTAATCTCGTTGGCATTGTTGGCCAGTTGTTCAATCTCGGCAGAGGTGCCGGTGACGTCATCGACCAGGTGCTGGATCGAGGCCAGCGCCAGGTTGACCTGCTCGCGGCCATCGCGAGTGGTGCGGTCGGCGCCCTGCGAGGCGTCGGCGGTGCTCACCGCGTTGTTGGCCACTTCCTCGACGGCAGCAGTCATCTGGTTGACGGCAGTGGCGGCCTGGTCGATTTCTGCGCTCTGCTGGTGCAGGCCGCGGCTGGTGTCTTCGGTGACGGTGTGCAGTTCTTCCGAGGCCGAAGCCAGCTGGTCGGACGAGGCGGCGATCTTGCGCAGGGTGTCGCGCAGGCTTGCCTGCATGCGGCTCAGGGCGCGCAACAGCAACGCTGGCTCATCACGGCCGGTGACTTGGATATCCTGGGTCAGGTCGCCGATGGCAACCCGTTCGGCCACGGCCACGGCTTCGGCCAGTGGCACCACGATGCTGCGGGTGAGGGCCGTGGCAATGGCGGCCAGGGCGAGCATGATCACCAACAGCGAACCGATGACTGCTGTGAAGGCTTCGTCGGCCACATCGCTGCTGCGCTGCGAGGCCTGTTCGGCGCCGTTACCGTTGTAGGTGATCAGCGCGGTCATGGCTTTCATCATGCCGTCGGCGATTTCGGTGAGCGGGCCGGTGATCTGCTGCTTGGCCTCGGCCATGCGCCCGGCAGCGATGTTTTCCAGCACCTGCGCCTGCAGGTCGAGGTACTGTTGATGGGCGGCGTTGAACGTGTTGAACAGGGCACGGTCATCGGCGGCGATGATGGTGGCCTCGTAGTCCTTGAGGCCGCCATCGAGTTGCTCGTTGATACCCTTGAGCAGGTCGATGTTGCGTAGGCGCTCGCTGGGGCTGTCATCCAGCGCGGCGCGCAGCGTGACGGCGCGGGCACGCCCGAGGTTGGTACTGATTTCACTGAGGGCGACCACGGCAGGCATCCAGGTGACACGGATTTCATCCGTGGCCTCGTCCATCTGCCGGGTTTCATAGAGTGCGATAAGGCCCATGACCAGGACCAGGATGCCCAACAGGGCGAATACGCTTGCCGCGCGAATGCCGATCTTCATCTTCCGTAACTGCATGGAATGCTCCTTGACGGTGGCGTGCAGGCGTCAAGAGCATGGACGGAAGGCCGGGCTACCGGGTTGGTGCCAGGCTCTCGATGCGCTGCGGATTTAAGTGTGTGCCTCACCCTCTTGAATGTATTTTTCTTTCAATGATGCCATATGGCTATCATTGTTGACCAGTCATTCAATGTAACGACTTGTGCTGACAAATCCGTCATAAATTGACGGATCTGTCAGGAAATTGCGCCTAAACGATGGCGATCGCCGGGTCTGCAGCGGCCAGCGCCAAGGCGCGATCAGCAGCGGGCGGGTAGATCCACACCCCGTTGATCTGGCGCTTGAGGTTTTTGCCTTCCTGGCCCTCAAGTTTCAGTTCGCGCTCCCAGCCTTCGCTGAATGCCGCGCCCCAACCACCGAGGTCCAGGCAGGTAACGTACTTGGGTTGGCGGTACACCACCGGCTGCTCGCCGAGCAGGTCGGCCATGGCGTTGTTGCCGCAGTGGCGGCCCATGGGGATGGCGTGCTGGCACGTCATCAGCGCGTGGTTACCCAGCTCGTCGACGGCGGCCCAGGCCGTGTCGCCGGTGGCGTAGATATGCGCCTGGCCAATCACCTTGAGGTGATCGTCGACCTTGAGGCGGCCAAAGTTGTCACGCTCGCCGGCCACTTGCGCGGTCAGCGGGCTGGCCTTGACGCCGACGGTCCAGATCACGGTTTTGCTGGCGATGTACTCGCCGTTGTCCAGGGTGACGCCACCGGCATCGACGGCGACCACCGAGGTACCGGCCAGCCACTCGACGCCGGCCTGTTCGCAGGCGGCGACAATGGCTGGGGTGATGCCCGCGCCCAACGCGGCGCCAACCTTGGCGCCACGGTCGACTACCCGCACGCGCACCGCCGCATCACCGAGTACCGCGCGCAAACGGGCTGGCATTTCGGTGGCGGTCTCGATGCCGGTAAAACCACCGCCGCACACCACCACGGTGTTGCGTGCGGGGGAGGCGGGCAGGGTAGCCAGGCCTTCCAGGTGTTGCTCAAGGCGCACGGCCGATTCCATCTGGTCGACATCGAAGGTGTGTTCGGCCAGGCCCGGTACTGCCGGGCGCGCCACTTGGCTGCCAGCGGCGAGGATCAGGCGGTCATAGGCGATTTGCTGCGCTTGGCCATTGGCGTCGGTGTAGCTGACGCTGCGCCCATCGCTGTCGATGGCCTGCGCATGGCCTTCGATGAACTGCACGCCCACGGCGTGGAACAGCTCGCCCAGTGGCGCCTTCATGCCGTGCACGTCGGCCTCGTAGAAGCGCGGGCGGATGTGCAGTTCGGGCTGAGGGGCCAGCACGCTGATGCTCAGGTCGTCGCGCTGGGCCTGGTCAAGCAGGCGGGCGGCGCTCAGGGCGCTCCATACACCGGCAAAGCCGGCACCGATGATCAGGATGTTCGATTTCATGAAGGTGCTCCTTGGGTAATGGGGTTTCGGGGGGTTATAGGTGCCCCTCGAGTAACTACGACTGTAGTGGTCGTAGTTTTTGGCGGCAAGCTTTTTTTGCAGCCCGTCACGGTGCAGGGCGCTGGTGAAGCCGCTGAAAAGCGCATGAAATAGGGACTTTAGGCGTGTTTTGGCTGCCTTGGATGTCGACGAGCGGTGCTCTTCAGCTTTGCCAAGGCCCGATGATCAGCGTACTATTTGCGACAAAGTTGGTCGGAGATTGATATGTCGCTCTACAGTGCTGGCGTCGAATACGGCATCCATTGCCTGCTCTACCTCGTGGACGATCGCGGGGACACCCGCGAGTCCAGCGTGCGCGACTTGGCAGAATTGCAGGGCGTGCCGCAGGAGTACCTGGCCAAGGTCTTCACCAAGCTGGCACGCGCCAGGCTGGTGGTCGCCACCGAAGGTGTGCGCGGCGGCTTTCGCCTGGCCCGGCCTTCGGATGAGATCACCGTGCTGGACATCGTCAATGCCATCGACGGGCCGAAGAAGATCTTCGACTGCCGCGAAATCCGCGAGCGCTGCACATTGTTCGAAGGTTCGCCGCCGGGGTGGGCAACCGAGGGCACCTGTGCGATCCATGCCGTGATGCTGGGGGCGCAGAAGCGTATGGAAGAAGCGCTGGCGCAGCAGACCATCCTCGACCTGGCGCGGCGCTTCGGGCGTAAGGCGCCGGTGGAGTTTGGCCAGCAGGTCAATGAGTGGATGGGCGAGCGACGGATCCCGGCGAGTCAGTCGTAAACAGGCAGTAGAACCTCAGCGCCCCTCATGCTGGCGGCGATACGCCCCCGGCTGCACCCCCACCGCCTTGGCAAATGCCCGGGTAAACGCCGCCACCGACTGATACCCCACCTGCGCGCCCACTTGCTCGACGGTATTGCCCGCCTGCAGCAGCTGGCAGGCATGGCGCATGCGCAGGGCCAGCAGCACCTGCCCCGGTGACCGCCCGGCCAGTTCGTTGAAACGCTTGAAAAACGCCGAGCGTGAAAGCCCCGTGCACGCCGCCATGCTCTCCAGCGTCCAGGCCTGCCCGGGTTGTTCGATCAGTTGTGCCAGCAAGCCGGCGAACGCCGGCTGCCGGGCCAGCGCCACCAGGCCGCCAAGCGGTTGCCCAGCATGCACCTGCTGGCGCAGCACATACAGGAACAGCAAGTGCGTCAGCCGCTCCAGCAAGGTCTGCGAAGGCGCTGGCAGGCGCTTGCACTCTTCCAGGATCAGCCCGAACAGCGCCCGCGCCGCATGCCCGGCAGGCTCGTCGGCGCGCAGCAAAATCCAGTCAGCCAGGCCCTCGACGATCAGTGACGACAGCCCCGGGCGAAAGTGGAAGAACCCGCACACCAGCCCCACGCCATCGCCAGCATGGGCATCCAGCGCCTGCATCACCTGGCGCGGCTGGGCGCAGGCGCTCACCGGGTCCTGGTCGCTGGACAACCGGTAAGCCAGATCGCGCAGCAAAAACACCGCATCGCCGGCTTCCAGGCGCACGGCCTGCGCTTCCCCGTCGATGTGCAGCCAGCAATGCCCCTGTACCACCAGGTGAAAACTGGCCTGCCCCAGGCCCTGGGTGCTGGCGTGCCAGCCACCGCAATAGCGGCCCACGTGGAACAGGCTGGCGTCAAGCTCAAGGCCTTCTAATAACCAATCGACAAGATGGCTGGATGAAATCATCTAATGCAAAGACTCAGGAGCAAGGAAAGGCGACTGATGAATATGGAGGGTAACGCTTATAACCAACAGACTCTATGGACACCCCTCAAAGGAGTCCACTCCATGTCCTCGCGCATCACGCTACACACGCTTCAGAGCGCCCCGGAAGCGGCCCGCCCGTTCCTCGAAAACGCCCAGAAGAACTCAGGCTTCATCCCCAACCTGCTCGGCGTGCTGGCCAATGCCCCGGCGGCGCTGGAAACCTACGTGACGGTGTCGGGCCTGAACGGCAAGGCCGAACTAACCCTGGCCGAGCGCGAAGTGGTGCAGCTGATTGCCGCCACCCAGCACGGTTGCGACTTTTGCGTGGCCGGCCACACCGCCGTAGCGCTGAACAAGGCCAAGCTGCCGCAGGATGTGGTCGATGCCCTGCGCGCCCGTGGCGAACTGCCGCACGCCCGCTACGAGGCCCTGGCCGCGTTTGCCCGCGAAGTCATCGCCACCCGCGGCAATGTCAGCGAAGCCACGTACCAGGCGTTTCGCGAGGCCGGTTTCACCGAGGGCAACGCGTTGGAAGTGATTCTCGGCGTCAGCCTCGCAACCCTGTGCAACTTTGCTAATGTGTTCGCCCAGACGCCGCTCAACGACGAGCTGAGCAAGTACCGCTGGCAGCCTGCGTAATCCGCACTTGGCGCCGCGGCGCGTGCTTTTCAAAAGGAGTAGGGACATGCTTGATGCTGCATTTGCGCAGTGGCTGGATGCCAATGCCGAAGCAATCGACCAGGGCCAGTGCGACCCGCACCGGGTGCTGGCGCACCTCGCCGAGTCGCAGTTGCTGCGCGTTGGGGTCGACCCGGCACTCGGTGGCAGCGGCGGCGAAGTGACCGACGCGGTCGAAGCCATTGCTGCCATCGCCCGCCATTCACTGGCCGCGGCGTTCGTCTGCTGGGGCCAGCGCGCCTTCATTGAATACCTGTTGCAAAGCCCCAACCAGGCCCTGCGCGAGCGCTTGATGCCCGGCCTGCTGAGCGGCGAACTGGCCGGCGCCACAGGGCTTTCCAACGCCATGAAATTCCTCTCCGGCATCGAGGCGTTGCAGGTGCGCGGCCGCCCGCAAGCGGATGGCTGGTCGCTCGACGGCCGCCTGCATTGGGTGACCAACCTGCGCAAGAGCGGTTTCGTGGTGGCCGCAGCCATCGAGGACGACGCCGGCGGTGCGCCGTTCGTGCTAGCGATCCCTTCCGCTGCGCAGGGGCTGGAGCGCTCCGACGACCTGCAACTGATGGGCCTGCAATCGAGCAACACGGCCGCGCTGGCGTTCCATCAGGTCGAGCTCAAACGCGAGTGGCTGCTGCACGAAAACGCCCGCGAGTTCCTGCCCAAGGTGCGCCCGGCGTTCCTGGCGTTGCAGTGCGGCATGGCCATCGGCCTGGCGCGCCGTGCGCTGGACGAGGTTGAGGGGCACATGAACGGGCGCATCGCGTTCCTCGAAGAAGCCCGCCAGGTGCTCAAGGAGCGCCTGGAGAACACCGTGGCCGAGCTCAAGCAAGGCCTGCTCGAAGGGCGCTTCCTCAGCCAGCCGGCAGCGCTGTTCAAGCTGCGCATCACCCTCGCAGAAAGCGCCGCCGACGCCGTGCAACTGGAGCTGCAGGCCAGTGGGGGCAAGGCTTATCTGGACGAATTCGGTGCGGGCTTCGCGCGGCGCTGGCGAGAGTCGGCGTTCGTGCCGATCGTCACCCCGAGCCTGGTGCAACTGCGCGCCGAATTGCACCGCCAGGCGGCCAACGCATGAGCCCAGTGTTGCTCGAAGCCCGTGACATCAGCCTGGGCTACCCGCGCGATGGCGGTTGGCAGGAGGTGCTGGCGCGCTTCGACCTGCAACTGGCACCCGGGGAGGTGGTGACCCTCCTTGGCCCCAGCGGTGTCGGCAAGTCCAGCCTGCTGCGCGTGCTGGCGGGCCTGCAGCAACCCCGTGGCGGCAGCGTGAGCCTGCACGGCGAACCCTTGCAGGGCCCGCATCCACGCCTGGCGGTGGCCTTTCAGGACCCGAGCCTGTTGCCCTGGCTGAGCCTGGAAAAGAACGTCGCCTTTGGCCTGGATTTCGCCCGCCAACCCACGCTGGCTGCAGCCGAGCGCCGCGCGCGCATCGACCATGCGATCAGCGCCGTGGGCCTGGCCCATGCGCGCAGTCACTACCCGGCGCAGCTGTCCGGCGGCATGGCCCAGCGCACCGCGCTGGCCCGCTGCCTGGCGCGGCAACCCGAGGTGCTGCTGCTCGACGAGCCCTTCGGCGCGCTGGATGAGGTGACCCGCGCCGACATGCAGCAACTGCTGCTTCAGTTGATCGCCACGCACAACACCGCCGCGGTACTGATCACCCACGATATCGACGAAGCCTTGCTGTTGTCCGACCGCGTACTGCTACTGGGTGACCACCCAGCGCACATCCTCGGCCAATGGCACATCGACCTGCCGCAACCACGGGCGCAGCGGGTCGAGGAACTGGGCGCGCTGCGTATCGACATCCTCAAGACCCTTCGGCGGGCAAGCCGCACAGTCGAACCTTCCCCCACCTCGTTGCCCTCGGAGGCTGTCCATGTGCATGGATGACTGCTGTTCCTCTTCTTCGCGTCGCGATTTCCTCAAGCTCAGCGCCATGCTCACCGCCGCCGGTGCCTTGCCGCTGCTGTCGAGCCTGCAGGCGCGCGCCGCTGCCGAGCCGGACGCACCGGTACGCATTGGTTACCTGCCGATCACCGACGCCACGCCGTTGCTGGTGGCGCACAACAACGGCCTGTTCGAAGCCGAAGGCATCAAGGCCGAGCGGCCGGTGCTGCTGCGCAGCTGGGCACAGGTGATCGAGGCGTTCATTTCCGGCCAGGTCAACGTCATCCATTTGCTGTCGCCGATGACCGTGTGGGCGCGTTACGCCAGCAAGGTGCCGGCCAAGGTGGTGGCGTGGAACCACGTCGGGGGCTCGGGCCTGACCGTCGCGCCGGGCATCAGCGACATGCAACAGCTGGGCGGCAAGACCGTGGCCATCCCGTTCTGGTACTCGATCCACAATGTGGTGCTGCAGCAGATGCTCAACGACAACGGCCTCACGCCCGTGTCCAAGCCTGCCAATGCGCCGTTGGCTGCCAACGAGGTCAACCTGTTGGTGCTGCCACCATCGGACATGCCGCCGGCCCTGGCCAGCAAACGCATTGCCGGCTACATCGTCGCCGAACCGTTCAACGCCCTGGCCGAGAACCTCAAGGTCGGCCGCGTGCAGCGCTTTACCGGCGATGTGTGGCGCAACCACGCCTGCTGTGTGGTGTTCATGCACGAACACGACCTGAACAACCGCCCCGAGTGGTCGCAGAAGGTCGTCAACGCCATCGTCAAGGCCCAGCACTGGACCCGCGACCACCGTGCCGAAGCGGCAGCGCTGCTGTCCAAGGCCGGCCCAAACAAATACACCCCGCACGAGCCGGCGGTGCTGGCCAAGGTCCTGGCCCCGGCTGCCGAGGATCGCGCCGGCTACATCGCCAGCGGTGCCATCCAGCACCAGCAGTGGGACGAGAAACGCATCGACTTCCAGCCATACCCGTTCCCCAGCTACACCGAAGAGCTGGTCAAGCGTTTGAAGGGCACCCTGATCGAAGGCGAGAGCGGGTTCCTTGCCGGCCTGGACCCGGCGCAAACTGCCCGCGACCTGGTCGACGACCGCTTCGTGCGCAACGCCATTGCCGCGGTCGGTGGCCCGTCGGTGTTCGGCATCGCTGACACCTTCGAGCGTAGCGAGGAGTTCGCGGTCTGATGCGCAAGCACGTTGTTCATGCCGGCCTTGGCTTGTTGGGGTTACTGGGGTTGCTGCTGCTGTGGTGGGCCGGGGTGCGGCTGTTCGGCGAGGCCGATGGCCTGTCGGCGCGTTTCTCGCCGCAGGCAACCCTGGGCAGTCTGGCCGAGCTGCTGGGGCAGGGCGAGGTATACGGGCACGCCTGGGTCAGCCTCAAGCGCATTCTCGTCGGCCTGTTGCTGGCCTTGTTGATCGGCGTGCCGCTGGGCCTGCTGGTGGGCAGCTATCGGCACCTGGAAGCGGCGACCACGCCGGCCTTCCAGTTCCTGCGGATGATCTCGCCGTTGTCGTGGATGCCAGTGGTGGTGATGCTGATGGGGGTGGGCGACCAGCCGATCTACTTCCTGCTGGCGTTTGCCGCGTTGTGGCCGATCCTGCTCAATACCGCTGCGGGCGTGCGCCAGCTCGACCCGCGCTGGCTGCAATTGAGCCGCAGCCTGAGTGCCACGCGCTGGGAAACCTTGTGCAAGGTGATCATTCCCGGGGTGATCGGCCATGTGCTGACCGGCGTGCGCCTGGCCATCGGCATCCTGTGGATCGTGCTGGTGCCGTGCGAGATGTTGGGGGTGAGTGCCGGGCTTGGGTATTTCATTCTCGATACCCGTGACCGGCTGGCTTACTCGGAGCTGATGGCAATGGTGCTGCTGATCGGTGTGCTGGGGTTCATGCTCGATGCCCTGGCGCGTGGGTTGCATCGGCGCTGGGTGCATGCCTGAAGGGCAATGCGGCCGCTTCGCGGGACAAGCCCGCGAAGGGCCCTCCGATCAATGCACTGTCTTGCGCTGCCTCACACATTCGAGCGCCAGTTTTGCCCGCTCATCCAGCCACTCATCCCGCTGCCGCTCAGCCTCGATCATCGCATCCTCGCCCTGCTGGTTGAGCAGGTAGGTATGAATCTGATGCACCTCGGTGGTCTGGTAGATCGGCGCGATATCCAGCCGCCCGATCAGCGCACCGCTGGCCTGCCCGGTGCTGCTCATCAGCACCTGCGGCCCACTGGCCGCCACCACCTGCATGCCCCTCGCCTCGAACCACGGTACCCGGTTGGCGAACGCGTTCAGCTCGACGCTGGCAAAACGCGCCTGCACATCCGCCAGCAAGGCGCTGCCGACACCCTGGCGGCGATGCTCGGGCACCACGGCAAGGAACGCCAGGGCACAGGCCTGTGGGTTGTCCTGGGCCGGTAGCGTCAGGGCGAAGCCAAGCAGTTGGTCCGGCGCATCGGCGTTAAGCGCCAGGGTCAGCTGCACGGCCAGCCCGCGGGTGCCGTCCATGGCCTGCAGGTATTGATGCACCTCCATGCCGAACCCGTACTGGTACAGCGGGTACAACGGGTTGTCGGCACGAATGGCGACGCTGCTCAGTTCGCCAACATGGTGGATCACCAGTTCGCGGAGCTGGTTCTGGAAGGATTCGGGCGGCACGCTGTCGAGGCGGCTCAGGATGAACATCGGTGGACGGGCTCCGGCTGCGGTTAGATCACCTCGCGCCGGGTTGGCGCGGGGTTGCACAGTCTAAACCCTTTTTGCCGAGTCAGCCTTGCGCCTGTATAGCCGCGAGCATCAGGTCGAGGTTTTGCACGGCCGCACCTGAGGCACCCTTGCCCAGGTTGTCGAACACAGCCGTGAGCAGCACCTGGCCGTGCTCCGGGTTTGCGTACAGCGCCAGGCGCAGGTCGTTGCTGTCGTTCAGTGCTTCGGGGTCGAGCGGGGTGGCTGGGCCGTGCTGATGCAGCGGCATGACCTGAACATGGCGTGCGCCCTGGTAGTGGCGCTCCAGGCACGCCTGCAGCTGTTCGGCGCTGGGCTGGCCAGGCAGCAGGCGCATTTGCAGCGGGATGCTCAGGACGATGCCCTGGCGATAGGCCGCATAGCCGGGCATGAAGATTGGCCGGGCCGAAAGGCCTGCATGCTGCTGGATTTCCGGCACATGCTTGTGGGCCAGTTCCAGACCGTACAGCTGAAGGGTCGGCACCTGTTGCGCGTTGTGCTGCTCATGCCGCTCGACCGCCGCGCGGCCACCCCCGGAATAGCCCGAGATGGCATGGATGCTCAGCGGGTAGTCGGCCGGCAGCAGGCCGGCCTTGATCAGCGGGTGCAGCAGGGCGATGGCGCCGGTGGGGTAGCAGCCTGGGTTGCTGACGCGCTTGGCCTGGGCGATCCGTTCGGCCTGCTGCGCGTCCAACTCCGGCAGGCCGTACACCCACCCAGGCGTGGTGCGGTGCGCGGAGCTTGCATCGATCACCCGCACCGCCGGGTTGTGGATGGCCGCCACGACCTCGCGGGCGGCATCGTCGGGCAGGCATAGCAGGGCGATGTCGGCGCTGTTGATCGCCTCGCGGCGGCGCTGCGGGTCCTTGCGTTCGGCTTCGGGCAGGGTCAGCAGGCGCAGGTCGTCACGCCCGTGCAGGCGCGCATGGATCTGCAGGCCGGTGGTGCCTTGGTCGCCATCGATGAAGACAACAGGGGTTTGCATGGTGAGGGTCCGATCAAGGGAAGGTGGCTTATGTTCGCGTGTGGCGCTTATAAAGGAAATTTGAATATGATGACGCTTTGATTCAGTTTTACTGAACAACACCCAGCAGGAACCACCGATGCGCGAAATCAGCCTCGACCGCCTCCGCACCCTGGTGGTCATCACCGACCTGGGCTCATTCGCCGAGGCCGCCCGCCAATTGAACCTCGCCCCCCCGACCATCAGCCTGCACGTGGCCGAACTGGAAGCGCGGGTGGGTGCGCCGCTGCTCACCCGCAACCGCAACCAGGTGCGCCCGACGGCCATCGGCGAAACGTTGCTCGCACGTGCGCGCCGCTTGCTGGCCGACGCCGACCTGGCCCTGGACGAAGTGCGCCGGCAAGTTGAAGGCCTGACCGGGCGGGTGCGCCTGGGTGCCTCGACCGGGGCCATCGCGCACTTGTTACCCAAGGCACTGGAACACTTACGCGTCGCCCACCCCGGCATCGATGTGCAGGTGCAGGTGCTGACCTCGCAAGCGTCTCTGGCGCGGTTGCGTGAAGGTGCGTTGGACATCGGCCTGGTGGCCTTGCCGCAGGTGGCGGGCAAGGGCGTCAAGGTTACCCCCTGGCGGCGTGACCCGATCCTGGCCTACGTCCCGGCCGACTGGCAGCCACCGGCCAGGGTTACCCCGGGCTGGCTCGGGCAGCGGGCGCTGATCCTCAATGACAGCAGCACCCAGCTGTCGCGGGTGACCGGTGAATGGTTCGCCGCGGCCGGGTTGTACCCCGAGCCGCGGATCGAACTGAACTACAACGATGCGATCAAGAGCCTGGTGGGCGCCGGCTATGGCGCTACCTTGCTGCCCCAGGAAGGCGAGATGGCCGAACTGGACCGGCGCATTGCCCGCCGGCCCTTGCGGCCGGGGTTGTGGCGGCAATTGGGGATTGCCTGCAGGGAAGGGCAGACCGAACGGGCCACCGGGTTCGTGCTGGAAGCGTTGGAGCGGTTGCGTCAGTAAGTGTGCTCAGCCGCGTTCTCGCTGCCTCACCGCGGTCACTGTCTCGCCGCCGACCCCCCAGTTATCCGTCGGCACTTCCTCGATCACCACAAAGGTGCTGGCCGGCGGTTTGCCCAGCACCTGCTGCAGCAACTGCGTGGTGCCTTCGATCAACAGGCGTTTGTGCTCGGCGCTGACCCCTTCGTCGGTCACGCGAATGTGGACATAAGGCATGCGTGTTCGCTCCTCTGCTCAGTGCCAGGTGCCGGCGGTGCTGCCGCCATCGACGGGCAGGATGACGCCGCTGACGAAGCGCGCATCGGTCAGGTACAGCACAGCGTCCACTACATCTTGTGGCGAGCCGGTGCGGCCGCTTGGCGACAGCGCGCCCAGGCCTTCGACATTCCCGCTGTGCAGCGGCGTGTCGATGATCCCCGGCGCCACCGCATTGACCTGCACACCGCTGGCGGCCAATTCCAGTGCCAGGCCTTTGACCGCTTGGTTCAGCCCACCCTTGACCAGCACCGGCAACAGCGCCGGCACGCGGGTATCCGGCTGCAGGGCAATGGACGCGGTAATCGCGATGATGTGCCCATGGCCCTGTTCGGCCATGATCCGCGCCGCAGCCTGGGCCGGGTAGAAGAAGCCCTTGAGGTTGGTGCCGACCAGGGCGTCGACATCGGCCTCGGTGTACTCGGTGACCGGTCTTGGAATGAAGATCCCGGCATTGTTGACCAGGATATCGACCCCACCGAAGGCCTCGACGGCCGCAGCGAACAGCCGGCGGGCGGTGTCGGCCTCGGCGATGTCTCCCGCTACACCAACAAAGCGCAGTGGTTGACCGAGGCGGGCGGCGGCCTGGTCCAGGCGCGCCTGGCTGCGGGCGTTGCCGACGACGTTGTCGCCCCGTTCGAGGAAGGCCTCGGCGAGGGCGAAGCCCAGGCCGCTGGAGGCCCCGGTGATGATGACGGTTCTTGGCTGGGTCATGCTTGCGTTCTCCAGAAGGTGAGCCGGCGGCTCGTGGTGGAAGCCACTGTAGGCTGCAATGCATGCTTGAAAAATGTGCTGGATGGCATTTGAATGGATACATCATGTAATCAATCGAGCTGCCATGCCCCGCCATTTCGATGACCTCCAATTGGGCAGCCTGGAACTGTTCTGCCAGGCCGCCGACAGCGGCAGCTTCACCGCCGCCGCCAGCGAGGCAGGCGTGACCCCGGCGGCCGTAAGCCGCAGCGTGGCGCGCCTGGAAGAACGCCTGGGTGTACGCCTGTTCGTGCGCACCACTCGGCAGATGCGTCTTTCCGAAGCAGGGCAGGCCTATTACCAGCAATGTCGCCAGGCACTCGGGCAACTGGTCGAGGCCGAGCGCCAGGTCACGGGCGGGCAGGCCGCGCCCAGCGGCCGCCTGCGCATCAGCGCGCCCACGCCTTATGCCCATCACCGCTTGTTGCCGCTGCTACCGCGTTTTCGCCAACGTTACCCGCAAGTCCAGGTGGACGTGCATGTCAGCAATCGCAACGTCGATTTTGCCGAGGAACACTTCGACCTCGCCATCCGCGGCAGCGAGCCTGCGGACTCACGCCTGGTGGCGCGGCGCCTGGAAAATGCCGAGCTGGTCGTGGTGGCAACGCCTGACTACCTGGCGCGCAGGGGCACGCCACAGGTGCCGGAAGACCTGGCCGGGCATGAGTGCATCCAGTTCGAGCTGGCCAGTACTGGGCGCCGCCCGCCGTGGAGCTTTCAGCGTGATGGCCGGCAGATAGACGTGGACACCCAGGGCGGCTTCACCTGCCTGGGCGATTTCCTCGCCACCGCGACCCTGGTGCGCCATGGCGGCGGCCTGATGCAGGCCTATCGCTTCACCGTGCAGGACGCGCTGGCCAGCGGCGAGCTGGTAGAAGTGCTGGACGACTACGGTGGCACTTCGCGCCCGTTCATGCTGATCTACCCGCAGACGCGGCACATGCCGCAGCGGGTGCGGGTGTTTATCGACTTCCTGTTCGCCGAGGGCGCACGATTACCGGGTTGAGTCGAGGCACTGGGGCGTCTGGCCGACTATGCTGATGGCTGCGTCAAGCCAATGCCTCTCGATGACCCTTCCGATTTCCCAGGAGACCGCTCCATGAAATCCATCGCACTGCTGGTGATTGCTTCTGTGTTGAGTGTTGCCGCGCACGCGGACCCTGCGAGCAACTGTGCAGCCAAGATCAAGGAACTGGAAGATTTCCACAAGGCCAGTGGCCAGGCAATGCATGGCGGCATGGCCCATGACTTCAAGGTGCACCTGCAGAATGCCAAGGACGCCCAGAAGGCGGGTGACATGACCCAATGCCAGTCATCGGCGGACCAGGCCAAGACTATCTATAACAAGGCCCGCAGCAAGTAAGCATCCGCTGTGCCGGCCTCTTCTCGCGACGGTAGCGAAGGGGCCGGTACAGGCGCTGAAAACCTCAGAACCAGCGGTCGTTCTTCTTCCGCCCACGGGTCAGCGCCGGCAGGATCAGCCCCATCAGCAGCCCCGCCCCGGCGATGCTGCCGCCATAGACCATGTAGCGCATCATCACCTGCTTGTTCTCGTCACCCAGGCGCGCCTGGGTATCGCGCAGGGTCGACTGGGTCTGGTCGAGCTGTTCGTTGAGCGCCTTGTTGCGAGCTTCCAGTTCGTCGACCAGGTGCTTGCGTGAATCGAGAGTTTCCTGCATGCCCTGCACGCGGTTCTTCCAGCTGTCGTCGATGGTCTTGAGCTGCCCGGACAGCTCCGCCACCTGCGCGTCGAGTTGCGGCAGGCGTTCATTCTGGCCCGGCACCGACTGCAGGTCGCTGGAGAGGATCCACACGAGGTCGCCGTTCTGCCCACGTACCTGGCTGTAGTTGCCCTGGCTGCCGATCAGCGTCAACTTTTGCCCCGACTTCAAGGTGCCGACGATGCGGTGGCCGTCGGTCGGCCCGCTGCGCACGTAGGTACTCAGGCTGTCACTGACCCAGCGCGCATCGCTGGCCGGCTCTTCGGCATGCACGGGGGCGGCGAGGGCTACCAGGGCGGCGATCAGGCTGCCGCGCAGGGCAGGGAGGGCGAGGGAGGCTGGGCGGGATTCAGGCATGTGGGGTCTTCGCTGCAACAGGAAAAATAGGCCCATGGACGGGGGGCCGGCGAACTGGTCGTTGAAATGACCGTCAGCCAAAGACCGCATTTTTGTAGGCAGGTTCACTGCTTAGTGCGGGAATTGTCTGCAGGATGTTGCAGGGCACTTCGTTGAAGCGCCCAGGCAATTGGCTGTGATCAGCGCTCAGGCTGCGGCACGATGGCCAGCGCATCCGGCTCCGGGCCGACATTCCAGCGTGCCTTTTCGCTCCAGCTGGCGGTATCGATCACCGCTACCTGGTCACCGCCGCTGATCGCCACGTACGCCCGCTTGCCATCCGGCGAGACCACCGCACCGATCGGCAACGCCTCGGCACCGAGCAGGGTCTCACGGTATTCGGCACCTTCCTGCGCCAGGCCAATGCGCTTGATTTCACGCTTGGCTGCCACGTCGATCACCGCCAGCTCCGCCGACTTGGCACAGGTCACCAGCGCGTACTTGCCGTCGGGTGTCATGGCGATGCGAATCGGGAAGCCGCCGGTGCGGATACGGTCGGTGACCTCCAAGCGTTTGGCATCGACGATCACCACCTCATCGTCTTTATTGTTGCTGACCCATACCTGGGTGCCGGTCGGCGCGACGGCAATACCTTCACTGCCGTTACCGGTAGGGATGTCGGCAATCTTCTTCTTGTGGAGCAAGTCGACCACCGACAACGTGCCTGAATCCATATGGGTGACATAGGCGCGCTCGGCACCGGGCGACAGCGCAACCATGTGCGGCTTGCCGCCGCCGACGTCGATACGGTCGAGTACCTTGCCCTGAGCCAGGTCGACGATCAGCAGGCGTTCGCTGTCCTCGGTGGTCACTACCACACGTTGGCTGTCCGGCAGGAAGCGAATGCCGTGGGGGCGCGAATCCTTGCCCAGGTCGATGGTGCGTACCACTGTGCGTGACGGCCAGTCGATCACGCTCAGGCTGTTGTTCGCCGTGCCTTTCGCACCATAGTTGCCGACCACCGCCAACTGGCCGTTGCCGGCCACCACCACCTCGTGCGGGCCGGTGCCCACAGGCAGGCGCACCAGTTCTTTGCCGTTGCTGATATCCAGTGCCGAAACGCTGGCGTCGGCCTTGTTGCCCACGAGCAGTACATCGGCGGCCAGCGCTGGGGCGGTGCAAGCCAGCAGTGCGCTGGCCAGGGCCAGGCGGCGAAGGTGCGGGATCATCGGGTTGAGAGGGAAGGGCATGTCCAGTCTCCTTTGGTTTGCAGTCCATGTTGCATGCTCAAAGGCTGTGACCGGGCCGCGCTTGCAAGAGTTCGAATCATGTGCCCATCCGGGTTCTATCAGGCGTTTGCGGCGCCCGTTCCGGGGCGCGGCAACTGCTCGATATAGTCGGCAATCTTGCGTCGCATGCCATGATCGCCCTGTTGCAACAGCAGGCTGAATGCCGGAGGCCGTGCGGCTTTGGCGCCGTCGATGGCATAGCGCTCGATCAATAGGGCAATTTTTTCACCGCCCAGGTAGTCGTTGTACAGCCTTTCGACCTGTTCGACAGTGAGGTGCTGCAGCTTCGCTTCGAAGTCCGACAAACCTGAATCCCCCTGTGTGAAGCCGGTAACGACGCACCCTGAAGATGATCGTGCCTGTCAGCGGGCTCTGTGAAGTTGGCGGGGGCTGGATTTTTCTCTGTTGTGTGTAGTCCTTTTCTGATTGGTGCGATGCAGGGGCTAGACTCAAGGGTCTCTGCTCATCCACGGAGCCCCGTCATGACTGCCAAGAACACAATCTGCCTGTGGTTCGACCACGATGCCGAGGAAGCGGCCAACTTCTATGCCCGTACCTTCCCCGACAGCAGGGTGGTCGCCGTGCACCAGGCACCGAGCGACTACCCGTCGGGCAAGGCAGGTGACGTGATCACTGTCGAGTTCACCGTCATGGGCATCCCTTGCGTGGGCCTCAATGGCGGCAACGCGTTCAGCCATAGCGAGGCGTTTTCATTCCAGGTCAGCACCGAAGACCAGGCCGAAACCGATCGGCTGTGGCACGCCGTGGTCAGCAACGGTGGCCAGGAAAGCGTCTGCGGCTGGTGCAAGGACAAGTGGGGAATCTCCTGGCAAATCTGCCCGCGCATTCTCATCGAGGCCATCGCCAACCCGGACCGGGCGGCGGCCAAGCGCGCGTTCGAGGCCATGCTGGGCATGGTCAAGATCGACGTGGCGGTGATCGAGGCGGCATTGCGCGGTTGACCGAGGGCGTCGACGTCGCGTTCCGGCATTGTGTTGGCGGATTCGTGGACGCTGGCTGGCCGGTGATGAGGCAGCAACAGACATGGCGCCACAGTGCCAGGCTGACCGATTACCCGTTCGAGGACAGCTTCTTGCGTGATTAACGGGTTGAGGTCGCCTGGGTCAACCGAATGATCTGCCGGGCACAGAAGGCCCCCGTCAGGATCACCCCAAACAGCCGCAACGTCTGCATCGCCAGCACCAACCCGACATCGGCATGGGTTTCCACTGCGATGATCGCCATGGCATCCAGCCCTCCTGGGCTGGTCGCCAGGAACATCGACAGGAAGTCCGTGCCCATGGCCAGGGCCAGCACCCAGGCGCACGCCGCACACAGCACGATCAACGCAACGGCCCCGGCAATCATGGTCGGCAGGCGTTTCCACACATAGCGCACGGTCTGGCGGTCAAAGCGCAGGCCGATGTAGCAGCCAATGGCGCCGTAGGCCACCGCCAGCAGCGGCTCGGGCAGGCTGATCGTCAGCAACCCGCTCAACTGCAGCGCGCCACCGAGCAACAGAGGCATCAACAGGGCGCCTGCGGGCATGCGGCTGCCGGCCACAATGCCGAGCACTACCACGCCCAGGCTGAGCAACGTGTCGGGCAGGTGCGGGCCTTGCATGACCGCCGGCGCGTTGGCCGCAGCGCCTGGGCCCGGTGTGGCGCCGAGCAGGTGGCTGACCAGCGAGCCGATCATCACCACGCACACCACCCGCACATACTGCATGGTCGCCACCACCCTGGCGTCGGCGCCGTTCTCCTCTGCCATCGAGACCATGGCCGAGGCGGCGCCCGGCGCGGTGCCCCAGGCGGCGGTACTGCCGGGAATGCCACCGAAACGTACAGTGCCGAGGCCGACGATGGCGCTCAGGGCAACGGTGATGAACGTGGCCACCAGCATCAGGTGCCAGGACTGCGCCATCGACACCAGCACCGCCCAGGTCACCGAATGGGCGACCAGCAGGCCGACGCAGCCCTGGCCGAAGCGGAACACCTGGCGGTGCAGGGGCAGGCGCGCACCGCAGACGGCAAACACGATGGCCACCAGCATCGGGCCTAGGAACAACCCGGCCGGTACCGCCAGGGCATGCAGCAACTGGCCGAAGCCACCGGCGCAGGTCAAAAGCGCGAGCCATTGGAAGAGGGTTCTGGAAGAGCCTGATAGGGCGGTCTGCAACGGGGATACTCCTTGCGCAGCGATAACGCGGGCTGGCAACGCCAGCGCAGAAAATTATCGACTGGGCAACCGATCAAGTCTATTTTCTACTTTTGATGAATCCATAACTGAAATTCATGAATCATGGGCCTGCGCGACCTCACTTATTTTGAAACCATCGCCGAACTCGGCCACCTGGGCCGCGCCGCAGAAAAGCTCAACCGCAGCCAGCCGGCGCTGACCAAAAGTATTCAACGGCTTGAAGCATCGCTGGGGACCCGGCTGTTCCAGCGTGATGGCCGGCGCATCAAGCTCACCGATGTGGGCAAGCTGCTGCTGGCACGGGGCAGGCAACTGCAGCTGAACATCGCCGAAACCGAACGCGAGGTGCGCGACTTCGCCAACGGGCTGGTTGGCAATATTCGCCTGGGCTGCGCGGCGAGCATGGCCGACCACCTGCTGCCGCACCTGACTGCCGCCTTGCTGGCGCGGGCGCCGGAAGTGACCCTGAAACTGTCCATCGCCCAGGACGATGTGCTCAAGGAGTCGCTGAGGGCAGGTCGGCTGGATGTGATCATTTCGCCGCAGGTCGCCGTCGACGCGGAGTTCACCACCTACCCGATCCTCGAGGATGAAGCGATCGTGGTGGCCAGTGCCGAACACCCGGTATTCGCCGGGCCTGTCTCGCTGCAGGACCTCTGCCAGTACCGCTGGGTGCTGGCGGGGCCGACGGTGACCGCCCGGCGCTGGCTCGACAATGTATTCATCGCCCATCAGTTGCCTGCGCCGCAGGTTCAGATCGAGACCAATGCGATTTCGTTGCTGCCGCGGTTGATCGCCCGCACTCAGTTGCTCAGCTTTGCCGCGCGGGAAACCCTGGAGCATGGGTTGGGCATGTCGTGGTTGCGCGAGGTGCCCTTGCGGGAAACCACCATGCGCAGGACCGTGGCGGTTTCAGTGCGCACCGAGGGTTATCTGTCACCTGCGGCGCAGGCGTTGGTGGCGTTGCTCAAAGACAAGGGCAGCAGCTTTTTCGAGCGCGATTGAACGGCGAACAACGCAGACCATTTGGGCCTAGCGCCCGCGCCGACGCGATACCCGCGCCTCGATGTTCTTGCGGCCGATCAGCAGCGGCGGTTTTTCCACCACCGGCTCGTCGGCCAGCCACTTGTACATCACCAGGCAGTCCACCAGGCCCAGGCGGGCGTGGCGATAAGCCTTGGGCAGGCGCCCGACGGTCTCGAAACCGAGCGTGTGCCACAGGGCCACGGCCACTTCATTGCTGGCCACCACCGAGTTGAACTGCAATGCCAGGAAGCCTTCCTGGCGCGCCAGTTTCTGCGAATGCTCGCACATCAGCCGGGCCACCCCACGGCCACGGACGACCTCGCTGACCATGTAGCCGCAATTGCCGACATGGGCGCCGGGGCCTGCGGCGTTGGCCTTGAGGTAATAAGACCCCAGCAACTCGCCGTCTGCCTCGGCCACCAGCGTGCGCAGTGGCAGCTCCAGCCACAATTGGCGGGCCTGCTCGAAGCTCAGTGCAGGGTCGTAGGCGTAGGTTTCGCGGGCCTGGGCGATGGCCTGGAAGGTGGGCCAGAAACGCTCGAAATCGTCGGGCGTCATGGGGCGGATGTGGATCATGGCGGTACCTGCTATGGCTAGGCCGCCAAGTCTGGGTGGCGCGGCGCTGTCGCGCAAGGGCGGCAACACCGCGTTGGCTCAGCCGTTGGCCTTGCCGACGGCGTCCAGGGCGCGGGCGGAGTAGACCAGCGCGGCGCCGGCATTCATCGCCACCGCCACACCCAGGGCTTCGGCGATTTCCTCGCGGGTGGCGCCGTGCTTGACCGCCTGCTGCGAGTGCACCGCGATACAGCCGTCGCAACGGGTGGTGACAGCCACGGCCAGGGAGATCAGTTCGCGGGTCTTGGCGTCCAGGTGGTTGGTCTTGGCACCGGCACCGCTGGCGGTCATGTAACCGGCCACGGTGTCGGGGGACAACTGCTTGAGATCACCGATGCCGGCCATCAACTGCTTACGGTAGGCGTCCCAGTCCATCATGCTCATCGTCTTCACCTTGGGGAGGTTGCGAGTGGAGCTATCAGGCTAGTCGAAGTTGTGGGTGTCTGTGCGGGCCTCAGATATAGATGAACACCAACACCAACGCCGCCACCACCAGCCACTTCTCCAGGTAGTAACGCATGCGGTTGCGCTTTTTCAGTGCCTTGCCACGTTCACGGATCTTGTAGATCCGGGTGAACAAGCGGTTGATGCCGCCGGTCTTGTCGTTGGCATTGTTCGGTGCGGCTGCGGCGGCCATCACGTTGCGGCTAAACCAGCGGTTGAACGCAGTGGCCCAGCGGTACTTCAGCGGGCGCTCGATGTCGCAGAACAGGATGATGCGATTGTGCTCGGTGGTGTTGGCGGCGTAGTGGATGTAGGTCTCGTCGAACACCACCGCCTCACCGTCACGCCATGAGTACTTTTCGCCGTCCACATCGATGTAGCAGCCATCGTCATTCGGCGTGTCCAGGCCCAGGTGGTAGCGGTAGGAGCCAGCGTACGGGTCGCGGTGACGCACCAGCTTCGCCCCCGGTGGCAGGGTGGCGAACATGGCGGCCTTGATCGAGCCGATGCCCTGCAGCAGTTCGGTGGTGCGCGGGCACAGGTTCATCGCCGACGGGTGGCTCTCGCCGTACCACTTCAGGTAGAAGCGCTTCCAGCCGGTCTTGAAGAACGAGTTGAAACCGACGTCGTCATAGTTATCGGACTTCTTGATCTCGCCCACATGCAGCAACTTTTGACCTTCCTCGCGGATTTCCTGCCAATGGTCCTTGAGCGGCTGCAGCTCGGGGAACGCCTCGACCGGCAGGTAGGGCTTGGCCGGGTGCTTGGAGAACAGGTAAAGGAAGCTGTTGACCGGGGCCAGGAAGCTGGAGTGGTCGCCCAACTGGCGGGTCAGCTTGTGACGTACCCTACCGCGCAGGTGAACATAGGCGATCGAAAGGGCGAAGATCAGTACGAGTGCAATTTTCATGGACGATTACTTGTCGAAAAATGGCCATGCGCCATGGCATAAGCCCGCCAGCATAAACAATCATGGGGGTAGTTTGTACATATTGTTACGTGAATTCCGGGCGACTTAGGTGTAATGCCCTACAGGTTGCGCAAACGTTTAAGGTTAAGGAGCACCCATGGTCCAGGATATCCGCCCCAGTGGCGCCCCCTTCAAACGGCTGTTTTTTGCGTTGCCGGTGAGCGATGCCCAGCGCCGTGCTATCGCCCAGTGGCGGCGTGGCCTTGCGCTGCGCAGCGGCAAGCCGGTGCCCAGCGAGAACTTCCACCTGACCTTGCTGTTTCTCGGTGACGTGGATGCAGCGCAAGTGCCGGCCATCTGCGCAGCAGTGGACAACCTGGCCCGCCCCGATGCGCCGTTGCGCTTGCTGCTCGATCAACTGAAGGTATGGCAGCGTGCCAACGTGCTCGTGCTCGAACCCCAGGAAGCACCCGCCGCGTTGCGCCAACTGGTGTATGGGCTGCAGCAGGCGCTGCTGCCCATGGGCTTTGCCGAACAGGCCCGCGAGTACCGACCGCACCTGACCCTGTCACGCGAGTTTCGCGGCCAGCCGCCAGAGGCGAGTGAGGCGCCGGACTTCTTCGTGACGGCCCGGCACTTCACGCTTTACGAATCACGCAAAGGCCAGTACTGGCCACTGGCGCAATGGCCGTTGACGGCCTGACCCGGCTCAGAACTGCGGCGTGTACTTGACTGTGAACATGAAGTTGCGCGGTTCGCCATAGTTGTTGCTGCCGTTGAGCTGGTTGAAGCCGGCCACCCAATACTTCTTGTCGAACAGGTTTTTGGCATTGACCGAAAGGTTTATCTCCGGCGTCAGCTGGTAGGCCAGGCGCGCGTTCCACACGGTATAACCGGGCACGGTGTAGGTGCGCTCGTAGCCTAGGGTATGGCTTTGGGTGGTGAAGCCCAGGCCGGTGCTCCAGCGCTGGCCGTCCAGTGGCAGGGTGTAATCGGCCCAGGCGCGCAACATGTGTTTGGGCGTCCACTGGCTGAACACGCGGCCTTCTTCGTCCGGGTCGTCGAGGAACTTGGTGGTGTTGTAGGTGTAGCCGGCAAAAACTTGCAGGCCGCTGAGCACTTCGCCGCTGATCTCGGCCTCGATGCCCTGGCTGCGCACCTTGCCTGCCGCGGTGGAGCAGTACCAGTCATCACAGGCAAAGCCTGAGGCCACATCGGTGATCGCGCGGTTTTCCTGGTCATAGCGGAACACGGCCAGCGAGGCATTGACCCGGCCATCGAACAGCTCGCCCTTCAGGCCCGTTTCGTAGTTGCTGCCGATGATTGGCTTGAGCGGCACATTGTTGACGGCGCGTTCGGTCTGCGGCACGAACACATCGGTGTAGCTGGCGTACCAGGCCCACTCGCGGGTCAGGTCGTAGACGAAACCGGCATAGGGCGTGACTTCGCCCGACTCGGTCATGCGGCTGGTGGGGTAGCGGTTGCCCGGGTCGGTGCGGCTGTTGAAGTCGATCGAGTCCCAGCTGTAATCGAACCAGCTGACGCGCGAACCCACGATCAGGGTCAGGTCGTCGGTCGGCTTGACACGCCACACGCCATACAGGCCCTTTTGGCGGATGTCGTAGCTGGCCTTGTTGGCGCGGGCGAGTTCGCCGTCGAACAGGCTGTCGCGGCTGGGCTCCGGGCGGTCGTGGTCGATGTCGAAGATGTTGTCACCGGAGGCATCGAAGTTGCGCCAGTAGGCATCGTCCGAGGTCAGTTTGGAGTAGTTGCCGCCCACGGTGATTTCATGGGCCAGCGGGCCGGTGTCGAAGTGCCCGACCAGGTTCATGTCCAGGCCGAGTTTGGTGTTGTGGAAGTCGGTGATCCAGTCGGCGTAGGTAATGCCGCTGCCATCGGGCTCTACGCCTTGGCCGGTGGTCTGCACCCGCTGGTGCGTGGAGGTGTTGGTTTCGTCCATGCGCACGGCGGCAGCCTTGAATGCCCAGTCGTCGTTGAAGCGGTGCTCGAGGTCCAGGTAGTAGGTGGTGACGTCGGTTTCGGCACGGCTCCAGCGGGCGCCGGTGAAGGTCGAACGCGGCAGGTCGATGGGCTTGCCGTCGGCGTAGCGGGGCAGGCCACGTAGCATTGGCCGCGACTGCTGGCGGTTGTAGCTGATGCCGCCGCCAATGGTGGTGGCGTCGTTCAGGTCGATGTCCAGCGCGCCATACAGGGAGTGGGACTTGCTCCATTGGTAGTCGATGAAGCTGTCGCTCTGGTCCTCGTCGGCGACCAGCCGGCCGCGCACACGACCGTCGGCGGTCAGCGGGCCGCCGGCATCCAGTTGCAGGCCATAGTGGTCCCAGCTGCCGGCCTTGCCGGTGAGGGTGACCGTCGGTGTGGCCTGGCCGCGCTTGCGCACCAGGTTGATCGCACCGCCCGGGCTACCGGTGCCCTGCAGCAGGCCGGAGGCACCGCGCAGCACTTCCACGCGGTCGAAGAACACCAGGTCCTGGGTCGCCCAGTTGCCCAGCGAATAGTTGTTACGCGGGATCGGCACCCCGTCGTACTGCCAGTCGTCGATCTGAAAGCCCCGCGAGGTCACCACCACACCGGGGCCGATGCCTTGGGCGCCGACGATGCCGGTGGTGTGGTTGAGCGCGTCCTGCAGGTCGGTGATGCCCTGGTCGTCCAGCTGCTTGCGGGTGATCACCGTGATCGACTGGGGGATTTCCTTGAGGCTGTGCGTGCCCTTGCCCAGGGTGACTGCGCGGGCGGCGTACGAGCCGCTGCCTTCGCTGGTGGCATCCAGGTAGTCGTCGGTGATGCTGGTGCTCCCCAGCTCCAGGGCATCACCGTTCTGGCTGGCCGGGGCCACGCTGAAATGCCCGCTGCTGGTGACGCGCAACTGCAGGCCGCTGCCGGCCAGGGCGGCTTGCATGGCTTGCTCGGCGCTCATCTGGCCGACCACCGCCGGGGCCTGCTTGCCCCGCACCAGCGCCGGCTCCAAGGCGATGATGGTGCCGCTCTGGCTGGCAATGCGGTTGAGGGTAGCTGCCAGGCTTGCCGGCGGCAGGTTGAACGACAGGGTCTGCGCCTGGGCGAGGGCGCTGAAGCTGGTGAGGGCGGCGACCAGGGGCAGGGCGCGGGGCCAGAGGTTGTGCACGGAATTCTCCCGATTGTATTGGCTTGTCAGGAGATAGGTGCGACGAGAAATGAAAACCGGACACGCTTGCGAATGATTTTCATGATTTTTTTTGCCGCGCCGGCGCAGGGCCGATCAACGTCAGCCATGGGCCATAGTGTTCGATGCTGATTGGCAGGGTTTCGGCCAGGGCGGCCAACGCCGCGTGTGGCTGATCGAGGGGGAACACCCCTTGCACCCGCAGGTTGCCGATTGCAGGGGCCACACGGATGTAGCCGCGCTGGTAGGGGCGCAGCGCATCGATCACCGTGTTCAGTGGCTCGTCCAGCACTTCCAGGCGCCCATTGACCCAGGCGGCACGCTGCTGTTGGTCGTTGTCCAGTGGCTCGATGCCGTTGCTGCGCAGCAGCGCTGCCTGGCCCTGCTGCAGGTCGAGCCAACGGCCATCGTGCAGGCTGGCACGCACACTGTGCTCCAGCACCACGACCCGCGTGGTGGCGTTCTCCTGGCTGACCAGAAAGCGTGTGCCCAGGGCCTGGACCTGCCCCTGCGCCGTACGCACACGCAACGGGCGGCGAGGGTCGGCGGCCACCTGGATCAGCAACTCGCCACGGCGCAGCACCAGCAGGCGTTGCGCGGCGTCGAAGTACAGGTCGACGGCACTGGCACTGTTGAGGCTCAGGCGGCTGCCGTCGGCCAAGGTGAAGCTGCGCCGTTCGCCGCTGCCGGTGTGCAGGTCGGCCAGCCAGTTTTGCGCCGTGTCGCTGCGCCAGCCGCCCCATAGTGCGCCGCCGAACAGGCCGACGCTGGCCAGCGCGGCCAACACTTCACGGCGCGAGTGGGTGGGTTGCAGCAGCACCTGGCGCGCCTCGGCGGCCTGGCCCGGGGCGCGCTGCTCCAGTGCACGCAACGTGGCGATCGGGTGGCCAAGGCGGCGCTGCAGGCGTTCCCAGGCCTGCTGGTGGGCGGGGTCCTGCTGCAGCCAGTGGGCCAGGCGCTGCAGCAGCGCGTCATCCGGTGTACGGGCGTTGAGCGTCACCATCCAGTCGATGGCTTGTTCGCTGATCGCGTCCAGCGGGCGGCCGCTCATGGCTGCACCTCGCTCAGGTAGCACTGGCACAGGGCCTGTTTCATGTAGCGGCTGACGGTGCGTTCGCTGATCTGCAGCTTGCTGGCGATGTCGACATAGCTCATGCCGTCGAGCTGGCTGTACAGGAAGGTCGCCTTGACGATGGCGGGCAGGCCGTCCAGCACCTGGTCGATGGTCACCAGCGCCTCGATCAGTAGCAGATGTTCTTCAGCCGAAGGGGCCACCGGTTCCGGCAGCTGCGCCAGGCGCTCCAGGTAGGCCTGTTCCAGCTGGCGGCGGCGGTGGCGGTCGAAGATCAGCCGCCGGGCGATGGTCGACAGGTAGGCGCGCGGCTGCTGGATGCTGTCGGGGTCGACCCGGGCACCGAGCATCTGGCAGAAGGCCTCGGCGGCGGTGTCCTCGGCATCGGCGCGGTTGCGCAGGCGCTTGTGGATGTGTTGGAGCAGCCAGCGGTGATGGTCGCTGAAGAAAAAGCCCAGCTTGCGGGTCGATGTGCTGTCCAACGCCTGGCATCCAGTTGTGAGTGTGAATCGTTCTCAATATTAGCCGGGTCGCTGGATGCCTCGCAATGGGGGGGTGCTGAACAGTTGCTCGCCCAGTTGCCGGGCTGCGGGCAGCAGCAGGGCGGCGGCCGGGCCCTCGCTGTCTTCCAGCAAGGTCGAGCTGAGCACTGTGAGGGACTGCGGGTCGTAATGGCCGACAACGATCAAGGCGTTCATGGGGTTCTCCTGCGCTGGCGTGCGCTACGCAAGCGCCTGTCCCGAGACCAACGGCGCCGGCAGTTGCTCGACGTGGCCTGGCAATGGGGGCGTGAAGAAGGCACGGAGGCCTTGAGCTTGGGGCGCCTGGCCGAGCAGGCCGGGGTGATTGCCGAGGCCTACGTGGACTGTGTGATGAGCCAGGGGCGGGAAATGCCAGGCGTGTCGGCAGCGCTGGCCGGGTCGCCGGAGCTTGAGGCGATCAAGCGCGGTTACGAGCAGCCTTTCCTCGACAAGTGCCGGGCGGCTTTGGGTGGTTTTGCGCCGAGCGGCGATATTGGTGCGGCGGGGATGCGTTTGCTGATGGCGGAGGCGTTGTCGCAGGCGGCGGGCGAAGGATGAGTTGCAGGCAGCGATTGTTGCCATGGTCGGGCGGCAGTGATTGGGGCTGGTCAGCAGCCCCAACCATCAGACAGGCAAACTCTGGTAAGGCAGTTCATCCCCCGGGCTACGGGCAAACTGGCGCTTGTACTCGCGGCTGAACTGCGAAGTGCTCTGGTAACCCACCCGATGCGCCGCTTGCGCCACACCCAGCCCTTCGCCAATCAGCATCTGCTGCGCTTTCAACAGCCGCAAGCGCTTGAGGTATTGCATCGGCGCCATGTCGGTGCAGCGTTTGAAGTGTTCGTGGAAGGTCGAGACGCTCATGTTCGCGCGCGCCGCCAGCGCCTCGACGCTCAGCGGTTCGCTGTAGTGCTCACGCAGGTGGGCGAGGGCGGCGCCGATGCGCGCAAAATGCCCCTGCTGCTCGACCAGCGCCCGCAACACGCCGGCCTGCGGGCCGCGCAGCGCGGTATATAGCACTTCGCGCACCCGCGCCGGCCCCAGCACCCTGGCGTCGACCGGATCCTGCAGGCAGCGCAACAGCCGCTCGACCGACTCGCGCATGGTCACATCGAGCGCCGCCGACGTCATCGATTGCGGCGTCTGCGCCTGCACCGCCGGGTCGGGCGCCAGTTCCATGCTCTGTACAAGCTCGCCCAGCACACCCCGGTCGATGTCCACCGCTACGCCCAGCAGCGGTTCATCGCGGGTGGCGAAGGTTTCGCACATGAACGGCACCGACAGCGCCTGTACCAGGTAATGCCCGGCACCGTACTCCAGGGTGCGCGGGCCAAGCCGGGCAAGCTTGCTGCCCTGGGCCAGGATCATCAGGCTGGGCTCGTAGATCTGCGGGCTGCTGGCCACGTAATGGTCCCAGCTCAGCACCTGCACCTGTGGCAGGTGGGTGGGCACGAAGCCTGGGCGGGTGGCCAGGCTGCGGATCAGCGTGCACAGCGGGGCGTTGGCGTCTACGTGGCGGGTCAGTTGCATGATGGACCATGGGCAGAGAATCAGACAGTTGCATCATCGCAGATTGGCAGGCCAGCGCCAGACGGTGCGGTGTAGGTTCGGAGAATCAGGCATGCATGCCGGAGAATCTGCGGTGGGAAAGGCGGTCGAGGGCGCGCAAAATTCGCCGCCTGAATCGTTTCACTTCCCTGTGAGGTCTTGCATGTATACCGCCATCGGTTACGCCGCCCAAACCCCGACCAGCCCGCTGGCCCCCATGACCTTCGAGCGCCGCAGCCCGCGCCCGGACGATGTCGCCATCGAGATCCTCTACTGTGGTGTGTGCCACTCCGACATCCACCAGGCCCGTAACGAGTGGGGCATTGCCGTGTACCCGCTGATGCCCGGCCACGAGATCATCGGCCGCGTCACTGCGGTGGGCGACAAGGTCTCGGCGCACAAGGTCGGCGACCTGGTCGGCGTTGGCTGCATGGTCGACTCGTGCCGCCATTGCGAAGCCTGTGCCAAGGACCTGGAACAGTACTGCCTGGAAGGCCCGACCATGACCTACGCCACCCCCGACCGGGTCGATGGCAGCAACACCATGGGCGGCTACTCCAGCAGCATCGTGGTCAGCGAACACTTCGTGGTGCGCATCCCGGCCGGCATGGACCTGCCCAGCGCGGCGCCGATCCTCTGCGCCGGCATCACCACCTACTCGCCGCTCAAGCACCATGGCGTTGGCCCCGGCCACAAGGTCGGCATCCTCGGCATGGGCGGCCTGGGCCACATGGGCATCAAGCTGGCCAAGGCACTGGGCGCCGAAGTGACCCTGTTCACCCGCTCCCAGGCCAAGGCCGACGAAGCCCGCCGCCAGGGCGCTGACCACGTGATCGTGTCCACTGATGCCGAACAGATGCGCGCCGCCGCCGGCCGCTTCGACTTCCTGCTCGACACCATTCCGGTGCAGCACGACCTCAACCCGTACCTGGAAACGCTGAAGTTCGATGGCGTGCACATTCTGGTCGGCCTGATCGAGCCCATCGACCCGGCGGTGCACGCGGCCAACCTGGTAATGAAGCGCCGGGTGCTGGCCGGTTCGTTGATCGGCGGTATCGCCGAGACTCAGGAAGTGCTGGATTTCTGTGCCGAGCACGACATCCGTTGCGATATCGAGATGCTGGATATCCGCAACATCAACCAGGCGTATGAGCGCATGATCGCCGGGGATGTGAAGTACCGCTTCGTGATCGACATGGCCACGTTGCAGGGCTGATTCCGGCGTCAATCAGTACCGGCCCTTTCGCGGGCAAGCGCGCTCCCACAGGTTTGCCACTGTTCTTGAGGGCAGTGGGCAACCTGTGAGCGGGTTTGCCCGCGAAGCAAGTGACGCAGATTCAGGGGCTGGTCACCAGACCAGCGCCTTGTCCCACCCCTTCCAGAACAACCACCGCCGCACCTCGCCATGCTCCCCGGTGCCGATCTGCCACTCAGGCCGCCCGCTGCCCAGCGCAATCACCGAAATGAACCCGGCATGGCTCGCCGCAACCAGCGTGCGCCCGTCTTCGCTGATGTCCATGGCACTGATGGTCGAACCCAGGTAATGCTGCCAATGTTCCGCGCCATCCTCGCCAAAGGCCCGCAAGTAGCCGTAGGCATCGCCTACGATATACTCGCCATCACCTGCCACCCCGGCGTAGACCCGGGCGCCATCCTGCAGCAGCGGCGTGCGCGGGTCTTCGCTGTAGTACTCGGTGTCCAGCCCCGGCAAGTCCGCCACGCGCACCCCCAGCGTGCCACCGTTGTAAAAGTGGCAGGCATTGACGATCAACTGGTCGCCGCGGCGGTTGAACAGGGCGAAATGCGGGTACTCGCCACCAGGGCCGATCTGCGCCACGGGTTCCAACTGCTCGTTCAGCACCATATGGCGGCTGCTCTGCTCGCCGACCACGATCAGCCGCCCATCCGGCGACACTGCGCCATGCTCCATGGCCAGCCCCATGCCGATATCGTCCGGGTCGGTGCCTTCGGCCAATTCTTCTTCCACCTGTGCCTGATTCGGCAGCAGCCGGCTAGCACCCTCGGCCGACAGCAGGAAAATGCCGTCGGCGCTGACCAGCAGCACCCGCTGTCCATCCGCGAAAGGTACCAGCGTGGTGGGTGTCGGCGGCAGGTCCAAGGGCTCGAACGGGTATCCCGCCGGCAGCCCCTCAAGCCCAGTGGGCCAGGGCAGGCGAGCGACTTGCGGGCCGCCCCAGCCATCGGTCACCCGCACGCCCTCGGCGTTGGCCAGGGCGAAGTAGCGGCGCTGCGGGCAGCGGCCGAAGTGGTCGATACCAATGACCGGTGTCACACCCTGTTGGTCGATGCGTACCACCTGACCCTTTTCATGCGGCATGCCGATGCGCGCCAGCAAGCTGGCGTCGTCCAGCAGCAGGACACTGCAGATACCTTGCCCGTGTGCGTCGAGCAGCGGCACCAGCGGCAGGTGGGCAGGCGGCCAGGCCGCACGGAAGGCCTGGCGTTGCGCTTCGTCGACCCCTGGCCGGTTGATCGCCTGCAAGGCGGCCTGCCAGGCATCGAGCAAATGCTCGGTGGCGGCGTGTTGCGGTTCTTCGAGGTCGTCCCAGCCTTGGGCGCTGCCTTGCGCGACGTAGCGGTTGATGGCCTGGGCATAGGCAGTGACCGCCTGTTGCCATTGCTGCTGGGGATGTGGCTTGTTCATGGGCGGATCGGGCTCCTTGTTCCGCTTGCATTTCACACAAAGCGCGCATGTTACCTGCAATGCGCTGCGGGTTGTGAGGCTCGATATTGACGCGTACCATGCCGCCATTCCCTCCAATAACAAACCCGTGCCTCAGCGCGGCCGATACTTGGCCCCTGACGCGCGTCCTTTCGCCTTGCCTGCGGAGAATTGACTTCCACCCATGAACGGACCCATCCCCACCGATCTGCCGCCAACCACCGGCGGCGGCAGCTGGCTGAGCGTGATCGCCCTGGCCCTGGCGGCCTTCATCTTCAACACCACCGAGTTCGTCCCGGTGGCGCTGCTCAGCGACATCGGCAGCAGTTTCGACATGACCACTGCGCAGGTCGGCCTGATGCTGACCATCTATGCCTGGGTGGTGGCCCTGGCCTCGCTGCCGATGATGCTGCTGACGCGCAACATCGAGCGACGGCGCCTGCTGCTGTTCGTGTTCCTGGTGTTCATCCTCAGCCACCTGCTGTCGTGGCTGTCGCAGAGCTTTGCGATGCTGCTGGTGAGCCGTATCGGCATCGCCTTGTCGCACGCGGTGTTCTGGGCCATCACCGCGTCGCTGGCGGTGCGCGTGGCACCGCCGGGCCAGCAGGCCAAGGCGCTTGGCTTGTTGGCCACCGGCACTACCTTGGCAATGGTGCTGGGCATTCCGCTGGGCCGCGTGGTAGGTGAGGCGCTGGGCTGGCGCGTGACCTTCCTCAGCATTGCCGGGGTGGCGTTGGCCACCATGCTGTGCCTGATGAAGTCGCTGCCGCTGCTGCCCAGCCAGAACTCAGGCTCGCTGCGCAGCTTGCCGATCCTGTTCAAGCGCCCGGCATTGGTCATCACCTATGTGCTGGTGACGCTGGTGATCACCGCGCAGTTCACCGCCTACAGCTACATCGAGCCGTTCGCCTTGCATGTGGCGCAGATCGGTGGCGAGCGCACCACGCTGTTACTGCTGTTGTTCGGGGGTGCCGGGGTATTCGGCTCGGTGTTGTTCAGCCGCTACAGCGACCGTTTTCCGCACGGCTTCCTGGTCGGCTCGATCGGTTTGCTGGCGGCTTGCCTGCTGTTGCTGTTGCCGCTGTCGGGCAACTTCTACCTGTTCGCCGGGCTGAGCATGTTCTGGGGTATCGCGATCCTCAGCTTCAGCCTGGCGCTGCAGTCCAAGACCCTGAAGCTGGCGTCGGATGCCACGGATGTGGCCATGGCGCTGTTCTCGGGGATCTACAACATCGGTATCGGTGGCGGGGCACTGCTGGGCAGTATCGTCAGCAGCCAGATGGGCGTTGCCGATATCGGCATGGTCGGCGGCAGTGTGGCGGTGGTTGGACTGTTGCTGGCGGTGGCCAGTACCCAGCGGTTTCGTGAGGCATTAGGACGCTGAAAAAAGCGCGGGTCTCTTCGCGGCGGTGCGGCGCTCCGATTTACCCGCGAAGAGGCCAGCACCACCAACATCGATTTCAGCCAAGCAGCGCCGCCCAGGCCGACACCAGCAACATCCCCGCCAACCCGCGGTTGAACCACAGCAACCGCCCCGGCGCCTGCAACCAGCGCGCACTTCCCACCCCCAGCAGCGCCCAGGCGGTCATGCACGGCAGGGCGATCAGCAGAAACACCAGCGCCAGCTGCCACACCGGCAATGACGGCGCCGCAAATACCCCAATCACTGCCACGGCCATCATCCATACCTTCGGGTTCACCACTTGCATCGATGCTGCACTGAGGGCACCGAAAGGTTTGGCTGCGCTGATACCCAGGGGTTGCCCGGCGCTGCGCAGAATGCGCCACGCCAGCCAGCTCAACCACAGCACCCCGGCCCAGCTCATCAGCGTTTGGGCCATCGGGTGGCGCAGCAGCAGTTCCCCCAGCCCCAGCCCGACCAGCAGCACCACCGCCGCCGCTGCACCGCAGCCCGCCAGGATAGGTGCCACACTGGCGCGCATGCCCTGCCGCGCGCCATGGGCGAGGATCAACAGGTTGGTCGGCCCCGGGCTGAGGCTGGCGACCAGGGCGAAGAGGATGAACGGTAACAACGAATGCGACATGCTGAACGGCTCCGATTGGACAGAGCACCATGCTCGGCTATCGCCGCGTGTCAGTCTGGAAGGTTTGTGCAACGGCGCCGATAGTCCGCTGGGGTGAGCTGGTAGGCTCGGCGGAACCAGCGCCCCAGGTGGCTCTGGTCGGCAAAACCCAGCGCCATCGCCACTTCGGTGGGCGTCTGGCCCTGGGCGAGCAGGCGCCGGGCGCGGGCCAGGCGCAGCTGGATCAGGTAGGCGTGCGGCGCCAGGCCGAAGGCAGCCTTGAATGCGCGGGTGAGGCGAAAGCGGTCGATGCCGCAGGCGCGTGCCAAGTCGTCGAGGCCGATGTCCTGGTCCAGGTGGGCATGCAGGTAATCACGCGCGCGCTGTGCGGTCAGCGGCAGGCGCGGGTCGGGGTTGAGGCGCTTGCGCCA
>Ga0213823_1000471_pt1 | contig 34106 bp, 40 predicted proteins | sample MC6MC0907MG_FD_179887 | JGI IMG/M metagenome (GOLD analysis project Ga0213823, IMG submission 179887) | Enriched soil aggregate microbial communities from Iowa State University, Ames, United States - MC6-MC0907-MG | ecosystem: Environmental > Terrestrial > Soil > Unclassified | place: USA: Iowa...
GATGGGATGGAAAAGGTTATCCTGATCAGTTGAAAGAGGAAGAAATTCCTTTACTCGCAAGAGTAACTGCGATTGCGGATGCATTTGATGCCATGACTTCCTCGAGATCTTATCGTGCTGCATTGCCAGTTGAAGAGGCATATCAACGCATTATTGATGGTAAGGGTTCCCAATTTGATCCATTGCTAGTGGAAAAATTTAAAATGGTTTTCCCGGAATGGGTCAAATTTCATGAAAAATATCCATGGATGAAAGAATGGGAAAAACCTAAGGAGGTGGAACTATGAAAATCCGTAAGCTTAAGAAAATAAAAACAACATGCTGGTGGTGTCCTTACGCACCAGGTTGGAAAGGATGATTGAAGGGGATGCTAGCGTAGGCTGAGCATCCTTCTTTTTTATATTTCTTTAGTTAGGAACGGTGTAGAAATGAGCATTACACTAAAATCGCGTCTTTCCTTGGTACCACATCAAATTATCAAGGATAAAAAAAACTATATTGTTGAAGACATATCTTCAAATGAATTTTATGAAATGCCAGAAGTTTGTATTGCTGCGATTGATTTGATAAACTCGGGCAAAACTTTAGAAGAAATAGAAATGCAACTCAAAGATAAATATCCAAATGAAGAAGTTGACCTCCTTGATTTTGCTGAACAGCTTCTTAACCTGCAGTTGATTGCAGAAATCGATGGAGTAAAGTTTGAAACAAAAAAAAACAACAAGGAAAGCTTGGGTTTTTCATGGATATCCCCATGGTTTGGGAAATTTTTTTTTAATAAAATTTCGTATTTTTTTTATATAGCATTATTCATTATAAATGTGTTTCTATTCATCCTCAATCCGTCATTATTCCCTAAATTTAAAGACCTATTTATCTATGATTTTATGGCTTTGAATATTCCTATATGGATGGTATTATCGTTTTTATTAGTTTTAATTCATGAGTTCGGTCATGTTTTAGCCATGAGGGCGCAAAACCTTGCAACTAAATTGGAAGTTGGCCATCGTTTATTTTTGGTTGTTCTAGAAACTGATATGTCAGCGGTATGGAAACTGCCCTCAAAGGATCGCAATGTTTTATATCTAGCAGGTCTTTGTTTTGATACTGTTATTCTTTCACTTGCATTGACTAGTCAGCTAGTTTTCGCAAATGGGTCGGGTATTTTCCTAGGTATCATGAAAGTGATAGTCTTAGATACATTTATTCGTATGGTATATCAATGCTTTGTATATATGAAAACAGATTTTTATTATGTTATTGAAAATGTTACTGGCTGCTATAACTTGATGGAAAATGCCCAGAATGTACTTGAAAAATGGTTTCCATTTCAAAAAACTATCTCAACAGAAGACGTTATTTTTGAAGGTGAAAGGAAGACTGTTTTTGTCTATTCTATTTTCTATTCTGTTGGTGTGGCTTTGACAGTGGCCCTATTTGCATTCTTTTATTTCCCGCAATTATTATTTGCATGGAAAAAGATTCTTCCAGGTTTTTCAGGAGGGTTAACCTCTATTCCTTTTTTGGATGCAGTCTTATTCTCTTTGCAAATTCTAATTGTTTTTGGGCTCCTTCTTTATTCCTGGCGAAAAAAATACCTCAAAAATTAATTTGTGACAAACCGTTGTCTAAAATAATATTTCTCAGGGTTTTTTCCCCCGAGGATAGGGGAGTTCCCCTATGTAGTTAACACTTCCGTTTTTCTTACAATAAGGGTAAGAAATCGGAAGTGTTATTTTTTTTGAGGAGGAGCATGAAATGCAGGCCAATACTTCAACAACTAAAAAACCGGGTAGCTCAGTCAATGATGCGTTTGCATCCCATTTTGCAAAGTCAATGTTTTTAACGGTGGCCGGACTAGTGATCTTAACTTTTATCGGGACAAGAATGTTTACACATATCGATTTGAATCTGTACGGATATATGGTTGGGACACTTGTTTTTATCGGTGGATTCTTTTACCGCTTTATTGCATGGGGCGAAAGACCACCAACCAAAATTTTTATCAAAAAAGGCTTAAAGCTGCTTTTTAGAAAAAGTACACCTAAAACTGCTGTAAATCATTTGGCAATTTACGATTTCATCCGCAATCGTGGAATCTACCGCTGGGTTCAGCATATCTTAATCGGCTGGGGCTGCGTCCTTGCTTGCTTGGTTACTTTTCCACTTGTATTTAGCTGGATGTATTTTACGATGGAAGACAATGGCTACTATACAATCGTGTTATTTGGAATGAACGTCATGAATGTTAAAGCTGATGGAATTATCGCCTGGCTATCCTATAATGCCTTAAATATTGCTGCCATCATGGTAACGGCAGGTGTGTGTATGGCATTATACCGGCGCTTGAAAAACATGCAGGCTAGAGCAGAGCAAAAATTTATGTATGACTTCTTGCCGCTTTACTTATTGCTGTTTATTTCCATTACAGGACTTTTATTAACGTTCCAAAACGTTGTCTTACATGGCTGGATGCAGCCGCAAATGTCAATTATTCACCAATTCTCCGTAATCGTAACTTTAATTTATCTGCCGTTCGGAAAGCTTGCACACATTCCTTTCCGTCCAATGAGCGTATTCGCAAGAAACTACCGTGAACATTATGGAGAACAACATATGAAAAAATGTAAGGTATGCGGCGATCATTTTGTATCTGTCGAACAATCAAACGACGTCATTCAAGTATTGGGCGTTAATGAGATCGAATTCAATATGCAAGACGGCTTTAATCTTGCTGAACTGTGCCTGCCATGCCGCAGGAAATATCGAATTTCAAGATTCTCAGGATTCGCGACGCACCAAGTGAAGGTCAAGGAGGCAAACCAGAATGCAAAGGGATAATTTTAGGAATGAACGAGATAAATTTTTTAAAGAAATTGAAAACTTAAACCATCCCAATGAAACACTAGTAAAGACACATTGCAGCTATTGTGCAATGCAGTGTGGGATGAACTTAAGGGTAAATACAAAAACAAACAAGATCATTGGGGTTGAGCCTCGATATGATTGGCCGGTAACTTTAGGAAAAATGTGCCCGAAAGGAGTTACTGCTTACCAACAGGTAAACAATAAAGACCGTTTACTAAAACCGTTAATTCGTGATGATCAATCATTAAAAGGTACGAAAAATGGTTTTCGTGAAGCAAGCTGGGATGAGGCATATGATCTTATCGTAAAAAAATTCACCGAGCTTCAAGAGAATTATGGAAAAGATTCACTCTCAGTTTATAGCGGCGTTTCAATGACAAATGAAAAGTGTTATTTAACAGGGAAATTTGCTCGTGTTGGACTCCAAACACGCTACATTGATTATAATGGCCGATTCTGTATGGCTAGTGCGGCAGGTGGTTTAAATCGCTCATTAGGTATAGATAGGGGTTCAACAATTCCCTGGACGGATGTACAGGAAACCGATTGTATTTTTCTTGCAGGCAGTAATACTGCCGAATGCCACCCGACCATGATGTTCCGGGTTTGGGCAATTCAAGAACGGGGCGGCTATGTGATCGTTGCTGATCCAAGGGAAACACCAGTTGCCAGAAGAGCAGATCTTCACCTTGATTTAAGACCTGGTACAGACCTTGCACTTGCCAATGGGATTGTAAATTTAATAATCCAAAATGGCTATGCTGACGAAGAATTTATAAAAAATCATACAAATGGATTTGAAGAAACAAAGGAGCTTGTTAAACAATTCACACCAGAATATACAAGTGAGATAACAGGTGTGGCACCGGAGAAAATTATTCGCGCAGCAGAATTGTACGGTAAAGCTCCAAATGCGATTGTCATGTTTGCCAGAGGGATTGAACAACAAATTAAAGGGGTAGATAACGTTTCTGCCTATACAAATATGGCTCTTGTTACAGGGAAAATTGGTCGAGCTAAATCAGGTGTTGCGACCATTACAGGACAAGGAAATGGTCAAGGTGGACGTGAACATGGGCAAAAAGCCGATGCACTACCTGGATATCGTAAAATAGCGAATCCTGATCACGTAAAATATGTCTCAAAGGTGTGGGGTATTGAACCGGAAGAAATGCCACAAGAGGGTGTATCCGCATTTGAAATGTTTGGATTAATGGAACAAAAGACCATACGTGCATTATACCTATTATGTTCAAATCCTGCCGTTTCTGCACCAGATCAAAATTATGTTCGTCAACAGTTGAAAAACTTAGACTTCATGGTATGTGTTGACTTTTATCTATCAGAATCTGCGGAATTTGCTGATGTCGTGCTTCCTACAACAACTTGGGCAGAGGATGAGGGGACAACTACAAATGTTGAAGGACGGATTATCAAGATTAATCGAGCACAAATGCCTCTAGGCGAATCAAAGCCAGATTGGAAGATTCAAGTAGAAATTACCGAGCGAATGGGGCGCGGTAAATATTTTTCACACTTGAAAACTTCTGAAGATATATTTAATGAACTTCGTGTCGCTTCGAAAGGTGGAACGGCTGACTACTACGGCGTAACATGGGAAAAGATCGACAAGCAAGACGGCGTGTTCTGGCCATGTAAAGATGAAAATGATCCAGGAACACCACGTTTATTTTTAGATAAAAAGTTCAATCATCCAGATGGAAGAGCAAAAATTCTTGCATTGCCATACAGACCGTCCGCAGAAGAACCGGATGAAGAATACCCATTGCGTTTAACAACAGGACGTGTAGTCTACCATTATTTATCAGGGAATCAAACAAGAAGAATTCAATTCCTTCGCGATATGTGTCCGGAACCATTTGTAGAAGTACATCCGGAAACAGCAGCAAAATACAATGTTGAACACGAAGAATTCGTCCGTCTCTATACTCGCAGAGGAGAAACAACCTATAAAGTGAAAATAACAGAGGCCATTCGGAAGGATACTGTGTTTGTTCCTTACCACTGGGGCCATGAAAAATCTATTAACCTATTGACAATCGGTGCTCTTGATCCATATTCAAGAATGCCAGAATTTAAAGCCTGCGCAGCGCAGATTGAAAAACTTGAAAAAAGGGCGGTGCAGTAAATGAAAAAGAGGTTATATCTAGAACTAGAAAACTGTATAGGATGCCGTTCCTGCTTAGCGGCTTGTACACAGTGCGGAGGGCATGAGGAGCGTAACCGTAACTATGTTTACGATGTTAACCCGCTTGTAAACCGTCAAACGATGCCTCTAATGTGCCTTCACTGCGTGAATCCGGCTTGTGCACGAAGCTGTCCTGCTCAGGCAATCCAAATTCACGAAACAGGAGCCGTACTATCTGCTCTTGTAGAAAAATGTATTGGCTGCCAAAACTGTACGATTGCCTGTCCATACGGTATTCCGAAGTTCGATACAGAGCAAAATCTAATGTATAAGTGCGATCTTTGTATCGACCGCACCAAAGACGGCATCCCGCCAATGTGTGCGAGTGTATGCCCAACGAATACATTACAATGGTTAACGGATGAAGAAATTGAAGCAAAACAAAAGCAATTTAATTTAAATAATGGTAAATGGGTAACAAGCATGCCTTATTTAGAAGGCGAAACAAATGTAAAAGTGAATCTCCCTGGAATCCTGCAGGGCGTCACTAAATTGTTCTAGGAGGGATTAACATGACAGACAAAAATAATAAAATCCCGTACAATGAAGATAACTATACACATAACATAAATCGTAATAATGAAAGAAAGCTTGACCGCCGCGGGTTCATGAAAACACTTGTCGGTGCAGCGGGAGTATTCGCTGTTTCCTCCCTTCCTTGGGGAGTATTGGCGGCAAAAGAATTAAATGGACTTGGGGACAAAAAATATCCGAAACAGAAAATTACCGATGTTAATTCATTGCCAATCGGTGATGCCGTAGACTTTGCGTTCCCAGGAGAGCATGACAGTGCGATCTTAATTAGACTTTCTGAAAATAAATATGTTGCTTATCAAAATGCTTGTACTCATCTACGCTGTCCGGTTTTTTGGAAAAAGGAAGAGCAAGAAATGCTTTGCCCTTGCCATCACGGGAAATTCGATGTGGAAACGGGTGCGCCTACCGCAGGGCCTCCTAGACGCCCGCTTCCGGAAATCCATGTAAAGGTAGAAAACGGTGCTGTTTATGCCGTGGGGGTGAAACGTTATGAAGCGTAGTTACGTACCTGTCGCTCTCCTTCTTGCTGTGTTGATGCTAAACATTATTTTTACACAATATATGGTTCATCAATACTTTTATGAACATTATACAAATACGATCATAGCAGCGGTTATCAACGTCATTTTATTTCCGGTGGCCTTCCTCATTTATAAAAAAGGTGTGAATGTCAATGACTAGTGAGACCTATATTGATTTTTGTTTTGTTCGGCCGGAATCAGGCGGTTTTGCAGCGGAAATTGATGAAATATTGAAACATACCTTTGCTAAAAAACGGCTGAATTGGTTTCTCGAAGAAAAAACCATCGATGGTGCCGAGATGGTTTTGGCTGAAATAAAAGGGATGAGTGATTGGAAATCTGAAGAGGATACGATTGGTTTTCTTGAGGTAAATGCTGGAGAGAAGTTTTGGGAATATCTGCAAGGCTACAAGTTGTTTATCTATCCTGTTATGAGAGGATGTAATAGCTGTGGAGCTCATTAAATTAGAAGATGTAAAACAGTTTGTCGGTATCCCAGTAGAGATAGCCATTCAAGACGAAGAGGGCGGTGACAAAGCGCCAGCTGTGAAGAAAACAGTAAAAAAGGTCCAACTTTGTCCTGACAGAACCCATTTACGTTTCTATTTTGATGATTATTATTTTCTCGCGGTGCCGCTTGCAAGTAATGTGAGTCAGTCAGAAGAACATTGGTCGGCTTCGAATCCGGAAAGCGGTTTAACCTATACAGTAAAAAAGGTTCAGGTCTTGTAACAAGAACCTGCCTTTTTTTTTATAATGAAAAGGAGGAAAGCATGATGGATGTATTTAAGTCAAAGCAGCAAGTCAGTACATATATAATTCATTCCCAAGAAGAAGAAATTAAACGGATTGCATTAGAGCTTCACGAAGGAGTCGGACAAAACCTGTACAGTATTTTAACAGGTTTGCAGTTTGTTGAATCAGCAGCACAAGAGCCTCATATGAAAAATTATTTACGCGAAATGGAATCGCTGATTGAAAAGACTATTCAGGAAATCAGGCTGCTTTCTGTTGAACTACATCCGCCTGCGTTAACAACCCTTGGTTTACTCCCTGCTATGAAAAGCTATATTAAGTTATATACTTCGACTTTTGGCATTCTGGTTGATTTAGAATCGACCGGTAAGGAAAAATCAATTCCGGAGCGAAACAATATTGCTGTTTTCCGAGTTTGCCAGGAAGCACTTACGAATATTGCGAAATATGCTGATACATCTCATGTAAAAATGAACTTTATCTGGAATAATGATGAATTAAAAATTACTATTCATGATTTCGGTAAAGGATTTCAACTTGAAGAACATGATGATCACCATCATTCATCTGGTCTTGCAGCAATGAAAGAAAGAATGCTTCTAACTGGCGGGCAGTGTACCATTTCCTCTAAAATAGGAGAAGGAACATCTATTGAACTATCTCTGCCCTTATAAATTAAAGGAGAGTTAAACATTGATAAAAATCCTATTGGTTGATGATCATGCTGTTGTTAGAAGCGGCCTAAAAATGCTGTTGAATACGAATCCTGAAATGGAAGTAGTCGGGGAAGCCTCAGAAGGAAATGAAGGAATCAAGAAAGCTTTAAAGCTGCAACCAGATGTAGTGGTCATGGACCTAAGCATGCCACATGGCAAGGATGGATTAACAGCAACGACAGAGTTGAAAAAGTTAATGCCTAAGATCAACATTTTAATTCTCACAATGCATGATGATGAGGAATACTTATTCCGGGCGATTCAAGGCGGGGCATCTGGCTGTATTCTAAAAAGCGCCCCACACAATGAATTAATGGCAGCTATCGAGTCGGTTTCGGCTGGCGATGCTTATCTTCATCCATCAGCACAGAAGAGGTTAATGGAAGAATATTTGGGCAGCCTTAAACAAGTTGGCAGTGATACCTATAACCTCTTATCTGATCGTGAAAAAGAAGTTCTAACACTGATTGCTAAAGGCTACTCAAACAAGGAAATTGCAGAGAAGCTCGTCATTAGTGTGAAAACAGTAGAAACCCATAAAGGAAATTTGATGGAAAAACTTCAAATGAAAACCCGGCCAGAATTGGTGGAATATGCCGTTAAAAAGGGGTTATTAGGTTATGGAATTTAAGGAGAATGACCTGGGATGAAAGAGATTAAGGATCTGGTAACGGTTACGGAGTTATGCAACAATTTAATGGCTGATGTAAATAGCGAATTTGTTGCTCTTGCCATCCAAAATGAATCTGGTCCTGATGTTAGATGGCATTATGCAACAGGCAATTTAAATGATAAGTACAAGAGAATAACGGTACGTTACGGGAAAGGGATTGCCGGAAAAGTTATATCGAGTGGAAGCCCGATGATGATGTTCAACTTTCCCCATGATATTTTGGGAAAAGTAACCGATTATCCAATCGCACTTGCTGAAAAACTTGTGTCCTGTTATGCAGTTCCTTTATTTTTTAATGCTGTTCCTAAAGGGGTATTGCTCGTGGGAAAAAGGGTGAAGTATTCATTTACCGAAGAGGAGCAGGAAAAGGTGAAGGAATCTGCATTATCCTTGGAACAACTAGTAAAAGAGCATTTATTGTGATGCGGGGGATGGAAATGGATATAGATTTTCAGCTAACCAAAAATGAACTGATGGATTATAAATTAGCCCTTGATGCATCATCGATTGTTGCCATCACCGATTCGCGGGGCATAATTACATATGTGAACGATCAATTTTGTCAAATCTCCAAATATTCTCGAGAAGAACTTTTAGGACATGATCATCGAATTATCAATTCTGGTTTCCACTCTGGAGAATTTTTTAAAGAGATGTGGAGAACGATTGGTATGGGGAAGGTTTGGAAAGGCGAAATTTGTAATCAAGCAAAAGATGGAACCTATTATTGGGTTGATACAACGATCGTCCCGTTTTTAAACGACAAGGGAAAGCCATATCAATATCTGGCGATTCGCTACGAAATTACGGAAAGAAAACGCGTAGAGCAAGAATTACAAAAAATGATGACGACCATCATTGATGTGCAGGAAGAGGAACGAAAGCGCTTGTCCCGAAATTTACATGATGGAATCGGTCAAAATCTTTATAGTCACCTCATAACAATCAACCGGATGCTTTCTGAAATAGACCATCCGCTACTTGACCAGATGCAAAAAGAAGCGACCCAACTGATTGAAGAAATCCGTGAAATCTCCTGGGAACTGCGTCCATCTGTGTTAGATGACCTTGGGTTAGTACCCGCCATCCGTTCTTATTTATCCCGTTATTCAGACCATTACCATATCGATGTTTTTTTTGATTGCGTATTAAATCGCCGCTATACTATCAGTATCGAATTGACGATTTATCGGATCATTCAAGAGGCGTTAACAAATATCCGAAAATATGCGGAAGTATCGGAAGCTGCTGTGACTGTAAGAGAGATAGGTGACGTGGTCAGGGTAATGGTTGAAGACAAGGGGAAGGGGTTTGACCCGAAAAAGAAATCGCCTGGTGTTGGCCTTTTCAGCATGGATGAAAGAGCCCGGTCTGTTAACGGTACCCTTCAAATTAAAACTTCACTAGGAAATGGAACAAAAATCATCCTAGAAGTACCAGTTTAGTTTATAGAACAGAATAAGAAAAGCGGAAGCTTCCTTTGCGCGGCGTATAGACTGGAGCGCTTCGACTGAGATAAAGGAAACACGGAGAGCGATAGCGATCCGATGTTGACTTATCGCAGGGAGAAGAGCGAAGTCTACTAGCCGCTGGGCGATGGAGCTGGACAATTCTCAAATTCGAAATTTATTTTCTTACTCTAAAGAAAAGGGTGTCAGGCACCAAAAATAGTGCCTGACACCCTTTTTCATTAGCTAATAGGAAAGAATAAATTTTTCAAATTTATTCTTTCCTAACGCATAAGTGCAACTACGCCTCTGTCTTCGCCCTTAGTGGCTCGCCAATCGGCGAGTTTTCTTTATATTCTAAACGAGCTTTTTAAACTAACAATCCGATTGAACACAAGCTTGTCAACTGTTGTGACCTTTGGATCGACATTAAAGTAGCCGTGTCTAAAGAATTGGAATTTTTCCTGTGGTCTGCTTTCTCTCATGTTTGGCTCGACGAAGCCTTGCAGCACTTCCAATGAGTTTGGATTAACATAATCAAGGAATGTTTTTCCTTCTTCTTCAGCTTCTTCGGTTTCATCCAATATTAACGGTTCATATAAACGAAATTCAGCTGGAACAGCATGGGTTGCTTCTACCCAATGAATCGTTCCTTTTACTTTTCTGCCAGTAAAACCAGTACCGCTTTTTGTTTCTGGATCGTATGTGCAGCGCAGCTCCACGACTTCACCGTTTGTATCTTTTATGATTTCTTCACATTTAATGAAATATGCATTTTTTAGGCGAACCTCATTGCCAGGGAACAGACGGAAATATTTTTTTGGCGGCTCTTCCATGAAATCATCTTTTTCGATATAAATCTCACGGGAAAATGGAATTTTTCGCATTCCCATTTCAGGATTTTCTGGATTGATTTCGGCATCAAGCAATTCAATTTGACCTTCCGGATAATTCGTGATCACTACCTTTAATGGGTTAAGGACACCCATTGTCCGAGGTGCTTTTAATTTCAAATCTTCACGGACAAAGTGTTCAAGCATTTGCGAATCAACGGTACTGTTATTCTTAGTAATTGCTGTTTCGCTAACAAAGGTCCGAATCGATTCAGGGGTGAACCCTTTTCTTCTCATCCCGGAAATGGTCGGCATCCGCGGGTCATCCCAGCCATCAACAAACCCTTCGTCTACCAACTGCTTAAGCTTCCGTTTACTCATAACAGTATTGGACACGTTTAAGCGGCCAAATTCGATTTGCTGTGGTGTTTTCTCCATTTCACTATGTTCCACAACCCAATTATAAAGTGGACGCTGATCCTCAAATTCAATCGTACAAATCGAATGAGTAACACCCTCAATCGCATCTTCAAGTGGATGGGCAAAAGCATACATTGGATAAATGCACCATTTATCCCCCGTGTTATGATGAGTTGCATGGGAGATTCGGTAGATGACAGGGTCTCGCAAATTAATATTTGGTGAGGCCATATCAATTTTTGCCCGCAAGACCTTTTGGCCGTTTTCGAACTCACCGTTCCGCATCCGTACAAATAAATCAAGGTTTTCCTCAATGGTTCGGTCTCGGTATGGGCTATTCTTCCCAGGCTCTGTCAGAGTGCCGCGATATTCACGGATTTCGTCAGCTGACAAGTCGTCTACATATGCTAGCCCTTTTTTAATTAAAAGAACAGCTTTGTTATACATTTCTTCAAAATAATTGGAAGCAAATAATAAGTTATCCCATTCGAAACCAAGCCATTTTACGTCTTCTTTAATAGAATTCACATATTCGATATCTTCCTTTAACGGGTTGGTATCGTCAAAACGTAAATTGGTTTTTCCGTTAAATTCATCTGCTAAGCCAAAATTGATGATAATCGATTTCGCATGTCCAATATGTAAATAACCATTTGGCTCTGGTGGGAAACGAGTAATGATCTCTTGGTGCTTACCTGATTCCAAGTCTTTTATCATAATATCTTTAATAAAATTTGATGTTTGATTATCCACCATTTTCAACCTCTTTCTTCATTGTCTAGCTCCGGCTGCCATCTGCTCGGTCATAAGCCAATCCGCTAGAAGGTTAAAGTACAACTTTCCTGCCGGCTTGTCATATCCTAGGCTGCTTCGTACGTATTAAGGAAGATTAATCTCTGGCTTCGCATCCATTCGATTAGTCTCCTTATATCGCCAATAAGCAAGCGCCATACGCTTTTCTTTATATCTATTACTTATAAATAACATAAAAACTGATATTTTTCCATTGTTCCCAACAATTCATGAACAAAACAGGCATATTATGAAAAATTTTCAATTTTATAATTGGTAAGCGAGGCGTAAAAAGGCTAAAATGGTATCTTGAAAGTAATAAAAAGAAAGAGGTAGTGAAATGATTAACTTTGCTACAGTTGGAACAGGGTGGATTACCGAATCCTTCATTCAGGCAGCAAGCCTAAGCAAACAGTTTCAGTTAGTGGGGGTTTACTCACGAACAGAGGAGAAGGCGAAAAAACTTGCTGATCAATATAAAGCTCCTAATTTTTATTCAGATTTAGCAGAAATGGCGAAAAGCAAAGAAATACAGGCTGTTTATATTGCTTCGCCTAATTCTGTCCATTTTGAACAAACACTAACCTTTTTGAAAAATAATAAACACGTCATTTGTGAAAAGCCAATTTTTTCAAATACAGCTGAATTAGCAGAGGCATACCGGACAGCGGAAGAAAACGGAGTATATCTTTTCGAAGCGATTCGAAATATCCATACACCTAATTTTAAAATTTTGAAGGAAAAGCTTCCATTAGCTGGGAAGCTGAGAAGCACGACGCTGCCTTATATCCAATATTCCTCCCGGTATGATTTATTTTTGCAAGGGGAGGAGCCTAATATCTTCTCAGCCAAATACTCAGGTGGTGCACTCGTTGATTTAGGCGTCTATCCGCTTTATTTAGCGGTTGGATTGTTTGGGGAACCGAACAAGGTTACCTATCACCCTGTGATGTTAAGAAGCGGTGTGGATGGAAGTGGGACGCTTGTGTTGGAATATAAAGAATTCGTTTGTACGATTCTTTGTTCAAAGATCTCTCATTCCGTTCTTCCGTGTGAAATTCATGGGGAGGCGGGAACCTTTGTCCTTGAAGATGCTGCGCCAATTTCCGAGATTAAATTCATTGACAGCCATACAAAAGTAAGTCAGATCCTAAGTGTCGAGCAAGAAGAACAAAACATGATCTATGAATGTTTAAATATCGCTCATATCATTGAAACGAAAAATAATGAGCAGTATAATCGGCTAAAAAATTGGAGCGAAATCGTCCTTCGCATTACAGAAGAGGCGCGGAAGCAAAACAACATAATTTTTGCCGCAGAAAAATAATAAAATGCCAGTGGATCTGTCTATCCACTGGCATTTTTTATTAGCCGAGAGAAAAGTATAACTTTCCTCTCAGGCATAAGGGAGACTACCCCTCTGTCTTCGCCCATCAGGGCTCGCAAATCGGCGAGTCTTCTTTATCACTTGTGTTCTTGACAACGGCTTTCACAAATCCCTTCTCGAATGTTTTAACAGATGTAAGCTGCTAATGTGACATCTTTATGAAATGCATTGATTCGATGATATAAATCACATACCCGGTTTTTTACGTTATTTATAGTTAAGATAACGAAAGAATGGAGGAAACGTTATGAAGTCAAAAGCTTGGTATAAGAAACAATTGAAATGTAAGCCTGTTCAAATCACAAGATATACCGTTCAGGCAGTGTTTCTGTTGTTTTTACTATATGTAGGTCTGCAATTCTATCAATTTTATCAGCATTTTGAAACGCTCGGAAAAACGCCTTTCGTCGAACGTCCATCTGCGGTAGAAGGATTCCTGCCTATTAGTGCTTTAGTGGCGCTGAAGGTTTGGTTGACGAGTGGAGAGTTTGATGTAATCCATCCGGCAGGACTTGTACTGCTCTCGTTTTTTGTTGGGGCAGGCATCCTTCTGCGTAAATCATTCTGCAGCTGGATTTGCCCTGTTGGAACGGCTGGTGAAATGATCGGCTGGCTTGGCAGGAAACTGTTTAAAAAGAACTTTGAAATGCCGCTATGGCTTGTTTGGTTTTTAACGCCAATAAAATATGTCTTGCTGTTATTCTTTGTAGCTATGGTTATTCAAATGGACATCTTTAGTGCAAAAAGCTTCCTTGTAGATCCATATAATAAAGTTTCTGATGTAAAAATGTTATTACTATTCCTCAACATTAGCGGCTTTACATTGAAATTTATTATTGTCATCTTTATTCTATCATTATTTTTCAGAAACTTTTGGTGCCGGTTCCTTTGCCCGTACGGTGCATTGATTGGTCTTGGTTCCATCTTTAGAGTTACCAAAATACAGCGAAATGAAGATACCTGTACGAACTGTGAAATGTGTACAAAGGTTTGTCCTCAAAGATTGAAGGTTCATAAAGCTGAAAAAGTAAATTCACTCAATTGTTCAGCCTGCATGTCATGTGTGGAAGCATGCCCGGTAAAGGATACATTGAACATGACAGTAGCTAACAAAAAGGTTAATAAATGGTTCGTTCCTGTTACCTTCTTCGTTCTGTTTTTCGTTGTCATTGGTATCGCAAAAATGACAGGCCACTGGGATACTATCATTTCCTATCAGGAATGGAAAGAATTGATTCCAGATGCACGGTACATCGGCCATTAGAAATAATTGTTCCATATGCAGCATCAAGTAGATTGCATTTTTTGAATGGGTTTCTTGTGAAACCTATTTATTTTTTATAAAATTTAAACTAATACGTTTTCGTACTAATATGATTGGACTGATTAGCATGCTATTTTTAAAGGAAATGCCGATGGAAGCGAAGGAAAAAATTCTTTATTCGGGACTTTTTCTTTTTACCAATGAAGGCTTAAAAAATACCTCCGTCCTGGATATTGTTGAAATGGCGAGGGTTTCTAAAACAACATTTTACCAAAACTTTTCAAGTAAAGAGGAATTAATGGCTGAGCTATTGGATGTGGTAGCGTCGGAAATACTTGATGAGGTTAGAAGGGCAAATGAACAAGAACCTAGAAATGCCTATAAAGCCTATGTAGGGATTCGCCGTTATATTGAAATTTGTTTTACTGATATTAAGGCCGCCAACCTAATGTTGGTAGAATCAGTTGGTGTTTCAAAAGAGGTGGAAAAAGTAAGAAATGAAGTCCATCGCCGCTTTGCCCAACTTATTTTTCAAACCGTACAGGGGTTGTTGCCTGAAAGAGTTTCAGCATCGGATATGCGTATCGTATCGCAGGCAATGGTAGGAGCCATCAACGAAGTAGTTGTTCAAAATTATTACGATGAGAGCGGCAAACAAGTCAATTTTGATGACCTTGCCCGTCTTCTTAATCGAATTGTAATTGGAGCTTTCGTGAATTTAACCAATTGACGGATGATATTTATGGAGAAGTCAAAAAAGTTCAAAAATTATTCATTGGATAATACGGATACGTACTAGTATCATAGATTTATATAAAATATCAGGTTTCTACTAATGAGGGGGGATTTACTAATGGCAAAAGCAATTAACAAATACTCGTTACCAGACCTAATGGAAAGAATTGAAGAGATCTTTAATGAAAATCCCGCACCAATTAAAGGGTTTAACGCGATTGTTCAATATGATGTACACGGAGAGGAGACGGGCACATACCAGCATTATTTTCAGGATGATAAACTAACGATTAAGGAAGGAGTAGAAGCTGTTCCAGATGTCACGATGGCATTATCATACGATAACTTCAAAAAATTTGTTTTGGGAAAGCAAAGTGGTGCCGTTGCATTATTAACAGGGAAAGTAAAGGCTAAAGGTGATATTAGCAAGGGAATGAAAATAGAAACCATTCTCCGAAAATACAATATTAAGGAACCATTTTAAGTCAGTTTTAGCATACAGAAACATCGATATTGGAAAAAGAGACAAAGTAAAAGGCTGCTGCCTATTTTGTCTCTTTTTTTCGAAAAAAATAGAGAACGTATGTACAACATGAAGGGGCATCAATAATAGATAATAATGCTTTACGGAAAATAGTACACTTTATTAGTGTGCTATTTTTATTAGATCAAAAGAATCAGAAGCAAAAGCTGTTTTTAGTTCTTTAGGTTTATAGAAAATAGTTTTGTAAAATATTGATTGACAATTGTGTAAACAATTAGTAATCTTTAAATTGTATTATAAAACCAATCGGATTTATCGGCTTTTATTCTAAGAACATTCTTTAGGTTGTTAGCTGAAAAATGGTGATTGGTTTTTATAAAAAATAAAAACCAAGTAAACAGGGGGGAATAAGGTGAAAAAGAGTTTGAAAGGTTTCGTTAGTGTGATTATCCTTTCCATGATTCTTTCCGCTTGTGCTTTAGATAGTTCAAGCCAAAAAGAATCGTCAGCACCAGCTAAGAAGGGAAACACTGAAAGCACGAGTGTAAAGAGCACTGGGGTAAAAGAATATAAAGCAACAAATCTAGCAGCACTTCCGGAAAAAGCAAAAGCAAGAAAAGATATGTTCATTGCAGGAATTTCTGCACCAGGTGGGGTTTTCTTGCCATATTTCTATGAAAATGGCTGGGATGGAAACGCTACAGATCCTATATTTGCTCCTTTAGTAAACCTTGATAAAGGAGGGAAGCCAGTTGGAATCCTCGCAGAAAAATGGGAAGTTTCAGATGACCAGCTTACATACACGTTTCACTTGAAAAAAGGCTTGAAATTCAGTGATGGCTCTCCGCTGACAGCGGATGATGTTGCCTTTACATTAACGCTATTACACGATCCAGCTTATGCTGGTTACCAGGATATTTCGCTTGCTGCGATCAAAGGCGGGAAGGAGTATAAAGAAGGCAAGGCTAAAAAGATTGAAGGAATAAAAGTAATCGATAAAGAGACAATTGAAATTACGACTGAAAAAGTGAATGCGAAGTCCTTACTCCTTTTAGGCGGCCAAGTATTATCAAAAGCATATTACGGAAAAGACTATCAATATGGCAAACTCGATTATTTAAAAGACCTTTATCCAAAACCTCTTGGTGCAGGCCCATACAAGTTTGTTAAATATGTTCCTGGCCAAGAAATCCGTTATGAAGCTAATGAAAATTACTACGCTGGAAAGCCTAAAACGAAAAACTTAATCTTTAAAGTCATTGATACCTCGACATCTCTTCAATTGTTTGAAACAGGCGAACTTGATTATGCGGGTTTCTCAGCTGATGATGATACCGTCGAACAATTGAAAAGCTTAGGATTTGCCAATATCCAAGTTGGACCAGTAAATGATTTTGGTTTCATATATGTTAACAATTCACGACCGCAGTTTAAGGATAAAGAAGTAAGGCAAGCCCTTATTTATGGATTGGATCGTCAAAAGATTGTTGATGTGAAATTTAAAGGATACGGGGAAGTGGCTAACGTTCCTGTTTCAAAAGTTTCGTGGGCATATGATGATGAAGGTATTAACAAGTATGAATTTAATGCTAAAAAAGCGAAGGAATTACTTGAAAAAGCTGGCTGGAAGGTCGGCAAAGATGGCATCCGTGAAAAGGATGGCAAGCAATTTGTCATTCGTTACTTAACGAGAACTGCTGAAGACCCTATCATCCCGATTGCAAAAGAAAACTATGAAGATATTGGAATTAAATTTGAACCGGAGATCATGGACTTTAATGCGTTAGTTGCAAAATTAAACGACAAGGATTATGACCTTGCAGCTGTGTCAACTTCACAAATTTTAGATCCAAGTGATCCAGTCGAAGAATTTGCAACAAATAACCCAAATAATGCTGCAGGCTATTCTAATCCTAAGGTTGATGAGCTAATCCAAAAGGGATTAAATACGCTGGATATTGAAAAACGTAAAGGAATCTATCACGATCTATACAAAGAATTAAATGAAAACCCACCAGTCATTCTTATTCACTACCGTCAAAGTGCAAGAGCGATTAGTGGCCAAATTCAAGGCTTAAATCCTGACAACTATACAGGCATCAGCGCTAGCTTGCCGAACATTTCGATTAAAAAGTAACCAATAAAGTGCCTAGCGAATTAAGCTGGGCACTTTGTTCTGTGAGAGGGGGAATCATTAAATGAAACAATATGTATTACAGCGTTTTTTACAAATGATTGTCATTTTATTCGGGACATCCTTTATCATTTTTTTCTTGTTTGCAATGCTTCCAGGTGACTACATTGATTCTAATATAAATTTAACCCCGCAAAGAGCTCGAGAATTAAAAGCACTTTATGGATTAGACCAGCCTGTGTTACATAGGTACTTTACATGGCTGGGAAATGCTTTGCAAGGTGATTTTGGCTACTCATTAAAGCATCAGGAAAAGGTATTATCTCTGTTAAATAAGTATGTTTGGAATTCCTTTTTTGTTGCCATCTTTGCCTTGCTATTAACATGGTCAATTGCTTTAGTGACGGGTGTCATCTCCGCCATTAAGCAGTACTCTTGGTTTGATGGTTTGGTGACCTTTTTTGTGTTTGGGGCTATGTCGTTCCCGTCGTTTTTTATCAGTTTGCTTTTTATTAAATGGTTCGGTGTTGACCTGCAAATTTTACCAATCGGCGGGATGATTGATACGGGAAGTGATAGTACGGGGCTAGCGTATCTTCTTGAAGTGGGAAAGCATATGATTCTGCCAGTAATCATCTTAACTCTGCTAAGCATTGGATCGTTAACACGCTATTTTCGAACAGGGATGCTGGAGGTTATTCGCCAGGACTATATTCGAACAGCCCGTGCGAAAGGCTTGAAGGAGCGTGTTGTTATTTTTAAACATGCGTTAAAAAATGCTATTCTCCCAGCGATAACACTGCTTGCCTTTGAATTGCCGGGTCTCTTTTCCGGGGCAATTATTATGGAACAAATCTTCAATTGGCCTGGTGTTGGCAGGATTCAGCTGGAATCAGTCAGTTTCAGAGATTACCCGGTTTTGATGGCCTTTACGATGTTTTTATCGTGTCTAACTATCATTGGAAACTTTTTAGCGGATGTAACCTACGCTGCTGTAGATCCAAGAATTAGATTGAAATAGGGAGGGAAGCAGATTGGAAACACGAAATCCCATTGTTAAGAAACAGAAGACGATGGTGGTTGTAAAATCACCTTCGTTATGGAGGCAAACTTATCGCCGCTTAAAAAAGAATAAATTAGCGATGACCAGCTTGTTCTTTTTATTATTTATGTTTTTGCTTAGTTTTATCGGGCCGCACTTTTCCCCGTACATTCTTGATAGGACGAATATAGGGGATATGAACCAGCCCCCGAGTGCTGCCCACTGGCTTGGCACGGATAATTATGGGCGTGATGTTCTAACTAGATTAATGATGGCGGGACAAATTTCGTTAACAATCGGGATTGCTGCGATGTTCTTATCAGTTATAATTGGTTCCTTGTTAGGTGCAATTTCAGGATTTTATCGCGGCGTTGTCGATATGGTCATCATGCGGATTGCTGATATTCTTATGTCCATTCCCGGCTTGCCGCTTCTTTTGATATTGGCAGCCATATTATCAGAATGGAAGGTTCCGGCTGAGTACCGTCTTTATATAATTATGATTATGCTTAGCTTCGTTGGCTGGCCAGGTCTTGCACGTCTGGTGCGAGGACAGATTTTATCATTGAAGGAACAGCCTTTTATGCAGGCAACAGAAGTTCTTGGTTTAAGTGACCGACGTAAAATTTTACATCATCTTATTCCGAATTCGGTTCCTCTTCTCTTGGTGGTAGCGACTTTAAATGTGGCAGGCTCGATATTGAGTGAGTCCGCACTTAGTTTTCTTGGTCTTGGCGTAGTTCCGCCAACACCGTCCTGGGGGAATATGATGGATGCGGCCAATAACTTCATGGATTTTAGGAAACGGCCATGGCTTTGGATTCCTCCGGGGACAGCTATTTTTCTAACAGTCGTTTCAATCAATTTACTAGGAGACGGACTAAGGGACGCACTTGATCCGAAAATGAGAAGGTAGGGATATCGTATGAATGAGATGCTGCTCCAAGTAAATCATCTGCAAACAAACTTTTACACTGAAAACGGCGTCGTTAAGGCAGTAAATGACGTCAGCTTTGCGATTCGTGAAGGAGAAACGGTTTGCATTGTTGGCGAGTCTGGCTGCGGGAAAAGTATTACTGCATTATCATTGATGCAGTTAATTCCGGAAAACGGCAAAGTGGAAGGCGGGGAAATCAACTTTTCGGGAAAAAACCTGCTGAAGCTGAATAAAAAGGATGTACGCCGTCTAAGAGGTAATGAGATTGGCATGATCTTTCAGGAGCCAATGACTTCATTAAATCCAGTTTTTACGATTGGTGAACAAATGATTGAGCCAATACAGGAGCATTTATTACTAAGCAAAAAGGATGCCTATAAAAAGGCAATGGACCTGATTACCATGCTGGGAATCCCTAATGCTGAAAAAATTGTCAATCTCTATCCCCATGAATTAAGCGGCGGGATGCTGCAACGGATTATGATTGCCATTGCCCTTAGCTGTAATCCGAAGCTCATCATTGCAGATGAACCAACGACTGCGCTTGACGTGACCATTCAGGCTCAAATTTTAGATCTTTTACGTGAAATAAAAAAAGATTTTAACACATCGATATTGTTGATTACCCACGACCTCGGTGTCGTAGCAGAAATGGCTGATTATGTGGTCGTCATGTATGCAGGAAAAGTGGTAGAAGAAGGTCCGGTTCTTGAGCTTTTTAAGAACCCGCAGCACCCGTATACAAAAGGATTGTTAAAGGCGAAGCCAGTTATTGGCGAACGTAAAGACCGGCTCTATACCATCTCTGGACAAGTCCCTAATTTAGTAGATTTGCAAGAGGCTTGTTATTTTGCGGATCGATGTGAGCATGCAATGGATATTTGCCGGATGAAGCAGCCTGCTTTAACCCAAATGGCTAAAGGACAAAAAGCAGCCTGCTGGCTATATGAGGACGGTGAAAATCGATGAGCGAAGCATTATTAGAAGTTCAGAATTTAAAAAAATATTATTCTTCCTCTAAGGGAATGTTTAGGAAATTTGGCGACTCTGTTAAAGCGGTGGATGGTGTTAGTTTTACCATTGAAAAAGGGGAAGTATTTGGGCTTGTTGGTGAATCTGGCAGCGGCAAATCGACCATTGGTAAAACAATTTTACGCCTTCATGATAAGACAAATGGAGAAGTGATGTTTAAGGGGAAAGATGTTTTTTCATTATCTAAAAAAGAGTTGCGCAACCTCCGTGTCCAAACGCAGCTTGTTTTTCAAGATCCATTTAGTTCATTAAATCCAAGACTCCGGGTTGGTGACGCGATTGGAGAAGCGATGGTTGAGCATGGTCTTGTTTCTAAATGGGAAGTCCGTGAGCGTGTGTTAGAGGTAATGGAAAAGTGCGGTCTATCCCCATTCCATATTGATCGTTATCCACATGAATTTTCCGGGGGCCAGCGCCAGCGAATCGTGATTGCCCGGGCGATGGCGATAAATCCGGAGTTTATTGTAATGGATGAACCAGTTGCCGCACTGGATGTATCTATTCAGGCGCAAATTATTAATCTCTTTAGTGACCTGCAGCGGGAAAATGGATTATCCTATCTATTTATTTCGCATGATTTAAGTGTGGTGGAACATCTATGCACGAAAATTGCAATTATGTATTTAGGGAATATCGTTGAATTAGCCCCGAAAGAGGAGTTATTCGATCATCCATTGCACCCCTATACAAAAGCACTTCTATCAGCCGTTCCGATTCCAGACCCAACGGCTAAGAGAGAACGGATTATTTTAAAAGGGGATATTCCTAGCCCAATCAATCCGCCTTCAGGCTGTAAGTTCCGGACAAGATGCCCGATGGCGACAGACCTTTGTGTTAAAAAAGCACCAGATTATCGAGACACAGGCGGAGGTCATTTTGTGGCATGTCATTATATTTAATTTCATATTCAATAAAAGAGACAAAATAGGGCATCCCACTTTGGGGGATCGTTTCATTGATTTGGCAGGAGTTTACTCTCCTGTCCTTTTTTATATCGAGATTCTATATTTCAGTTTCAAAAAATAATGGAAAAAGATTGGGGAAATATGAAATAATGAGAAAAAGTACAATATGCTTGTATTAGGAGTGAAATAGGATGAGGATATTCGATATTTCTAGAAAACTGGAAAATGGAATGCCGGTTTGGCCGGGAGATACCGCTTTTCAATTCGAGGTCTCATGGCCTATGGAGGAAAGCGGGTCAGTAAATGTTGGCAGGCTCGAATTAAGTACTCACACGGGAACACATGTGGATGCCCCTTTTCATTTTGATAATAAAGGAAAACGAATCATTGGACTGGATCTCAGTCTTTACATTGGCCCTGCGAGAGTCATAGATATGATAGGTAAGGAAAGCATTAGTGCAGCGGATTTGAACGGCATTGATCTTGATGGGTGTAAAAGGGTGTTATTTAGAACTCTCGCCTGGAAAAATCCAGCCGATTTCCCTGAAAAAATCCCATATATTGAGCCAGACCTGGCACCATTATTGGCTAGTAAAGGGGTTAAGCTTATTGGTTTAGATGTTCCGTCGGTAGATCCGATTGACAGTAAAGAGCTGCCAGCACATCACAGCTTGAATGATAATGGGATACATATACTGGAGTCACTATTCCTTGAAGAAATCGAACCAGGAGATTACGAACTAATCGCCCTGCCGCTGCCACTGGTCGAAGGAGACGGCAGCCCCGTCCGCGCCATCCTAAGACAGTGGTAGGGTGTCAGGCACCATTTGTACTACGACAGAGGTAGATATGGTGTCAGGCACCATTTGCACTGCGACAGTAGTAGATATGGTGTCAGGCACCATTTGCACTGCGGCAGTGGTAAATATGGTGTCAGGCACCATAAACATTAGATATGCTTGCGTCTGTATATGAACCAGTAGCTTCCGAAGACGATGATGAATACAAGTCCTACTGAAACAGGAAGAATGTAGTCCTTAAATGAGGGGTCGACAGACTCGGTCTTTTTAGTAACGACCCCAGTATTTTCTTTCAGATGATTGGAGGTTTCAGTTGCTGAAGCTTCCGTATTTACTTTATTATTTGAGACTGTTATAACTGCAAATGCTGTCATATTGTGAAGTGATTCTGTGTAATCAGTACCATTGAAAGGAGCCGAGTCTTCTAGTTGTGAATGGGCAAAAATATTCGGTCCAAATAGAAAAAATAACAGCGAAGTGACAAGAGAAATCTTGCTAAACATCATTTTCAACTCCGTTATATTGTTATCTTGTTTGTTATTCTATCATCAATTACACCAGGTTATATCAAATTATAAGAATGTTCACAAACCTTTCGAAATTACAGATCAACCGAGTTCCCTTTAAATCCAGTATTCTCATTGCTTCGATTCGCTTTTTGGCAAGTTTCCCCAAGAAACAACCATGATATAAATCAATTTCACATAAGAAAAAGGGTGATAAACTAGCATAAAGCATTCACGAAGGAGAGTGGAAATTATGTTTGAATTAGTCGATAAAAAAGTAGTTATGGATGTCCGGGAACTTGTTGCGAAAGGGGAGCATCCACGGCGGGAAATATTAAATTTTATTAAAGCTGCGCCAGTAGGAACTATTTTTGAAATTCATTTACCGCATCGAGGGGAGCCGTTAATCGCAAATTTGCAATCATTTGGAATGAACGTGATTGTCAATGAAATCGAACCTATGCATTTTAGACTTATGGCTGTAAAATTAGATGAGTTTTAATTCATTTCCGCCATTTGTTTAAGTTGTCCCAACTCTAGAATTTGTATATTTCTGCGTCCGTCCATTGCAATCAGCTTTTGTGACATAAACGCTAAAAGCTTTCTACTTACAGATTCTGGAGTTGTTCCAATATAGCTGGCTAAATCCTTTTTCGTTATGGGCAACGTAAAGGTTCCGTTCCTTGCGTTCAATTTATCATGAAAAAGAATAAGCGCCCTTGCCAGTCGCTGTTCCACCTCCATTAAACTCAAAAATCCAACCGACTCATCCGCCTCATACAAACGGTCATTTACTGTCAGTAAAAAACGGAAGGATAAATCAGCGTTATTCTCCATCGTCTTCAGAAAATCCTTTTTCTCAATATAGCAAATCACCGTAGGTGATCCCCCTATAGCTTCCGCATTAACATAGTGTTTTTCGCTCTTCAGTAATGAAAATAACCCGAAAAAATCTCCTGGAAACAACAAGCGGACAATATGTTCCTTTCCTTCTGTAGACATTTTAGTTAGTTTAATCAGACCTTCATTCACAACAAATAGCGTTTCGGACCGTTCCCCTTCTCGAAAAATAAACTCCCCTTTTAAAAAGTGGCGGCTCCTTGTTACTTTTTGTAATAGTTGAAGGTCCGCTTCTTTCATCCCTTTAAAAACGGGAACAGATGTGATGCACGAAGATTGATGAGAACAACAATGGTCACAGCCCATTCTCCCAACTCCTTTCCGAAATTCTATAAGTTTAATATTATCTGCTTATGAAAATTTAAGTAGTGATTTGTATCAATTCCTTCCTTTTCTTGATACAGATCAAGGTTAATGAGAATGATTCCCATTAAAATGAAAGAAAAACATGAGGTGATTCACCATGAACGTATCCTGTTTAATAGTTTATTCAAGTATGACAGGGAATACTGAAGAAATAGCCAACCTTATTGAATAGGCATTCAAGAAACCAGCGGTTCTGTAACGATAAAGGATATTTTAGAAGTAGATGTAACAGATCTTCAAGATTACGATTGTATATTGTTGGGTGCCTATACCTGGGGAGATGGAGAGCTGCCGGATGAGTATCTTGATTTTTATCATGAAATGGCCCAATTTAATTTAACGGGGAAAAAAGCAGCTGCCTTTGGCTCCTGCGACTCTTCGTATGAGCATCGCGGGGGTGCGGTTGATATTTTGGAGAAAAAGCTTGCGGAATTGGGTGCTGATATCGTGTTTGAGGGTTTGAAAATCGACCTTTCACCAACAGCAACGGGAATAGAACAATGTATCAAATTTGGTCAATCATTTGTCGAAAAATTATTATTTTCTTGTGAGGAGGTTGGTAAGGATGAGTATGATGGAACTGGCATTGAATGATGTTGCCTGCACCGGTTGTATCGGCAAAATAAAAAAACAGATGCAAAAAACCCAAGGTATTGAAAAAATAAAAATATTGTCCGGAAGTGGAAAAATGCTAATCAGCTTTAATGAAAATATCATTCAATCGGAGGAAATTAATCGTAATCTTTATAAATGGACACTGCGAACATTTGATTAACAAATGCTGCTCTCATGGAGCGGTTTTTTTTATAAAAATGCACTTTATTAAGAACGTAAAAGTTCGTTATAATAAATACGTCGTGTTATGATGAGAGTATAAATTAATAGCAACAAATGTTTTAGATAGTAAAGAATTTTTAAAGGAGGAAGCATGAGACTCTGTTTATTCCTGTTATTTGCCGGTGTATTGGATGCTGTCTTGACTCATTTTGGAATCGCCTCAGGCTTCGTTAAAGAAGGGAACCCAATGATGAAGCTTGTTATTGAGCAAAGCTGGTCCTATTTTTATATGATAAAAATTGTTCTGCCTCTTCTCTTGCTTGGTTTGTTTTATCTTCGACCTTTGGAAGGATGGATTAGAACTCTTATCGTCTCCACCTGTGTTCTTTACCTCTCTGTCCTTGTATATCACATGATCTGGATTATCCTCTACATCAATACTTCAACATGATCCCATCTAGACACCCAAAGATTATTACGATAGTATCAATACGATATCGAAAAACAATAATAAGAAAAATGATATAAGGAGTAAAACATGTTAAATACGTTAAAGCCATTTTTACAGGAAGCGTGGGAAAAATCAGGGTTTCAACAACCGACTTCGATTCAAGAAGCCGCAATCCCACTAATATCGGAAGGTAAAGATATAATTGCCGAATCACCGACAGGTACCGGAAAGACGCTCGCTTATTTACTTCCACTATTAAATAAAATCGATGCGAATGCTCCGTCCCTACAAGCAGTAGTACTCGCCTCTTCACAAGAGCTGGTCATGCAGGTTTATCAAGAATTTCAAAAATGGTCGGAAGGAAGCGGAATGAGGGGCACGTCGATTATTGGCGGAGCAAACTTAAAACGGCAACTGGAAAAATTAAAAAAGCGCCCCCATGTCATTTTTGCGACACCTGGCAGATTGCTAGAACTAATTAAACAGAAAAAAGTTAAAATGCACGAAGTAAAAACAGTTGTTCTTGATGAGGGTGATCAGCTGCTGATCCCTGAGCATTTACACACTGTCCAAAACATTGTAAAGTCGACCTTGAGTGACCGCCAAGTCGTATTATTTTCGGCAACGATGAAACCAGCCACAGAAAAACTGGCTAAAGAAATGACTAACAAACCTGAAGTACTAAGAATTGAAAAAGATGAAATGGCTTCATCGGGGGAAGTTGAGCATATTTATTTTTCATGTGAACCGAGGGATAAAATTAAACTGCTTGAAAAAATTGCCCGCTTAGCAAATAGTAAAACTCTCGCATTTATAAATGACATCGGAGAGATTCAAGTTTTTAAAGAAAAAATGCTTTTTAAAGAGTTATCAATCGGGGTTCTGCATAGTGACATGAAAAAGCTAGAACGTCAGGAAGCATTAAAAGCTTTCCGTGACGGTAAAACGAAAATGCTGATTGCTACAGATATTGCGGCACGTGGACTTGATATCCAAGGGGTTACACATGTCGTTCAGATTGACTTCCCAAAGGACATCTCCCAATATGTCCATAGAGCAGGAAGAACGGGGAGAATGGGAGCTAATGGTACGATTATCTCACTTGTAACTGAGCGCGAAGAACGTGAACTTAAGCGCTATTGTCGTGAGTTAAACGTCCCGCTTCATAAAAGGGTTTTTTATCAAGGACAAATTGTTGCTGAAGAACAAAGAATACAAAAACTGAGAAAATGAAAGCAGTGGGGTCTCTCCCTCTGCTTTTTGGCATTTGGCAAAAAGGATTTCCAGTTCTTCTCTAGAATTTGTTACTGAGAAAGAGAGGGAAAAACAATGGAAAATCCGAAAATAAATAAATATCTCGATGAGTGGCTTGAGGAGGTAACCATCAGGGAAATCCAACAAAAATTGGAGTGCGGCGAGCTTACATCTAAAGAACTAGTCTTAATGTATTTACATAGAATTTCACGTTTCGATAAAAACCTGCATTCAATCCTTGAAGTGAATCCTGATGCCCTTCAAATAGCGGAAGCGCTTGATGTAGAACGGAAAGAAACGGGAAAACGCAGCCAGTTGCACGGAATACCGATTTTAATAAAAGATAATATTGACACCTTTGACAAAATGCATACAAGTGCCGGGTCGCTAGCTTTAAAAAATTCTATTGCCCTTAAGGATTCATTTGTTGCAGAGCAATTACGAAAAGCTGGTGCTGTTATTCTCGGGAAAACGAATATGACTGAGTGGGCAAATTTCATGGCGATAGGCATGAAAAGCGGCTATAGTTCAAGAGGCGGCCAAGTGTTGAATCCGTATGGACCGGGAAAATTTGATGTCGGCGGCTCCAGTTCAGGTTCGGGGTCCGCGATTGCAGCCAATTTTGCCGCAGCCGCAGTCGGGACAGAAACCTCGGGCTCGATTCTAAATCCATCCTGCCAAAATTCGTTAGTAGGAATTAAACCAACAGTTGGTCTTATTAGCCGCAGAGGAATTATCCCTATCGCCCATACCCAGGATACTGCTGGACCGATGGCAAGGACGGTTGAGGATGCAGCAATTCTGTTAAATACTCTTTGTGGAAAAGATGAATTTGATCCCATTACCGTGACAAACCCTTTTAGTGATTTCAATTTTACTAAATTTCTTATAAAGGATGGACTTAAGGGAAAAAGAATCGGTATCGCTTTAGAAGGATTTATGGAGCTTTTAAGTATGGAGAAGCAAAAAGTTGTGACGGCAGCTTTGGAAGTGCTGAAATCGTCAGGAGCAGAAGTCATTGAGCAAATTGAAATCCCTGCTGCTAATGCCGAATGGAAGTATGATGTGTTAACATATGAATTTAAACCAGACTTAAATGCCTATTTGAATGGCCTTCACCCATCCATACCCGTGAGAACTTTAGCAGATCTGATTGAGTTTAATAATAAGAATGAAGAAAATATGCTAAAGTATGGTCAAGCCGTTCTGCTCGGATCAGAAAAAACGAGCGGTTCTTTAACGGAAGCTGCTTATGTCGAAGCATTGGAATTTGACCTTTATCATTCGACAAAGCAAGGGATTGATTTTGCTCTAGAAACATATGATTTGGATGCAATTGTTTTTCCAAGCGATGAAGGCTCACATATTAGTGCCAAAGCAGGCTATCCCACAATTGCTGTCCCGGCTGGCTATACCCCTGAGGGAGAACCCGTAGGAATTACCTTTGCAGGAACCGCTTATAGTGAACCGCTTTTAATCCAAGTAGCGTATGCCTTTGAACAAATGACAGCCTATCGTAAGCAACCCGTCATAGAATAAGTCTTCTTGAATTCATCCATACTATCAATGAATTTCTCAAAAAGGAGATGGTATGTGTGGGAAGAAAGAAACTAGGTAATGCCAATGCCCAGCGCAATAACAATACCAAAAAGCCAATGAAGGAAAGCTCTGAATTAGTTGAATTTACAACTGGGCAAGATTTAAAACGAAATCGTCCGAATAGTAAATAAATCAAGTGACGCCTCCTGCAAAAGCAAGGAGGCGTTTCCTTTTGTAAGAAGTAACTCAATCGAAGGGATTTGTTCAAATCCATTAGGAATTTGTTCATATTTTCAATAAATTGTTCATATCTCCAATAAATTGTTCATATCATCAAAAAATTTGTTCATATCAACTAATAATTTCCCATTTCATCCGAATTTACGTTGATATCCTTTAAAAAGGCTCTTATCCAAGCGGTATTTTTACTGTTCCTTAAGCAATTCTAATGGTTTATTCGTTGGACCCTCAATAACATCGCCAGAATAGGAATACCGTGACCCATGGCATGGGCAATCCCATGACTTTTCAGCGCGATTCCATTCACATTCACAACCGAGATGTTGACAGGTAGTGTCAACTATATAAAGTTTACCATATTCGTCCTTATAGGCTCCCGCCCTTTTTCCATTATACATAACGACAGATCCTTCGCCGTCTTGTAAATCTTCTGGATTCGTTTCGACAATTTCCAGCTTGCCTTTAATTAAGTGTTTGGCAACGTCTGCATTGGTTGTTATGACACTTTTTAAAGCTGGATCAGCTTGGAACCGCGACGGTGAATAGAGTTCTTTGTAAGGATTGTTCCGGTCCATCACATAATCGGTTAGCAAGTGTCCCGCGAGAATTCCTGTTGTCATTCCCCATTTTTTATAGCCTGTGGCCACTAAAATATGTTCACGGCCAGCAGTATATGGACCGATATATGGAATCTTGTCTAATGTAACCATATCTTGGGCAGACCAGCGATAATGATATTCTTTCAATCCAAAGACTTCCTCTGCGAATGTTTGCAGTGCTTCATAATGCTTCAACGTGTCGATTCCCTGTCCTGTTTTATGGTTATCTCCGCCGAGTATTAGCAACTTTTCACCATTATACGGTGTATAGCGGATTGAACGGGTCGGGCTGTCGGCACTAATATAGATGCCGCCAGGATAGTCTTTGTCCGTTTTTATTCCAATTGCATAGGACCTATCTGCGTACATTCTTGCAAAATAAAGACCAGGTTTATCATAAAAAGGGAAATGAGTTGCAATAATGACATGCTTGCATGTTACCCTATGACCTGATTTAGTAACCACTTTTGGTTCTGTATCATCGTCTTCAATGTCTGAAGCGACTGTATTTTCATAAACAGTACAGCCCGCTTTAACGGCATCATCTAAAAGTGATTTTAAGAATTTAAGCGGATGATATTGTGCTTGATTGCGCATCAAGAGGGCAGCTTTCGCTGGGATATTAAATGGAATCGTATCTTTTAAGGCTCCGTCAATTTCTAGACTCTTGTAGGCTTCCCATTCCGTTTGAAGCTTATCTACATATTCTTCTGTTGTTGCATAAACATAAGCATCTTCCTTGCTGAAGTCACAGTCAATTCCATTATCCTTCACTTTACTTTCAACGAAATGAATGGCATTCATATGGGATTCAAAATAAAGCTTTGCCTTTTCTTTTCCAAAATGATTAATAAATTCATCATATAGAATACCGTGCTGTGCAGTTAATTTTGCAGTTGTATGTCCAGTTGTCCCATTTAAGACACCGCCGGCTTCTAAAATAGCTACCTTTAGCCCTTCCTTAGACAGTAAATAGGCAGCTGTAATGCCTGTTATTCCTGCTCCGACAATCGCCACATCAACTGCTATATCCTCGTTTAATTTTTCAAAAGTGGGTAATTCAATCTCGCGCCAATACGTTTTAGGAAATTGATGTTTTTTTTCAGATGTATTCATATGTACTCCTCCAGCTTCAAAATAATCACATGTTTAATTTTTCCCAAAATGAAAAAATAATGTCATGGAGGAAGAATATTAATTTCTGGAACAACTAAAAGAACCCTGTTCTTTCAGGGTTCTGACTTAATTTGTTCATTTTCGGTGTTTATTTTATCGATTCGTGTAGCATCCTCCGAATTAAGTGCTTCATTTAAGAAATGAAAAATAACCCAGCCGACACAACCGAGACAAATCAAAAAGCCGAGAGTAATGGTCCACAAAAGAAGAGTCATCATTAATCCCCCTTTTTCAAGCGTAGTTTAATTACGCTTTTTAAAGGTATATGCATCAGGGGGATTAATTTTGCCTAGAATCCGATATTAGTTTTTTTTCTTCAGTTCTGAATAATAATCGACCTTTTTAATATTGACGCCCACAAAGGTTTCAATAATCGACTGGCCGCCGGCAATTGAGAAAATCAAAATAAACACGAACGTAACCTTTGGAAAAAGTAAATACGCACCGCCTAATAATATAGCGCTCCATACACCGGCACACCAATAACATTTCAAAAGATAACCAAACATTGAGGCCGGGATTTCCTTAGTTTCAGTGCCGCTATCCGTTTCCACATTTACCTTTTTCATAAAAGGTTTGCGGATAAATTCGGTGATTTTATCAAAAACAATTAAATGGGTTAAACGATAGCTTGCTAAAATTAACATGATATAGGTCATCCATGAAATGTCTTTCATACTGGTTCCTCCACAAATCCGAATATATTATCTCCGTTAATGGACAGCTAAATTTTATTTTGTTGTTCCTTGTATATTTTGAGCCTGAAATCAAAATTATATATTCGGAGGAGGCGAAAAAATGAAAAAATCTTTTTGGTTTAGTTTTATGTTCATACTATCTCTTTTCTGTATTCCAAGCGTATCTTCTGCCCAACAAATTTACACTGTTCAGCCTGGGGATTCACTTTGGAAAATTGCTGTCAAATATCAGGTAGGAATTACTGAGATTATTCAAGCAAACCCGCAATTTAAAAATCCCAACTTGATTTATCCTGGTCAAAAGGTAAACATTCCTGATTTAGGCGGGATTAAATCGATTGAAAGTCAGGTCATTTCCTTAACCAATCAGGAGCGGGCCAAAAATGGTTTAAAACCATTAACTCCAGATTGGGAGCTTTCAAGGGTGGCCCGCTATAAGGCAATGGATATGCGCGACAAAAATTATTTTAGTCATACGAGTCCAACCTATGGCAGTCCGTTTGACATGATGAAAAACTTTGGAATAACCTATCGTTCTGCAGCTGAAAACATTGCCGCAGGGCAAACTACACCAGCATCAGTGGTTCAAGCTTGGATGAATAGCTCCGGTCATCGAGCAAATATTTTAAGTACAAATTCCACCTATATTGGTGTTGGCTATGCAAGTGGCGGCTCACAAAGATACTACTGGGTACAGATGTTTATATCTAAATAATGGGCGGAAGGGTCAGTTTCAAAGCTTTATGCTTTAGAGACTGACCCTTTCTACGTCTAGAGACTGATATAAAAATCAAGCTCTAGCGCAATTATGAAAAGCTTTGGAAAAAGGTAAGATGAAAACAAGAAAAGAAAGGAGTGAAAATAAAATGAAAAAATTTGGATTACTGGTAGCTGGAGGAATTGCAGCTGTTATCTTGCTTTCAACAATTGGTCCAATGGTGGGGTTACTCGTTAGCCTATTACTCCTGTACTTCATATTCAAACAGTTTTTAAAAACTGAATCTACAGGTGGAAAAATAGGTCTTGGGATCATCGGGTTCATCGTCCTAATAGCTTCCATCCATAACGCTCCAGCCATCATTGGCGTTGCAGCAGCCTATGTGCTTTACCTCGTTTATAAAAAATGGAACGAGAACAAACATACTAAAATCAAAGAAGAATCTGATCCATTCGTCAATTTTGAAAAACAGTGGAATGAATTAAAAAATTTCTAAAATAAAAGGAGAGAATAACGATGACAAACCTATTCACAAGAATTAAAAACACGATTACGGCAGACTTACACGAGGCTCTTGATAAAAAAGAAAAACAAAATCCAATCGCCTTGCTTAATCAGTACCTCCGCCAATGTGAGCAAGAAACAGAGAAGGTAAGAAAGCTTTTGGAACGTCAATATACATTGAAGGATGAATTTACGAGAGAATACCACCAAGCAGTAGAGTTAGCGGAAAAAAGAAAGTACCAAGCAGAAGTCGCTTCTAATGCAGGGGAAACTGAGCTATATCAATTTGCCTCAGCAGAGCATCAGCAATATGCGGAACGTGCCAGCCGCTTAAATGCGTCACTTGAACAAACAAAGGCGCAGCTAGGGGATTTAGAAAGAAAATATGAAGAAATGAAGCATAAGCTTAAAGACATGAACCTAAGACGGATGGAATTAATGGGCCGTGAAAATGTTACTCGTGCAAATCTTCGTATTAACCAGGTTCTTGATTCCAATACTTATTCAGATAAATCCTACTCAAAATTTAAGGATATTGAAAACTACCTGGACCGCTTAGAGAATCAAGTGAACAGCTCTTTTTACCGCAATACGATTGATTCAAGGATTGCTCAAATAGAAAAAGAAATGAAAATGGAAGAAAGCAAGTCCATTTAGTAAGAAAAGATGGTATTCTATAAGAAAAGCGGAAGCGCCTTCGGAACAAGCATAGCTTGTTCCTGCGAGGATTATTCTAAGGAGATTTCCTTAGTGCACAGGGGTGACAGGCATAAGACGAGCCGGCGAGAAGGTTGCCCTTTAACCTTCTTGACGGATTGGCTTATGACCCCGAGCCCCTAGGCGCTGGAGCTGGACAATAGAAGGCGTAGTATTTCTGCGCCTTTTACCCATATCATTAAAAATATTTTTGGATAAAAATCTAAATGCAATAAAAAAGGGAGGGTGAGCCAATGTTTAAAAATAGAAAACATGATTATATTGGATGGCTGATTTTGATTGGTATTGTCATCCTGGTCCTCGAGATTTTATTTTTCAACAGAGGGCTTATATTCTCTCTTTTTATTTCTGGTGGAATGATTTATCTAGGTCGAAAAAGGACAGGTAAAAGGTTTGGAAAAATCCTTTTTATCGGTGGGATTATCTCCTTTGGCCTTAGTATTGTCAATATGATGACCTTCAAGTTTTTATTGATAGCTATTTTACTGCACTTTTTCATTCAATTTTTAACATCTAAAAAGCAGCCTAAGAAGATTTTACCGGATATTACCACACCAGAACCAACACCGCAAGAAGAAACATTGATTAAATCGGAGCCGTTGTTTGGAAATATCTTCTTAGGCCAACAAAAAACTCCTGTCGGCGTATATGAATGGAAGGATGTAAATATTCAGGCAGGGATTGGTGATACCATTATTGATCTCAGTTACACGATGCTGCCAAAAGGAGAAACAGTGATTTTTATTCGAAATATCATTGGAAATGTCCAGATCCTTGTCCCATATGAAATTGATGTAAGTATCCATCATTCCTGTGTGGTCGGTTCGACAACCGTATTCGGCAGCCATGAATCCAAGATTTTCAATCAAGTGTTCCAGCTAAAAACACCAGGCTTTGATCAGTCCGAGCAAAAAGTGAAAATTTTCACTTCGCTCGTTGTGGGGAATTTAGAGGTGAGTCGTATATGAGTACGACAGGACGTCAAATTGTCTGGAGCGTCGGCTTTTCCGCCCTTATTGCCATCATTGTTGGAGCCGTCTTTATTATTGTATTCCCATTAAACAATTGGTCGGAATTATGGGATCGGAATGTCATGGGCACTCCCATTGTTATCTTTATTCCTGCCTTTAGCATTGCGGTAGGAATTCTGTCAGGCGGGGCTTCCGGC
>Ga0213823_1000472_pt1 | contig 34043 bp, 34 predicted proteins | sample MC6MC0907MG_FD_179887 | JGI IMG/M metagenome (GOLD analysis project Ga0213823, IMG submission 179887) | Enriched soil aggregate microbial communities from Iowa State University, Ames, United States - MC6-MC0907-MG | ecosystem: Environmental > Terrestrial > Soil > Unclassified | place: USA: Iowa...
CCAAGCATAGCGCCCATGAATAGTAATAAATAGCAGTAAAAATGATGAAGAGATTCTTTCGTTGATAAATAAAAAATAGAATATAAAATGACTAAACTACCTACACCTGTAATCAGCAGACCAAAAATCATACTGAGTCCATCTAGGTAAGTTGTGAAATTTATATTAAAAGAGGGAATCCACTCATATGTATGAATAAAGGTTTTACCCTCGGCTAATTGAGGAATATAGCGAGCGAGTAAAAGAAACAAGATGAATGGAACAGATAAAACAAACCAGCCAAGATGTGTGACACGCCTTAGTCGCCTGTAAAGCAATGGAATTAGAGCAGCACAAACAAATGGCAAAAGTATCGCAATGAGAACTGTGACCAAATGAAAACCTCCTACTATCTAAATCATCTAGCAAATTTTTGTGGTGATGGGCATGTAAAGTGCTAAGACTTTAGAAATTTGTTCAAGCTAAGGAACATATTAGATGTATTCTTGAAATTTTTTAATGGAATGTGGTGGGGTATTAAAGTGCCTAATTGTTTATAAAAACGGTTATTTTAGTTATTTAGTCACTTCTAACCCTATGCAAGCCTAAATAACTTGTGGAAAATCAGATAATTTATACAGTTACAACTCAGTTAATATCAGCATAATGAAGACACTTGACTATCTATTTAACTCACTGCATAATAGTGTGGCATATGAAAGCAAATTAGCATAGATGCACAGAATGCATAAATTAAATAATCTCTAATTATCGATTTAAGCTTAATCCTTCAAGGGTTTTCCAATACATTTTCGTTAACTTTTATACATTTTTAAGTATACAATATAAATGAGCATAATGCACTGTAACAGCATCGATTTTAGCTGTTTTAGGATAATTTTTTCAAAATCAACAGTGAAATTAACAAAATACCAACAGATAAGAGGTGTACATTTTTTATGAAGCATGTAAAAGGGCGTTTGGATGAAAGTATATTAGTTTGTGTTTATTACGGCTTAAATGGCGAACGTTTGATTCGTCGTGGTCATAAGATGGCCACAATGCTTGATTGCCCACTCTATATTCTTTCAGTCGATTCGCAACCCCTTGATGCATTTGACGCAGAGAAATCTAGTTATATAGAGCAATGGAAAAAGTTATCAGATGAACTTGAGGTTGAAAAATTTATTTTGCAAGATAATGAAAAACGCCCCATACAAAAGGTTATTGCAGAGGTCGCGAAGAATTATAGTATTTCACAAATTATCGTAGGGCAAAGCGCACAAAGCCGTTGGGAGGAAATCACTAAAGGTTCGTTCTTAAACGTACTGTTAAAGGAAGTTCCTTTTGTTGATTTTCATATCGTAGCTGTTCAACGCCCAACCGATGATGATGCAAATGAAACATATGAAAAAGGAGTACGTGCTTACTTAATTAAAGAACAGGAGAACTTTAAAGTAGCATTTACATGTCCTAAGTATGTATCGATTGAAGGTATATTCTTCAAAGAAATTGGCACAGATTTTGACAATGGCATCTTTAAATTTACTTACAACGATAAAATGCATGAAGTTCATATTTCAGAGGGCTATGTAATTGATCAGGAAAAATTGCCAGCAGAATTTTTAGCTCCATTAAGACAATAAAAAAACGCGTAGATACGCGTTTTTTTTATTAGACAGCAGCTGAAGCAGGTTTATCTTTCGGTAAGAAGAAGGCAACTAGTAATAATAAAGGTAATAATGAAACAACAATCATTGTAAAATCAATGCCTTTATGATCCATTAAAACGCCGATAACCATTGCCCCTATTGCGCCCATTCCAAAAGCAAATCCTGTTGTTAAACCTGCCATGGTGCCAATTTTTGTTGGGACTAACTCTTGCGCATAGACCACCGTTACGGAGAAGCTAATCATAATCAACGTACCAATAATAACTAAAAATATCATAGCCGCCCATAATGGTACATATGGCAATGCTAAACAAAATGGCATAGGGCCAACTACAGAAAGGATAATGACATTTTTCCTACCAATACGGTCTGATAAAGAACCTCCGAAAAAGGTACCTACTACACCAAATGCCATGAAGGTGAATATTAATATTTGCCCTAGTCGAAGGCTGACCTCATAGTGATCCATTAGATAAAACACATAAAAACTTGTTATATTTGTTGTATAAAATGATCGTGCAAAAATAATTGTAAATAATAATGTTAATGCGATTCCTACTTGTTTCTTTGTTAATGGAGGCAATGTTGAGACGAGTACACGCTTTTTCTTAGTTGCACGCTCCTGCTCCAATTGTTTTTTATACCATGTAGCAATTTTACTTAATAAAATGATACCAAACGTTGCAATTACTAATATGATCGCAGCCCCACGTTGCCCTAAAATATCAAAGATATAAGCACTAATTAATGGTGCTAGTGCTTGCCCTGAATTTCCCCCCACTTGATAAATTGACTGCGCAAGTCCTCGTTTAGATCCAGCTGCCATAAAGGAAACTCTCGATCCCTCAGGGTGAAAAATAGCTGACCCGAAGCCTATAAATAATACCGCAATAATAATAATCCAATACTGCGTTGTGAACGCTATAATAGCAATCCCTATAAATGAACTAATCATACCGATAGGTAAAGCATAAGGCATTGGTTTTTTATCACTAATAAAGCCTACCGCAGGCTGCAATGCAGAAGCAAATATGTTTAATACAAAAGAAATCATTCCAATTTGTGTAAAGGTCAATCCTAATTCACTCTTAAATATCGGAAACATCGCTGGGATAACAGCTTGCATCGTATCATTTATTAGGTGAGCAACACCGATTGCAATCATTATTGGATAGATTGGATTGGTTACATTTAATTGTTTATTCATGTTGCCACCTCACTCTTATTTTGTTTAAAAATGATTGTCGCATACTATCGACCATTTTGCACAAGCTATAGTTCGACAGCTGTAAAAGGAGTTGATATATGCATGGAAAGCTTTATTCATGCTCACTTTTGGGAAATGATTCTACGAACAACACTTTCGTTTTTTGCCTTACTAATTCTGGCACGTCTACTTGGTAAAAAACAATTAGGCCAGTTAACGTTTTTCCATTACATTACAGGTATTACATTTGGGTCGATCGCTTCAGAAATTGCCTCTCAGGAAGAAACACCATTTTTAGATGGTTTGATTTCTCTCGTTTGGTGGAGTGCTTTAACGTATTTGATGACCGTTATTACGATTAAATCTAAAAAAGCTCGCGTTCTCATTGATGATAAACCAACAATTGTTATTCAAAAGGGTCTTATATTAGAATCAGCACTACAAAAAAACCGTCTTCATCTAGATGAGCTTACAATGATGTTACGTGAACAAGCCATTTTCTCCGTACAGGACGTTGAGTATGCTTTACTAGAAACGAATGGAAAGCTCAGTGTGCTACAAAAAACCTCTGAACAAGTGGCTACAAAGCAGGATGTTAAAGCCGATGTATCACCACCTACCTACCTTCCTACAGAAGTTATTTCTGATGGTCAACTTATTACCGAGAATATTGTTGAACTTGAGCTGACAGAAGACTGGGTAATAAAGAAATTGAAAAAGCAAAATGTGCATTCTGTAGAAGAAGTTTATTTTGCTCAAGTCCAAACAAATGGTTCCTTGTACATCAGCTTAAAAGATAAAGCGAGACATTCAAGCCCTTAATTGCTTGTCTAGTCTCGTTTTTTTGTTAATCAATTTTGACAATATCTAAGGGCGTAATAATACCGAGTAATCTTTGATGTGGTTGACCATGCTCCGTTATTAATAATGCCTCAAAGCGTCTCCCTCTTTCGACTCCTTGTTTAAATATTTCCTCAGCCTCATAGATGGATATCGTTCTACTGACAAATTTGTAATTCACTCTATTTTTCTCATGCAATAAGATATCATGCAGTGTTGGTATTCTTTTCGGTAAATGATCACCACCCATCTTTGACGCAAGCCAATTTGTGATTCCTACTGTTGTGATGAGCCCCTTAAACTGCTTATTATAATAAACAGGAAATTGTGTATATTTGCGCTGACGTATCACTTTTAAAACATGTTTTAAAGAATCATTTTCTTGAAAAATCAATACTCTTTTACGGAACATTTGCCCCACAAGCGTTGGCTTAGCAAGGGTAGCATCTATGTATTCAATTCGTTCTACAACATCAGTATGTGGCTCTGCAATCACATAATGTAATGATGTACGATGATGCACAATCGCATTTCGTAAGTCTGCATATGAGCGGAGATCATCTTCATATTTCTTCACCAAGACATCCTTTTTCTTTGCTTGATCAATCAGCCGATAAAAAGGCATAAAATCCTTCGCACCTACAATATCTCTCAGTCTATGATCTATTCGATTAAACGCTGTCAGGAAACGATCGGAATTTTCAGTTCCCACTTTTCATGTCCCTTCTTTCTATAGTAGTCTATATATTTTCCGAGTTATTTGACAAATTTCGAGTTACACACCCATTATATTCCTAAGTTATAGAGATTCCAAGAAAGGAGTTTTACAATCCCTCTTGAAAGTGACGTTACGTCATTTTATATAATGTCATTAACAGAGAGGAGGAGTGATTACCTTGATTACGATTCACAATGTATCAAAACAAACTGGCATTTCTGTTCGAACGTTACGTTACTATGAGGAGATCGGCTTGTTACTTCCTATAGCAAAGACTGAGGGGGGACATAGGATTTACGGAGAGAAAGAACTCAAAACGTTACAACAGATTGTATTTTTAAAGGCATTGGGCTTCAAGTTGAAAGAAATTCAGACGCTTATCAATAATTCATGGAACTGGGAAGCAAGTTTAGACCATCAGTTAGCTTTTGTAGCAGAAGAGCAAAAGAAACTACAGCAAATGAAGAACACTATTCTTGGATTAAAGAATGCTTCGTCTATCGAAGGTGGGTTGACAGAGTCCCTTATCCAAAAGTACATTAAGCTTTCAAATCAAGAACGAGATAATAAGCAAGCCTTCCGCCAGCAGATTTTTGCAGCTACAGAAATGGAATTATTTGCAAAATTACCCAATTTAAATAAAAATGATCCTAATTCTTTAGAGTGGATTGGTTTATTAGGTCAATTAAAGCAGCTTCATAAGGAAAGCCCTGATGCCGATTCCGTGCAGTTTATTATTAAACGAATGATGGAAAAAGCCGAGGTAGAATATAACGGAAATGATGAATTTTTAGAGAAGATGTGGACGATAAGAAAATCTACTTATAAATCTGAACAAATAGGATTATATCCTTTAGAGGAAGAATTTCTACATTTTATAGAGCAGGCTTTTCATGTTTATGAAACAAAAAAACAGGCGTTAGGAAAGTCACAATCATGAACATAGAAATGTTGCTACTGATTGGTACCTTAGCTTTGTTAGACATGTTTAGTCCTTCTATAATTGGTGTATCCGTCTATGTATTGCTTGTGGCTAAAAAACAGCAGATCCGCCTTTTATTAACCTATTTAATGACTGTTGGTTTGTTTTACTTTAGTACTGGGATTTTTTTAATGTTAGGTCTAGGTGTCATATTCAACCCTATTTCTAATTTGCTAGATAGTTACTCAGCTCGATTAATCATGACCATGGTAGGGGGAATTTTATTTATTGGCAGTTGGTTAGTTCCAAAAAGAAAGGCAAATGGATCCCCTAAACCAAAATCTTTACATGTCAGCTCTATGGTAGCTTTAGGTTTCACAACTTCTATTTTAGAAGTTGCAACCGCTCTTCCTTATTTCGCGGCAATAGGTATTTTAACGAGTAATCAAATAGTGTTTTATGAATGGTTACCTTTATTGGCAGGATACAATTTAGTAATGATTGCACCAGGGATCATCCTACTATGCTTACATCTATTATTCCGCCGATTTATGAATAAACCTTTAAGAAAAATTCAAACGCTTTTTGATCAAAGAACAAGCTCGACCCTTTCTTGGATTATGTTCTTTGTAGGATTGATTTTGCTTATAAATGGTAGGATGATTTAAAATAAAAAACGGTAAAAATCCATTTTTACCGTTTTCTCTTCAGATTTTTGTCATAGACGCATTTCTTTTCATCATCACGATACCAATGCCGATGCAGATAATTGTCAATGCTAGCGTAATGACTAAGCTCCACCAGTAATCTGACATATCTATTGTCCCTCGAAATTTTGCAATTCCGTAGCTTGCTAGTTTCCACGGTGATATTGTCCAAAAGATTCCTATAATCATATCGATAATTTGCCCAACAAAGATCACTGTAAATGCACATGTTGTAGCAATAACTGTTTTAAAGCTGGCACTCATCATTAACGTAACAGCTATCACAAATAGCAACCAAATATAGTACGTAGAAAAGCTTACTAACAGTGCACCCACGTCCAACGTTCCATATAGAATAGTTGTATAATAGACACTTGCACCAAACCCAGCTAAAATACTAACAAAACAAATGGTGCTCATAACAACAAATTTACTCAAAAAATATGCGCCAAATGATATAGGTCGAGCATATAGTAATGTTGCCATACCATTAGCACGTTCCTTACTGACAGCTCCTACAAACGAAGCCATCATCACCAACAAGCCAATTGTTTGAAATTGCCCGATAGAAGCTTGAATTAAATCCAGTGGCATTAATTCTGGCATCAACATTTCAAAGCCCTCTGGAACATTTCCAACAGCATTTAAAATATCCATCATATAATAGTTTGTTAGTGGATCACTCATTCCAAGCAGAGCAAACACTAGAGGAATCCATAGAAACTTCCAACTCCGCCATGCTTCTCTAAATTCCTTTTGCAGAAGTACATTGAATCCTCTCATGCCTTTTTCGCCACCTTCATGAAAATTTCTTCCAAAGATGCTGTCTGTCGCTCTACCTTTCTAATTGTATAAGGACATTCACTTAACCGTTGAAGCAACATTTTCATCGTCGGCTCTTCATTCACGATCTCAATATACACATTACAACCTATTACATGATTAGAGGAATTTGCAAAAAGCTTAGCCTCTTCTTCACTGCCAAATTCAATGACATAATTTTGCTCATCAAAACGTTGCCGTACTTCACGTAATGTTCCCTGCTCTACTAGTTTTCCATTTTGCAAGAATAATAGTTGATCTGTCATTTCTTCAGCATCATTTAAAATATGCGTTGAGTATAAAATAGTCGTCTCTTGCTGTAGTCCTTTTAATAAATCAAGTACTTCTCTACGGCCGACTGGATCTAAAGCTGAAACAGGTTCGTCTAATAGCAGTAATTTAGGCTTATGCACTATTGCTTGGGAAATACCCAGTCGCTGCTTCATTCCACCTGAAAAAGAGGCTATTTTTTTATGTTGGACGTCCCCTAACCCTACAAATTCTAAGGTTTTTTGTGCTTCTAATTTAGCCTTTTTGGCTGCTACACCATTCAATTTTGCAGCCATTTCTGTAAACTCTAACGCAGTTAACCAAGGATGAAATTGTGGATATTGGGGTAAAAAACCTATATTCGCACGTAAATCATTACCTAGCATCTTTACATTTCCAGCAGTCGGTCTTAAAAGCCCCGTTAACATAGATAAAGTGGTTGTCTTGCCAGCTCCATTTGGACCAATTAAAGCCGTAGAAGTTTTTTCCTCTAAGTTAAAATGAATAGCATCTACAACTTTGTGCTCTGCAAATTGCTTGGTCAAACCTATAACTTGAAGTAAAGTTGTCATGACTGCTTTCTCCCCACTATAAAGTACGCAATTGATCCAAATAGATTAGCAAAAAGAATAATAAACACCCAAAGAATTTTAGGGCCGTTTGTTGCATGAATTTTTCGTAAATCAATAAGTGCTACAATCATCAAAATAATTTGAACGATGATGAGCGGTGCTATTACTGCCCATGGAACTTTTGCTAATTCCTCCATCATACAGATCACCTCATTAGTTGTTATACATTAACTATAACAACTTTGTTCTAATATGTATAGAACAAAGTATCTCTTACATCATAAAAAAAGATGTACCTTAATTAGTACATCTTCTCAATTATTTATAAAGTTTTTGCAGCGCGTCTTCCATTTTAGGGCGTATCGTCACCACTGGACGAGCTTTTTTGACAGCTGCCTGTGCTGCTTCTAATGAATCAGCCATACCCAACTCCATTAATATAGCAGTAGCTGCAACACCTGCACGTCCACCACCACTTCCACAGTGGACATATACTTTCTGCCCTGTCTCAAAGGCTATAGCAACTTCTTGCGCGACTTGTTGGATGGATGATGCTACCTCACTATCTTCATCTGCTATAGGCATATGTTTATAAGAATAAGGAACTGTCTCCTGGTCTTGAGGGGATAGCCCTTGAACACGAACATCTATCACAACATCAACGGATTCTTGTGTAAATGCAGCCTCTGCATCTTTTGCACCGCCAAAGAACAGTTGATCCTTTACTAAAACATCGTAGTCTTTCCCCATATTCTCCACGCCTCACATGTTTTATTTTAGTAAATGCTTAATATCCTCATAATATGGTAGAGCCGTTAAAGCACCTGCTTTTGTTGCGGCAAAAGCTCCTAATTTGTTGCCAAAGCTTGTACAACGCACTAGTTCTTCTTTTGTTGTAGGTAAACCATTGTAATGGACATCACGTAGGACACCTGCCATAAATGCATCTCCCGCACCTGTTGTATCCACAGGCACTACTTTCTCAGTAGGTACATGGATAACTTCACCATTAAGGACTGCATAAGTCCCGTTTTCTCCTACGGTAATTAAAATAATAGGCACTAAATAGCTATTTAATTGCTCGATACCTTCTTCTAAGCTACTTGTCTCTGTCAGGAAGAATAGCTCATCATCCGTCACCTTTAAAATATCGACATCCTCGAAAAATGATGTAATCGTATCTCGACAAATTTCTTCACTGCTCCAACGTAAAGGACGAATATTTGCATCCATTGCAATAATCGCACCCTTGTCCTTAGCCATTTCTACTGCTGCTCGTGTTGTAGCAAGAGCTGTTGGATGGAACATTGTGCCTGAACACACCGTTAAAGCAGAGGCATGCTTAAAAGCTGCTTCATTTAGCTGTGATGGTTCAACTTGTAAATCAGGTGTTTCATCAACATAATCCTTAAAAATTCGCTCACATGCTTCTGTTAGATGCACATATACACCACTTACTCGTTTTGCTGGATCAAATACGGCATAATCCAGTTTCACACCCTCTTGGGCAAGCCCATCTCGCACAAATTGCGAGCCCTCGTCATCCCCCGTAATTGTAATTAATGCGGAAGGCGCACCAATGCGGCTAATACCCGCTGCAACATTGACCGTTGCGCCACCCATATATTTAGTAAATGATGTGTTTGTTACATCATCAGCAATATAGTCAATAAAAGCATCTCCATAGACTAATATAAAATCCTTCTCTTGCTTTGTCATGATAGTCCTCCTGAAAGTCTAGTCATTATAGATTAACACGAAAATTGTCATTCTATAAAGGTTTTTACTTTTGGGATTTCTTTATGAGAGGATGGATAACTTGAGTCATCCCCTATCTTTGTTATACTTGCCTATAGAAAGGTAGGGATTATCAAAATGAGTATTACAATTCGACAAGCGCAACCACAAGATGCCCATGCCGTTGTGCCTTTAATTATCGACGCCATTGGCGATATTGCTAATCGCTTAACTGGTGAGCAATCAACGGAGGCTGTTATACAAGAGCTGACTGTTCTTTTTCACCAAGAAGACAATCGACATTCTTATTTAAATACTTTTGTCGCTACTGAAAATGAACAGATTTTGGGGATTCTCGTTTATTATCACGGCGAACAAGCCGTTCACATGGACGCTAACCTTGTTAAATGGCTTGAAGCAAAAAATGCGCCATCCATTGTTATTGACCAAGAAGCCCATGAAGATGAGGCTTACATTGATACAGTTTGTGTTGCACCAGCTGCACGTGGTAAAGGAATCGGAACATTGCTATTACAATTTGCTGAAGAGCTGACAAAGCAGCGTGGCTATACAAAATTATCTTTAAATGTTGAAACCCAAAAAGAAGAAGCTCGCCGTCTTTATGAACGACTAGGCTTTGTTATTACGGAGCCTTGGTCAATTATTGATGAGCCTTTTCACCATATGGTTAAACAGTTTTAGGAAGTGAATAACTAATATATGAAAAACAATTTGATTTACCCTCTTTTGATTGTTATTGCATCTAGTAGTTACGGGATCTTGTCGACTATTGTCAAAGTAGCTATGCAGCATGGCTTTACATCAGCGGAGGCTGTATCAAGCCAATATATTATTGGCTTTTTACTCGTAATATCCATCTTTATTTTTACTGACAGAAAATTACCAAGACCGTCCAAGAAGGGCTTACTTATTTTAATATGCGCGGGAATTTTTACAGGGACAACAGGTATCGTGTACGGAGAATCTTTAAAGTATCTTCCTGCTTCTCTTGCAGTAGTCATGTTATTCCAATTTACATGGATTGGTCTACTGATTGATTGTGCCCTCCATAAAAGATTACCAAGTAGACCTGAAGTAATTTCAATCGTTATCTTATTTATAGGAACGATTCTAGCTGCAGGTGTATTAAATGTAGATTTAAGTGACATTCCTATTCAAGGATGGCTATTCGGTTTTACAGCAGCCGTTACTTTTGCATGTTTTATTCAATTTAATTCTCGACCCGTCGAGGGCGTGACTACCACATCAAGGGTATTAATCGTTTCCTCTGTAGCCCTTATTTTGATCAGTATTTTCCTAAGCCCAGAGGTTATTTGGAACGGTAAACTATTCATGCAAGGCCTGTGGAAATACGGACTAGCACTAGGTCTTTTCGGTATCATTTTACCGATTTATCTATTTTCAATTGCTATCCCTAAAATCGGTGGTGCGCTTGCTTCTATTTTAAGTGCCATTGAATTACCAGTGGCTGTTACTGTTTCTGTTATTGTTTTGCATGAACCTTTAACTGCTGTACAAATTATCGGGATTGTACTGGTGATTGCTGGTATGATGCTGCCAACCATTGTTGCACAACGTCAACAAAAGGATAGCTTATTAGAAGCACATTCATAAAACGACAAAAAACTCCTTAAAAATGGAATGATTCCTTTTTAAGGAGTTTTTTTGAACTTTAATGAAATGCCATTGCTTACCATTATGTACTTCGTTATGATGAATGCAAATGTAATTTTTTAATAATTCTAACATTAATGTCCCCCTTCGGTATTATACTGCAATATGCAAGTAACTTACTTTAAGAAAGGGGAAGTTGATGAAAAAAGCCTATATTCTTGGTTTTTTCCTTATGTTAATGCTTTTCGTTTTAGCTGCTTGTAATGGCAAAGATCAGCAAAATTCTACAAATGATGCAGCAAATAATGACGAGGCATCGGATGGTAAAAAAACAGAAGTAGCAGCAACGTCGCCTTCAGGCAAGCTAGTAATTTACACTGGACGTGACGAAGAAATGGTGCAAAATGTGATCGATCAGTTTAATGAAAAATATCCAGACATTGAAGTAGAATTTCTAACGATGGGTGCTCAACAAATTTTAGAACGTCTTCGTGGAGAGAAAGCCAATCCTCAAGCAGATTTTTGGTGGGGCGGAACCCAATCAGCGCTCATTGTTGGCGCCAATGAAGACTTACTACATGCTTGGCAGCCGAGCTTTATTGACTCTATTGATACCACACACAAAGATGTTGAAGGACGATGGTTCGGCGAGATGCTGTTACCAGAAGTAATTATGATTAATAGTGATTTACTAACAAAAGAAACTGGTCCACAGGACTGGGATGACTTATTAGATCCTAAATGGAAGGATCAAATTTTAATCAGAGGTGTACTGGCGTCAGGCACAATGCGTACGATTTATTCTTCCATGATTGTACGGCAAGATGCAGATTCACCAGATAAAGGCTATGAATGGTTACTACAATTAGATGCCAATACAAAGGAGTACACACAAGACCCTAATGCCTTGTATTTAAAGCTAACACGTCAAGAAGGCAGTGTCTCCCTATGGAATCTACAAGATATTTTGTTAAAAAAATATACGACAGATTATCCTTTTGATTATATTTATCCTAAAAGTGGAGCACCTATTTTAGTAGACGGTGTAGCAGTTGTAAACAATGCGAAAAACCTAGAAAATGCGAAACTATTTGTAGAGTTTTTATTTGAAAAAGAGATGGTAACACAATTAGCTAATGATTACTATCAAATTCCTACACGTTCTGATATCGACAAAGCCTCCATGCCAGAATGGTATCAGGAATTAGATTTAAAAACATTTGATATTGATTGGCAGCTAATGTCTGACAAAGAAGCAGAATGGATGGAATACTGGGATAACAATATTAAAGGGCGCGGTAAATAGTAGAACGGGTAAAAATTCGGCTTATACAGCGAATTTTTACCTTCCTGTATCATCTAGATTCTTTGTTAGAGAGGAGCTAATGATTGAGAAGTGTCAGAATTGAAAATGTCTCGAAGCAATTTGGTCAAGTGTATGGCGTGAAAAACTTAAATCTTGAAATAAAAGCTGGTGAATTTTTTACCTTTCTCGGTCCTAGCGGCTGTGGCAAAACAACCACTTTAAGGATGCTTGCAGGCTTTTATTACCCTACTAAAGGCAAAATTCTTTTTGATGAGCGAGATGTCACTCGACTTCAGCCCAATAAGCGCAATATCGGCATGGTATTTCAAAATTATGCCCTTTTCCCCCATATGACAGTTGATGAGAATATTGCATTTGGTTTACAAGTTCGAAAATTTTCAAAAGCTGAGATTCAGCACAAGGTTGATCGAATTAGAGGCCAAGTGCATCTTGCTGCTTACGGCAACAGAAAAATAAATGAGCTATCTGGTGGACAGCAGCAACGTGTTGCTTTAGCTAGAGCACTCGTGATAGAGCCAGATATTTTATTGCTTGATGAACCTCTATCCAATCTAGATGCAAAATTGCGTGAGGAAACACGTATTGAAATCAAACGAATCCAATCTGAGCTTGGAGTCACAACGATATACGTTACTCACGATCAAATGGAGGCCATGTCTATGTCGGATCGAATTATGGTCATGGAAAATGGCTATATCAAACAAATTGGTACTCCTCAGGAAATTTATCATCAACCCAAGGATCGTTTTGTGGCAAATTTTATTGGTGAAACTAATTTAATTGAATGCTCAATCCAAGCTATTGATGGGGAAAATGTACAAGTACGAACAGTGAATGGACATAATTTAACTGGGCGAAAGCAACAAAGCTCTCCCTCCTTAACGCATATGATTGGAGACAAAGTATTTATTTCTATTCGTCCAGAATCGATTCAACTTGGTACTGGTGAAAACACATTAACAGGAAAAATTACATTTGTTGAATTCACAGGCATTAGCGTTAATTACATTGTAGATTTTACTGCGTTCTCACTTAAAGTAATGCTTATTAATTCTTATGACCAAATCAAAAAGATCGGTGAAGATATTACAATCCATATGGCACAAGATTCACTATACTTTTTAGGGGAATAGGAGGAAGCCAATATGGAGAAACAGTCTGAAAGTACGTGGACGCGAATTTTTCATGCTAATTGGTTTGTCTATGTTTTAATATCGCCATTATTTTTAGTGTTATTTGCCTATGTGGTTTACCCCTTCTATCAAACTTTCATCCAAAGCTTTGCTGGCGATGAAGCATTCTTGCACTATAAGAAATTTTTTGATATAGCTAGTCCAGCAAATTTAGAGGCCTTGTGGACCAGTATTTATATTTCATTCATCAGTGTTATTTGCTGTGCACTTGTTGGGGTAACAATGGCCTTTTTACTAGAACGCTATAATTTCCCTGGGAGACGGATATTGTCTGTTTTAGTTTTGGTTCCAATGGCACTTCCTCCTCTAGTAGGTGTTTTGTCCTTTTCATTTTTATATGGTGATAGCGGGATTTTCCCACGAATTTTTCAGCATCTATTTGGGTTGGATCACGTTCCTTTTGCCTTGAAGGGAATATGGGGTGTCATCGTTGTTCATACATTCACAATGTATACGTACTTCTATTTGACTGCCTCTGCTGCCATTAAGGGGCTTGATCCTGCTCTTGAAGAGGCAGCTACTAGTCTGGGTGCAGGGCGTATTCGCGTATGGACAAAGGTTATTTTACCAATGCTCACACCTTCTATTGTTGCCTCATCCTTATTGGTGTTTATGATTTCTATGGCTTCTTATACTGCACCTTTGATGTTTGGTGTAGAGCGTACTATGACGATGCAAATTTATTTATCACGTACAAATGGGAATCTTGAGATGGCTGCAACACAGTCGATGATATTATCTTTTGTATCTATCACTTTTTTAATCATTATGCGCTGGTATCAAAATCGCAGAAATTATCAAAATCTAAGTAAGGGAATTAGTGTTCATCGTTCAGAGGTATCCTCAAAAAAGGTAAAAATTATAGCAACAATTGCTTCTTTTGTTGGCACATTAATATTGATACTGCCTATTTTAGTGCTGATATTGATCTCTTTTTCTGTGGATGGGGCTTGGAAAACGCAAATTCTCCCGACCGACTATACAATTGATCATTATATTGCCCTTTTTACCGATGAGCGCACATGGCGGCCTATTTGGAACTCCATTCAAATGGGTGTCATTGCAACACTGGGCAATATCATCTTTGGTGTCGCGGTTGCTTATGCTATGGTGCGCTTAAATTTTAAAGGGAAAACCTTGCTCGATATTTTGATAATGGTACCTTGGGCTTTGCCAGGAACAGTTGTTGCTGTTAATTTAATTGCTGCTTTTAGTACAGAAAGTATCTTTAGTTTTAATCAAGTATTGATCGGGACATTTTGGATTTTGCCATTAGCCTACTTTATTCGACATTTACCACTTGTTTTTCGATCAACATCCGCCTCTCTTGTACAGCTAGATCAATCGATTGAAGAGGCATCACGTGGCTTAGGAGCCAACTGGTGGTATACATTTAGACGTATTGTCGTGCCTTTAACATTCACCGGGATTTTAGCAGGGACACTCTTAGCCCTCGTGCAAAGCTTTGGTGAATTTGTTGCATCCATTCTAATTTACAGTACATCCACTATTCCATTGTCTGTAGCGATATTCCAAAAATTATATGCATTTAAATTTGGGACCGCCTGTGCTTATGGTGTCTTACAAATTTGTTTAATTTTAGTTGTCCTTATTATTTCTGAAAAACTATCAAAAGGCAGTGCTGGTACAGCCATTTAGCTGCCAATCTATTAGGGGGCCATGACAATGTTTGAAGATTTTCGCAATAAAACACAGCTGGAAGATGGGATGATATTCCCTTCTAACATCTATCGAAAAATCGTTTTACAGCCAGCTTATGATGAGGCAAAGAAAAATTTTTTAACAATTATGCTACAAATCAATATTGCTCATTTAAAAATGTTAGAAGAACAAGGACTTGTAAAAAAAGATGAAGCAAAGCAAATTGGGATAGCTCTAAAAAAAATTGACTTAAATTATTATCGTTTAGAGGATTACAGTCCCCAATATGAGGATTTATTTTTCCGCATTGAAAATAAATTAATAGAGCTTGCTGGAGATGTTGCTGGAAATCTTCACATTGGCAGAAGCCGAAATGATATGGGTATTGCCATCTATCGAATGACATTAAGAAAAAAATTATTACTATTAATGCGCGAGTTACTAACATTACGTGATGATTTAATCGCTGCTGCAGAGGAACATATCGATACCATTATGATTGGCTACACACATACACAGCAGGCCCAGCCTACAACCTTCGCCCATTATTTAAAGGCCGTGATCGATCAGCTAGAGCGTGATTTTGAACGAATGCAGCATGTCTATAAAACCGTCAATCGTAGCAGTATGGGAGCCGCTGCCTTAACAACGACAGGCTTTAATATTAGTAGAGAACGTATGCGTGATCTACTAGCCTTTGATGATATTATCGAAAATGCATGGGATGCGGTTGCAGGAGCAGATTATATAGCTGAGGCTGCAAGTATTGTACAGCTTGCAGCACTCAATCTTGGCCGTACTTCTCAAGATTTTTTATTATGGGCTACTCAGGAGTTTAATGCGTTTACACTCGCAAGTCCATATGTGCAAATAAGCTCTATTATGCCTCAAAAGCGTAATCCTGTTTCTATAGAACATACACGCTCATTACTATCTGCGGTTGTAGGAGATGCAAGTACAGTATTACAGATGGTACATAATACACCTTTTGGCGATATCGTAGACACTGAGGATGATATGCAGCCTTATTTATGGCGTGCCATTGACCGCTTAATTGGTATTTATAAGTTGTTTGGTTCGCTTGTTGTTACAATGGATGTCAATAAGAAGAAGTTAAAAAATCGCGCTGAAAATAGCTTTGCGAATGTCACTGAGCTAGCTGATACATTAGTCCGTTCAGAGGGCATTTCCTTCCGTCAAGCACATAGTATTGTTAGTAAATGTATTAAGGTTCTACTTGCTCATGGAGAGGAATCATTAGCTAGTCTTACATGGGGACTTGCAAATACACAATCGAAATTGATCACGGGCAAGGAATTAACTATTTCAGAAGAGGATTTCTATAAGACATTAAAACCAGAATCTTTTGTTGGTGTACGAACATTACTAGGTGGACCCGCTCCAGCCACTATGAAAGCTGCTCTTGAACGCTCCAAACTGAATGCCCATGATTTTTATGAATGGATTCGCTTAAAGGAAAGTTCCATTATTGAAGCAGAAAAAGAACTAACAGCCTTTCTAGAGGAATGGAATCAATGAAGCAATGGTTATTAATTATTGATGGTGGGGCGACAAAAACAGCATGTGCTGTTGTTCATGCTGAATCTGGTGACATTGAATATTCTATATCCGCTAAAGGCTCTAATTATCAAGCCATTGGTGTTGAATCAGCTACAGCAATCTTACAAGAGCTTTTAGCAAATGTTGAAACATTTTTGCAAAAGTATCCTAATTCTCAAATTGCTGTAGCTACCTTTGCTTTAGCTGGCATTGATTCTCCGAAGGATCATGCAATCGTCGTGGCCATTGTTCAAAATGCTCTTCAGACCACACAGCTACAAATCGATACACTGATTATTGAAAATGATGCGGAGGCCACACTATTAGGTGTGACTGCTGGACAGGCAGGTGCACTACTCATCGCTGGAACAGGAGCTATTGCCTATGCCTTTGATGGGCAACGAATTGTACGTGTAGGGGGTTGGGGACATCGGGCTGGCGATGAGGGAAGTGGGTATTGGTTAGGGCAGGAAGTCGTAAGAGCTATATTTAAAATGGAGGATGGTCGTGGGAAACCAACAATCTTAAAGGAAGCCGTCTTTCAATCTTTAGGTATACAAGATGTTACAGAGCTCGCTGAATGGCTCTTCCGCCCTTCCTATACCAATGCACAACTGGCCAAGATGGGTTCCTTTGTGGCAAAGGCAGTCGAGCAAGAAGATGCTTGTGCCATCGAAATATCTCAACAAGCAGCCCACGAACTAGCTATTCTAGCAAACGCTGTATTGAAAAAAATTAACTATCAGAATACACCATTTACTCTATATTGTAATGGTGGTGCCATCAAACATAATCCACTCATTTTAAAGATGTTTACAGAGGAAATAACCTTCATGTATCCTCAAGTGGACATTACCCTTTGTCAGCATCAGCCTATTACTTATTTAATTGAACGAACAAAAAGGGCATATGACTGTTTATAAGTCATTGCCCTTTTCTTGTTTTTAAAGTGCCAGTCTCTTCAATTCATTCGTCGTAAAATAGAGATACCCATCCTTTATAAATAAATCCTTCGAATCCTCCCTATTTAGTACCTCTTCTCCACTACCATCTGGACGAATCTTTGTTAAATACGCCCCTCGTGAATAATTACTAAAGTAGAGCCAACCATCCGAATAAACGATATATTGTGCACGGGAATTTGTGACACGCTTCGTTTTACCAGTTTTCATATCTAGTACATATAACTTATTGTCATCTGCAATATTACTATAAAACAATTGGTCTCCAACCTGTGCTGGGAAGTCTATATCATGAAAATAACTATACAGTGTGCTTGTTGCTTTTGGATAGTCTTCAGCAATCCACGTGTGATCCTTCGCCATTGTACGGTCATCTACTAAAAAATATTGGTAGCGTATTGCGCCCTTACGATCTGGTACTGGATCATTCCATGTCGTATCGAGATGATACCATTGTCCATCCAGCTTGACTAGATTCCAAGCATGTCCCTCTTGACCTACATAGCCTACGATATATTTTGTTTCAATACCCAATTTTTGAAGCATAGAGTGGGCAAGTAAAGCATAGCCCTGACATACTCCCCCGTGCTCGGCAAGAACGGTATAAGCACTGTGTGGGCTAGAATTCGTTTGTTCTGTATAGGAAGTATTGGCAACAATATAGTCATTGACAGCTCGTACCTTTTCTACATCCGTCATAGATTTTTTAGTAATCTTAGCAATAATTTCTTGAACATTCATCTCTACATATGCCGCCTGCTCTGGCGTCATTAAATAGCTCTGTTCTCCAAAAATAGTTGCTTTATTTCGCCCATATTCATATCGAATTGAATGTTTACTTACATGGCCGTAAACATAGTCATCGCGTTTGATAGCATTGTTATAGGCCTCTTCTACAATTTGTTCAATTCGCTGTGTATTCCCTTTATATTGAATTTCAAACTTTGGTGAAAAGCTATTATAGTACGCATACATCGCATCAGCCAGTTCCTTGGCATTTGTCACGACTAACTTTGTTTCAGGTTTCTGAATAGGTGGAGCTGTAGGGGCTACCTCCGCTTCATGGACATCTTCTATAGGTAGGGCTGTTTCAATTGAGGCATTATCTGAAAGTCTTGCAGTAACATCTACAATCTTCTCTTTTGTTGAAAGTAGCATAGTTTCTATTTCATCATTATTTGTCCAATCGACCACCTGCTGAACAACAGCCTTACCAGCCGTATAAATAGGATCAATAAAAATAATAATAATGGCAATTATAGCTAATTTCTTCCACAAACTCCTCACCTCCAACCGTCTTCCTTACATTATATACAAAAAAAGCACAAAGAACTCACTTAAGGGTCCATTTGTGCCTGTTAATATTTGTTTGTTGACTTAATTAATTTTAAGTTTATGTTCTTTTGTCTGGACATTATACAGTAAATAATTGTCACTAACCTTTAAATTTGTTACTGGCTGCTTCACTAGCACCTCAGCTTTTAACGTTTTTAAATCTAGCTTTGTCAAATACCCACCGTTACTGTAATCACTATAATATAGGTTTTGATTAGTCCCTGTAATATACAACGCACGTTTATCTAATACCTTTGACTTGCTACCACTAGTCATATCAAGCTTATACAGTTTATCGTTATCTGCAGTATTACTAAAATAAACAATATTATTTAACTGATGTGCGAAATGAACATTAAGCATATAACTGTATTTAGTGCTTGTAGCAGTAGGATAATTTCCTTTAATCCAAGTGTGATCTTTGCTAATTTGATTGTCCGACACTAAAAAATAGTCATAGGACGCCGCACCAACGCGATTTGGCAAAGGATCGTTCCATGTTGTATCCAAATGATACCATTTCCCATCAACCTTTACTAAATTCCAAGCATGTGCCTCATTCCCATTTACAAAACCTACAACATATTTTGTCTCTATCCCAGACTGCTCTAACATAGCATGTGCTGCCAATGCATAACCCTGGCATACAGCCTGTCCTTCAAAAAACAAAGCATAAGCACTATGTGGACTTGCCTTAGTTTTAGTCCCGTACATAGTATTGGATACAATATAATCGTTAATAGCTTTTACTTTTTGGAAATCTGTCATAGAAGGTTTGATAATATTTTTCAATATTAGATTAATCTTTTTTTGTACAGCTACTTCTTGAGTTTGACTTGTCAGGTACTTCATTTTATACGTTACATTCCCTAGAGAATCTGCGGAAACCATGGTACTTTCGATATGTCCACTTGCATAAACGGCTTGTTGCTTAGCTTTTTCAAGTGCGTCCATCATTTCTTTTTTGAGGTCGCCTATTTTGCCTGTATACGTAATTTTTATATCGGTCTCAAAGTTTTGTATTTGCTTTGCAAGTTCTTCTGTTAATTGATCCCAATTTGCTACTGTTGAGTTAGCTACCATAGGATAAATTTGGGAGGTATTTTCTGTTTGTTTTGCATAGACCGCAGTTGGACTTAATATCAATAAAGCCGCACCACATAACAATAATTTTTTCATCACTCATCACCTTCCCTTGATTCTTTCTTCACTATTTAGCATAGCAAAGAATGTACCTACTAAGCTATCATACAAGTTCACTAACTAAGACTTTTAACTAAAAATATATTAAATTTTATATAATATAAAATACCTAATAATAAAATATAATTAGCGAATATAACTATTTTTTTGCAAAATAATAAAACTCACCTAATTAATAGTGAGTTTTATTTCAATTTAGATTCTGTAATTGTTCAGGAGTTTAGAAAATTATCTACTTTTCACCACTAAATTAACTGCTTCCTGAATGGCTTCGTTCATTTTTTCGCCATCCCCTTCAGCATTCTGTACACATTCCAATAGGTTTGTACTAACAATAACCCCAACTGTACGGTCTACAGCAGAGCGTACTGCTGATAATTGTGTAATGACTGCCTTACAGTCTTTTTCCTCCTCCATCATTTTCAAAATGCCACGTAGCTGTCCTTCCATCCGTTTCACACGATTTTTCACTTGATCTGAATATTCCATATACATTGCTCCTTCTCTTATACTCGCTACGCTCTAATGAGTGATCGTTATTCTTTATCCTAGCTCATTATTTTAAATTTAAACCTAGCCATTACTATTCCTTGGCTTTAGATAATTTATGAGCATTCTCGTAATAATGGTACCAGCGTTTGTTATTTCATCGTACTGAATTATTGAATTCTTCTTTATACGTAATTGCCCAATTTCAACTTCGAAAACTGGACACTTTCTTTTAAGTGCAGCAACTATCATGTTTGTATCATAATCATAGCGTTCACCTTTTACTTTCATTAACCAAGGCAACTCATTGATGGAAATATAACGTAAACCTGTTTGTGTATCCATTAATTTCTTATGATACAGTATCTCAAAAAATAAGCTTGTTGCACGATTTCCCCAGTAAGAAAGAAATGTACTATCAGTTGAACGAAAGTTACGTACACCTAGCACAATCCCTTCAGAAAACACCTTTGTCATCGTTAAAACAAGCTTCACATCTTGTAAAGTATGTTGCCCATGGGCCCCAACTGTAAGGATACCATGGCACCTCGCTTGTTGTTCTCGTATATATGCAAAGGCGGTCTTAAGTGCGCCACCCTTACCAATATTGCAATCATGCTGTAGTACTTGGCAGCGTTCAATTTTATCTAGGTTTTCAAAAATATCTTTATATTTTTGATCACTCCCATCATTGACAATGATGATTTGTGTAATAGTCGTTGCTAGCAATTGATGTACATAGGTAATGAGTGATTGTTGTGGATTATATGCTGGTATAATAGCTGCAATATTTTTCATTTCGATCCCCCACCTAAAGGCTGACAGGTTCTCCGTAGCTACGAATCTCCCTTATATCAAATAGTATCATGTAACAGCAACAATTCAACTGATGAATCCCATTAAAACATATCAATAATATCGATTTTTCTCCGATATATGAACAAAGAGATGAAGAGGCGCTTTGTAAAAAGGTTGAATAGGAAATTGCTTGCAACGACGCCGAGGTAATTAACTGAAAGAGGTGAGTACTTTCGTCATGCATTATGAAAATCTTGAAGAACAATGTCAAAAATTAAGACAGCTGTCCTTCACAATATTAGCTAAAAATTTACAGGATGCTAGTTTGCTCGCCATTTCAACCCCAGCAGAATCTTTACAGAAGTCACTTCTTGTATTAGAGGAAATTTTATATGAGATTTACCGATTGGAAATGCATACCGAACCCAAACTCAAAAATGTTCGAATGCTATTAAATAATCGAAGTTTTGTGGCTCAAATTCATCCTCGTCGGATTTATTTATTGATGAATCTAATTCATAAAATGACAAGCCATACTAGTAATGACATTGTAGAAGCCAAAACAGCTAAAATTGTTTTAGACTATCTTAGCGATATTGTCGAATGGTTTATGAAGCGCTATGATCGTAGTTTCAAGTCGAACCGCCTGTCTTCTCATGTCACAGAACTTGCTTCTATATTTGATAAAAATATACTTCAACATGAGCAGTCACGAGAGGCTTACGAACATGCTGTCAAATGGTTTGAAGTAGCTGCCCAGAACGGAGATGCAAGTGCTCAATATAACTTAGGTGCTCTTTACAATCATGGTCGAGGGGTGGAAAGGGAATATAGGCTTGCAAAAATATGGTATGAACGAGCTGCCGCACAAAATGACGCAAATGCTCACTATAGCCTCGGTGTACTTTATCATCTAGGCCAAGGTGTTATACAGGATTATCTAGAGGCTGCACGACATTACCAAATAGCTGCTGATTTAGAGAATGCTGACGCCCAATACAATTTAGGTGTACTCTATAATCAAGGCTTAGGCCTATCTCAAAATTTTAACGAAGCTGCCAAGTGGTATACCTTAGCAGCCAATCAAGGTAATACAAGTGCCCAAAACAATCTAGGCTTCCTTTATCATAATGGTACGGGTGTGGAGCAAAGCTATGATAAGGCCGTTGCTTATTTCAAAACGGCTGCCTTAACTGGAGATGCAAGTGCTCAATACAATCTCGGCTATATGCATCTAAAAGGGCGTGGTATTCCCCAAAACCAAGAAGAAGCGGCAAAATGGTTTCATATGGCTGCTTTACAGGACCATGTGAACGCAGATTTTCAACTGGCCATGCTCTATAATACTGGGCAAGGAATGATAGAAGATCATATAGAAGCTTTAAAATGGTTCAAGCTAGCGGCACATAAAGGACATTTAAATGCTCAATACTGTCTTGGCCTGCTGTATGAAAAAGAACAGAATCTTGTGTCAGCAGAAAAGTGGCTACTGCTAGCTGCTGACAATGGCCATATCAGCGCTGGCTTCGAGCTAGGACGTCTATATGTATATCAGCTTCAAGATCCAGCCAAAGCAATGTCATATTTTAGGTCAGCGGCAGAAAAAGGCTATGCAGATGCTCAGTATGAGCTTGGCCTATTACTGACATCTGGAAATGGTGTTCCTATAAATTATAAGGAGGCCGTGATATGGTGGCGAGCAGCAACCGATCAATCGCATATTCAAGCTGAATATCAATTAGGTCTACTATATGAACAGGGATTAGGGGTAGCCTTAAATCTTGAAGAGGCGCGCAGATGTTATCGCCTAGCAGCCATTCAAGGCCATGCAGGTGCGCAGTATCAACTCGGCAATATATTTGATAAAGGTAAAGGGGTAGAGCAGGATTACACAGAGGCAGCTAAATGGATTGAACAGGCTGCGTCACAAGGACATATGAAAGCACAATACCAATTAGCCCAAATGCACATTCATGGACAGGGTGTACCAAAGGACTTTGCAAAGGCAGCCCAGCTTTATCGACTATCTGCTAATCAAGGGCATCAAAAAGCCCAATTCCAGCTTGGTATGCTCTACAAAAAAGGGCATGGTGTTGCACAAGACTATCAAGAGGCGACAAGATGGCTGAAAAAGTCACTTGAAGAAATTAAATAAATATTTTAAAACCTACCGCATCATATAAGACACGGTAGGTTTTATTAAAGACTGCTAGTATCCTTTTGTTGTTGAATCATAAATGTTACAACAATAAATAAAGCAAAGCTAATTAATAGTGTAGTTCCTCCTACAATAAAGAAGACTAATGTAAAAGTGCTACCAAAATTAAATGGATTTATATTGTAAAACCACATGCCTAACGTTAAGCCCAGAACACCCACAATAGCTGTCCAACCATGAATGGTTACTAATTTTTGTGATTTCACTTTGAAGGCTCTATAAAAAATACCCCAGGCAAACATACTAAGCCACCCGACCAGTAAAATATGTGCATGTATCGGTCTATATTCATAGCTACCTGATCCCGACATATGTGAACCTAAATATGTGCCGATTAAAGCAAAAATTGCCGCTAATCGAATAAGGCGTATGCTCCACTTTTGTTCCATACGATAACTCCCCCTAGTTGTGTTTCAACTAAGTAGCAGTTTATCGTGTGAACATGAACTTTATATGAACTCCTTATGACAAAATTGGTAGATGGATATAAACCTTTGTGCCCGCATGCATCGTACTTTGCATCTGTATGGTCCCTCCATGTAGCTCAACAATTTGTTTGACAATCGCTAAGCCTAGCCCTGTCCCTTGCTTGGTTCTAGACGCATCGGCGCGATAAAAACGGTCATATGCTTTCGCTAATTGATCCTCAGTCATTCCTATCCCACTGTCCTCAACAAGAATTTCAAGTGCGGCAGATCTTTTTTGTAAATGTAGATGTATTTGCCCACCCTCTACATTATATTTAATGGCATTTGTCAGTAAATTATCCCATACATTTTGTAAAAGCCCTGCATCGCCATCAAAAATAATTTGCTCAAGCTTATATGATATTTGAAGCTGTGACTCTTCCATTTGCCAGCGATACTTTCGTACGGTTTCCTTTAACTGTTCATCTAAACGATAAGACTCTCGTTTTACAATTCTTGTCGATTGGTCAAGGGAAGTTAATAATAATAACTGTTTGGTTAATGTAGATAGGCGTTTTGTTTCTAGCTCTATGATTGCTGCATATTCCTGTCTTTCCTGTTCAGTAAGGGAAGGATTTTTCAGTAAATCTACATACCCTTGAATATTTAATAAAGGCGACTGAAAATCATGTGATACATTACTAATAAATTCCTTCCGTGTACGATCATTTTCCTGTAATCTCTCGGTCATCCTATTAAAGCTTGATGCTAATTGACCAATTTCATCTGCACGATCAATATCTAGAACTGTATCAAATTTTTCATGCGCTAGCTGTTGAGTGGCTGCTGTTAACTTCGTAATGGGGCGAATTAATGCTTTAGCAAATAGTAGCATGGCAAGAAGACTCAGTACTGTCATAACCAACATTAATCCTGCAAGTATTGTATGCACCTCAGAAAACAATAAACGAATATCTGGTCTTATGAATAGTGCATAGGACTTGCTTTCATAGGTAAATGGCACACCAATTGTATTATTCAGTTCGTTAGCAAAAAATCCTGTTACAAAGGTTTCTTTAGGAAAATCTCGCATACCATGATAGGTTTGCCCATTTAAAACATGCTCCACAACAGATGTTGACAATGTTTTATCACGATATGGACCGCCAAAAAAATGCCCCTCCTCACCAGTTGTCACATATATTTGATAGCCGATTTCACCCAAGGTTGTTAGATAGCTATTTAAATCTTCTGGTTTGTTTGTCTCAATATAATGCACAATATCCTGTGCTATGCTAACATTTTTCGCATCATTTTTTTCTTTTACAACTTGATGGTAATAGGTATTCGTTACCAAAAAGCCCATACATAAGCTTCCGATCATTACTAGCATTGTTGTTACAACAAATTTACTATATAACGTTTTCATGTTGTTTCCTCTAGCTTATAGCCAACACCTCTTACTGTTGTAATTTCAACAGCCGTGTCATATCGGTTTAATCTTTCACGAATCCGCTTCACATGCGTATTTAACGTTTGCTCATCTCCATCATAGTCATAGCCCCATACTTGTTCCATAATATAGCTGCGAGTAAATACTTGATGGGGGCGTGATGCTAACAAAGCCAGTAATTCAAATTCCTTTAAAGGTAATATAAGTGTATTTTCCCCTATTACAACCTCAAAGCTTCGTCGGTCAATTACTAGTTTACCTACTTGAATGGTTACTTGATTTTTTTTATCAAATCTCCTCAAAATTGCAGCTATACGAAATAATAATTCCTTTGGTTCAAAGGGCTTTACAACATAATCGTCAGATCCTGCTAAAAAGCCACGTTCTTTATCCTCTAGCTCACCTTTTGCTGTTAATAATAAAACAGGAATATCATAATCTTGAGTTAAATACTCTGTTAGTGTAAAACCATCCATTCCTGGCATCATCACATCGACAACAGCTAAATCAGGCAGATTCCCTTCGAGTAAGGCTAGTGCCTGCTTTGCATTTTCAGCAAGTAGCACTTGGTAGCCTTCCTTTGTAAGATAAATATTGACTAGCTGTAAAATATGAACGTCATCATCGACAACAAGGATCTTCATCTGCCCACCTCCAGTTAATAAGAAAAAATCCGATCATATAGAACGAATTTTTTCATCACAAATTACTATTATTTTATAACGAAAATATAGAAATCAACAGCAATAAGAGAAAAGGTAAACCAATCACAATATAGCCTCTAGGATTGGCAAGGTTCATGGTCCATCCTACCCCGAAGCGTTTCTCCACAAAAACGGATGGGTCTTGTCGATTCATATAAATTAAGCCGCCCTTCCAATAACGATCCTCATCCACGTCCATTACCTTGGAATCTATATTTGCTTCATAGCGTACTTTATGTTTATATTTTTTCACCACATATATCAGTAATGAACCCAGCAAAACAACTAAGAACAAAATAAATACTGGTAATAGCTTATAGCCTACTGTCATAGAAGGATAGATGTTGCTTAATTGTAAAATTGTTAATAAAGCTGTTAATGAAGAACTTATCAGTAGTATTTGCCAACTCATGTATTTTCGTGTTTTTAGCTGATCCTCCAACGATTCCTCTTTGCGATTTACAGCTAATTTAATTGCAGAACGTTTAATGGAGTCGGTAATTCCCCACATCATACATTGCATCATTAGCATTACCAGTGGCAGTGAAATAGCCGTAAAATAGGTCTTGTTTCTCCAGGCATCGGCTTCACCACTCGGCCCCCAATGTACTGCTATATCATTTGGCATGAGATCGTAATGAAGGTATGTGTAAATGATCAAAAATACGGATATTCCTAATGGTACAGCAAAAAAAGACCAAGGAAGCATTTCATCACGGCTTCTTGCAGTTAAATCCACTGCCCGTACTTGTTTAATATTTGCACCCCACTGCTCTTGTTTTTTCAACTTCGATACCTTTTGATGATTTATCCAATACAACGCCATACTTACTGTAAGCATACTAAACAAACAGCTTAATAAAACAATACTTTGAATAGCTTCAGAAGGAGCAAATTGATTGTAACTTATAATCATGATGATTAGAAAAACTATCCCTGTTCCCCCTACGAACCGCACATACTGTTTTTTCAACTGAGATAAGATGGGATGCTTAATAATTTGATCAGGCACTGTGACTCCAAAAACGATAGTCTCTCTTACAATATAGGGAACGACTATTTGCAAAGCTAATGTCATGATGTAAATGGTTATAAAAACGCCAAGTAGCATTTTGCTACACTCCCTCTGCTGGAATTTGCAAATCAGCAAATACTTTTTTCATCATGTGCTCAATTTGTTCAGCTGTTGCGCCGAGCACCATCCCTTCTGCCACAACAGGTTTCAAATTCTTTTCGATTTGTCGAAGTTGCTCAGGTGATAAAGCTCTCGCCTCTGCTGAACTTATAATAGCTCCAGACTTTGGCCGAATGGTAATAATCCCTTTCGCCTCTAATTCATGATAACTCTTATTAACAGTATGCATATTAACACCTAAATCGGCAGCTAAACTCCGCACAGACGGCAAAGTATCACCTGGCTTCATTTCTCCTCTAGCAATTCCTTCGATAATTTGACGTGTTACCTGCTCATAAATAGGTACGTCTGATTGAAATTCTATTTGAATAAACATGTTTATCAGCTCCATATTTGTTATACAACTAATATAACAAATTTCTCTCCACCTTGCATGAGATTCAAATGTTTAAATAGGGGAATTTTTTATGGTTTCAATAAATCTTTGCACAAGTAAATTCTGCTTCTCATTATTCCTTGTACAAATTGCAATTTTATGTTTAATGGCATGTATATCATTCACATAAACTCTCGCCAATTGCCCACTCTCTACATACTCTCTAACCGCAAGAGAAGAAATAAAATTTGCACCATAGCCCGCCATGACTGAGCGAATGGTTTCATGAATACCATTAAATTGGAGTGCGATATTTGGTGGTCTCACTTGGTATGTTTGACATAATGAGAAAAGATGCTCCCTCATCGAACTACCTACTTCTCTCATAATAAAAGGCTCCTGAAACATTTCAACTAATGTAATAGACTGATGTGCATAGCGATGATTTGGCGATACTACAAACCATAATTCATCCTCATATAATTCCTCCCACTCTATTTCCTTAGGTCTTTCAGACATTCCCCCACCGTAAATAGCCATATCCGCTTTATAGTTTATTAACTGTTCAAAGGCATCCTTTGTGTTGGTTGTTGTAATCATTAAATTCGCCTGTTCATTAGCAGCCTTGAAAGTAGCCGCCCATTTAGGAATTAAAAAATTAGCAGGTAAGAAAGTTGCAACAATGTGTAAATTCCCAGTTCTTGCAAGTCGATAATCTTCTATAAATGTTTCAATATGTTGCTCAAGAGCAATAAGATTTTGAGCTTTTTCTGCTAGTGTCACACCGAATTCAGTAAGTACTACACCACGTCCCTGTTGTTGAAATAGCTGGACTCCAATTTCATGTTCAAAACGTTTGATTTGACTTGAAACTGCAGGTTGACTTATGCATAGCATTTCTGCAGCTTTTGTAAAACTGCCTGTAACCGCAACTTGATAAAACAATTTTAAGCCATGACTATTCATGATTTAACCTCAATTCATAATCTTTAGTTATGTATTAATAATAATAATATATTTTTATTATGATTCATTCTATCATACACTTTATTGGCAAGCTTGCACTTTAAAGCATAATGAAATGAGGACTGTATAATGACAGAATTAAATGTTTGGCAATACGTAGATGACTATTTCATGACTAAGCTCCTTCCAGAAAACGAACATCTTAATACTGCACTACAGGCTAATAAAGCTGCAGGTATTCCAGAGATTGATGTATCTCCTACTCAAGGGAGACTATTATATTTACTCGCAAAAATGAAAAGTGCGGTAAATATTTTAGAGATCGGCACACTTGGAGGCTATAGCAGTATTTGTTTAGCCCAAGCTCTTCCTCAGGCAGGAAAAGTTGTGACATTAGAAATTAATGAAGAGTACGCCAAAGTTGCCAAGCAAAATATAGAGAATGCAGGGTATGGACCAAAGGTTGAGGTCATTGTAGGAAATGCCTTAGATACATTACCAAATTTAAAAAATGCTGGACTATTATTTGACTTTATCTTTATTGATGCTGATAAACCTAATAACCCCGCTTACTTGAAGTGGGCGTTAAAATTAGCAAACTCTGGCGCTCTTATTATTGCAGATAATGTTGTACGTAATGGTGAGGTAATTAATGAAAATAGTGAGGATGAACGTGTTAGAGGCGTACAAGAATTTATGGATTTAGTAAAAGCAAACCCGAGAATTGAAGCAACAGCTATACAAACAGTTGGTGTCAAAGGGTATGACGGTGTTGTAATAGCCGTAGTAAATTAGCATAGAAAAACCGCGTAACTAAAAAAGCAGTTACGCGGATGTACTATATAAAAGATGCCTTACTGCTCCCCATCTAAGCTAGTAAGACATCTTTACCCCTTAAAATCTCTTAACTTTTATTTATAGACCCCTTTTAATTCAATCGTGCTCATCTCTTTAAACGGGGGAACAGACCCCGTCACGTTATGTTAGTGGAATAGGCTGGATTGTACCCGAGTGCAATCCTTAGATAGTTATTAGGAAAGTTTGATATGTTGGATAGTAGACTTGTATTTTACGCTAATTTTTCATACCCTGGAAGTGTCAAGAATTCCGCAAATTCATCTTGTTCAATTAAGGATTTAAACAGTTCAGCAGCTTCTTCATAGCGACCACTGTTATAAGCTTGTTCCCCAACAGCCTCTTTAATTTTCACAAGTTCTTCTTCCAATATTTCTAAAACAAATGCTAGTGTAATACCACGTCCATCATCTAAGATTCCTTTCGGATGACGGATCCATTGCCATACTTGTGTACGAGAGATTTCTGCTGTTGCAGCATCCTCCATCAAGTTATTAATTGGTGCAGCTCCGTTACCTCGAAGCCATGAAGCAATATATTGTACACCAACACTACAGTTAATACGTAGACCTTCAATTGTTATTGTTCCTTCTGGTACAGCTACTAAATCTTCGGCAGATACTTGTACATCCTCACGCTTTTTATGAATTTGGTTAGGCGTTGTCATAATCGCATCAAATTGCTCCATCGCTGTTGCAACCATACCAGGATGTGCTACCCATGTACCGTCGTGCCCCTCTGTTGCCTCACGACGTTTATCTTCTGCCACCTTTGCAAATGCCACTGCATTCGCCTCATCGTCATTTTTAACTGGAATTTGAGCTGCCATTCCGCCCATTGCTGGTGCATTTCGCTTGTGACATGTTTGAATACATAAAGATGTATAGGCTTTCATAAAAGGTACTGTCATCGTTACTTGCCCACGGTCTGGCAAAATAACATCAGCTTGATTGCGTAGACGCTTAATATAGCTGAAAATATAATCCCAACGACCGCAATTCAAACCAGCTGAATGTTCACGTAGCTCATATAAAATTTCATCCATCTCAAACGCTGCTAAAATCGTTTCGATTAATACAGTAGCTTTTATTGTCCCCTGTGGAATACCAATATAATCTTGAGCAAACACAAAGACATCATTCCATAGTCGAGCCTCTAAATGACTTTCAAGTTTTGGTAGATAGAAATATGGCCCTGTACCTTGTGCAAGTGCGTTTTTGGCATTGTGGAATAGATATAAACCGAAGTCAAAGAAACTGCCAGAAATCGGCTCTCCATCCACCAGGACATGCTTCTCAAGCAAGTGTAGACCTCGTGGACGAACTAACAGCACTGCTGTCTCATCATTTAATTTATATGTTTTACCATTGGATTCTTGTGTAAACTCAATCGTCTTATTAATAGCATCACGCATATTAATTTGACCGCCAATCATATTTTCCCATGTCGGAGAAGATGCATCTTCAAAGCATGCCATGAACATTTTTGCTCCAGAATTTAACGCATTAATAACCATTTTCCGATCAACTGGCCCTGTAATTTCAACACGGCGATCTTGTAAGTCGTTTGGAAGTGGTGCGATTACCCAATCACCTTCCCGAATATGCTTTGTCTCTGGTAGGAAATCCAGCTTCTCTCCCGCATCAAGTCGTTTTTGACGTTCTTGTCGAGCCTCCAACAGCTCCTTGCGACGAGCATCGAATTTTTCGTGCAGAGCAAGAACAAATTCAAGAGCTTCAGGTGTCAAAATTTCATTAGTTTGCTCATTTTGTTCTCCAACAATTTTAAGCTTACCTGTCGTTGCTTGTTCCATTAGCTGTTTACCCACCTTTGCCATTTTAGTTTCGTCATCCTCCGCTTTAGGAGGAGCGGAGGAGACTATTCTATGATTATGAATTTAGGAAAACACGTATTTAAACTACGACTTATACAAACTGTTCTGTTTCAGTAGAACCTGCCATTGCTGTTGTAGAAGAAGTACCACCAGAGATAACTTGAGAGATTTCATCAAAGTATCCAGTACCTACTTCGCGTTGGTGACGTGTAGCTGTATAGCCTTTAGACTCAGAAGCAAATTCTGCCTGCTGTAGCTTAGAATATGCAGCCATACCATTATCTTTATAGTCATGAGCAAGCTCAAACATAGAGTGGTTAAGTGCATGGAAACCTGCTAAAGTAACGAATTGGAATTTGTAACCCAACTTACCAAGTTCACGTTGATACTCTGCAATTTCTTCTTCTGAAAGATTTGCCTTCCAGTTGAATGAAGGTGAGCAGTTGTATGCAAGCATTTTACCTGGGAACTCAGCATGAATAGCTTCAGCAAATTCTCTAGCTTCTTCAAGTGATGGTTTAGAAGTTTCACACCAAATTAAATCTGCATATGGAGCGTAAGCTAAACCACGAGCAATTGCTTGTTTGATTCCAGCTTTTGTACGGAAGAAGCCTTCAGGTGTGCGTTCACCAGTGATGAATTCTGCATCACGTGGATCAATATCTGATGTAACCATATCAGCAGCATCAGCATCTGTACGTGCAATTAAAATTGTATCTACACCCATAACATCTGTTGCTAAACGTGCAGCTACTAAGTTACGAACAGCATTTTGTGTTGGAAGTAATACTTTACCTCCAAGGTGTCCACATTTCTTTTCAGATGCTAATTGATCTTCTAAGTGAACACCCGCTGCTCCTGCTTCAATCATACCTTTTACAAGCTCGAATACGTTTAGAGGCCCACCAAAACCTGCTTCTGCGTCTGCTACGATTGGCGCGAACCAATCAAATTGATCAACACGTCCTTCAGCATGATCAATTTGATCTGCACGTTGAAGCGCTTGATTAATTCGTTTTACTACTGCTGGTACAGAGTTAGCTGGATATAATGATTGGTCAGGATACATTTGACCAGACAGGTTTGCATCAGCAGCTACTTGCCAGCCTGATAGATAGATAGCCTTTAATCCAGCTTTTACTTGCTGTACTGCCTGATTCCCCGTTAATGCCCCCAATGCATTGATAAACGGTTCCTCATGTAATGAATTCCAAAGTCGAGTAGCACCTTTTTGTGCTAGTGTTTGTTCAATTACTACTGTCCCCTGTAATTTAACAACTTCTTCAGCTGAATATGTGCGTTCAATACCAGCCCAACGTGGGTTTTCAGCCCATTGTTTTTCTAAAGCTTCGATTCTTTCTTGACGAGTTGACATATTGAAATTCCACCTTCCCCTTTGTGTACAATATACTCTGTTAAAAAACTTTTAATTATCTGTTCCATAACAGGTTTATTTGTTGTAAATTAATATATAACAGACTATTTGAATTTTCATTATTTTTCGATAAAAGATCAAATTTTAAGGATAAAACTACCTTTTTTGACGATGAAATTTGGAAGACTGTTTACAAACAAGGGGGATATTCACAATGAACAATGAGTTAAATTCTTTCGTAAAAGATATTTCACAACAATATATTTTTATGTTGAAAGACTGGATACCTGCTGATTCATCCATTGCTATTGCTGTTGAAAATGCTTATGTTTATTTTCACTCTGGTCACCAAAGTATTCATTTAGAGATAGGTCAACAAGTATTACCTGGAAGTATTGCCGACCAAGTGTTACAGACTCAAAAAAAAACAGATGCTATTTTAGATAATTCCCTTTTCGATACGCCATATTATGGCATTGGTTATCCCATATACATTCAAAATAAGCCTGCTGCTCTCGTCATTGTCCTACCGTCATCATTTACAGCAAAAAGAGCAGAACCATTTCAATTTTTAACTGGAAAGCAAGAGGAGGAATGGAATCCTGTAGCAATTAATAAAATATCTCATATTGAAAGCCTACAGAAAAAAACATGGTTTTATGTAGAGGGAGATCAGTATAAAACAAGTATTACACTTAAAGAACTTCAATTACGATTACCATCATATTTTATTCGTATCCATAGATCTTACATTGTAAATATACATTTCATAAAAAAAATGGCACGTGATTTAACGTCAAATTTTATTGTCACTTTAATTGATGGAAGTGAGTTACCAGTTAGTCAATCTTATCTAAATGATCTTCGGAGTGCTCTTGAGTTTTAGTATATAGGGCTGTCCTTTTCCGGGGACAGCCTACTTTAATATCTTCTTAATTTGAGACAACAAAAAAGACCAGAGAATAAATTCTCTGATCTTTCTTTTGCCTAGCGACGTCCTACTCTCACAGGGGGAAGCCCCCAACTACCATCGGCGCTAAAGAGCTTAACTTCCGTGTTCGGTATGGGAACGGGTGTGACCTCTTTGCCATCATCACTAGACTTTGTAT
>Ga0213823_1000477_pt1 | contig 33672 bp, 38 predicted proteins | sample MC6MC0907MG_FD_179887 | JGI IMG/M metagenome (GOLD analysis project Ga0213823, IMG submission 179887) | Enriched soil aggregate microbial communities from Iowa State University, Ames, United States - MC6-MC0907-MG | ecosystem: Environmental > Terrestrial > Soil > Unclassified | place: USA: Iowa...
TCTCGGACGGGCTGATCCATGCGGCGAAACCTTATCCCGACCTCAACGAAGTACAAGGGCAGATGGCCGCGAAACGGGCGCTGCTGATTGCGGCGGCAGGCGCGCACAACCTGTTGTTCAGTGGGCCACCGGGAACCGGCAAGACCTTGTTGGCAAGTCGCTTGCCCGGACTGCTGCCGCCGCTGTCCGAATGCGAGGCGCTGGAAGTGGCGGCGATTCAATCGGTCGCCAGCGGCGTGCCACTGACCCATTGGCCACAACGGCCCTTTCGCCAGCCGCACCACTCGGCCTCCGGGCCGGCACTGGTCGGTGGCAGCTGTCGGTTTCCGAAATAAATGCGAAATTCTGGAAATAGATGCGACTTCAAAGACAGAAAAAAGCCCGCATTAACGGCCCGGTGATGTACAGCAATTCATTTCCGCTTCGGACGTGACGCGCTTTCAACGGCGCTGTAGTGACGAAGCCAGTAGCGCGCACCGAGCCAGATTGAGAGCCACAAAAATGCTGTGAACAGCGCACTGCAGATCTGAGGGGCATTAATTTGGACGCCTTGGTAGCCTTGGTATAACAACCAGCGGCAACCGGTGGCTGCTAGGGTAAAAACCAGAACAAGCAAAATTTCGGTCGATGAATGCCAAGAATTTAATTTGCCGGTCTTTTTCCTACTTGTCCGTCATTGAATACCAGAGCTGCGGGTGCGCGCGCGCCCAATCCTGTAATGCTTTGTCAGCCTCTCCATTCAGAGCTTTGAATTCCGCGTGCTCGATAAGCTCATATTCTCGTAATGTTGAGATGTAATCTTTAGCTCGCTCCGTTTGTTTCTGAGCATCTGCGACCGTTTCAGCTTCCTCGATGTCCACAAGTCGGCTTCGGGCATTTTCTGGGGCTTCAGCCCGGATAGCTACAATCTGTTTGGGAGTTAAAGTTGACATGGTATATATCCTTCAGCTTATACCGAGGGACCAAAACGCCCCTCTCCTACGGCCTCGGCCCAGCGCGAGGGCTGGGCTTGGAGGGCACCTAAATGACCTTGTGCGGGATCTTCATCGATCAATCGGTTTAGCAGCCACACTAGCCGCAGCAGTGGCCCCTTCAAATCATTTCACCCTGTCGAGTCGGTCCCAATCGGACATATCCCCTCGTTGATGCTTTTCCAGTGCATGACCCACCAGCTCGACAGCCTGTTTGGCTGGCCCATCCAGCGTGTCTTGCTGTATTTGGCTCATCCAGCCTCTACAAGCCTCGACCCCGAGCATTTCGTCTAGCGTAGAGCTCCTAATGAAGTAATGCTCAGAAATGATATCGCCCGAATACTCCGTGGTTTTATCCACAACGGACCGGGCAAAGAGAATAAAACGTTCAAGGGTTGTGACCTGGCGCTTAACCCATTGACTTCCCGCCCCTCCCGCCATGGCGTTCAGCCGATAGACGAATGATACGAAGTTCCCATGCTCAAGGAAGGCTTCAGGATTTATGTCGGCCTTCTTCAGCAGTTCTGAAACAAACAGCCGTCTGAGCTGCTCGAAGCCGGCATCATCCAGCTCACACGGCTCCGACTTGAGGCGATGGGAGGATTCCCTGCTCAATAGATGCGTGAGAACGTTGAACCCCTTGGCTCGTTCGAACGCGCGCAAGAGCAGTCCGCTACGTATTGCCGGTTCTTGGTGGCGGTCTAAAAAGAATTTCAATAAGCGCCACAAATGCGTATCCGGAGATAGTGACGTGAAGGTTGATTGACCACTGCCTACGACCTCTCCGGCGTTTAAAAGGGTCTCTATCACCGAGTCCGAATGCTCTATAGGAAAGTCGTCTATGTGAGCCTCTAACCTGCCCAATATTGCTCTCTGCTGAGGCTCGCTTTTATGGCGCAAAACCTCGCAAAATTCCTCACTATCCGTGAGCAGCGACTTCAGCGACTGGAGCTGCGAATTCGATACACCATCAAGCGGAAGTGCCAGCTCGAAGTAGCGATCGAAGGCCTCGCTGCTGCACACTCTGGATTCGCGCAGCCATTGAGCATGCGTGGCTCCATCGTAGGTCGTGTTTCCGAAGACCCAATCCAGGGTCGGGAACAACTTCTGAATGATCCGTTCTACTCCCTCGCGACAGTCCTTAGGTGCAAGCGAGAAGATACCTTCGACCTTCGCTCTGATGCGGTCTTTTTCACCATGTCCTGCTTCTCGCCCCCTGCCGGTCAAGGCCAGTTTTTGCCGAGACAAAGCTTCGTAACTAGCCGGGGCGAAGGTTCTCAGGCATTCCAGGGCGAATAGGTCCACTCCGTTGATCTCGGCTACGTCGACACCGCGCAACAACCGACAGTGGAAGGAGAGCGTGGAGGTATAACGGTACACATCACGAAGGTTATGGAAAAACTGATTAAGTCCTTTTCGGTAAACGCTTCCCCAGTAACCAGCATCGAATTGGGCCGCCAGTTGTGGCTCGCTGGCCAGGATCGCATTGAGTCGCTCGAACAGCACCGACTCCAGCCGCTCAGAGGATAATGACGGTACGCTGAAGGGTACTTGGATAATCTTTTCGAGGTATTCAGCTCCTTTGAAGCCGGCGTGCTCAAGACCTTGTTCGACGATGTCTCGCTGAAATAGCAGCAGGAACACCACGTTCGGGAAGTCCATATTGCCTTTCACCAGTTGAAACAAGGCCTTCATCTGTTCCGCAGACAATCGGTCAATGTCGTCCATCACGATCAGCAAAGGAAAGCCGCGCTTCGCCAGCAATGTACGTACCTCATGGCGGATTTCGCTCAAAGTGAGCTCAGCTTCCTTCGCCGACTTTTCCATACCCTCGGCACGATCAAACAAGAACTTACCAACCTTCTTCAGCGTAGGCGCACTGGCTGCGATTACTGACAACGCAGTCAGTACAGCCATTACCGTCTTAACCACTGGTTCCTCAAGCCACGCACTGAGAGTCGACGTCACAAACGCCGAACCAAGAAAAAGGGGCAGGTACTTGGCGAATCCGTCCATAATCGCCGCGCTTGCACTGAGCTTCTTTCCATATTGGCGCAGCACCTTGGCAAGCTTTTTACCCTCTTTGGTTTTGTCCTTGCGCTTGATGGCGAGAGAAACCTCATCAAAAAAGGACGCACTCAGCTTCTCCTGCCCACCCCACTCCCAAGGGTTGAATTCGATAACTTGATGCTCAGGCGTCGCGCTGAAATGCTGAAGCGCCAGATTTTTGATCGAACTCTTGCCACTGCCCCACGCCCCCATCAAGGCAATCACCAGACTTTCTTTGTTCTTCCAGCTGGCAATAGCCGCTGCCAGGTTATTCGCGAATGCAGATCGCCCAAGTAGATCCTGATCATGTGAATAGATCGGTTTGTCATCGGCGAAGCCCAAATCATCCATAGGTGTTCCTTAGCTTGTTCCTGCCGACAAAGCCTGCACTTGGCGGGCTTGAGTGTATGACGGTTCTTTCCTATCAGCGAACGCGAAAAACCGCATCCTTCTAGGGCCTCGGCACCGCGCTTGTCGGGGCACGGGGGTACCTTGCCTTTTTCCTATGCGTCAGCAATTTCAGCTCGCATGATGGCTATTTTGGGTAAGAGCCGCTTTCGAATTTCATCAATCAACTCGGTTATGCGTTCACATTCATCCTTTGTAAAACGCCAAAATGGTGCACCGCGGATATCGGTGAGCGCCTTAGAATCTATGCGCCATGGCTGGACTTTATGATGCTTGCTGTCCGAATGTGCATACACCTCATGGCGAAGGCCCATCAGCCGCTTATGCAAAGCTGTTGCGCCTTGATTTTCAGGCAAAACACTTTCAGGAAGACTTGGCCATCCGTAGCTTCTGGTGAATGCCCTCGCGTAACTAACAACGAGTGCCGTCACAAATGCCGATTGCTGCATGTACATGGAGCCGCGACGTTCCCAAGGCGGTGAGTGCCAACCCTTTTTCATTAGGTATTGAGCGTATTGGCGCGCAAGACCCAGATCCTCGGCGGCGACGTAGAGGCGTTCATACAGTCTCTGCTTTTCTTCGCAAGCGGCTTCTGAATGCTCATTTGTTAAACATTACCTGAAGTTTAGACCGCGCCCAGCGCAGTTTGCTGATCGCTTTGAATTGATTGATACCTACTGAGTCTCGTTCGTTTCGAGCCTTTGACCCAGGTCTTTCCAGTAACGCCTCAACTGCAGAGCGATCAGCTTAAAAAAACTGGAAAGCGTTGTAATCCGCATCGATAAGAACCAGTGAAACAGTATCGAAAGGTTGCCTTAAATCGATTGATCCCACTCGGCCTTTTGCATTCGTGGACTGGGAAATTACCGCCCCTTGATTTGCATTCTGACCGTTAGCCCATCTCTCATTTCTGTCGCGTCGTATCCAGCTTGTCTAGCCAGTTCCAACTCGATGTTGAGGTGCCGAGTTGCCTCGTACTCTGCGATTTCCCCAGTCACATCCAGCGGTTTGCGAGTGAGTTGGTAATAACGACGAGCCAAAACCTTGGTGTCTCGAAGGATCTGGTGCCTCATCGAGGTCCTCCATGCGATTTTCCTGCTCGATCGTGGCGAGCGAAAAGCGTCCCACTTCTATGGGCGTAGCTCGAACGGCGGCGGGCTTATGGTCCTGCTCTGCTTCAGCTAACGCCGGGTTTAAGAATCGCTTTGATCTCCTCAGCGAAGGTCTCAAGACTAGGCTGTTCTAGAATCCTCAAGGGAATATCTAGGGCATCACAAATTTTGTGTGCTTGAGTGCGCTCTGCTGAGAGAAAGCCGGCGATGTGACTTAAATCTGCATTCCGCCCGTCGCGATCTTGGATGCGAAGGGCAATGGTCTCAGGAGTGGCTTCAAGCAATATCACACCATTAAGATTCAGCGCTCTGAATACTTCGACTTCTAAGGGTTGAAAATCGCCCTCTTTGTCCAATAAGACAAAATGCCCATCCAGAAGAAGGTGGAAACCTGCACCATTGTGTCGGGAGACCGCAGTAGAGAGGGCGGCCTGATTGGCTTCTACGTCGCTAACCCGTTTATCGGTGCCCCATGTCGGTATAGCTCGCTCTTCTTTTATCAGTTTGCTTGCCGACGTATGAGTCAATCCTAGCGACGCTGGTATACGGGACGATAAATGGGTTTTTCCGACGCCATGTACACCAGCAACGAAGACATTCATGAGCGTACCTCTGAGGGAAACATTGCGCGTAAAACACGGGAGAAGTCGTTCGGGTCTATATAAAAAAAAGATTGCGGGGGAGTGAAATTTGGGAACAAATCTTTGGGGTCTACCTGGATCTCCGCCACCTTTACCCTGTTGATCATCACCCCATACGCTGTTTTCTTGCCTTTAACATAGCTTTTCAATTCTTCATGCGTTACTCCGCCACCGTTGGTATATGCCAATGCCCAGAGAGTATCGAAATCGCACTCTTCAACTCGATCGACAAATGCTAGACCTACGAGCCTTTGCACCGGCGACGATGAGTACAGCACCATGATGCCGATGTCAGTGGATGGCCAGCTTCGGCGCAACTCGACACGCTTCGTTCCGGCGACGATAAGATCGGCATATTTGGGCTTGATCGACAGCAAGACAGCCCTACCGCTCGGTTGCTCGGATGATTCTGGAAAAAGACTCATTGGTAATTTTCGTTATGGATTGAATTGGCCCTTGGATTACTCGAAGGCGGCGCCTAAGCGCGGTATACCCAAGGGGGGAATCGAAGTGGCAGATTAGTCGGAACAGCATCACCTTTGTTTCTGTTTCCGCCATTTCCTCGATCTGTTCGTCGGAATAGACGGTCCTACGGCTGACAATTTCTGCGATTTCTTCAGCTGATTCGGACCACTTGTAACGCTCAACTATCCCAATCGACGTGATTGCTTGCAGGTCGTGGCTTCTATAGAAAAGCACAATGTCGCCTGAGCGTGGACGCCTGCTCGGGGCGTGGCAGAGATAAGCCAATTTAATAGCATTGCTCACATGGCGCCGAGGATGATCATCAGGAAGTGCGTGACCTGGCTCCTGATAGTCCGGGAACAAGATGTCATGGAACGCTGGCACGATGGGGACCAAGAATTTTTGAACATCATCACCGCTCAAGTAATGAGGGAAATAACGTCGGACGTATTCAAATGCGTTCATGAGTATTGCTGGGGGTTCTGCCGGATGTGCCTTGACGTAAACGGAATCACCTCGATAATCGCCTGCATACTCGAAGCCATAATCCTCGATTAGAGTTATCAGTAGAGGATGTCGCTGGTTGTTGGCATGTAAAAAAATTGATTCGCAGTGGTGGTTCGTTGCGTACTGAAAGGCTGCGCGCAGAAAAAGCTCACCGAGCTTTCGTCCTCGCACTGTCTCTCCCACTTTGAATGTGCAGAGCTTAAGCGACTGACCACGTAGTGTTTCCCCGTTGTCCGTTATGCGCTCGTTTACCTGGACGGCATAAATGCAAATGGCAGAGATCATTGGACCAGGCGCATCGCGATATACCCAAGCGCGTCGACCGTCCATGGCCTTTTGACGAAACCAGTCATCAAAGCCAGCGTATCCCACTCGAATACTGTCGAAAAATGCTTCCGCCAGCTGAGGGGTGAGCGTATGAAGTTCGACATCCTCAATATTGGGGAGATGTACATTTGCCGGCTCATGAAGTCGACATAACCAGTCATTCGCCGTTTGGATAAAGTAGACGCGGCTACCTAGTCCTCGCTCGCGGGCTCTGCGATGAAGACCTTGATCCTCCGTCACCAGCGCGTGAGCAGCATTGCATTCCAGCGAATAGAGGATCTCATTGTCACAAATGTCATTTACAGATGTAGCAGCGGTATTCCACGGGCACGGCGGGCCAGCTTGCAGCTCTGAATACTGCCTGAGTCTCTGCAACGTTCGTCTGCGTCGATCCTGGTCGGCATCACGTTGGATATCCTCTACTGAGGCAGGATGGTATAGGAGCTGATGCCCATGGACGTTGCAGAGCCTCACAAAGTTAGTCAGGCTCGGCTGCAATACCACCATGGAGTCCTGCAGTGGTATCAGGATATTGGTGTCCAATAGGAAGCGAAGACGGAGTGCCAAGGATCCCTCCTGCCGGCGATATTTGCCCATTGCATGGAATGCCTGACCTACGCCAACGGCTTCCTTTACCTATATTTATCCGATGTGCTTGCTATCGAATTGATATTACGTCATCAGAGCGTAGCTGCCCTTTGATAATTCACAATCTGGCATAAAGAGAATTTCGCCTAGGCAAGCATCGAGTCTGTTTTGCATTCCGAATAGCGCCCCTCCCGATTGGTATAGAACGCTGTCATCCCAGGTTGAGGACACGGGGGCAGAGCGTTACGCTGACGCCCCCCCCAAACGCGCCTCAGGATCATAATGGACCGAACCAAGCTGCTCACTTGCGCTGAAATGAATTGCTTGAGCTTCGTGAATAACTTGGCACTGTCTGGCGCCACGCGGGAGCAGCTCGGCCGAGGCAGGGTTCTTAGTAATTTTTGGAGCCAGATCTCCCGTAATGCGCTGGACCTTGCAGTTTTGGACTGGTGCCACGCTTTCGGCCAGCAAAATGATGCGCTGCATTGGAAGAAGGTGTTTCCGGGTGACGAAGAAACATTTCGGGAACGCATGCTCACCTCGATGGAGATTTCCTTCGATGAGTTCAAGCAATTCCGAGAGCAAATGAAGGTTTACCGCGATAAGGACCTTGCGCACTTGGAGCTTCGCAACATTTCAATGATCCCTGCCATGAACAAAGCTATCCATTCCATGGCGTTCTACTACCAGCAGATCCAATGTGCGAAACGGGGATTAGGCATGCACTGCCGCGATCAGACTCTGTATGAATGGTACGACATCGCGTGCGCTAGTTTTGATCGTGACGCTGAACTGGCCTTCGGCGCCACGGGAACACCGCGCGGTCCGGACATCCCAAAACGTCAACAACGTTGCGGAGGGCCACGTGTTGATGAATGAGTAGTGTCCGCAAATCCCACGACATTAGTAGATCCGTCTTGCAGATACCATCTGTACGACGATAAGTGCATTTTTGTCAGCGTCTAAAGGACAGCGTCCCTTGTAAGTTCACCTTTGCCGTTGGTTTGCACCGCAAGACACCTATGCCGAAGATGTCAAACTGACACTTGTCAGATTTAACACGATCTACCTATGATCAGTTTTCTCTGTCACAGGAGCGTGTTTTGTCGCATTCGGTCATTCGCAGTCCGCTCCCATTTGCCAAGCCGCAAGTTTCACTGGGTGGCCGCTTCAAGGACATTCCAAATGATTTGCTAGTGCTCTGGTACGGCACGTTCACGCCGAATAACCGGGAAAGAACCGTTCCCCTCGTAAACGTGCATTTTCGGTCTGTTGACCCGGACGGTACGTTGGGGGCGTTCTACTCAGTTCCGGTTGGACTGCCTTATCTCAGTTTTTTCCAGATAGGTACCATCTGGCGTGCGGGCTCGATCAATTCCGACACGTTGTTAGAGCCACTTGCGGAATTGGAAGTAGATTTCGGCCCGCAACACTGGACGTATGTAAGGGCTTCGCAACTGGGACTGACCACCAACAGTAGCCCTTACAAGCTTCCAATGTCGGCAGACACCTGGCTGGTGGGATTGCCAACCGGAGTCGATGATCAGACCATTTTTATCCCTTGCGTAGAGCTGCTGATCCGTTTGTATGGACGCAGTTCCGAGACCAGCCGGATTCTGACCACTTATCCTTGGCAGGAAGTGCAATCTCGCTTCTTTTTTGATCCTGAAGAGACCTGGGCAAAAAACGTGGTGAAGCTGCAGCGTTCGGTGAGGGAAAGTGAGGCTGTATTTCTCAACCACATGAGGCATGACGGCTACACGAAAAGTCTGTGCCGTAAGCTTTATGCGGACCTTAAGTCCCAGTTCAGCAGCTCGCCAGTCTCGGACGTGCCCTTTGGCAACCTGCAAATTGCGCCCTGGTTTCAGGGACCCGCGACGATCAAGGCCCGCGGCTACTGGCTCAATAAAAAAACCTTTCTCTGCCTGCGTTTAACCGGCGCAAGTGAGCCCGATGGTCCGGAGCTCGAAATTCATCGGGCGGAATACCACACAGAAAACTTCCAGCCAGGTGACGAGGAAGATCAAGGTCTTTTTATCACCCGCCCGACCAAAACCTTGCCGCTTAATCAGAAGTTCGAGCTGACTAACGATTCCGGATCAGACCCGGATCTGGGAAGGCACATCCTGGAGCACGAGAGTTTTGAAGTGCTGGGCAAGCGTCGGGCCACCAGTCGCTACGTGCATCACAAGCCGGGAGAGCGTGGTAAAAAAGTTCTTCCTACCGGCGAAACGGATGTGTTGTCGGCCGGTGATCCTGGCGGCCGAGGCTCGGGGATTGGTAAAGCTGAAATCGTGGACATGGAACCGTGGGAATCATCAGGCGTTCTGGTCGACGTCTGGGTCGCACTGAATAAACTGCAAACGTATTTTCCCACAGTGATCGACAGAGTTGAGTGGATGACGCTGGACGGCCAAAGGGGAACTCAGGCACCGGCCAAGCTGGTACCTGTCAAAGAATTTGAGGAGGACGAAACCGCAACACTTAAGCAAAGAGCCTGGGTCTTCCTCGACCCCAAACTCAAAATAGTCCGTGGCGTGCAGATCCTGCGCATCGTCTGCGGCCAGCGTCATTTTTACCTCTTTGAAATTCAACGTCGATCTGGAAATGGGAAGATCGACGGCAAAGCCACGGAACAGAAGGCGCAAGGGATGCTCATTGAACTATCAATGCCTTTCTCGCAAGCCCTGATACAGCTAAAAATAGTGCTCGGTCTGATGCGCTTTTTTGAAGGTGTGTTCCGCGACTTCGTCGACAGCCTGAACTATCCCGGCGTGTCCTTCAATCACACCAAAACTAAAGGGGACGAAGTCCTGCATCTCACTTGCATGAGGAACAATCTGGAGAAATTGGGTGTTAATTTTCCGAAACGCTCACCTCTTGGATCAAGGAAAGATGCCGCGGGTCAGGTACCCAATAGGTAATGCCATCCACGTCTACTAGCCAGCCGTTTCCGGCTGGATCCGGATTGGGTATAGCGGTCTTTGCTTGGGCCGAACTCAAGCGATGAAAGTAGGCCAACGAGCGTGAAATCCATGTGCGCTCTACATCGCGTCCGCGGTTGGCAGCGATAGCCAGTTTTATCATCTGCGCCTCCAACCTGGAGCGCCTAGCTGCTTGGATTTTTTGCTTGTCGATTGCAATTAACGGCCTGCCTGCTTGTCGGGCGTTGTAAAAGGTAACGAATCCCCAGAGGTTGCCTGCAATACCTGGCTTGATCTTCAAGAGGCGGTCCACATGATGTTGCTCGAGAACACTCGCTCCGTCTGATCGAGCCAGCAGTAGCAAGTGCGCTGCCGCGTTCAACCTGCCACGCAATGAAGCTAGTCTCAACCGTCCCATGCTTCAGGGTTGTCAGATAGTCATCCAGCAACGCACGGTCCGCGCCGAACAACACGCCTGAAAGGATGTTACGCACCCGTTCATGCTCAACATGCAGCGCCAGTAACTCATCGCTGATCACGAATTGCTTGGCGAGCTTGTACCAACGGATAGGAGCTCGCGCCCATCGCAGCCCTTCACATCCGATATGCTCCGGTAATTGTTCGGCTGATGGCATTCCGGCCCACTGGGCATCAATCATTGCGAAGAAGTCAAAATGGCAATGGATGCTCAAGGCCGCACGCTGATTCCCTCCTTTGGCGGCAAGCCACGCGCCAAATGCCAAGAAGTCGTCTACCACCGCCTGAGCACCCAGAGCGTTCGCATCTAGCAGCAGGCGTTTTTGAAATGTCCTCGACCAATAGCAATTTTCACATTCCTTCCCCCGCCCGCCAGGAATTTCACAAAGGCACTCGGTACAACGTGACCGGAGGTCTGCATGCACTGTCGACAAATCGCCCTGCCGTCTGCCTGAAGTACCAGCTTTCGATACCTGTGACACTGAGGGCACGTTTGCTCATTACACCGAGATGCGAATTTGGAGACTGGCAGAACATCGTCTGCACTGGCTGCGGCCGATATTTTATCAGCTGCAAGATGATGTCAGAGAATGTAGGGAAGACCCTCGACGTAAAGGCCATGAGAGAGCTCATCGTTGACGCGGCATGCGCTGGAACAATCCCGGCCATAAGCGATGGAACGGCGCGTTTCACCTCGTCACCTAAGCAAATAGTGGACCCAACGTTTGCTTAAGGCAGATCAGCCGATTGCGCGCGCCCCGCCCGCTTCCTAGTACTGTCGTAATCGCATAATCGCATCAGTAATCGTTTGTGCGTTTTTGTCCAGGGTTTCTAGGGCCACGACGACGTTATCAGCAACAATGTCTGCGCCAGCGCCTGAGATCCATTGAGTGATTTCCTCGATCGCCGCACCGAGGGCATGCTGGTTGTGTAACAGCAGTGTCAGGGCATCCGCTGTGACAATGTTGCAATCTGAGTGCTCCGGCATGGGGTCGTCCTTGATGTTGATGCAAGCTTAGGAAACGACCCCACCGGACAGGGTCAGTAGCAGGGGGCGAATCATCCGCCCCCCGGCGATTCGATGACCTCATATCTCCCGAATTGCAATCCGTGAGCGAAAGGACACCAAGATCCCCCCTACCTTAGTGTTCTCGGGCTCACTCTCAGTTGATGGGGGACCACCGCTAGCCTATCACAGATGCTATTGATGACCTTTCAATGGCTCTATAGAGGTCTGTACCTTATCGTGGCCTTCGATCAAACTTTGACGTATAGCTTTTACTTGCTGGTCTGAAACTATGCTTCCCTTATTTGAGGATGAGCCCTACTCCTAAAGCCTTGCAGATTCAGGAGCAAGTCGGGGGCATTGTCGGATTGGCACAGAACTTTTTCGTTCAATCACAAGGATTTGACTTACGCACTATCAACCGGACATTTAGCATTCGCGCCAACGATCTGTTTGTCGGCGCTTATGGGGTCAGGCTGGCGGCGATATTGAAAGAGCACTCACCCAACTCCACGTTACGCTTCGTCCCTGAAAGCGACCTAGAGGTCGACCCGCTTAATGCGGGCAGCATTGATCTGGTGGTCAGCTCTTCGAGAAAATTCGGGGCAGATATTAAAGTGCAGAATCTATTCAGTTGCTCGTTCATGGGCGCCGCACGGGAGGGGCACCCGATTTTTGATGAGGAGATAACCCCGCAAACGTTAGCTGCGTTCGATCACATCAGCGTCTCGCGTCGAGGTCGCTCTGAAGGCCCGATTGACGTGGCCTTGGCAGATTTATCACTAGTACGCAGAGTCACCTACATTACGCCTACGTTTCATTCAGCACTGTTCGCAGTCAGCGATTCGAACCTCATTCTGCCGACAATGCCTGTTGCCATGCTTGAGAGCGTGAAACAGTTGGGACTTAAGGTGCGTTTTTTTCCGCTCCCTATTCCAACTACAAGCGTGATGCTAGTTCAGGCATGGCATCCGCGCTTGGAGCATGATGAAGCTCACCGTTGGCTGCGCCGTACGCTCAGGACATTAACGCTCGGAACACCGTAGGACTGTGTTTGGTTTCCATTTATCGCCCAGCTACAAAGCCCCCTGACAACAGGGCGCTGCTCCGACGGCGCAACAACCGAGCGGACCACTTATCGCAATTTTGGGTCTGACGACAAGCAATGGCTCTTTTATTCCATGACAGCAGGCGCTGTACGGGCGAGCATAGGTCACCCTCTCTCTCCGACGGCACTTCGGGTGGATGATATGACGAAAGATAGACACTGGTACGTACAGGCTCAGGCCACCGACGATGGGAGTGGCGATGTAATCGTCGATTTACCTACTGCCTTGTTGCAGGAGATGGGCTTGGTGATTGGTGATAACCTGGCGATCACCGTTTCCGGCGACACAATCATCTTGACGCCAATCCGCGCCCTTTCACCTAGGCTTCTCGGGGCCAGCGATGCCTTCCGCGCGCAAGCCGATGAAAGCTACCGAAGCCGTTTGAACGTGCTGCTCAATATCCCCATTGACGCAACCGCTCAACAAATCCACGAAATAATCGATGCTGGCTTGGAAGCAAACGCCCTTGCGGCAATGCGCGATTCGGGGCTTATCGACTCCGCCACTCAGGACGCAATCGTTCCCACTCTAGAGCTCACAATGAAGATTGCCAGTGGCGATCGTTTGACCACTAGTCAAAGCGATCACTTGTTTCGCCTGGCACACATCACTGCTTTGACTGAGTGTTTTTTCGGTGACACTGCCAAGGCTATGCGCTGGCTATCAAAACCGAAGGTCCTGTTTTCGGGCAAAAGCCCCATTGAAATGCTCTCCACAACTGTCGGATTTCGACAGGTAGAGGAGCTTCTTGCTCAAGCAACGGAAGGGATGTCGTTCTGACCCCCTTTGACAAAATACTGCAGAAACGATCCGACTTCTGAAATCTGTCAACTTGGTGCAGACCCGTTTTTACAGGTAACGTACAACCCCCTCTGGCAGAGCTTAAAAAATCAGGACAATGCATGAGTCCAGCTTAGTCAGCCACTGATCAGCGACGAGCTAGATGCTCCTGCGTATTTGGAGTTGCGAATTGTCCCATCGTATTAAGCGAGTGCCGCCTCGCGAAAATCTCTGTACTACCAAAGACGGCGAAGCCATCGATCACATCCGCAATGGAACGGTGGTGGTCTGGGCTTACGAACGCATCAAAAAAAACTTTGAAGCTGAAAGCATTCCGTTCGTAGAGGTCATCTTTCGTTTTCTAGACCGCAACGATGAGCCCGCTGGGCTGACCCCAGCATTGAATAGGGACTACTATCGACGCTCTTTATAGATAACCCACTGGCCAATGAGGGCGCCTGAGCGGTTGCTCAAAGCCCTAAGGATAAAATTTGCGGATTTGATGACAGGCCCAATATCTTCCGTGTGCGGATCCAAGTGAATGATGGTCTATTTGACTAGAACCCTCCATTGCACAACTATCGACGTTCAAAACCAAACAGCACGGGAAACGCAACATTATAACAACTCAAATTGCACATATTGAAACGTGTTAGTCGTCTGGAAATAACATCCCTAAAACAAATTCGTAGTAGCATTTTGACCCCGCGCCGATCGGGACTTGCGTATCATCCTGTGGTTTACGTCGAATTGTAGGCTCGGTCGTTCATCACTCACGTATGGCCTCCAACCAGCTACGCTACGGCTTCGATCCAACCGCAGCTCTCAAGATTAGATGCTGCCATCAAGTAATTTTCGAGCGCTTTATGCAGAAAAGGATTATTCAGCTACTTAACAAGTCGCCCGGCTTGAAAGCGAGAGAAATAGCAAGCCAGCTAGAGTTAGAGAGAAAAGTTGTATCTCTCCACCTTCATGAAAACCTTGAGATTTTTATCCAAGATCCTGACACTTTCGGATGGTCGGTCATCAAGAGTGCCAGCTTCGTCCTGGAACTGACTTGTGGTGGAACCTGGCTCACAGATACTCACTTTGAAAAAGCCTTGAGTAAATCAGGGTCTCCACTTGATGCCGATCACGGCCATGTCACTATCAAGATTCCTGGCGAGCGCAAAATACTGCTGTGCGCAGCTGCAAAAATACTTGCGATAGCAAATCAACTTGTGGCTGCTAAGAAAAAAGTAGAACTGGACTTCTCTGAAAACAAAGCAGCCCTTTCTTATTTGAATCGTGCAGGCTTTGTCGACAGGCTGGATTCGACAATTAAAATCCTACCAAAGAGACCCTCTAGCTCTGCCGCTCAACGTTACAACGCCAACAATATCGGCCTGGTCGAGTTTTTAGAAATTAACGCTTACGGGGATAACAGTGACAATGTCCCCGAGCGGCTCAAGAATAGCTTTATTGAAGCTTTTGGCAAAAACAACTCAAACAAACTGTTCACCGTAGTGTCTGAGTTCGTGGCCAACGTCGAGGAGCACTCAGGAACCGTGATCCCCGGTTTCGCTGGGCTTCAGTGCTATGGTAGTGCTGATAAAAGAGCGAAAGTTATCACCGTAATATCAGATTCCGGCAAGGGAATTTGTGAGACGCTACGTCCTGCTATCGATGAGCACCTCCCGCTATTGGCAAAAAAATTCGATCCCTCGCTGCCAGTATCGGATCCAAAACTCATTCTCCACGCCATCTTAAAGGGCGGCCTCAGCAGCCGGGAGGGTGGCGGAGGAGCCGGACTACATAATAGCCATTCGAAAGCTGTTGAACTGAACGCAACCATTAAGATCAGACAAGAAAACTTCTCCGTGTTGATGGAGTATAAAGCGGGAGTTTTGGAGAATAAGTCATGGACATTAAATCTCCCGAAACTGATCGGAACTCACATAGTGTTTGAATTCAGCTTGACAAAAACACAACCTCTGCTTAAACTCGAGCCATGAACGAGAAAACTTACATTATAGCCCTGCGGGACTTCACGGACGAAATCAACCCCTACGGAACTTCAAGGGGTAAGCAAACATATGCCAAATTATTGGATCACATCGAAAAATACAAAGATGCTTCCATAATTGGCGTATCGTTTTCTAACTTAGAAGGTGCTGACACTTCTTTTCTCCGCGAGTCATTAATTTACATCATCAAACGCTATAGCAAAAAGATTACTTTTTTTGCGTTTGATTTTTTAGATGAAGATATATTTGAAAACTTAAATAGTGCTGCGGTGTCTGGAAAAGAACGCCTCACATGCTGGGTTGGCAGTCAATGCAGATTCGCCGGCCTGGAACCTACCGCTGCAAGCAAGCCTCTGCTCGAACTGGTGATCAGTCGCCGCTCAACCACCACCGCAAAAGTTGCTGAAGAACTCAGTATCAGCGTTCAAAACGCCAGCACTCGCCTGAAGCGCTTAGCCGAGGAAGGCTTTCTGATGCGCGTCGAAGAGGCTGCAGAGACAGGCGGCAAGGAATTTATTTACCAGGTTGTTGGAAAATCTGCTTAAAGGGCTTTCTTTAACCAGAAAAAGGGTCTAGGCTTCTGCTCAGGCCCTTTTTTATTGCTTGCGTTAAACAGATTCATTTACTGAGAAGGATTGAGAGCGGGTCGGAGGAGTGATGAGGGCGCGTTTCGAGATCAGGTGGGCAACCAGCAATGGAAGGTACTTTCATCTGAAGGCTCCCAACGGGGAAATCATCCTGTTCAGCGAAACCTACAAGACGCTGGCAGGTTGCGAAAATGGCATTGGCTCCTGTCGTGAGCATGCTCCGTACGACAGGTTTTACGGAAGGTTCGTAACAAGCGGGGAACAGTTCTCCTTCCATATGAGAGCTGCGAACAATCGAATCGTTGGGCAGAGCGAACTCTACGATTCAGCGCATGCACGCGAGGCCGGCATTGCCGCAGTTAAACGGCATGCCCCACAAGCGGATGTGATTGACCTAACAAAATAAGGCGCACAGCAAAACGCGCCTCACACGAATAGGAAGCGGCATGAAAAGGAATTTGAGTCGACATCGAAGGAAGGAAAGCTAAGAGCGCAATTGCAGTTGCGCCTTAGCTCAAACACGAATACGTCTGTGCTGGATGAGTATCTTCGTGCGCTGCCGATCGGTCAAGTACTGATCGTGTTCCCTCCAACGTGAAAAGAAATGGCCTCGTTTGGGGTCATTAACCGCCCTCAGGGGCAACCGTTTGGAGAAACAAACCATGCAAGCTACGTCCCAAAACCACCACAGCGGCTTCGTCATCGAGGTGGCTGGCAAAAACCTCGACTTCCGCAAGGTAACTATCGAGGATCAAACACCCACTGGCGCGCAGATTGCGGCGGCGGCTGGCTTCAAACCGGATCAACTGGCCATCGTATTGCAGCTCCTCGCTTCCGGGGCCATGGAAGACATCCGTCCTGATGAGATCGTCACGCTCACCCAAGAACCGACCCGTTTCCTGATCGCGGAGACGGATCGCACCTACTTTCTCACTGTAGATGGCGCTCGCCTGGAATGGCCATTTGAGCAGATCACTGGCTATCAGGTTCGCAAACTGGCAGAGGTCGGTGAAAACAAACGCCTGCTGCTGGAGCGCGAGGACGAAGCCGACTTGGAAATTCAAGCCACCGACTTCGTCAACTTGGACCAGTCGGGCATTGAGCGCTTCGTTACCCGCAAAGCAGTGTGGAAGCTCAACGTTCAAGGGGTCATTCTTGAGATCGAGACTCCAACAATTTCGGTACGCGACGCCGTAGTGCGCGCAGGCATGAATCCAAATGAAGGTTGGCACATCTACTTCAAGGTCGAAGGTCAACCAAAGGTGGAGAAGTCGCTCGACGACATCATCGACTTGCGGACACCGGGCATCGAAAAACTTCGCCTGACACCCAAGGATGTGGGCAATGGTGAAGTACCTGTGCCCCCACGTCGCTTTTTCAGCTTGCTCCCTATCGATGAGCAGCATCTGGATCGGACCGCGAGCCACTGGGAAACGTGTTCGACCCCGGAGGGGAACCGTTGGTTGGTGATCAACGATTATCCGTTGCCGCAGGGCTATACACATCAACACGTGCGGCTGGCACTCCTGATCCCGGCGGGGTATCCCTCCACAGAGATCGACATGTTCTACCTGTACCCAGCCGTCGGCCTCACCAGTGGAGTCGCCATTCCTTGCGCGGATTACACAGTGGTAATCGATGGTGTGTCTTTCCAGCGGTGGTCTCGTCATCGTAGTACCCATCCATGGAATCCAGCGACTGACAACGTCATTACTCACTTGGCACTGGTTGAGGGCTGCCTCCTCAAGGAGACCGGTGAATGAGTATCGACTCTCGTCTTGTATTGACGGAGGAGATTCATGCCTCGCTTCGGGAACATCTGTTCCCGGGCGACGGCCTGGAAGCCGCCGCCATTCTCGTGTGCACGCGCTTTGAGGGAGAGAATCTAAAACTGCTCTCGAAGCACCTAATAACCGTGCCGTACGCCGAATGCGAACGGCGTGATGCTGACTACATAAGCTGGCCTGGCCGGTATCTCGAACAAGCCATCGACCTTGCTGATAGTGAATCGCTTTCTATTATCTTGGTTCACTCCCACCCTGGCGGCTACTTCGAGTTCTCCGAAGTAGACGACCAAAGCGATGCCAAAACCATTCCGTGCTTGATTCAAGGCGTTGCCGCCATTCATGGATCAGCAATCATGGTGCCGGGTGGCGCGATGCGCGCTCGAGTCTACGATCTGAAAAGCCACTGCACACCGGTCGCTCTAGTTACGGTTGCAGGCGATGACATCAAATACTGGCAGGGATCTGTCCCATTGCCAGAGCAACCCGTGGTCGCGTTTACATCGGGTATGACAGCAACCCTAAACCGACTGAGCGCCGTCGTCATTGGGGTCTCTGGCACCGGTTCAATCGTGGCCGAACAAGTCGCAAGACTTGGGTTCGGCGAGGTCATCCTCATTGATCACGATCAGCTCGAAGAGAAGAACCTCAACCGGATTCTGAATGCCACACTTCAAGATGCCCTGGCGGCTCGGCCAAAGGTGGAAATGTTCGCGCAAGCCATCAACCGTATTCGCGCGGTACCGTTCGCCAAATCAATCAACGCCTCCGTCCTGACCCGTGAAGCAGTTCTCGCAGCCGCAGGCGCGGATGTCATTTTCTGCTGCGTCGATACCCACCAGGCACGGATGGTCGCGGATCTGATATCTACGACGTTCCTTATTCCGCTGTTTGATGTGGGAGTGAAAATTCCTACTCGTAAGGATGGTGATGATCACTGGATCATCACGGACGTTGTCGGCCGGATCGATTATGTGAAACCAGGCGGCTCCTCACTGGGTGATCGCGGCGTGTACACCCCTCAAACGCTGCTAGCCGAATACCTTCATCAGGTGGATCCGCAAGCGCACAAGGATCAAGTGGAGCGCGGATACATCACCGGTATGCAGGAGGAAGCCCCATCCGTGATCACGCTCAACATGCGTGCAGCATCAGCCTGCGTATCTGAATTCATAGCGCGAGCCTTCCCATACCGAGAAGATGAGAACGGCAAATATGCGCGAACTATTTTTACGTTATCGGGCTGTGAGGAAGACTACTTCAACGAAACAGCCTACTCCCCTAGCCCGAAATCCCAGCTCGCCCAGAGCTGCAAAGAGCCGCTGCTCGGCCTTCCTGACCTGAGTGCGAGGAAACCATGCTGAAAAAATTATTTCAGTACGTTGTGAGCAAGCTAGACCCATTGCTTCCGGCGAGAACGCTCGTGGTGATCGAGGGGGATTCGTTGCCAGCAAAAATGCCGATGCGATCACTCGTTTTGGCCAGAGATGGGCAAGAGGACTGGTGTGTGGGATTCAAATGCCCATGCGGTTGTGGACACACTATTGAACTCTTGTTGATCGAGGAAGCCCGGCCCAGATGGGATTGCGAACTTGATAAGCACGGTCATCCCTCTCTCCACCCTTCCGTATGGCTAAAAAGCGGCTGCAAGTCTCACTTTTGGATTCGTCACGGAAAAGTACATTGGGCTTAGTCCCAGACCTCAATGTTTCACCTATCCCTGCATAACGCCGTCCGCTTGAGGTAGGCGGTTTTATGCAGGATTAAGAGCGGAATTTTCAGACTAAGGGGCTGTAAGGTGGGGCCAGTTAAACGTGTTGAGTTCTCCTATCCACGATCCGATTTGACTCATCCCGACTCTGGCGTGGCGCGCCTTAGCGGTAATTACATCGTCTGGTCGTATGCCCAAATCCGGCACAACATTCGTGCCCGCTCCATGCCTCTTGTGGATGTGTATTTCCGTTCCTTGAAAAAGAACGTTCCCTCGGCAGGCCAATTTGTGAGCCTGCCACTGAGCACCATTCCTCACTATCGGATCGGAACGATCTGGAGGCGGGGTAAATGTGTGTCGGACACATTGATGCAAGAGAGAAAATTCGATGTGGATTTCTCTCCGGAAGGCTGGAGTCTGACATCTCGGTTGGAGCTCAATCAGATGGGTATGGGCCACATCTTCGCTGATCAGGATTACCCCCTGCATTACGGCGAGCGAGACAGCATGAAACTGATCAACTTCAAGTTGCCAAAAGGCAATCTGCTGGTTTCTTGCGTTGACTATTTTGCTAGAGCCTATGCTAGGAACATGGATGTCTGCCGGGCATTGACCACTCTCAAATGGTCAGACGTGATGGACGTGCTTTATGAAGACCCGCGACCTTCTGCTCACCAGTGGCTGGTCAAGCCGTCTCGCAGAATGCGTAACTACGATGCCGTGTATTTGGCTCATCTTATGTATGACAGCTACACCGAGATGCGCACAAAGAAAATCAATTCACAGTTTGCTTCCCGATCCCCGCTACAAAAGGTGAACTTGGAAGCGGAACCGTGGTTTACCGGCCCTGGAACGCTAGAGTGCCGAGGGAAGTGGATTAACGGCGGCAAAACATTTCTTTGCCTCGATTTAGTGGGCTCCAGCGAACCCATCGGGGAAGACATTCAGTGGCAAGCTTTAAAATTTGACTCTACCGATGGGAAGGAGGGTGCTGGGAGATTGGTCATGCCACGTCCGTCAAGATCTGCGCATGCTGAAGAGTTTCTTCAGGAACAGTCTTATGTTGAACCTGACAAGCACTCAGAAATTACGATCGTCAAAGCTCCACCCTTCAAGGCATTGGGGAAGAGGAGGAAGGTTGTCAAAACCAAAAAAATTGTTCCCACAGATAAAGGGAGGCTTGGCCCAAATCCACCAAGGCCTGACTCCCTGGCAGACGGCGACGGTGTCGGTTCCGGCAAGAACGTCGGCAAGGCAGAGCACGTAGCAGAAGCCAAGTTGGAGTCTCACGGGTTTCTGCGTGATATCTGGAACGCTTTCGCATCTCTGAAAAAATGCGAGAAGAACAAAATCACGCGTTTGGATTGGTATACCCCCACTGATGGGTTCAGCTCGAGTGAGCCAGCCAAAGTACTTGTGCTGGCTCCCATCGAGAACTCGAAGATTCCCAGTGATGTACGCAGCTGGGTCTACCTCGACCGAGGCACCAATCAGTTGCGCGGCCTATTGGTGCTGCGCATCCAGATCGCCAATGTGGACTACTTCTGCTTCGAGACCCAGCGTAAGGAAATCGAAGGTGATCAAAGCTCAGGGCGTGCAGGGCTATTAATGAAATCGCACGTGTCGAGCGAGGAAGAGTTTTCACAATTCGTAGAGAAGTTGAGCTCCTCAATCCGGTACAAAAAGGGCGTCTTTAAAAATATGGCCAACTTCTTCCCCCAAGGCTTCGAAACCTTTAATCACACCCAGAAAGACAAGCAGGTTCGTTATCGCAACCGGCTAATAGGTGCGTTTAGAAAGCTGGGAGTGGAGCTTGTATGAGTGCCACCTGCGCAGCAGTGCTCCACCAGATTTTGCATGCGCTTGAACTGGACAGTCCGGGCACGTACGGCTGGGTTTCTGAATCATTTCTACATTGAAGCACTGGAGATAACTATGCGTTTTAAAAAGCTGACTGCCGTATTGGCAATGGTTCAGGTGCTGACTCTTTCGGGTTCTGCCTCGGCTCAGCAACTGGTCAATGACACGGCGATCAAAGCTCAATTACACCAACCTCAACCGTATGAACTGACGCAGGGAACCTTCATCAACCTGACGCTGGAGCGTGTCGATCCTGATCAAGTATCGGCAATGGTTTACCAGAACGTCTACGACAACTTCGAGAACATCACCATTCCGAAAGGCAGTCGTTTGCTCGGGCGCCAAGTCGCCAAGGTCAACAACACTCGCGATGTTTACTTCGATGAAATTCAGCTCAGTAGTACGGGAGAAACCTACACTCTCGAACCGCCATTGCAAGCGACTGGGCCTCTGGGAGAAGCTGGCATTGTGGACTTCAAGCCCGCTGCGATTGCCGGAACGATGTTGCGAAAAGATCTGATATTTCCCCACTAAGGTGAAATATCAATTGGTCAAATCAACCGGCGAGACTGATAGCAATTGGATATTACCTCGTGATATTGCTATGACCCTCGCTTAGCAAAAGGAAATGCTCATGTCCGGTACTGGAGGGCCCCAAGGCCCGACGATTGAAACGCCTGAGGTGTGTGATCAGCTGTCGTTTAGTGCGCAGTTGGCATCCCCCAAGGAAGAGATTGTGGATCAGCTGCACGTCAACGACATCCTGGATATCGTATCCGGGGAACAGAACGGTCAGTCCGTTGTGCATGCACTCTGGCGTGGCAACATCGCCGGCGGAATCGCAGACCCGCGCCTCCAACGCCTGCGGATCTGCATGAGTGAAGGTTACATGTACGCCGCCAGAGTACTCGCTATCAACAACGGCCAAGTACGAGTCCTCATCTATCCCGTCAAGTGAAGCAAGGAGCGCTTTATGATTACCGTCGCAGGTGGTGTGTACAGGGAGCGTTGTCTACGCCCGAGTTGGCAAGAGTACTACGGCTCCGCAGGCAGGGCGGCAACGGCGATTTCTCGTTTTGGGGGTGATGTGGAGCTCCACAGCCCTCTGGACAGCCAGTCGTTGTTCATCATGAGCAACCGCGCAGCACTCGAAGGCTTCACGCTGGAGCCTACCGATGTGCCCCAAAGCGTATCGTTCGATTACACCCATGGCTTGGCCACCCCGCAGATTGCTTATCGTCATGCCGATCCTGCTATCAGCATTCAGGTTGCAGCCCCCCGTGTTCTTCGATTTGGCATGATCGAAGGAACTGTCGTAGTAGATGCCGACTACGCCGTTTACGATCCACAGAGTGCGGACAATCCCGAGTTTTTCAGCGCCAACGGCTCGAAGGCCAAACATTTGGCACTTGTCCTGAATCGCCACGAAGCACAACAGCTGTGTGATTCCGATTTGCCTGTGGAAGAGCTGGCAGCACTGCTTGCCCAAAAAGAAGGCGCGGAAGTAGTCATCATCAAGATGGGGCCGCTGGGCGCGCTGGTGTACGAGCATGGGGCAATTACCTCCGTGCCGGCTTACCGGACGAAGCGTGTCTGGAAGATCGGTTCAGGCGACACCTTTGCTGCCCACTTTGCATACGCGTGGCTAGAGCAGGGACACAACGCCACTGAAGCTGCTGCAATCGCATCCAAGGCCACTGCTTTTTATTGCGAGACTCAGGGATATCCTACGCCCAAGCAACTCAGCGGTTATACACCTGAAGCGCTGGTTGCCTCAGATCGATACCGCAACGGTTTCAGACCCCAAGTGTATTTGGCGGGCCCGTTTTTTACCTTGGCTCAACTCTGGATGATCCGCGAAGCGCTAAACGACCTACAAGCGATGGGACTGCGGGTTTTCTCCCCCTATCACGACGTAGGGCTTGGCTCGGCTGAAGACGTCGTTGAGTTGGATATTCAGGCAATCCGAGACTGCGATCTGTTGTTTGCCATTGGCGATGGACTGGATTCAGGCACGATCTATGAGATCGGTTACGCCAGGGCTCTAAACAAACCTGTAGTGCTGTACTCGGAGAACGAGTCAGCCCAAGACAAGAAGATGATGGAAGGGTCGGACTGCCTGATCTGTGATGACTACGTGTCATCGATTTATCAGACGGTCTGGGAGGCGATCAAGCTATGAAGATCGCACTTTTGCTTTCAGGGGGCATGGACTCGTTGTCACTAGCCTGGTGGAAACGCCCTGATCTGGCATTTACCCTCAATTACGGTCAGTTGGCAGCGAATGCCGAGATCGCCGCATCCAAAGCTATTTGTGAACGCTTGGGAATTGAGCATTACGTTCTGGAGATTGACTGTCGTAGCCTCGGCTCAGGTGACATGGCCGGTACTACGGCAGATGGTTTGGCCCCTGCCTCAGACTGGTGGCCATACCGCAATCAGATGCTAATTACTTTGGCAGCGATGAAAGCCATTTCGTACGACGTGACGCATCTATGGTTGGGAACTGTGAAGTCGGACGGATCCCACCGAGACGGAACACCCGAGTTCGTGAACGCGATCAGCCAACTGATGTCACTTCAGGAAGGTGGCATGCGCATTGAGGCTCCAGCCATAAAGCTCTCCACGCAAGAGCTTGTTCGCGCATCAGGTATTCCCTCAGGCTATCTGGCATGGGCGCATAGTTGCCATAAAGCCGACGTTCCTTGTGGCAATTGCCGTGGCTGTAACAAGTACTTTGAGGTGTTCGAAGAGGTCGGATATGACTTGGATCGATCTGGGTAATCCATTTCCCAAGCACCCCCACGATCTCTATAAACCGTTTCGGTGGGTCACAGGAAAGATCCAGCATCTGCCGGCGGGGTTACCTGTAGCTTCGCCGGCAGTACTTGAAGCACTTCAGCAGAGAAGGACAGTACGTCAGTTCGCGGCTCTTGAGGACGCGGGGCTAGCTGATTTTCTCTGGTACGCCTGTCGCACTTATGAGTCGTGGCCGTCCGATCTGGGTTTCGAGCTTGAGTACCGCGCCTCACCATCGGCGGGGGCAATCCATCCCATACACCTAGTCATCAAGCGACCCCATGACGAGCGCTGGTGGCTGTATGAACCTAGAGGGCATTTCCTCGCCGAGTTGACTACTGCACCAAAGGCATTTGAAGGACTCTGGGAGCACAGCCAGCAACTTCTCAACGCACCACACGCCACTCTGATCTTATTTCTGGCCGAGCCTGGCAAAGCCTTGGCGAAATATCAGGAAGGGTGCAGTTTGATCTGGAGAGATGCCGGCGCACAGGTAGCGACAATGGCGCTCGCTGCGTGCGGCTTAGGGCTGAATTTCTGCCCACTGGGCATCACTGGCGAGCCGTGGGCCAGCGCCCTAGCTGAGGAAAGTCAACTGGTTGGCGTCGGCTTGGCTTTTCTTGGGCTTGCCCCGTGAACGTCGTTCAGGTGAAGTCTGCCCCATGCCCATGATGCTGTGGACCGTCGCCGAGGAAGACATCATTTCTAGCCAGATCAGCGCGTCCAGTTCAGATGCTCGCACACCCAATCCTTTGCTGAATTGGATGAACTGCTCCTCTAACTCCAGATAATGGCGCTCAACAGTCAAACTCTGTTCAAAGAACTTGCCCAACAGACCTGCGCGCAGAATATGAATGTCGAGAATGGCGACATCGTCTGCGTCCAGCCAGTTGCGCGCCACCCATGAAGCCGTCTTGTAACCGATGCCGGGAATGTCCAGCAGCCAATCTCGTAGGGCTCGCCCCGTACTCAGCGGGGGATACTCGGTTGCCAGTTTGTGCAGTGCTGCAGCTAGGTAACGCGCCTTCTGTTTGGCAAACCGGTAACGAACCGTCCGATCCTCCACCGATATTGGCTCCTTGAGCCATTCCAGTAGCGCTTCCTCTGAAGGTGGCCGATCTCCAAATGCCCCACGCGCTTTGACATGGTGGAAGGCTGCAAGCCCAACACTGGCAGGAATGCCGTGACCTCCCAAGAGGCATGCACCCACTTCTTCTTTCAGAGTCGCACCCAGTTTGTAGTTGATGCGCTCACCTTGCAGCCGTCGGGCGTAGACCTGATACGCCCAATACGCGGGTGTCGGAAAAGCTTCGATTGCACCCCACGGAACACCCGGAATCACTTCCGAGTCTGGCATAGGCAACTCGACATTGAAGACCACGTGGTCCATGAAAATCGCGCCCAGCTGCATCAGGCTGCCTCCTCGGCGTCACCGTATTGTTCCTGCATCCATTGCAGCAAATCATAGCGCTCTGCTGCACTCATGCTGTCGATACGATCTCGTAACCGCGCCTGACGACGCTGAATGGTTTGCCGATCGCGAAATGTTGCTCCCATGTATCTAGAGTCATGCAAGCGTGCAGGTGGTTCAAAATTCATCCACACCACCTCCTCGCGTACATCCACGTGAGTTTTGGCTTGGAATTTCACTTTGTGCCAACCCACCAACTGCTCGTCGTAGAGTTCGTTGTCGTAGCCAGAAAGCATCACTTTGCAGGGCAGTGTTTTAAGCAGGTGCAACAGCCGTACATGATCGGCCTCTGAGTAGTCGCAACGGTAGACCTTGGCCCTTCGGCGGGTTTGCGGCACATAGGGAGGGTCAACGTAAACCAGCTCGTCCCCAGTAAACTCAAAGTTTTCTAGAAACCCCAACGCATCGGTTTTTTTTAACTCACATACCCCTGGCAGCTCCGCGTGCCAACGGTCAATGACCTTCGCATCGAGGTCTATCCCGATGCTGCGCTGCGCAGGTTTCTTGTTGCGCATGACCGCGCCGCCGCCAAGGTGCGACTCAATATAGGTCTGATGCGGTGGCATCAGGTTGATCAAGTGCTGGTAGCACTTGCCTTTCCCGCCTGGATATCTCATGCACTCAAGCATCGTCATATCTGACGATGATGTCAATGAGAGGCGAGAAGGTGTCGACCGACGGTTAAAGGGATCAATGTTGCCATCAGTCGTTGCGGTACTTGCTAGCAAGCCTACAGAACAGCTCACCGCTGCCCTTCAAGCAAAAGAACTACCGATTTAGCCTTTTGACAACCTGGATCGTCACTTCCATCATCAATCTTTCAGTAGCTATTGTTCGTATTTGCGCGCACATAGGCATGCAGAAGCACACGGCCAATTCTCGGGAGTACCTCGCCAATGGATCTCGGAAGACTTGAAAAGCTTATTGGGAGAGACCGGCAGACAGTCAAAGGCTGCAACTTGTCGGCCGATGAGGCTGCCATAGTGGCGCACGGGAAATTTGCGCATCACTCATTCTGTCTTGTGAAAGACTGGGCGATACTCGACCTGGAAATCACCGAAGAAGAGCGGGATATCCTTCTGTCCCGTGGTTTGAAGCCAGTACTTCTATATGCACTACATGTAGTACATGACAGTCGTGGACGCTTTTCCGCTGGGGACTGGGTTCGTAGCTCTTTCCAACAAAGCTATGACGATAACGGTTTTTTTATCACCAAGAACACGGTGTATGTTCTGCTAGGCGATGGCAATCGCCAGCAAATCACCGCGCGCGATCTCCTGAGCCTGCAATGAGCAAGGTCGCTGCCCCTAACGTTTCAGCATCAACGTGCGTTGATCCGTAACTCTCGGCAGACGGCAACCAGAGTGTGCTGCCCGCAAAGTCTACTTCGAATCCTGCCACCTCGCGGAATGAGGCTGGGCGAAAGTCCAACGAAGTGCGGTTCGCTCGTCTAATACCATGAAAATAGGCCAACCCTTTGACTATCCACTTCGCCTCAAAGTCTCTGACCTCATAACGATTTTTGAAAAGATCGATCAGCTCTCTTTCGGACTTATGACGCTTAGCAGCTTTCAGCCACTTCTCATTTGGTCGCGGATCCAGCTTCAGATTGAGAGTCTTGTTGAGAAAGTTGATAAAGCCTGTCACCGCCGCTACTTGCCCAGGCCAATGTCGCCAAAAAGACTCAAGCGTACGCTGGGTGGGTAACGCCCCACCGGTCAGTTGTACCTGGCTCAAAAAATTTACCGCCGAACGAATAGCCAGCCGGACTGAACGCAACTGGACGTCGTGTTGACTCAGCTTGGCGATCAAGGCGCGGTGATACTTGGTCAACACATCGCTTTCCCATTGCCCTGTAACTTGAGATAGCAACTGATCCAATCGGCGCTGTTCCGAGTGTGCTTCGCGAGCATCAGCAGTTGCGCGTACCCCATGAGCCTCTACAAGCCACCGCATGGGTACTTCAGCCCTACGCAAGCCACCGGCATGGAAGTGCTCGAGCAGAGCTTCGTAGGAAGGAATACGACCCCATAGATGATCGATCTGGCTAAAGAAGTCGAAGTAAGTATGTACCCTGGCCGCCGCTTTCTTTACATCCATCTCGCGCTCAAGCCATTCGCCAAAGCTCACAAACAACGCGCCTACCTCAGGAGAAGCGAAACCCTGCTGATCTATTGCCAAACGACTTCTAAGCGTACGCCGCCAGTAACAGTGCTCACACTCATGGCCTCGACCCGCCGGCATGTCAGTGCCACATGTGCCACAAGGTCGCGTCCCCTCGTAGCTGCACGGTTTACAAAGTTTCTCTCCCTGCGCACTTTCCACCAGAACTCGATGGCGGCGGCAACTAGGGCACGTAGCAGCGTCGGGACCGCTGCACTTCGGACAAGAGCGCAAACCCGTTATTTGATTCTGAGCCAGTTGCCGTGAAAGTTTGCCGCAGACCTCGCAAGGTGCCGGCACTCTAAAATATCGCGCGCATGCCTTACACGCCGGGCCATACTGAGTCATCAGGCCAATCTTGAATTCGACCTTCTGACAGCGCACGCAAGGACGATTACGCGCGCAACCACCGCATCGAGCGGATAGATCGAATATGGGTAACCTTGCGAAATTTCCACAGCCGGCGCACATCCGTCGCTTGAACAAGCGCGGGTAGCAGGTCGCACAATAGCGCTGGCCCTCATGAACCTTCTTCGCCTTGAGCATTGCCCTGCCGCAGTCACAGCACGTCGGAGTGGTGCTCGCCTGGTCAGAGGCCATTTCGTCTCATCCTTCTCGTCAATCGCAACCACATGCGTAACACCTCCATCTGCGTGCGAGGATGATCATCGTTACGCTGACTAGCCAGATGCGGGGAGTGGACTTTCAACGCGCTCGCCATGCGGATCAAGATGTCCGGTGCTCCATGGGGAGGAACATGAAGGGCATACAAAGGTAAGGCAAGTCGTTTGGCCTCGTGGATGAATATGTCTGGCCCAGCGGTCATCAGCGCCCAAGCTCCCCCAAGCAATTTGGCACGTTCGGGCTGTGCTAAATATTCGAACGGTAAGCCCAGCGATGCGGGTGTTAGGGATGTCGTATCCACACCTAGGTTTTTGCAAAATAGCAGTAGTGTTTGCGAACGTTGTCGGGCAGTAACTTGCAACAAGCTAATCATCGCACGCGCCACCCGCATCCACTGTGTGAAATCCAGAGTGATATTTCCGAATGATCCAGGCGCTGTGACCAATTGATCCGCGTACTGCTGAATAGCAAGCGCGTCTGGCAGAGCCGCCACTCGAGCGCATGCTCCGAGCAAGGCACCACAGGCGTGACATTGGCCCATAAGTTCGCTCGCCTGCAGTAGGCCCGGCTGCAAAGGAGAGTGACATCGCTGGCAACAGTCGATCAAGCCGACGTTGTGGATGGGACAACTCGTGTGCCAAGCCAATCGCCATTGAATTCGGTAAAACGTTTTTCCTTGGGTGAAGCACTCGGGGCAACACTGGAGCCCGCCGGCATGAAACCTACTACGACAACCTAGTACAAGCACCCACGGCCAGACACCAGTCCGCTTCGAAGGGTCATTGACCAGCAACTTCGCGACTCGATCCAGTGTTGAACACTGCAATGTGGTTGCTGTAATCCCAGTGTATGCAGCGAGCACTTCCAACCTTCGAAGCTCGATCCCACGATCAAAATCCTGAGTCCAGATTCGAAATGCCGGCCACACCACGGACGCCAAGTTACTGGGTGAGTAGCCGTGGGCCAGTGCGACGCGCACCAGCCACGAAGACAGCAACTCGTCCGCAATTAGTGATTGAGAAAGTGGCCATACAGGCGCTACCCCATCAGCTCCCGGATGCCACGTGTAGGACGCAGCCACGACTTACTCTCGATCAGCTCTCTATCTATGTGCTCCTTACCCGAAACTATTGCCTCCTTTGCACACTCGACCAACAGGCGATGAATGTCGCCTGTGTTGCCACCGGAAATCGAATGGATCAACTGCGCCTTGTCCGCCTTGTACAACTCCGAAGCACGCTTAAGTGGCAGGATGGCTTCAAAGGCCTTCAACAACCGTTGGAAGTCAGGGTTGAGCTTCCAAAGATTCAGTTTGACCACGTCAAATCGACTGGCATGTTGCGGATCATGATGGAGCACCCTGACGGCATCAGGTGTTCCTACACCAACCACTGGAATAGCCAGCTCGTTACACAGGGCTTTGATGGCATTCATGACCTCTCGTTGCTTGATCGCAGAGCCGGTCAAAAGCGAATGGATTTCATCGATGATCAGCATCCGCACGTTCAGCTCGCGAAAGGAATGGAAGACCTGATAGCGCAATGAAACCTTGGAGTCCGTCGTTCGATACGGCATCCAAAGGCGATCCAATAATGCGATATAAAAGTCCTTTTCATCGGCGGATGCCGGTGCTTCGGCAAGGATCACGGGCCGCACTGGATCGGCATTTTCGTTGACGTAGCCTTCACCGTGAGTCTTCATGAACTGGCGCACGATCGTTGTTTTGCCGTTGTTAGAATCGCCGACAATCAGCAGATTTTGCATGCGGGGTCGCTTGGGCATATCGAACAAGTAACCGAGGTTCTCCAGGATATTATGAGCGGCTCCATAACCAATCCAGCGTGGCTCACCCATGAACAAAATACGCTCACGATCTGAGAGCTGAAGAACCGGTCGAAAATCCGGCAGAAGATGCGCGTACTCACTCATGAAATGTCACCGATCAATTCAACGTCATCGAGCAGTAGGCCTTCTGGCGATGCGGGCAAATCCGCGACAACTTGGGCTACAGATCTCTTGGGGGATGCAGGAGTAACGTTTTTCCCGTGCACCTTGAGCTTCTGGGCATCCCTACGTGCTTTTTTGGTCATCTGAGAGGCACTTTTCACCAGCTCACGATTCTCCATTATTAGTCTGGATATCGTCGCTTCGTCGATGTTCTCTCGCCCCTCGTCCACCGCCTTTTTCTTAGCGGCCCTGAACTCCCAAACGGTAGCTGCAGGGAAAGCCTGGTTTGCGACTGGAACGCGAAAATATTGCTTAAGTAATGGGTCGAAGAACCAAATGACACTTATGTCACGCGGATCTCGCCGGAAAATGAATTTCCTCGCTAGGCCAGTTTCAGGATCAGTGGTGTTGATCCAGTGTCGCAAGGCCTCGGAGTAATAGAACACGTCAATCTGGACGCCGTAGGTCTGTACGGTACGATGAAAAGACGGCAGGAAGTCCAGCTGCACCGTTAGCGCATCATCTGGGCGCGGCGGAACACTGACAAGCGGGTCAAGCTCGCGATTCCCAAAGAAGCCCAGCTGCCACTTTCGGGCTGGACTCATGTAAATAGCTGAATGAGGACTCTGGTGGTAGCGGAGGATGGCCCGTACTAACCATCTCTCGAACTCGCCCATCGTCAACGTCGCGTTCTTATCCGAATCGTACCCGTCTCGGTCACTCGTGTTGCTGAACGTTGTGCCAGGTAGCTCGTGCAACATGCGCATGAACGTTCCGAGCAACCGTTCGATATGCCCTCCATATTTAGGAACTTTGACCGGGCGAAAGACGTTCTCGATGTTGTAATTCGAGCAAGAACGCCGAACGTTCTCCGCGCGAAAGTCCGGCCCATTATCGGAGTGAACGACTCGCGGAAAGCCCCATACTGGCCAATCACCCTCTACCTGGTGAACGTTGAGCCAGTCCTCCTTCGGCAGCACCGCGTGAGCGATACACATGCCGACGGAGATTTCCGATGGTTCCTCGAGTGCCAGATAGTAGCCAGCGATCATTCGGGAATGCACATCGATGGCAACTGTGAGCCATAAGCGGCCGATGGGTTTGCGATGAAGATCATCAACGACAATCAGGTCGATAGGGGTATGGTCAATCTGGATGACCGCAAGCGGATAGTCAGCCCCCGGAAACTTGCCCACAGACGGTGTGTACCTATTACGAGCCTGATCAGCAAAGCCACGCTTTCTAAGAACCTGCTTTTCGGGAATTTTGGCAATCCGAGCACGGATCGCCGAGGCACCTGGAGGGGTAATACCTTGAGCCTTGGCGCGCATCGCCACTTCCGCGATGGTCGATTGAATGCTCGGTCTTTGAGACTTGAGATAGTGATCGTCGATCACATCCCGGATGATCTTCTCAGCTTCAATCGTCAGTCTCGTTGCCCCACTTTTCCAGCCACGCTTGCGCGGAACCAAGGCGAGAATTTCGTTCCAGTTCTGGTAGCGCTCCAGCCAACGGTAAAGCGTGGCAGTATCAACCCCAACCTCTTTCGCCCGCGCCTCTACGGTATACCTAGGATTAACGGTCTCGTTGATTAGAGGGCTTATTGCCGAGAAGCGCTGCTGCGCGACGGCCCAGTCGTCAGAGTTGATGGTCGCTACATCATGATTGACGTAGAGCCCATCAATTCTTTCTTGCTCGACAGCCCGTAGTTCCGGCACCCGCAACGAAGCACTTACACCGGTTTCTACCTCCACACCGATGACTGTATCGAACCCCAATATTTGAAGGATTCGGTAGATAGTCTTGTCACGACGCACCATCGCGCCGACCTCAATTGCTACACGCGATCTGGACGGCTCGAAAGGGATCAAATGCTCATCGGTATCAATTTCGTAGATGTTCATAAGTGAGGTATCCACAACTCAAGGAACTGATCGAGAGGTTCAGTAATGTCGCACTCGACTCGGCCAGTCGCGATGAGGTGCCAAAGAAGGGAAACACCTCTTTCCCGATAAATGCCGTTGAAGTGCCGCGCTAGCAAATAATGCACGGGAGAGATCTCTGTCTCCTGCAGAGTGTTGAGCACCATGTCGATGTCTTCGCGATCAAACGTCATTCGCTCGAAGCGTTCGAGAAAAATGATGTTCTCCAGCGGCAGGCCACGAATTCGGGATTCGTCGTAGATGCTGAATGTCCACCCCTGTTCGCTGGCATAACGCCGAGCGGCCTTCCACTTCCCGGACCAAGCTCGCCAGTGCTCACGCCAGAGATACGCAGGTTTCACTTCAACAAGCATTGGCTTGATGTAATCGACATGGCTGTGTCCCCCTTGGTGGTAGTACACCAAGAAGTCGGGAGTGTAGGTCTGAGGTCGACCGTGAGGATCAATAAAATCGATTCTCACCGGCTGGGCGACCACCGATGAAACTCGATGAGAAAACCTCATTCGCTTAAGAAAATCTCGCTCGAGAAGAGATTCAAAGGGAATCCCGCCCGCACCTCGAAATGGCATAACACCCGAGACACTGCGTCTCGTAGGTTTGATACGTCGAACCTGTTTTGGCTGGTCGCAGTTATTTGTAGACATTCTCAATCCTGTCGCAGTTATTTCCGTAATTATTCGCAGCAATTTCAGTAGAGAGAGACGGTGTTATGAGGCCTCTAGCCTAGTCCTTTCGCAGCTATTTCGAAAGCCGACAGCAGCTCGAAACCGCAACCCGGCGAGATCACCCTCGCCCACCACGGCGTACTGTTTCTCGATGAGCTGCCGGAGTTTGATCGCAAGGTGCTGGAGGTGCTGCGCGAACCGCTGGAATCCGGGCATATCGTGATTGCCCGAGCCAAGGATCGCGTACGCTTTCCCGCGCGTTTCCAGTTGGTGGCGGCAATGAATCCGTGTCCCTGTGGATATCTTGGCGAGCCGAGCGGCAAGTGCTCGTGTACACCGGACATGGTGCAGCGCTACCGCAACAAGCTATCGGGGCCGTTGCTGGATCGGATCGATCTGCACCTGACGGTGGCGCGGGAAGCGACGGCGTTGAATCCGGCAGTGAAGCCAGGCGAGGACAGCGCCAGTGCGGCAGCCTTGGTGGCCGAGGCACGCGAACGACAGCAAAAGCGTCAGCGTTGTGCCAATGCGTTTCTCGATCTGCCAGGCCTGAAGCGGCACTGCAAGTTATCCACAGCCGATGAGAAATGGCTGGAATCAGCCTGTGAGCGGCTGACCTTGTCGCTGCGCTCAGCCCATCGTTTGCTCAAAGTCGCCAGAACCCTGGCAGACCTTGAGCAAGTCGATGCAATCAAGCGCGAACATCTGGCCGAGGCGTTGCAATACCGGCCAGCGACGCCTTAATGCT
>Ga0213823_1000478_pt1 | contig 33603 bp, 31 predicted proteins | sample MC6MC0907MG_FD_179887 | JGI IMG/M metagenome (GOLD analysis project Ga0213823, IMG submission 179887) | Enriched soil aggregate microbial communities from Iowa State University, Ames, United States - MC6-MC0907-MG | ecosystem: Environmental > Terrestrial > Soil > Unclassified | place: USA: Iowa...
CCAAGCAGGCGGATGCTGGCTTTGGAGGAAACGCTTGAAAAGAACAAGGATCGGTTACAGAACCTAGTCAATAAGGAGTATTCCCAGAAATATGAGTCGCGAATTTCTTGGGCTTCCAACTTAAAAGCAAGACCTTCTCAAAAACAGTCGGGTTCCGTATCCTCCAAGTTATCGAAGTACCAAAAATAAAAGATTATAGTATGTTCTTAAGGACAAAACACCACGAGATTGCATCAGTAATGTCTAAAGGACACACACTTTAATAAAAGTTAAAAAAAGTCTTTAAAGAAAGGTCATTCCTCCCAATCATGTATAAATGCGGAGGACTGACCCTTTCGTTTAAATGTAAAAGATATAATCCTCCGGTAAGACTCTCCGTAAGAATTGTTGGGTTCTTTCTTCTTTCGGATTGGTGAAAATCTCCTTAGGGGACCCTTCTTCAACGATGACGCCGCCATCCATAAAGACCACGCGGTTGGCTACATCCTTCGCAAAGGACATTTCATGGGTGACGACTAACATGGTGGTGCCTTCTTTGGCGATATTCTTCATCACTGTTAACACTTCCCCGACTAATTCCGGGTCGAGGGCAGAGGTTGGTTCATCAAACAGGATAATGTCTGGATTTAAGGCAACCGCCCTGGCAATGCCGACCCTTTGCTGCTGTCCGCCTGATAATTCAATAGGGTAGGAATGGTATTTTTCCGACAGACCCACTTTATCCAATGCCTTTTTCCCAATTTCAATTGCTTCAGCCTTCGGAACCCTTCTGCCAATGATCAAACCTTCAGTTACATTTTCTAGTGCTGTTTTGTTATTGAATAGATTATAATTTTGAAAGACAAAAGCAACCTTCTGCCTGATGTCATGGATTTGTTTTTTTGAGGCAGTCTTCAGATTCACATCCGCAGCTCCAAAAATAGCATGCCCTTGATCAGCTTTTTCGAGAAAATTGATGCACCTGAGTAAAGTGGTTTTACCGGAACCGCTTGGCCCAAGGATAACAACCACATCACCCTTATCAATGCGTAAATCCACGCCTTTTAAAATTTCATTTTTACCAAATGATTTATGAATATTTTTAATTTCTAACATCGTTCTGCCTCCAATTTCAATCTTAGGCATTTGCTGCTTTATATTTCCGTAACCGTTTTTCATATATCTTAAATAAATATTCTACTAAACTGCATAAAATCAAATAAACTAGAAAGATATCGATGTACGCCTCCACATAATTGTAGCCGACATTTGCCGCAACTTTTGCACGCAGCGTAATTTCCTGCAATGACATTGCATAACCCAAAGAGGTTGCTTTGATCAGATTGACGGTTGCTGTACATATATTTGGCAGGGCGACAACCAATGTCTGCGGGATAATGATCCGCCTAAATGCCTGCACATTGGTTAGTCCGACGGAGTATGCAGCTTCCAGCTGACCTTTACTAACCGTGCTAATCGCGGAGCGAAACACTTCAATTAGAATAGCTGTCGTATTCAATGAGAAAACAATAAAGGCGTACCAAATCGGATTGATATCATAAACATTGGTTTCAATATGAAATTTTTTAAAAAACGACGTTAATACCAAGGGGACACTGCTATAGATAATAAAAATTTGCACAATGACAGGTGTTCCTCTGACAAAAGATACATAGACTTGGGCGAAACGATGCAGCACCGGAATTCGATTAATCCTTGTCAATGCAAGCATAAACCCGAGCGGAAGGGCAATGAATAAGGCAACAATAGTTATCATTAGTGCGGTTGGTACTCCTGATAATGCCGTGAAAAATGTCTTCACTAAAAACGAATAATTTAAACCGTCGGACACGCTGTCACCCCCTTTATGTTGGATTTATTACTTGTTTGCCTTTGCTAAAGACTTTTTCTAGCTTTAAGAAAAGCTGTTCAATAGCAATGGATATCACCCAATAGATAATGGATAAAGCGAGATAGGTTTCTAAGGCATGAGCATTAAAACGGCCATCAATAATCAGGCTTGCTTTTCCCATCACATCAATCAACCCGATGGTATACGCTAACGAACCTTCTTTTATCAACTCAAGTAAACTGTTGCCGAAGTTTGGTAAGGCAACGACAAATGCCTGTGGAAAAATAATTCTCCTGTAGGCTTGTGCGTTACTTAGCCCAACGCTAACGGCGGCCTCAAATTGCCCGCGGTCAATCGATTGATAGGCTGAGCGGATCACTTCAGACATTGCAGCGGCAAATTGAAGGGAAAAGGTAATGACAATAAAGATGATTTTATCAATGTCACTAAGATTTACGCCGAAATTTTCGGCGATTTTCGGAATCCCGTAGTAAACAAGAAATAGCAGGACAATCGAGGGTGTACATCTTAATGCTGTCGTATACCCATTGGCGATTATCTGTGCAATCTTACTGTTTCCTAATTTCATTGCTGCTAAAATGAACCCTAAGAGTGTTCCAAACAAAACGGATAGACCGGCAACTAGAAATGTCACCTTGATATAGGGGATTAGCAGCGGGAACGACTCCCAGATATATTTAGCATTGAAATATTTCTCCATAATTCACCTCCGGCTGCCTTTTCATATGGGGGAAATTGAAGTTACAGCCTTTCATTAGGTTGTAACTCCAATTTCTATGAAAATAGTACTTATCTTTTGACAGAATCCAATACCTCGAACAAATCTCTGCCATAGAACTTTTTGCTTAATTCGTTTGGTTTCTTTTCTTCTTTCAACTTTTTGATCGCTTTATCAAAAGCATCGGCAAATTCCTGTTCTTTTTTGTTGAATAATGGCCAGGTTTTGATGACGGCGAACTCATTATATACAACATCATTTTTTAAATTATGATATGGACCATCAGCGGCTATAACCTGCTTTTGAAATGGCCCTTCAATCATGACACCGCCGTCTACACGCCCTTCGTTAACCCATTGCACAACGTCTACTGTAAAGGAATCCCCAGCTTTTAATTTGACTTTATTATCGGGATTGGCCTTGTTATATTCATCGATAATGGTATATTGTGCGTTGTTTGCTGCAATTGGCGCTAAGGTTAAGCCTGCAGAAGCGAAATCTGCCAGCGATTTAATATTTTCATTTTTCTTCTTTAAGACAAGACCTGCACTGCTCAGTCCAAGGAATTCTTTAGGGAAGATAAATTTTTCTGTCCTTTCCTGTGTCCAGAAGGCATTTTTTACCCCGGCCTGATACTTCCCTTGTTCAACCCCTAGTAATAAGTCATCACTTGATGTTCCCACGAATTCAAATTCGTATTCAGGCAGTAATTTATCGACCAACTTCATTACTTCAACATCATATCCAGTTGGATTTCCTTTGTCGTCGATATAGGAAATGGGCTTTGAAGCTTGGTCATAGGCGATCTTCACCTTTCTTACCTTTGAAGTAGTATTTTTTTCGTTAGAGGATTCACCAGAGGTAGAACTGGTCCCGCATCCTGCTAACAGAACGAACAGCGATAATGCTGTCACGATTACATTTAATAACTTTCTATTTTTCATGATACCAATCTCCTTTTATATAAAAATTTTTATTTTAAGTTTTCGTATGAAAATAGTTGGATTTAGAGTAAAAAACTGTCAAAGTTTTAAGAAGTAGGAATGGATAAGACTCCTACTCTAAAACTTCTCAGCTGATGTCATTTTTTCTTGTTCAATGGCTGAAAGTGCTAATTTTTTAATTGTCATATCATCCATTGGTGGATTGTGCAGACCTGCCCTTACGTCTCGGTAATACCGCTGCAGGGGATTGCTGCGCTGCAGGCTTTTTGCTCCGACAATCCTCATGGCTTTATCAACAATGGTAATAGCCGAATTCGTAACCGTGTGTTTGACAACACCAAGTTCATTTTCGAGGTAATCTCGGCGCGATTCATCATCATATGCCGCTGCCACGCTATAGATTAGATGTCTGGCTCTAATTAATTCTAAATCAATTTCCCCTAACAGCTGTTGAACATTAGGTAATTGGCTGATCGGTCCGTTTAAACTATTGGGAGCATGATGATTGGCAAAATGGACAGCGTAATCACGTGCCGCCTGGGCGATGCCAAGATAACAGGCAGGAATGTGCAGGATCCAGCCGTTTATTTTGCCGCCGCTAGGCATGGACGGTAGTTCAACAAGCATGGAATCATCGACCGTAACATGATTGAGAACGAGATCGTGGCTTCCTGTGCCTCTCATGGCAATAACATCCCATGTCTCTTCAATGGATAGTCCGTCTAAATCCTTATGCAGGAGAAAGAATCCCACCTTTTGCTTTTCTTCAATCCAGGCAGATGTTAGAAAATAAGTTAGTACTGGAGACATGGTGGTAAATGTTTTCCGCCCTGTCAGCACCCATGCACCATCTTTTTTGATTGCAGTTGTTCCAGGACGTCCGCCTCTAGTTGGGCTCCCTGTTTGCGCTTCACTAACGGCCCGATTCACTAAGGCACCGTTAAGAATTTCTGTTGCAAAATAGTCCAATTTCTCCTGTTCCCAAAGTTTTGTTTCAAAGAGCTCGCCGACTACCCCGAGATTCCAGCCAATCGAAAGTGCAGTGGTTCCATCAAAGCTTGCCAGTGTCTCTTGAAGGAGTACCATATCATAGACTTTTAATCCTTCTCCGCCGAATGCCGTTGGAAGAGTAATACTTGAATAGCCAATCTCAACTAAATCTTGAATATTTTCTTTCGGAAAAATAGCCAATTCGTCAATTTCCGCCGACTTATTTTTAAATTTTTCTTCTTTCTCACGCAATTTTTGTAACCATGTCTTTTGAATTTCTGTTTTTACGAATATGTTAAGCACGATGACCCTCCTTGTAACCTGTTAGTTTATCTTTGGTCCTAATTTGATAATCCCGATATGTTTTATAGGAATAAATAATAACGAACCATAAGGAAACTGTCAAGATATTTTATAGACTTTTATAAAAATTCTGATTAATTTTATGCACTTTATGCATTTGCAAATGAAAGTGATAACTCCTTGAAGGTGTTGGGGAAAACGTGAGAGTTCCAAACAGTGACTGGATTGGTCTTTATGAAGTAAATGAAAAGCCAGGAAATAAAGAAGGCGGAACCTATAAACTCGTTTATTTCTATGGCAGCGGCTACGATGCTGTTGCTGAAGCGACGTTTACAGTTAAGTAAGCACAGGGACGGTTCGGACGGTTCTCTGTTTCCATTATGGAAGCATGGGAACCGTCCTTATTTGAATTTTTCACATTGGAGGAGTACAGTGAAAAGTGTAAAAAAGTAGAGAGAAGGTTTTTTCGTTGAGTAAGCTGAAACAGGGAACTACTGCTTTTCGTAAAGCCAACTTTGCCCTCTTTGCCGGGGGATTTATAACATTTTCGATTCTTTATGATGTTCAGCCGTTAATGCCGATTTTCACAAAAGAGTTTCATGTTACAGCGGCAACGGGAAGTCTGACATTGTCAGTAACGACATTCGCACTTGCGGTGGCCATGCTGTTTACCAGTTCATTATCTGAAGCGTGGGGAAGGAAACCGATTATGGCTGCTTCCTTAATCCTATCCTCTCTCATTGTCATCATTACTGCCTTTAGTTCCACCTTTGGGTCCTTAATCGGCTTTCGCGTGATGCAGGGCATCTTTCTTGCGGGGCTGCCAGCCATCGCTATGGCCTATTTGGGTGAAGAAGTCGATCCAAAAAGTCTGGGTGTTGCCATGGGGATTTATATTAGTGGAAATTCCATCGGCGGCATGGCAGGAAGAATTATTACCGGCTCCGTTACGGATTTTTTTTCTTGGCGGATCGCCATGGGGAGTATCGGAGTGATTAGCTTAGTGCTTAGCTTATGGTTTTGGTTTCATTTGCCGCACTCCAAATATTTTACACCGAAGCCTTTAAAACTAAAGTCATTAGTCAAATCCCTGGTGGATCATTTAAAAGACCCGGCATTAATATGTTTATTTTCAATTGCTTTTATTTTAATGGGAAGCTTTGTCACGTTGTATAACTATATTGGCTTTGAATTGATGGCGCCACCGTATCAATTGAGCCAGACGATTGTTGGCTGGATTTTCATCGTTTATTTAACGGGCACCTTTAGTTCTACGTGGATGGGGCGGCTGTCTGATACGCTTGGCCGCCGGAAGGTGTTATGGTTTGGCCTGGTTATTATGGTTGTCGGAGCGGCATTGACTCTTGTTGAGCCGCTTGTGATAAAAATTATCGGCATCGCAATTTTTACCTTTGGCTTTTTTGGCGCTCATTCTATCGCTTCGAGCTGGGTAGGGAGAAGAGCACATACAGCAAAGGCACAAGCATCATCACTTTATTTGTTTTTTTATTACTCGGGTTCGAGCGTAGCAGGTACCGTCGGCGGCTTTTTTTGGGCGAATTACGGCTGGGGCGGCGTCATTGGCTTTATCATTTGTTTACTGCTGGTGGCCTTTCCTTTAACGGTTAAACTTTCATCGATCCCAGCGAAAACTGTGCAGGCGAAATAAAAAATTGCAGGAAGACCCACCTGCATGAAGAAGATAAGAATATTCTTCATGCCAGTTCCTTTTTTATACCCGCCGGAGCCCTTTTTTCTTCGCAATGGTCACAATTAATCTTTTTTGAGCACCTTTACAAGAAATTCTTTCTATTGGATTGCTGGGAATTTTATTTTTAAAGTGAATTCCTCGTCTTTATAGACAAAATCTAGATAGCCTTGGTGGTCATCGACAATATCTTGAATCACCTTTGTCCCAAGTCCCTCATGTCCGTTACCTTTTGTCGTTTTCCCATAGGAATGGAATAACCCGTCTACTATATCAGTGGGAATGGCCAGGCTGTTATTTTTACAAATGAGCAAATACAAACCGCTTCTTTTATAAAATTGCAGTGTAATCACAGCCTGTTGCTTATGTTCTCTTTGCCAGTCTTCACAAGCATCGATACTATTTGATAACAGATTTCCAAGCAGTTTAACCATGACGGTATCAGAGAGTGGTAATGTCGATAGCGGCAGGTCGAAGTCATAGACAACTGACATTCCTGCTGTTTTGGCACGCCGATACATTTGATGCAAGACCCCTGCAACAATTCCCCGTTCCCCTTTAATGGAAAGATTCGTTTCTTCATAACCGTCAACTAACTCGTCTAGATATGCTTTTGCCTCACCGTGTTTTCCGGTTTCAAGCATAAAGTGGATGGCGGAGACATGTTTAAGAAAATCATGCCGTTCACTGCGGACCATGCGAAATGTTTCATTAAAATGGGCTGTTTGTTCCTTAAAAAGATGATTCTCTTGGGTTAATGCAGCCAGCTTTCGTGCACCGGAAACCCTTGCGTATTCAATCCCGATAGAGAGAATCAACAGCATGAGATAGACCCACGAAGGTTTCAAGGCAGTATAAATCACTACAAGCAGCAGCTGCAGGCCAAATAACAGGGAGTTCCACTTTATTCCTAAAATAGTAATGTGAATAATGCTTTTTTTATAAAAATAATAGATAATCCCGACTACGAGTAAACCAGTTAAATAGAATGGAATGTTCCATGGCAGTATTTGCGTGAGCCGCTGAAGATGTACCATGCCCAAAATCGCTAATGCCACCCAATATAATACGGCCGACTTCAAATGCTTTTCCCGCCCTTAAAAATAATTTTCTTGTAAAAAGTCTACCTTTTCCTTCGTAATCATCGCCTGTTCCTCAATTCCTTCAAACGTGACGATATAGGAATTCTTCGCATAGAGGGAAAAGTTTTTCACATGATGGATATTGATAATGAACGATCGGTGCGAGCGGATAAAATCCCGTTCTCTTAGTTCGCCCTCTAATTCGTTAAGAGTTTGATAGGTTTTTATCGCTTCGGACTTTGTATAAATTGTGGAGGAGCGCCCGGATCTTTCAATAAAAATAATATCCTTCTTCTGAATGATATGAATATCGTTTTTTTGTTTTAAATAAAGCCTGCCGGCAATCTCAGCTGACCTTGTCTTTTCCTTCAGCCGTTCAATTGATTTGATTAAACGGTCTTTCGGATAAGGCTTCATGATGTAATCATGGACATTCAATTCAAAGGCATGTACGGCGTAGCCGCTGTTTGCTGTCACAAAGATCACTGAAATACTAAGGGCGTGAGAATGAATTATATCTGCCAGCTCGTAACCAGATAAACTAGGCATTTCTATATCGGCAATTAATAGATCAATAGATTCTTTTTTGATATGCTCATACGCTTCTTCTGCAGAGGTCGTCGAGAAAACAATTTCTACATCGGGAATTCCAGCGACAATCCCATTTAGTTTATCTAAATCAATAAATCGATCGTCGACAAGACCAATCTTCATCATTTTCAGCCACACCTTTAACCATCCTGAATTTCACTTTTTTAAAGAGATAAGATAGCATTTCGACTTTGAGAATTGTCCAGCTTCAGCGCCCTAGCGGCTAGTGTCCTTCGCTCTCCTCCCTACGATAAGTCAACATCGAATCGCCTCCGGCTCTTCGTGTTTCCTTTATCTCAGTTGGATCGCTCCAGGCCATACGCCGCTGACCAGGGCGCTTCCGCTTTTCTTATTTTACCATCTTTAAGGTGAAATTTGGCATTTTCGCGACAGGAAATGGACGATTCGCGACATAAGTGCAGATTTCCCTTCAGATTATTTGTATGATGACATCAAGAAACAAAACAGATAGGGTGGAATGAAATGATTGAAATTCATGAGGTTACGAAGAAATTTCAAGATAAAAAGAATTTTGTCACGGCATTGAAGCATGTTTCTTTTTCAGTAAAAGAAGGACAGGTGGTCGGTCTGCTTGGAGAAAACGGCGCTGGCAAAACGACGCTGCTTCGCACGGTTGCCACGCTGCTGACGCCGACAGAGGGGACGGTAACCGTTGCCGGCTATGACACGATCAAGAATGGAAATGAAGTGAAAAAAAGAATCGGCGTATTGTTTGGCGGCGAAACGGGGCTATATGATCGCTTGACCGCCAGAGAAAACCTAGAATATTTTGCAGCGCTGTATGGATTAAGTAAGCATGAAACGAAGGTGCGTATTGATGACCTGTCAAGGATGTTCGGGATGCGTGATTATTTGAACCGGAAAGTGGGCGGCTTCTCAAAAGGAATGCGTCAAAAGGTGGCAATTGCGAGAACACTGATCCATAATCCGGAGATAATTCTCTTTGATGAACCGACAACCGGGTTAGATATCACATCCTCCAATGTGTTCCGCCAGCTTGTACATCAGCTAAAGCGTGATGGAAAAACAATTATTTTTTCAAGCCATATTATGGAGGAAGTTTCACTTTTGTGCGACTCTGTAGCGATGATGCATAAAGGTGAACTTGTCTATCACGGCAATCTTGAGTCACTGTACAAGTCAGAGGGCAGCCGCGATTTGAATTATATTTTCATGAGCAAGCTTGTAAGGGGGAACGAACACTATGCTTCTTAAAATCTATTTAAAAGAAATAAAAGACTGCTTCCGTGACCGTCGGACATTATTGCTGACCGTGCTCTTGCCGGTAATCATGATGACCGGATTAACTTTTTTCTATGAGAAAATGATCTCTGATGGCGAAGGGGAAAGCTATAAGCTTGCAGTGAATGAATCGTTTGATCGTGAACTTGCAGGGATTATTACTAGTTTTAAGAATATTGAACTCGTTCAGTCGGCTAATCCGGGAAAAACGCTGCAGGATGGGAAAGTCCAAGCCGCCCTAATCTTGGATCCTAATTTCAGTAGGACGATCGAAAACGGGGAAAAGGCGACTGTCACAATTATTGGTGACTCCTTCAGCCAAAAATCGTCTAATTTGAAGAATATTGTGCAAAATGCACTCGGTGTTTACGAGAAATCCATTATTTCAAAACGAATGCAAGCAAAAGGAACAGATCCAAGCATAGTTGAGCCCATTATCATTGAGCAAAAAGAAATTTCGGATCAAAATCCGAATGCCAACTTAATTGCGATGTTGATTCCGTTAATTCTAGCCATAGCTATCGGGGTTGGCTCAAGTCCGGCTGCTTCCGATTTATTTGCCGGTGAAAAAGAGAAGAAGACGATGGAAGCTTTATTAATGACGCCGGTAAAGCGTTCAACCTTGCTGTTCTCGAAATGGCTGACAATTGCTACGGTTGGGTCGGTTACGGGGATTATCACCTTACTCGTTGTCGCATTAGAGATTAATTTACTGACAGAAAATCTAAAAAAGGCCGTTTCATTCGGTGATAATGCTGCCGTTATTATTGCGTTAGCTGTGTTAGTCGCGATCGTTTATGCTATGTTCACCGCATCGCTTCTCATGCTCACAAGTATTCTTGGCAAGACAGTAAAGGAATCTCAAAGTTATAGCACGCCGGTTATGATGTTAGCCATGTTTCCGACGATGATTCTCTCAAGTATCGGAATTAACGAATTATCCTTTCAGCACTTTGCTATACCAATCATGAACCTGTTCAGTCTACTGAAAGAACTAGTTTTCGGCATCATTGACTACGAACATATCGTAATCACCATCGCCAGCAACCTAGTCTGCATGATCCTTCTGTTTATTGTCGGCAGGATTTTATTCTTGAAGGATAAATGGGTAATGAACTAAATAAAGGGACAGTCCTCCGCTGTTGTAAAGGGCTGGGGACTGTGCCTATTTTATACAGATTGATTAATCGATTTAATTTTTCCATCATCTCTTGGCTGTGGAGTGACATTTTCATCCCCAGGCATAAGTCTCCATTTCTTTTTAACCACTATCCGAAGCCAAGTTCCAGGAATCCAGGAAGTAATAAGCGCTAACATGACAAGGATAGCGAAAAACTCTTGATTAATAATACCTGCGGCATAGGCAACGGAAGAAAGGACGATTCCGGGGCCGCCGCGGTCATTAATCGCCACGCCTAAGTTAAAACTGGTTAATCGATCTTGTTTGATTGTACGTGAGGTGATATAAACGGCTAATGTTTGAGTTAAGGTGGCGAACAAGAAATAGGCAAGGAAGAAGAGGGGGTTAAAATGTCTAACAAGGTCCAATTGTAATCCCACAGTGGCAAAATAGATTGGGATAAACCAAGAGAACGAAATATTACTAACCCCTTGCTCCAGCCGCTCAGACACTGCTTTTGGCAATGCCACTTTCGCAATAATGCCCGCAAGCAGCGCTCCAAAAATCGTTTCTACATGAAGGTTGCCGGCAATGGATGAAAGCATAAACATGATAAACAAGAAGTACCCCAGGTTAGATGACCTGAATAATAGGTTTTGCTTGATGATGGTTAACCGTTTAAAAAGAAAATAGCCTAGGACAAAGGTTCCGATAATAAATCCAAATGAAACACCCACACTTTTCAGGGCTGTGCCAGCAGTGAAAACACCGCCATTACTGGCAATAGCTGTGGCAAATCCAAGTGCGACCCACAGCATAATATCATGGAATCCAGCGCACGCGATGACGATTTTTGCAAACCTCGTATGCATAATTCCAAGATCATTAAATATTTTTGAAATGACGGGAATAGACGTAATGGCGATTGAAATCGCGATGACGATTTTAATGGCTAAAGGATTATTAGCCGTTCCTAAATAGGGGGTAATATTAAAAATATCAGCGGCAAACCAGCCGACAATAAAGGCCGGAATGGTTGCACCAATCACTAAAGCAGAGGTAATTTTGATATCCTCCCTATTAAATCTAGTTTGAAATTTTAGCCCTGAACAAAACATCAGCATCAACAAGCCAAATTGGTACAGAAGTCCAAATAATTTGTCCTCCGTAGCAAATCCAAGAAACAGCCATTTAAACGCATCTGGAAAAAAGTGCCCTAGTAAGGTAGGGCCAAGCACTAAACCTGCTGCCACTTCCCCGATAACGCGGGGAATGTATATTCGTTCTGCCATATATCCTAATAAATGAGCCATTGCGAGTAAACATCCCATCGCTAATAGAAAATGACTGATTTCAGCACTAGTTAAACTAAACATTTCGCGATCCACTCCTATATTGGTTATTTTAAGGTATGCAGAAGTTGTCCTAAGGTCGTGGGCAAATATAAAGTTGCCGTAAAATGGGACAGTTCTCCGCCTTATTTATGATTTTGGAGTATCCGAAACCTTCCGATGGAATGATATTGATAATAATTAAATACCAGCAATTGATAACCTGTGCCATTTGGGAGATGAAATATGTGCTGGAATTCTCCGTCGAAATGGTCTCCATAAAAAATAACACTGTCAAAATATTTTATCGAAGTACCCAGTTTAGTCATTTTTACGATCGAATACTTAATCGGCCATGAGTGATTATGTGTGATTTGTGAACCAATGATTGCAATTGAATTATTTTCAATGGAAAATTTGGAACTTGAAAAAAACGGAACCTCAATCCCTAATCCCCAATTCAAATATCCTTCTTCCGCTCTTTGAGTATGATGTAATCGTCTACCCTGAACCCATTCTTTTATTTTTTTTGGATTAAAAAACCTACTTATCCCATTACCCTCGCCCCTTCAGCTGAAAAAATCATGCTACTGTATTAAGTGCTTTCTATGTAAGGAGTGTAACGGCGTTGTCCCAGTTTAGCCGTATCTTTTTGGACAAATCCTGTATTACGTTTATTATCCTGGTTGGATGAATAAGATCGTTACGCTTGCGCAAGATATAAAAAAATAAAAAAGGAGTGTTAAAGTTTGAAAAAATTAATCTTGTTGCTAACCCTTATAATTTCGATTGGATCTGGTGCCTTTTTTCAGGGCGGATATGCCAAAGCAGCTCATTTACAACTAACACAAAACACACCGATTTCTGAAAAACAAGCAAAAGAAATTGCCTTGGGTAAAGTAAAAGGGGAAGTTGTCAGGGTAAAGCTTGAAGAGGATGACGGGCGGCAATATTACGAGGTTATCGTTAAAAGCTCCGGCTCTATGTATGAGGTAGAAATTGATGCCAAGACAGGAAAGGTGCTGGAGGTTGAAAAAGAAGGATCACGTGATGGCGATGATGATCATGATGATGATCATAATCATGATGATGATCATGGCGATGATGATCATGGTGATGATGATCATCACTACGATGATTAAACGAATTTGTATTAAAGTTGCATGTCATTTTTGATATGCAACTTTACATATTTGTAAAAGGAGAAGATAGATGATAAAAAAATATGTGGTTATTCTATTATTTTTCATATCCTATTTGACTTATGAAATCCCTTCTTTTGCCGAAACTCCTATCACAAATGTGAATAAGGAAGTAGAAGAAATGGATGAACTTATGCCAGAAAGTTTGGAGGATGATTTAAACTGTACAAAGGATATTCAGTATACAGAAGCACAAAAAAAGCGGCTTGACCAAATTTACCATCGTATTTATTCGGATTATCACGATTTAATAGAAACGTATGCTTGGGCAGGAGCTTTAACGGAGGAGCAAAAACTCGTTCGCCATAGTATGTTAAAGAATTACATATTGACCTTTGCAAAAAGAAACTATAAATGGTGCAGTGAGTGGGAAGAAGATGAATGGGAAGAAGAATGGTTTAATATCGACCGTGATTAATAAGGCACTTTCGTAAAGCGGAATTTTTGATACCATTAAGCATTTCTTTACTAACCCAAGAATATAGTAGTAAAAAAAAGAAGTGGTGAAAATGGTATATTTCGTTGTCGGTCTGGGAGGAACGATAGGTTCTATTGTGCGGTATTTTTTAGATGAGTTGATTTCTCGCACCTTTCTACCACCTTCCTCTGGAATCTTACTTGTCAATCTTTCAGGCTGTTTTATGATTGGCTTCTTCTTATCGTTGAATTCTGAGCGTTTTTCCCCTTTAGTAAGAATCGGTTTTGCAACAGGGTTTATCGGTTCCTTTACAACCTTTTCTACTTTTAGTGTTAAAGTGTTGGAGCTTTTTAAAAATTGGGGGCTTCAAACAAGCGCCATTTACACGCTGCTAACGATCATAGGCGGTTATTGTTTTGTTCACCTGGGACATTCTCTTGCAGCGAAAATCGAGAAAGGATAGTTCAAGCCTATGGTTAAATTACTGCTGATAATCGGCGCAGGGGGATTTATCGGAGCCATTTTTCGCTACATTCTTAGTAATCTATTCTTAAAATGGACAATCCTTTCGATTCCAACTGGTACCTTTATTATTAATGTCTTAGGTTCCTTGGCGTTAGGATTCATTTATGGGGCAAAACATTTTTCAGAAGATCAAATAAATTTCCTTTCGGTCGGTTTTATGGCGTCTTTTACAACTTTTTCAACCTTTAATTATGAGTTGCATCAACTAAAAAAAGGTGGGAAAAGTCCCCACTTTTTAATATATGGTGCTTCTATGTATGTGACCTGTATTGTTGCCTCTTTTTGGGGGTATTTGTGGGGGAGCAGCTAGAACTGTGCTTCTATATAAAGAAAAGAAGGAGTAGTCCGAACTACTCCTTCTTTCAATTTTTACCTAGGTCAATGATTCTTTCCCTGTCGGAACTGTTTTTTTCCGTTCTTGGGGGATGATTAGATTAAGTATGACGGTAGCGAGTGCCCCAACAGCTGTTCCGGAAGATAGGATGTAATTTGCAAAATCCGGTACGCTATTTAAGATTTCCTTCGGTAGAACCATTGTACCTACTGTTAATAGGATTGGGACCCCGATTACCATCATATTGCGGTCATCGATCACAACATGCTGAATGACTTTTAAACCATTCATGACAATCGCCACACACACTACACCAAAGATCCCATTAATCACCGGTTCAGGAACACATGTAATGATTGCAGATAATTTAGGGATTAGCCCCAATGCAACCAGAATGATACCGGCAGCGATAATGGCCATTCTACTTGCAACACCAGTAATTGCAATAATTCCTGCATTAGAAGAATACCCCGTCATCGGTGTACCCCCGAAAAGAGATCCAACGAAACAGCCAATTCCTTCACCAAAAGACGCACGGTTCAATCGTTTTTCATCTAATTCACTGCCAGTAACAGTTGATACCACGAACCATGTCCCTGTTGTTTCGATTAAGATAACCAAATAGATAAATACCATGGTTAAAATCGCTTGTAAATTAAATACAGGTTTCCCGAATGGTAAAAGGCTAGGAAACGAAATCCAAGATGCTTCTTTTACAGAGGAGAAATCAACAGAACCTAATAATGATGCCGTTATCGTGCCAGCGATGATGGCTAGGATGACAGAGACTAGGCGGAAAAATGTGCCGTACCCCTTTGCCTTGCGTCCAAGCAGTATACAGATAATTAATACTGTAGCAGAAACAAACGCAATCAATACATTGTGTCCTACATTTCCAGGTGCATGATAAATACTATTAAAAGCATTTGGCATTAATGAAATTCCGACGATGACAATGACGGTTCCGCCAACAAGCGGCGGGATCATTTTCTGTACGGCTTTTGCAAACCATTTTAACGGATACCCAAGGAGCGCAATAATTAATGCCCCCGGAAGAAGGCTGCCGAAAACAGCACCTAATCCAAGTTTGCCTCCTATTGCTGCCAACGCACCGATCGGGACATAGGAAGGGCCTTGAACGACTGGCAATCGCAAGCCGCCTATGGTTTGAATGAGTGTCGCGAGTCCTGCAGCCAAAAAACACATTTGAATGAAAAATGTGGTATTCATCGAATCTAATGATAGTAAACCAGCAATTATAATTGGGGCGATATACAAATCCATCGCCAGTACATGCTGCATCCCAAGTAAAAAAGCTCTACCCCAACCGATTTTTTCATTGATGCCTACGACAATGTTCGTGTTTTGCTCTCTTTGGTCCACTTAATTATTCTCCTCTACTTTAAATTAATTTGAAAGAAATAAACAATAAAAGAATAAAGATACTAAGGAAAATAGCATTTCAAACATGTTTGAAATTACTGTAAAACATCGGAAAATAAGCGGTTTTCTATGAAATAATTTGTCGGTTTTTCACTACTGCTATATTAAAAACTTTACTTGAATTATAAATAATAATTTAATTGTTGTAAACAATAAATTACGTATATTTTTATATAATATTTAATCAATGTTCGTGTTTTATGTTGACTTTGTTATTATTGCTTCATAAAATATAGGTAAATAACAGAATTCATCAATGAAGGGATGGTAAACATGCTATTGGAAGATAACGTTTTACGCAGTGACTGGGTCGTTGCTTGTAAAATAGAGGATGTGAAAGAAGAGCCCCTGCAGGTAACGGTTTTAGGTGAGAGGGTCGTTTTCTTCCGTAATGAAAATGGGATCCACTCCTTTAAGGATTTATGTATTCACCGAGGTGCTGCCTTGTCCCTAGGCTGTGTGAAGGATGGGAATCTCGTATGTCCTTACCATGGATGGGAGTATGATTCTGCCGGAACATGTACAAAAATCCCACAGCTCCCTGAAGGAAGAGCGATTCCATTAAAAGCAAAAGCGATTAAATATACATGCAAAGAAGCATATGGATTTGTGTGGATTAATCTTAACAACAATAATCCCAAATTCTTTTCCTACCCTGAATATACAGATAATAACTACCGCAATGTCCTATGGGGGCCGCAGGAAGTGAATGCCAATCCGCCAAGAATCGTTGAAAACTTCCTGGATGTAAGCCATCTTTCCTTTATACATGAGGGATTTCTTGGGGTACAGGAACATCCTGTCATTGGGGACTACGATGTTCAAATAGAAGAAGATCGGATTTTTTCAGATGAAATCGCCATCTTTCAACCTGACCCAGATGGCTCCGGACAATCTAAGGATGTTTTTTACACCTATGAAATCATTCGACCGCTGACCGTCCTATTCACTAAAAGAGATCCGGATACTAATAACAAGATGACCATCCTACTAACCATTCTGCCTATTGAGGAACGTAAGTCCAAAGCATATGGAATTATGTCGTTTAACTATGAAACTGGCACAACTGATCAAGAAATCATCGATTTTCAAGACATGATTTTTTCTCAGGACAAGCCGATCGTCGAAAATCAGAAACCGGAGGACCTGCCGCTTGATTTGCAAGTAGAGCTTTCGTTGAAATGCGACCGGATGAGCATTGCTTATAGACAATATTTAAAAAAACTCGGCGTAAAACTTGGTACGGAATAAGAAAGAGACAGCCTCTCTTCGCTTAAAAGCGGTGAGGAGCTGTCTTGTTTTTGTTCTATTCATATCTTAAAGCATCAATTGGGCTAAGCTTCGATGCTTTGTTTGCCGGGAGGATCCCGAAAATAATACCAATTAAAGCAGAAAAACTAACGCCAATTAAGACAATTAAGGGACTGACTGTTGCTACAATTGGACTGACTTGAGAAACAATGATGGTTCCAATTGCCGCTAGTCCAATTCCCAGCAGTCCGCCTAATGAGGTTAAGGTGATCGCCTCAATGAGAAATTGTAATAGGATTTTCTTTCTTGTAGCTCCAATGGCTTTTCGAAGTCCGATTTCTCTTGTCCTTTCCGTAACAGAAACAAGCATGATATTCATGACACCAATCCCACCGACTAAGAGGGAAATACCCGCAATACTTCCAATAAGTAATGTCAGTAGAGAAATCATCTTGTTTAATTCCTTTTCATAATCTTCGAAGTCATTTGTTGAATACTTCCCATCTTCCAGACCTTTTTTCTCTGTCAGCGTAGCAGCAGCAAGTTTACCGGTCTCAGAAATTTTTTCAGGATCACTGGCAATGACGGATAATTGTTCGATTTCCCGGTTGCCGAACATCATCGAAATGACAGAACGGGGCATAAGCATTTCACCGGTTTCCTTATTTCGAAATTGTTCCGGAATCGGTGATTCGTAAACGCCTACCACCTTGTAAGGATTATCATTTAGGTCAATGATCTCGCCAATCGGGTTTTCCGTTTCTTTGAAAAATTTCTTCCTGGCAATGGTGTCAATAAGGACAACCCGATTCAGCCCATCGATATCTGCAGCGTTAAAAGCACGCCCTTCCACCATTTGAATATTTTTCGCAGAAAAGAATTCTGCACCGACACCGGTAATTTGCATATCCCCTCGCTCATCGTTACGGATCATCGATCCCCAGCCATGGTTGATGGCAATCACCGCTTTCACACCCGGAACCTTTGCGAGTGTTTGGATATCCTCAGAGGTCAATTCAGGCTCTTCCCAAAAAGTTTCAGGCTCACCTTCAGGAGGAATGTATTCATAATACAAATCAATCGCATTCTTATCGGTGCTAAATAATTCATCCGTCATTTGTTTCCTTGTGCCTTGTCCAATTGCAACGATTATGATAACAGCGGCGACCCCGATAATGATGCCGAGCATGGTTAGGATTGACCTTACCTTATGATTCCAGATTGATGAAAGGGCAATTTTGAAACTCTCCCAGATGTTCATGGTTTCACCCTCCGGTCATTGGTGATTAGGCCATCTTTAATGGTAATGATTCGTTTTGCATATGCGGCTATTTCCTCCTCGTGGGTCACGATGATAACCGTCTTTCCTTCTTCATTCAGCTGCATAAACAGCTTCATGATTTGTTCACTTGTTTTTGAATCAAGTGCGCCCGTAGGCTCATCAGCTAAAAGGATCGTTGGATTATTGACGAGGGCTCTTGCAATAGCGACACGCTGCTTCTGACCGCCCGACAATTGATTGGGTAAATGCTTCATTCGATCTTCTAGCCCGACCTTTACAAGCATTTTTTTAGCTCTTTCCGTTCTTTCTCGTTTCGAAACACCTGCATAAATAAGAGGGGATGCGACATTTTTGATGGCATTGTCCCTTGGAAGCATAAAAAATTGTTGAAAAACAAAGCCGATATGTTCATTTCTTAACCGTGCCAGGATACTCTCTTTAGCAGAGTCGACTTTTTCGCCATTTAATTCGAAGGTACCTGAAGTTGGATAATCTAAAAAGCCAATGATATTCATTAAGGTAGATTTACCAGATCCTGATGGCCCCATAATGGCGAGAAATTCGCCATCTTCTATTGTTAAATCAATTCCATGAAGCACAGGAACTTCAAGTGCTCCCTTTCCGTACACTTTCGTTATCTCACTTAACTTCATCAAAGGAGTTCACTTCCATTCCATCGTGCATTTCTGGATTTGGAGTAATGACGACAAGCTCACCCAGCTTTACTCCTCCCGTTACTTCAATGAATTCATCATTCATCGCGCCAGTTTGAACTTCCCGTCTTACAAGTTTCCCATCGACCAAAACAAAAACAACCTTGTTTCCACCTTCGTCAACTAGTGCTGGATGTGGGATCACGAGCTTTTTGTCTGAGCCTCCCACTTTAATTTCTAACGAAACATGGAAGCCTTGTCGTAATTCTGAAGTATCATCTGTAATCGCGACCTTAAAAGGATACATTGTCACATTGCCGCCGCCGCCGGGACCGCCGCCACCGAAGTCTTCACCACCGCCTTCTGCATTCGGGAATTGTGAAACAGATTCTACGGCACCTTTCCATTCGCGACCTTTATAAACCTTTGGACGAATGATCACAATCTGTCCTTGCTGAATTTTTACGGCGTCAAATTCACTCATGGTACCAATCACCTTATATGGCTGGCTTGAAATAATATGGATGACAGGTTCAGCTGCTCCTGTTTCTGTCTTTGCCACGTTCTGATTTACTTTGACGATAATCCCATCCATTTTACTGACAATCGTCATTTCTTTTTTCTGTGCATTCAGTTCTTTTATCCGGTCGTCAGCAGAGACAATTTCTGATTTAGTACCTTCATAACCCATCTCTAGTTGTACTTTTTCTGCGGTTAACTGGTTAACGTCTTCTTGGGTAACAGCTCCATCGCTTTCCTCATCTGTTGCTGAACTTTGTGTGGTCGTTTTCTTTTTCGCTTCAGCAATGCGTTTTGTCAGATCGGCAATTTGATTTTGTTCTGTCTTTCCTTTACTTTGAAGTAATTCCTTTTCACGAACTGTCTTTTTAAGCTCATTTTCGATTTTGGAAGAATCGTATATTAGTAGAGGGTCACCAGCTTTAACAGTCTGGTTTTCCGCTACTTTATACTCGCTAATCTCTCCTTTTTCCGGCTCCAAAAAGACTTTTTGCTCACTTTCCGGGACAATTTTACCTGTCACAAGTATTGTTTCAGATAATTCTTGCTCACTAGCTTTTTGAACCGTTATCCCCATTCCACCGGCTTCTGTTCCTGCAGGTTCTGCCTTGCCTTTGGTAAAAAAGTACATAGCTGTTCCTGCAATCGCAAGTAATCCAACAATCGATACAATCCAAATCCAAACCTTTTTCTTCACAATATACCCCCGTTTAGTCTATTATTTGTCTCTCTTTTCTACTATAAAGGAAATGGTGAATTTTTCAAATATTTTCTATTATTTACAGTGAAAAATTGATTTTTACAATTTAGGTACGAATTGGAATTTATTAGTGTTTTAATGAAGACTTTTTAATACCCTCATAGCACTTGTCGAAAAAATAATCGCTCATCTTAATAAATGAGCGATTAACTAGAACGATTCTTTATTGAAGAAAATACCTCTTTCTGGGTTTTAAGGGATAGAAGAGGATGGAGGGGCAGGTGACGGTGATTTCTGGGAAACCTTGAATCTTACGGACAGCCTGTTCATCCTCAAAGGTATTTAAATCAACCAAGTTCAGTGCCCCTGTCGTACAAGCTTCAACACATGCGGGAGCCATTCCGTTATCCTGTCTAGGGTAGCACATTTGGCATTTTGAGACCTTTCGAGTTTCAGGATTAAATTGTGGGGCATGATAGGGACATGCGGAGACACATAACTGACAGCCTGTGCAAAGATTCTCATCAATTTGGACGATCCCATCTTTACGTTTCGTGAATGCCCTTTCCTGACAGACTCGGAAACATTCCGGGCTGTCGCAATGATTACAAGAAATCGATAAATATAATTCGGGTGCTGCCTTTTTTACCTTTCTCCATTGGATCCCAGTAGGGGTTTGATTTTCGTTTTTACAAGCAATTTCGCATGCCTTACAATTAATACAATCATCGGCATTGAAAATGAATCCGGCCCGTTTAAACATTTTTATCACTCTTCCTCCTGATTTTTACCATGCTGTCATAAAAGAATGTACTGGAGCCCTTTGCAGACTGTTCCCCTTTTGGAGAGATTAATTGATTTATGGGGTCGCTGCCAGCCTGGGGGGCAAGCACCACATTGTTTGGCAATGTAGGATTAATTTTAGCGATACCGACAATTAATCCATGGTCATTGTAAATCTCAATTTTTGAATGATCCTCAATCGCATGTTCTATCGCAGCATTATTGGAAATTTCAATGATATTGTCAGTCTCCCTATGATCTAACCAAGACACCATTTCATATTGAGAATGGATTTTTAACAATGATTGAGGTGTTAATAGCCTATAGGTTAATGGCTTCTGCAATGTTTCAACCTGGTCCTGATCATACGAATGGGCTTCTATTGCCGGGAGCAGTTTGAATTTTTCTAAATTCACAATAGAGTGAGCTATTTCTATTTTTCTGCGCGGGCCTTCTAGTAAATCCTCATAGCTGCTAAGTCCATATTGGCCCATAATTTCTGGTGAAAGCTCTTCTTTTATCCAGTCAATTGTTTTTTTCTCATACGGGAAGTTAGAAAATTCTGGGGAGAGTTCATTCAGCTTTTTCGTCAATTCCCTGGCAATCTGTAAATCACTTTTTGCTTCATAATAAGGTGGAATGGCTTTTTGGTTGATCGAGAGCCAATAATGCCAATAACCTATATTTAAATCCTCTTCTTCAAAGTGTGAGGCTGCAGGTAATACGATATCAGACTGTTTCGCCGTTTTTGTCAAATAAAGATCGACTGTTACGATGAGTTCTAATTGATTGAACAATTGCTTCCAAGATTTAAAGTTTTGATCCTGAGTAATAATATTTCTTGACGCCACCCAAAGGAATTTAAGCGGTGGATCAGTTAAGGTGAGAGCATTTTTTGAAAAATTACTAATATCAACTTCTCTAGAGTTTTTGATAGTTGGATGAACAGGACCCTGATGGTTTAACAGAAGTTGCGGAAAATAGTCAATATCAAAATGCATATAATATAAACCGCCATTTGGATTACTTAGATTTCCTGTCATGGCTGCAAGACTGTTGATAGCGCTGATGCTATGGCCGCCTCTATCGTTCCGCTGAAGACCTAAACCATTCCAGGTGACGGCCGGTTTTAAATTACCGTAAAATTCAGCAAGCACCTCCATTGCCTCCATGGAGACGCCTGTTTGTTTCGATACTTCAACTAGATCAATTTGATGTTGAATAAAGTGTTTATATTGATCCCAGCCAATTGTTTGATCCCGAGTAGATTCTTCGAAATCAATCCCTTTTTCAATGATGATTTTGGCGATTCCGAGAGCCAGCAACCCATCTGTTCCGGGATTGATTTGGATATAGATATCTGCTTTTTCAGCTGTTCTCGTAAAAACAGGATCTATGACAACGAATTTTGCTCCTCTGCGCCTTGCCTCATAAATAAACTTCATTTGATGGACATTGGTAACGGCAGGATTCGCTCCCCAGATAACAATTAGGTTTGCATGTGCCATATCCTCGGGAACGGAGCTGTAATTATCTCCAAAGGATTGGTTAACAGCGAGTTTTCCCGTTAGAGCACAAGGGTTTCCAGTTGGTTTCGTATGAGGACCGAAACTATTGAACATACCTTCAACTGCAAAGTGCAGTAACCCGAGATTTCCTGAGAATTTGTTGTAGCCGCTGGCAAGGTTAGACCCATAGCGCTGATTCAATTCGATAATTTTCCCAGCTATAATGGAATAAGCTTCATCCCATGAAATTCTCTTCCAGTTTCCGGACCCTCTAGGGCTTTGTATCATTGGATACTTAAGCCTTTGCGTATTATAGACAAATTGGGTGGAAGCATATCCCTTTGCACAAAGTCTCCCCTTTGTATAGCCATGTTTCGGATCACCGGTCACTTTCATGAGCCTGCCATTTTTAACATATGACAAGATGCCGCAGGTTCCATAACAATTACGGGGACAAGTGTTTCTGTATATGCCATCTTTCATTGTGAACAACCTTCATTCTTCATATTTTTCGCAGCTGTTTAATTTTGAAAGCTGCCAGAATATCTAATCGAACATGTAAGTCATCCAATTTCACTTGAAGAATATCTTCAATTCTTTTCACGCGATAACGTAGTGTATTTCGATGAAGAAACGATTCTTTGGCCGTTTTACCCATATCAAATTGATTGGAGGCAAGAGCTTCGAGTGTTTCGATAAGATTTCCATCATGGTTCTTATCGTGTTTCAGCAAGCTTCCTAATGTATGGTTGTAATATTCAATCAAGTCTTGGAGGTCGTGTTTATATAAAATCCGTTCTAAGCCTAAATCAGAGAATAATGGTGTAGTAATATTCAATAATATGCCTAATTCAAGAGCTACTTTTGCTTCTTGATAACTTCTAAAAAGCTCGGCAGGATTCGTGTATTTTTTTCCAATTCCGCAAGCAATCTCGAAATCTATATTTATTTCTTCTGCTTTTTTTAGAATAGTCTCTGCAAAGGCTCCCAGCTTGGTCCTGTTCTCATCATGATCAGTATCAGCCAGCGGAATCAGAGTTATAATCTGATTTTGTTTGGCCATTGCAATCGGTTTGGAATTTTGCAAAATCAACTCTTTTTCCACAACTTGTAAAAGCATATTAACCATGTGTTTGTTCGTAAAAAAATGATTTACTTCTTTATATGAAAATACGATTACACTATGAGGGACGCTAAAATCCCATCCCCAAATTTCTCCATTATCAATGATATCTTCTTTTTGCTTGATGTTCCCATACAGTAGGTCAAATAGAAAGGCTTCTTTGAATTTCTGTTTCTCTTGCTTGATTTCCAAGCTTTTTTGCATTTGCAAAGCACATAAAGAAGCCGCATAAATAAGTGGATCTTCATAGAGACCAGTCTCAAACGGCGTGTTGTTACTACATAAAATGATATAACCAAGTTTTTTATTATCGAATATTATTGGACTCCCTAATCCATTTTTTAAGTTATCTATCGTTGAAATCTGGCAGCTGAAAACTGACATGTATAGATTGGATTCCTGCTGCTGATCAGGCATGATAACTATTTCATCTATCGCTTCATTTCCGGTTGAGCAATAAAGAATCTGATAGAGTGGGTCCGCTACGAGGACTGGATGGGATAAAAGTGTGGAGAGCTTTTGAATAATCTGGTTAACGCCTTGGCTTGAAACGGTCAATAATTCTTGAACAAAGTCTGGAATTGCATATTGATTGTGCATCGATTATTCACCTTTCTCCTATCTATATGTTGTCATCTATTATCTTATAGCAAGTAGATAGACTGGACAATGAATGTCACAGAATCGTTAAATCCTTTTGTTTGCCAGGCACAAAAATAGCCATGATTATTCGTGTAACAGGGCTATATAAACTTAAGGGATAAAAAACTATAATAAATTCATAGATTGATTGTGAATATAATCACAATCAAACATGAAATACTTCAAACTTAAAAATATCCAAAAGGGAAGTTTGATAGGATGAACAATCTTACAAAAGACGAATTAAGGAAAATAAACAATCGATCACTCGTTTCATATGCTGACATATACACAAATATTGAGGAAGTAACCCTTGAACAGATTGAGTCCTTTGGATTGGCGCTTTCCAAACGGGAGCATCACGATGCTGAGGCACACGAAAAATTACATGCGATGGGAGCCATCTACCGGAATAATAACAAAAGCATTCTATCAAACGAGAGGATTTCAAGTGCTTGCGAAGCATGTGCGAAAGGGACAGGGAGTTATACGACCTTCGTTTCGTTAAAATGCCATAGAGATTGCTATTTTTGCTTCAACAAGAATCAGGGTGAATACAACTTTTACTTACAAAACATGAAGAATGTGAATGGAGATTTAAAGAGTTTAGTAGAACAAGGTGTCAAGTTGACTCACCTTGCCTTGACAGGCGGGGAACCACTGCTGCACAGGGAAGAAACACTTGCCTTTTTCCAACTTGCAGATGAGCTAGTGCCTGATGTACATACGAGATTATATACAGCAGGTGATTTGCTTGATGAAGAAATTCTACAGGGATTGTCTGAGGCCCACTTAAATGAAATTCGCTTTAGTATCAAAATGGAGGACTCATTGCAAAAGAGAAAACACATTCTTACAAAAATCGCCCTTGCTAAGAAATATATCCCGGATGTATTGGTTGAAATGCCGGTTATTCCAGGGACAGGGGAAGAAATGAAGGAGCTTTTGCTTGAACTCAATCAACTTGATGTATTTGGTATAAATCTGTTGGAATTTTGCTTTCCTCTTGGGAACGCACAGGCCTTCAAAGAAAAGGGCTTAGAACTAAAAAATCCACCCTATGAAGTGTATTACAACTTTTGGTATGCGGGCGGATTGGCTGTGGCAGAAAGTGAACAGCTTTGCCTGGACCTCGTCCAGTTTGCGATGGAGGAAAAGCTTAAGCTGGGTGTCCATTATTGCTCATTGGAAAACAAATTTACCGGGCAAATCTATCAGCAAAACCATGATCAAGTGTTAGATGAGACGTATCAATTTTCCTTGCGGGATTTTTATTTTAAAACTGCAAAGGTGTTCGGCAAGGACAAGGTTAAGGTAAGGAAAGTTTTAGAAAAACAGCATGTGCCGTTCACGATGAATGATGATTATAATTTTCTGCAATTTCCAATCGAGGCCATACCGTTATTGAAAAATCGTGAGGTAGACATTGTTCTTTCATCCAATGTCGTTGAAATGGAAGAAAAGGAGCAGGTGATCAGGGAAGTCAAACTGGAATGGACCACACCTGAAAAGTTTGTCCTTGAAGAGGTTTGATCTTACTGGTAGAAAAGGAGCGATAATATGGAAGCAATAAAACAATCGATAAAGGTCAATGATATTGTCAATATTTTCTATGCAAGGGAATTTGCTTATGACATTTTAAGAAGATTCTTCATTGAGGAGCCATCGAAGGATTACATCAAAGAGTTTATTCAAAGAAACATGATTGACCTGTTTCCATTTCAGGATGAATCAGATGGAATCTGCGAAGGAGTACAGGTGGTAAAAAGGTATTTAGCCAAGCATGACCTTGTCCATAATGACAGCCATTTTGAGGATTTGCATTGGGATTATACAAGGATGTTTATCGGCCCCTTTGAAGTACCGGCACAACCTTGGGAATCTGTCTATGTCAGGAAAGATAAACTGTTGTTCCAGAAAACAACAATGGATGTAAGAAAGATCTACGAGAAATACGGTTTTCAAACAACAGATTTTAATATTGAAGCTGACGATCATGTTGGCCTGGAGCTTGATTTTGTATTTCAGCTAAATCAGCTTTGTATTCGGGCAGGTGAAGCGGATAGGCCTGATGTCGGCCGAGAAATATATCGTCTGCTTAAGGAACAAAAGAGATTCATTGATGATCATTTGTTAGCTTTTATTCCGCAATTCGCTGAAAAGGTAGTTACACATGCCGAAACAGACTTTTTTAAAGGGCTTGCAGCCATCTTAGAGCATTTTTTACAAATGGATTCAAAAGTTCTACAAGAGCTATTGAAGATAGAGATTGTTAAGGATAAATAGATTAGGAGGGTCTTGATGATGGATCTAATGAATAAAATTAAAGATTTTAAGTTAACTAGAAGATCGTTCATTGGCTGGACTTCCGCCGCTGCCGCCACTATGGCTGTTCCGGTTTCGCGGGGTCTTGTCGCTAAAGCAGAAGCGAACATTGGCACTGAAGATACCAATGGGGAAGGAGTTTGGAAAACAGCTGCCTGCTGGCATAACTGTGGCAGCAGATGCCTAAATAAAGTACTGGTTAAAGATGGTGTTGTTGTTCGTCAAAAGACAGATGACACCCATAAAGATTCACCGGATTTTCCGCAACAACGCGGTTGTTTACGGGGACGTTCACAGCGCCATCAAGTTTTTAATGCTGATCGCTTAAAATACCCAATGAAACGGAAACATTGGCAGCCGGGTGGAGGGAAGAAGGAACTCCGTGGAAAGGATCAGTGGGTTCGGATTTCCTGGGAAGAGGCGATTGACCATATTGCCTCTGAAACGAAAAGAATTAGTAGTAAATATGGAAACGATTCGATTTGGGTGTCAGGCGGGGACGATATTAAAAAGGCGATGGCCACTGCGGGCGGCTACACTTCCAGTACCGGCACGATCTCATGGGGCGCATGGCTTTATACGTATGAAATGCTTGGTGTTGGCGAAGGTCTTTATGTTCAAGGGATTAATGACCGTGTGGATTTAAGGAATTCCCAATTGATTGTTCTATGGGGGGCCAATCCTGCATGGAGCACGATGGGAAGTGCCACATTTAACTATTTGCAGGCCAAAAAGGCTGGGGCTCGTTTTATCACAATTGATCCACTTTATACAGATTCGGCCAATGTATTTGGGGCGGAATGGGTACCTATTCGTCCGGGTACGGACCACGCATTGGCACTAGGCATTATGCATACTTTACTAGAGGAAGATGACCCAGTTACGAATCCTCTTATAAAATGGGACTTTTTAAATAAATATACGGTTGGTTTCGATGCTGATCATATGCCTGAAGGTGTTGATCTGAAGGAGAACTTCAAGGATTATCTTTTAGGTACGTATGACAATCTGCCGAAAACAGCTGATTGGGCCTCAGAAATTTGTGGGGTAAAAGCAAGTACAATTCGCTATCTTGCAAGGGAAATTGGCGGTACGGAAAGGGTTGCCTTATTGACAGGATGGGCACCAGCAAGAACAAATAATGGTGAAGGATGGGTACAGGCTTTCTCTACACTTGGAATGATGACCGGGCATATGGGCAGTTCGGGCAATATGACAGGTGTCAGCTGTTGGGAATATGCCGGGAATAATGGGCCTGCATTGTTGACACCAGGGGATGGCGGATTACCAGAGATTCCGAACCCAATCACAAATGTAATTAATGAGAATCAAATCTTTGATGCTGTACTGAAAGGAAAGTATTTGCAAAAAGGAGAAGGCGAAAGAGACGTTAATATTCAGTTCATTTACCATGGATTTAACGCTGTTCTTCAGACTCGAAGCAATATTATGAGGGGAATTGAAGCACACCGGAAAGTTGAATTCATTGTAACGAATGCCTATGCATTAACAACGACAGCAAAGTATTCGGATATTGTTCTTCCGGTAACAACAGAATGGGAACGGGAAGGGACAGTTACAGCGGGTAATCGTGAAATATTAATTGCCTGGTCTAAAATCGTTGAACCATTATACGAGGCAAAGAGTGATCAGGAGATTGCTAAATTATTGATTAAGAAACTTGGAAAGAATCCTGATGAAGTCTACCCAATCGATGAAAAACAACAATTTTTTAATCAGCTTGCGGGAAGCAAGGTGGTAAAAGAAAACGGAAAAGATTTCGAACCACTTTGCACAATCACGGCGAAAGACATTCAAGAATGGGGTGTAAAAGGAACACCACAGCAGGGCCGGATTGGATTGCAGGAGTTTCTAGATAACGGGATATACCAGGTGCCAAGGAAAAAAGGTGATAACTTAGGATATATTGCCTATAAGGATTTTATTGATGATCCAATAAAGAATCCAGTATCGAGTGAAAGCGGCAAGTTTGAAATTTATTGCAAAGCAATGAATGAAGCCTCTAAGAAGGCTTTTACCGAAATTGCGCCTATTCCTAAATATGAACCAAGGGCTGAAGGCTATGAATCAACTTTTTCAGATTGGAAAAAGAAGAAAAAAGGAAAATATCCTTACCAGGTCTTTAATCCACATTACTTGCGCCGCTCACATAGCACCTTTGACAATGTACCGCAGCTCCGGGAGGCATGGCCAAACCCTGTTTATATAAGCCGTAATGATGCAGATGAATTGGGAGTTAAAACAGGAGAAACAGTGATGCTTTCAAATGAGTATGGGAAAACACTGCGGCCGGCACTTGTAGTTGAGACGCTGATGCCTGGAACAATTGCTCTCCCGCATGGAGCTTGGGTAGATCTTGATGAAAAGGATGAAGTGGATCGTGCCGGTGCGGATAATATGCTAGTCGGCTTTGTCCCTACCGGACTCGGAACCTCAGGTTATAATACCGCAAGATGCAATTTAGAAAAATGGGACGGTAAGCCACTTGAAGAAGATTATAAATGGGATCAGCGGATCATTAAATTTTAATAGATAAGTTAAGAGAGGGGGTTGAGTGAAATGCCACAAATGGGATTTTACGTTAACGTAGCAGAATGTATTGGTTGTAAAACATGTGTGATTGCATGTAAGGATAAAAGTAATTTAGAAGTTGGCCGGAATTTTAGACGGGTATATGATTACCAGGAAGGGACCTTTCCGAATGTGACGATGTACCATTTATCAATTTCGTGTAATCATTGTGATGAACCAGGCTGTGTAAAGGGCTGTCCAACAGGTGCAGCATATAAGCGTACAGAGGATGGTGTTGTTTTAATTGATCATGAAAAATGTATGGGCTGTCGCTACTGTGAATGGAACTGTCCATATGGTGCACCGCAATACAACAAAGAGCTTGGGATGATGACAAAATGTGATACATGTATTGATTTAAGGAAGAAGGGGGAGGAACCAGTTTGTGTAACCTCCTGTCCGATGAGAGCTATCGAGTTTGATGAGATTGACAAGCTCCGTGCTAAATATGGAAAGAATGCTGATATTAAAGGACTGCCAAGCTCTAACATCACAAAACCAAATCTGGTGCTTACACCATTAGGTCAATCAAAATAAAGGAGGAAAGTAACGATGCATGAATGGGCATTATTAATCTTCACGATTGCCATACCTGCTGCAGTTGGCGGAATCTTGTTCCTGTGGTTTATTACTAGAAAAATGGCTGATGGTGGTGAGAATTCTGTTAAACTATTGAAAGTACCTCTAATTGTAATTGCCTGTTTGGCGGTTGTCGGTTTGTTTGGAGCGTTCTTTCATCTTGGTAAACCAACCCATGCCCTCAATGCCATTAGAGGATTTGGCAGGTCATGGATGAGTAATGAAATTTTGGTAACCGGGGCATTTATCGCCTCTGCTTGTATCACGGCAGGACTTGCTGTTGTCCAAAAAAAAATCAATCCTATCCTAATGTTGATTACCGGACTAGTCGGAGTTGTTGATATTTATTGCATGGCTACTGCCTATACCGTCACACGTGTTAACGGCTGGCATCATCTAAATACCTACTTTGTATTTTATGGAACAGCTTTTTCCTTGGGACCAATCGTTGGGGCGAGCCTTTTGGCACCTTTCCTTAAGGGGGAGGAAATTTTAAAGGTGATAAAATGGGCATTCGCATTCAGTATTATTGGGATAGCTGTCCAACTTATTGGTTCTGCCATGTTCAATGCTTATATACCTGAAATTCAAACAATCTCGGGGGAAACGGCTGCAAATAAAATGGTGCCATATTCCGGTATGATCGGAGTACGCTGGGTTATCGAAATTGCCGGACTTGTGCTGCTGGCTTATTTATCCCTTAACACCAAGAATAAAATGAACTATGCCTTCATTTATGCTGCACTGATTTTCTTTGTTCTTGCTGAAGGCATGAGCAGATATGTGTTTTATGTATTAGGTTCATAAGTGTTTCTATGGAGCAGGGCTTGATGAACCTAGCTTTTAAATAAATCGGGGGTGATATTAGTGGGATTCGTTGAAAAGTGGATAGAAAGTCTTGATTATGACTTTGAAATTTTTTCATCGGCTTGTATACGCAACAAAAGCCCCCGATCCAACTGTGAAAAATGTTTGACTGCCTGTCGGGAAGGTGCGATCACCTTATCACAGGGAAAGCCAATAATTGATCATCAAAAGTGCGGCGGTTGTGGAAACTGCTTGGCAGCCTGTCCAGTTCAAGCGATTGCTGGCATACTTCCAAAGCAATCCTTTTTTCAAAAAAAATTAATGGCTGATCATAAAGAGCCTCCATCATCAAAGGAATTGCTTATCTACCATGCGAAAGGAGTCACCACAATTGCGTGTGAAGAAAAAGAGCTCAGCCAAGCATGGAAGGATTCAGTGGAAGAAGTCAATTTATTATTAGATCAACTTGGTAAGACGCCTTTTATGACAGAGACGGAAATAAGTTTTGAGAACGCTTATTCAAGAAGAGAGCTATTCTCACTTTGGAAGAGAGAAGGCCAGTCATTGGTAAAACAGGTAACTCCTGCTAAATGGCGATTTAACCATATGGATCTAGATGTTAATCGATACTATCCTGAATATCAATTTTTTGATGTGACCCTTGCCCATGAAAAGTGCATACTTTGTAAGGCATGTGAGGCGACATGTCCTAAAACGTGCTTTAGCTTGGGAGAATATGATTTCACTATAAATCTTCAATCCTGTTCCGGCTGTATGCTTTGTCAGGAAATTTGTCCTGAAAAGGCTATTACCGTTATTAGTTCAATTTCAACAGCAGTCACAAAACCCTTTGATGTTTATCAGAAAACGTGCAGCCTATGTAAAAATAACTTTCAAACTTTGCATGAGTATGATGAAAAATGTCCAATTTGTGAGAGTCGGAAAGCTGGTTACTTAAATAGCCAAACATGTTAATGATGAAAAGAGATGAATTATAATGTTATCAAACATTGGGATACCAGGTTTAATCATTGTTTTGGTCCTGGCACTAATCATATTCGGCCCTAAGAAACTACCGGAATTAGGAAAGGCAGTTGGGCAATCCTTGAAAGAATTCAAGACATCCACTAAAGGTTTGATGGATGAGGAAAAGGAAGAAAAATATAATTAAAACTCTAAAACAAATTACCGCTAGAGCTAAGGGTGTCAGGCGCCACGAAAGGAATTTCGTGGTGCCTGACACCTTTTCTACTATCTTGATATAACAAATGGTGCCTGACACCTTTTCTACTACCCTGATATAACAAATGGTGCCTGACATCATTTTTTGATGGTGTTATATTTGATATTCTAATAAAAAGTACTATAGTGTTTAATATAGTATGGAAAAACTAAGAAACGATTGCTTGAACAACAAAGGAGAAATGAACATGATAAACGAAATTTTATCAACCTTTGCATCCATGTTTGATTGGCATATGTGGGCAGAAGTGTTGACTTCACCGAAATCGTGGGGCTTAATTTTATCCTTAGCGGTACTGGAATGTATTTTATCTGCAGATAATGCCTTGGTTTTATCTGCTTTTGTCAAGCCACTACCAAAACAACAGCAAAAGAAAGCATTAATATATGGGCTATGGGGAGCTTATTTATTTCGCTTTATTTTCATTGGACTTGGAACATTCCTCATTAAACTATGGTTCATTAAGTTAATTGGAGCCCTCTATTTGCTCTGGTTATCGGTCAAGTTCTTTAAGGACAAGCTAAAAGGCCAGGGGGAAGGAGAAGAGGATACAGCCCGTGAGCCAAAAGGTTGGTTAACGAAAACATTCGGTGTCTTCTGGGCAACAGTTATTAGTGTCGAGCTAATGGATTTGGCCTTTTCCGTAGATAGTATTTTGACTGCACTTGCGGTTTCGGAGGAAGTTTGGGTGTTATTACTTGGCGGGATGATTGGGATTCTACTAATGCGTGGAGTTGCCACATTTTTTATCAGTCTTATGAACAGAGTCCCCGAGCTGGAAACAACAGCATATGTTTTGATTACCTTTATTGCTGTTAAGATGGGGCTGACGCTCGTGGATATTGAGATTCGAAATGAGATCTTTATTATCGTCATGGTTCTCGCTTTTCTGATTACGTTTATTATCCATGCGATTCGGAAGACAAGGGCTGAAAAATATTCTCATTGATTAGAACATCAATTTATGGGTACATTCGCCAACTGAATGAACAAAGGGTAAATGGAGGGACTATTAGTGCTAAAACTTGGTGTAATCGGATTAGGGGATATTGCACAAAAGGCGTATCTACCAGTCTACAGTAAAATAAAAGATATAGAATTTCATCTTTTCACAAGAAATCAAGAAAAGCTGCAATCCATTGGCAGCCAATATCGTTTCGAAAATCTCCACACTAGTATTGAGTCTTTGATAGACAGCGGCATTAAGGGTGCATTTATTCATTCATCGACCTCATCTCATGAAGAAATTGTTCATGAATTGTTAAAGCATAACATCCATGTGTTTGTTGATAAACCAATTACGGACCATTATGAGAGGGCAAAAAAGCTTGTTGAACTAGCAGAACAGAAAGGCCTTATCTTAATGACTGGTTTTAATAGAAGATACGCGCCATCCTATACGAAACTGAAGGAAGTTGCAGAGCCCAATATGGTGATTGTCCAGAAAAATCGCAAAGGACTTCCTGGAGAGCCGAGGACTTTTATTTATGATGATTTCATTCATGTTGTCGATACGATGAGATATTTATTTCCGCATCCCATTAAGGAACTAATTGTAAATGGAAGAATGGAAGGCGACACACTCTGCCACGTGGTTGTTCAATTTATTTCGAACGGAGCGACAGCTCTTGGAATCATGAACAGAGATAACGGAACAAACGAGGAAATTGCTGAAGTCATGGGGCCTGTGGAAAAGAGAACAGTTAATAATGTGTCGAAGTTAGTAATCTCTAAAGACATGGAAACCATTGAGGTTCGCGGAAGTGACTGGG
>Ga0213823_1000482_pt1 | contig 33380 bp, 29 predicted proteins | sample MC6MC0907MG_FD_179887 | JGI IMG/M metagenome (GOLD analysis project Ga0213823, IMG submission 179887) | Enriched soil aggregate microbial communities from Iowa State University, Ames, United States - MC6-MC0907-MG | ecosystem: Environmental > Terrestrial > Soil > Unclassified | place: USA: Iowa...
CGTAGCGATTCGCCCACTTCTCTGTTCAAAACGATCATTACCAAATTCTCCGCTGCGTTGAGCGGCCTAATCTATTAGGTGGAGAATTTGCGTCCATGAGAAAGAATTTCAGGCATTTAAAGCCCTGCTTGAAACGGTACTTGAAGGCGCCTCAAAACAACTTTTACGTGACAAAAACACGGGTTTTTTACGGTTTACGCAGAAAAGACCTCGAAAAAAAACCCCGAGCCAGTCGGGGTTTTCTCATGTTTCTTACACCGGATCGTTCATCAGAAGATGTTGATCGGGTAGTCCACGAATACACGCACTTCGTTGCCGCTGACGTTGTACTCGCTGGATTTCTGAGACACACGCAGGATCGAGCTGCGCAATTTCACGCTCAGGTCTTTCGCCGGGCCACTTTGTACGACGTATTTGAACTGGTTGAAGATTTCGCGCTCGGTACCGCCGGTGCTGGTAGAAGTGGTGATGTTGTCGCCACGCACGTACGCGAAGTTGTAGCTCAGACCCGGTACGCCGAATGCGCCGAAGTCCAGGCCGTAGCCCAGCTGCCAGCTGCGCTCGTCTTCAGCGTTGAAGTCCGACCAGTAGGAGTTGGCCAGGTAGATGGTGTTGCCACCATCGCCAATCCGCTGCTGATCTTTCTGATAACCGCCGTACGCGTAGCCCAGGTTGCTATCGCCGGTGGAGCGCTGGTGCGCCACGGTGAACGAGTGCGGGCCAGTGGCGAAAGTCGCTGCCAGGCTCCAGATCTTGTTGTCCTGACCGGTCACGATGCTCTTGCCCGGTACAGTGTTCTCACGAACGTAAGAGCTGTCCAGCTTGGTGCGGTAGCCGTTGAAGTCCAGGGTCAGCGACTGATCCTTGTTGAACGGCAACACGTAGTTTGCGTTTACGTATTGTTTCTTCAACACGTCTTCCACGTCGGAAGCGTACAACGCGCCCTTGAAGTTTTCAGTGAACTGGTAGCTACCACCCAATACGTTGATCGACTTCAGGCCACCGCTGTCACGACCCTCATCGCTCTTGCGCGATTCGGCGGTGAAGCGACCGGCATTCAGCTCCAGACCCTTGATCTCTTTGGAAGTGATCAAAGTACCGGTGTAGCTTTCCGGCAGCAGACGCGAGTTGTCGTAGTTCAGCACCGGCAGCGCCGGCATCTGGTCACCGTAAGTCAGCACGGTGTTGGAGAAGCGGAATTTTACCGCTGCGCCAGCCTTGGCCAGATCGCTGGAAGCATCGCCATGCTCGCCTGCAACGTTGCCGTTGTCTTGTTTGAAGAAGTCGATACCACCAGCGCCGCTACGGCCCTTGCCGCCATCCAGACGCAGTGCGTACAGACCGAAGGCGTCAACGCCGACACCGATAGTGCCTTGGGTGAAGCCGGAAGAGAACGTACCGATGGCCGCCTGGCCCCACTCGGCTTTGTCTTCGTTACCATCTTTGTAATCACGATTGATGTAGGCATTGCGCAGCAGCACTTTCAGGCTGCTGTCTTCTACAAAACCCTTGGACTCGGCCTGGCCGTCAGCCATTGCCGAAGTCGCGCTCAACATCCCCAGTGCGATCAGACTGATTCGCTTGTTCAACATTTTGTTTTCCTTATTACGGGTTGAAACGCGCTGTGTCGAACGGCTGAAACGGCGCTATTGCACTCTTTTTTCACCCCGAAACAAAAAGACCCGCCCACGACAAAGTCATGGCGGGCCTGCTTGTTATTCTTGAGTCATGGCGGTTGGCCACAGGCGTTGGGCCGAATCGTAGCCGCGCCCTCAATAATGTGTCAATTTCAAGAATCGTCTTTAAATAGGTAAAAATCGTCTAAGAATCGTAAATTTTGCGATAGCACATTGCTCGGAAATGCGCTCAGCCAGTGAATCCAGCGCAATTACGCGCAGCCGTCGAGGCCGCATTGCGCGGAGGATTGCCCCGGCTCATCAACCACCACCGCTTGCTCTAACCAACCGGCGAAAGCCTGCGGTTTGCCAAGCCATGGGCTGATGTCGATCAAGGTGAACTGCCCATCCTGCTCCAGCGCCAACGTCGGAAAACCCTGCCCACCGAGTTGTGCCAGCAATCTGCGACTGGCTTTTACGTGCGCTGTTGTATCAACGGATTTAAACGCAGCTGCAAAGGTGTTCTCCGCGTAGCCCAAATCACTGGCGAGTTCGAAAAGTATGGATTCATCGGCAATCCGCCGTCCTTCAACGTAATGCGCCGTCTGCAAACGTCCGAGCATCTGCAAGCCGCGACCGTCGATGGACTCTGCCGCCATCACCGCCGCAATCGGCGGCGTCGAATCGAAAACCGCCGAGTGATCACGCAGCAGACCCTCGAAATACGCTTCACCAAAGGGTTGTCCGGTGTATTCGGCAATGCGCCGATCGTGGGGCATGACGTAATCACGCAGTTGCGGCGAAACGCGCTGGCGATTCACGCCGCTCATCATTCCGCCCGCATGGGCAACGACCGGCAGTACTTGTTGCGCCGCTTGCACCAGCGGTTTGGCGCCGTAGCACCAGCCGCACAATGGATCGTAAATGTAGTGAAGGATCATGGGAGAACTCCGGCAACAAAGTAGAAATATTCTATGCCGGCAGACTATTCCTACGCGTGTTGGGGAAAAACGCCGGAATGGCTCTCAGACTGTTTCGAGAATCGGTCGAATGGATCGCCTGCTCAGGTTGTATCGAAATCGACATAAATTGAAACAATCTGACAGGGGAACTTCTCAGGAATAAATTACAGGAGTAAATGCAAAGCATTACCATTCGCGCGTTTGAATTTCCTTACTTTTTCGGATGCGCTTTTCCATGCCTGCCCCGTTCCGCCTCACGCCTGTCACCCTTGGATTGTCTGCCTTTCTGTCCAGCGGTTTTGCTTACTCCGCTACCGAACTGCCCGCCACCGCGATCAGCGCCGAAGAACAAGCCGAGGATCCGCGCGTCAAGATCAGCAACACTGCGACTCGCACCTCGACACCGGTGCGCTATGTGCCGCAGGCCATCGACTCGATCAAAACCTCAAACGTCGCCGACTACGGCACCAATGACATCGGCGACGCCCTGAGCGGGATTCCCAACGTCAGCAGCAGCGCCGACACGCGCTTCGACAGCCTGCGTATCCGCGGCTTCGACGCCAGCAACGACTTCTATCTGGATGGCATCCGCGATGACAGCCAGTACAAGCGCGACCTGCACAACATCGAGCGGGTCGAAGTGCTCAAAGGTCCGGCGGCAGTGCTCTACGGCCGTGGCAGCCAGGGCGGGATCGTCAACCGCGTGAGCAAGCTGCCCGAGTTCGGCCGTCGTTCGACCATCGAGGCCCAGGGCGGCAGCGAAGACCTGCGCAGCCTGTACGCCGACCTCAGCACCGACCCCAGCGAAAATTTAAGCCTGCGCCTGAACATGGGCAATATGGATGAAAACAGTTTCCGCGATGGCGTCAGCGGCAATCGCCAACTGTTCGCGCCATCGATGAGCTGGCAACTGACCCCGGACCTGAACTGGCTGGTGCAATACGAATACAGCCGCTACAACCGCACCCCGGATCGCGGCATTCCCGGTGTGAATGGCCGCCCGGCGGATGTCGGTCGCGACACCACCTACGGCAACGATCACGACTTCATCGACGACAAAGCGCAGTCCCTGCGCTCGAAACTCACCTACGAGATCAACGACAACTGGCAGTTGCGCCAGACCTTGGGGGTGTTCAAGCTCGACAGCGATTTCGACAACACCTATCTCACCGGCTTTGACCCGAAAACCAACAAGGTCGCGCGCCAGCACTGGCAGCAGGATCTGACCACCCGCAACGTCTACAACAACCTTGAGCTGGAAGGTGGTTTCGATACCTTTGGCCTCGAGCATCGCCTGTTGACCGGCGTCGAGATCGGCAGCCAGCGCCGTGATCCGAAGTTGTACAACGCCGCGACTGGCAAGACCCCAGGCGCACAACCGGTGCCATCGCTCGACCTGTTCAACCCCAACCGCGAGCTCCGTCATACCGGCAGCATGCAGGTGTTCAGCGACAGTCACACCGAAGTCGAAAGCCGCGCGGTGTATGTGCAAGACCAGTTGCGCCTGGACGATCAATGGCAACTGCTGGCCGGCCTGCGTTACGACACCTTCGATATCGAGTCGACCAACCAGCTCAAGAACCTCACTGAAGATCGCGACAGCCACAGCACCAGCCCGCGTTTCGGAATTGTCTGGACGCCGCTGCAGAATCATTCGTTTTACGCCTCGTGGTCGAAGACCTTCTCGCCCGTTGGCGGCGGCCTGATCGGCATCACCCCGGGGGCTGCCGGCAATAGCAACGACTTGAGTCCGGAGCTGACCAAACAGAAAGAAATCGGCGTGAAAAGCGACTGGCTGAATGATCGTCTGAGCACCACGCTGGCGGTCTACGACCTGGAACTCTACAACCGCCGCACCAGTGATCCGAACGATCCGACCCTGACCGTCATGACCGGTCTTCAGCGTTCGCGCGGTATCGAGCTGACCGCCACCGGCAAACTGGTCGGCAACTGGTACATGCGCGGTGGCGTCGGCGTGCAGGACACCACTATCGAAAAGGATAACAACGGCCTGGAAGGCAAACGCGTCAACAACGTGGCCAAACACAACGGCAGCCTGTTCCTGACCTGGAAACCGGAAATGGGCTGGTACGGCGAAACCGGTCTGACCCTGGTTGGCCAGCGTTATGCCGACAACGCCAACACCACCGTGCTGCCGGGGTATGGCCGCTGGGATGCACTGGTCGGCTACCGCTTCAAGGACTGGGACTTGCGCGCGGCACTGAACAACATCACCGACCGCGAGTATTACGCCTCGGCCACCAGCCAGTATCAGATCCAGCCAGGCGCACCGCGCAGCGTGGTAATGACCGGTACCTACAGTTTCTGAATGCACACAAACCCTGTGGGAGGGGGCTTGCTCCCGAAGGCGTCGTGTCAGGCAACACCATCGTCACTGACTGATTGCATTCGGGAGCAAGCCCCCCCCACAGGTCCAATGTTCGCAGTAGTTTTTGTGTCGTGCATAAAAAAGCGCCGCCATCCCGGCAGCGCTTTTACCAATCCCTGTTGTTGTTCTTATCCTTCCATCACAGCCCATAACGCTTCCAGTTCGGCCTCGCTGAACAGGCCAGCGGGGTAGCGCTCGATCATCATCCGGCGCGGATCAGGTTCCCTGATCTGACGCGTTCCGTTGGATTTCAAAAAGTGCGCGACAATCTGGAGCGATTCGCCGTTGACGGCCATGGGATGCAAAGTCCGCTCGCTGACTACGTTCACTTCGGCGTTCATTTCAGCGCTCTCTCCCCGTTCGTGAGCGGCTACGTTATCCAAGGTATATGACAGAACTGTTGAAGTTCCCCCCTCTCCCTAGTGCATTTTGTCCGATACAAGAGCTATGCCAAGGTTTCCGATTTGTCGACAGGCGGATACAAACAAGCCCGCGGTCCAACAGGGCCGCGGGCTTGTTTGAATGTGTAGCAAGCTAATCTTTGCCTGGCCGATTTATGAATCAACTCAAGCTGTTACGTCTCAACTCACTCTTTGTGCGGGGCTGGCTGCTGTTGGGTAAGGCAGTGGATATTGCCGCCGCCCAGTAACAGTTCACGGCCCGGCACCATTACCACTTCATGCTGCGGGAACAGCTTCTGCAGGATTTCCCGCGCAGGCGCGTCCATCGGATCGTCGAAGCTCGGCGCGATGATGCCGCCGTTGACGATCAGGAAGTTCACGTAGGAGCCGGCCAGGCGCACGGACGGATTGCGCTCCTGCGTACCGTCGACCGGATCGACACCGGCGCACTCTTCTTCGGTCGCGTACAGCGGCCCCGGAATTGGCATCTTGTGCACCGTGAACGGGCGCCCCTTGGCATCGGTGCTGCTTTGCAGCACGTTCATCGCCGCCTGGCAGCGCGGGTAGTTCGGATCCTGCGGATCGTCGGTCCACGCCAGCAACACTTCGCCCGGACGCACGTAGCAGCAGAAGTTATCCACATGGCCGTCGGTTTCGTCGTTGAACAGACCATCCGGCAGCCAGATGATCTTATCCACAGACAGATTGTCGCGCAGCACCGCTTCGATCTCTTCGCGGCCCAGGTGCGGGTTGCGGTTGTGATTGAGCAGGCACTCTTCGGTGGTGATCAGCGTGCCTTCACCGTCGACATGAATCGAGCCGCCTTCCAGCACGAAACCTTCGGTGCGATAACGCGGGCTGCGCTCGATTTCGAGAATCTTGCCACCGACCTGCGAATCACGGTTCCACGGCGAATACAGACCGCCTTCGAAGCCGCCCCAGGCGTTGAAGTCCCAGTTCACACCGCGCACTTCGCCGCTGTTGTTGATGACGAAGGTCGGGCCGCTGTCACGCACCCAGGCGTCATCGCTGGACATCTCGACCACGCGGATATTCGGCACGTCGAGGCGTGCACGGGCGTTTTCGTACTGGCCGGCCGAAACGGCAACGGTTACCGGTTCGAAACGGGCGATGGCCTTGGCCACTGCAACGTGCGCGGCCTGCGCCGGCTTGCCACCCAGGCGCCAGTTATCCGGACGCTCAGGCCAGATCATCCAGGTCTGGGTCTGCGGCGCCCACTCGGCCGGCATGTAGAAGCCATCGTCACGCGGGGTACTTTTCAAAGTGGTCATCGGAACAGGACTCCAGGGAACCGTCGAAGGGTTGCAAAGCAATGGCGACTTTATAACCGATAAATATCGTATTTTAAATGCTTAAAAATGCAGTGCCACAAAAAAACATCGATAAATACCGATACAAATCGAATTAGCACTGAACCATGTGGGAGCGAGCTTGCTCGCGAAGGCGGCACATTCGTCGATATCACCTTTGAATGAAAAACCGCCTTCGCGAGCAAGCCCGCTCCCACAGAAGCAGCGTTTACAGGCCTGCTTCGAGCACCCGATCCAGCATGTCGACAAAGAAGTCGACACTGCGCCGCGAGGTAACCATCGGCGGTTTGATCTTGAGAATGTTCAGGTCATCCCCGGTCGGTTGCATGAAGATCCCCAGCTCACGCAGGCGATCGCACAGCAAGGCGGTTTCCTCGGTGGCCGGCTCCAGGGTCTGGCGATTGCGGATCAGCTCCAATCCCAGATAGAACCCGGAACCATGCACTGCGCCTACCAGTGGATGTTTATCGATCAATGCCTCCAGCCGCGCCTTGAAATGCCCGCCAACCACCTGGGCATTTTCCCAGAGCCTTTCTTCCTCCATCACATCCAGCACCGCCATGCCGATCTGGCAGCTCACCGGACTGCCGCCGGCGGACGAGAAGAAATAGCCTTCCGCTTCCAGTGCCTCGGCGATTTCCCGGCGGGTAATGACGGCGCCGAGCGGTTGGCCGTTGCCCATGCCCTTGGCCATGGTGATGATGTCCGGCACCACGCCCTGCTCTTCAAAACCCCAGAAGAAGTGGCCCATGCGCCCGTAACCGACCTGCACTTCGTCGGCGATGCACACCCCACCCTGGGCCCGCACCAATGCGTAAACCTGTTTCAGATAAGTCGGCGGCAGCGAGATACCACCGGCGTTGCCATAAACCGGCTCGCAGATGAAGCCGGCCAATTGGCGCTGCTGTGCGGCGATATGCGCCAGTTGCGCTTCGACGCTGCGCACATATTGCGGCGCAGAATCCATGCCACGGAATTCGCCGCGATAGATATTCGGTGCGGTGACTGGGTGCACCCAGTCCGGGCGGCTTTCCAGCGCTCGCGGATTGTCGGCAATCGAGGTCGACACCGCATCGGCGCCGACCGTCCAGCCGTGATAGGCCTCCAGCACGCTGAGCATGTCGCGCCCGCCGCTGTAGGCCCAGGCCAGGCGAATCGCCAGGTCGTTGGCCTCGCTGCCACTATTGACCAGAAACACCCGGTCCATGCCTTCCGGCGCCAGTTTCAGCAAGCGTTCTGAGAACTCCGCCACGGCTGCATAGTTGAAGCGTGAGTTGGTGTTGAGCAGCGACCACTGCCGCGCCGCCACCTGGGCCATGCGCGGATGGCCATGACCGAGCACCGCGACGTTGTTGAGCATGTCGAGGTAAGAACGGCCCTGCATGTCGATCAGGTGATTGCGCCAGCCACGCTCAATGCGCGGCGGGTCGACGTAATAGTGTTTTTGCGTGCGGGCGAAACTGGCGTCGCGCCGTTCGAGCAGGGTTTTCGCGTCCAGCTCCGGCTCGGCATCGCAGGCCAGCCCCAGCAGCGCCGCTGGCGACGGGCACAACGCCTGCCACGCAGCCGCGCGCGAAGGGCTGCAGAACAACGGCGCATCCAGCGATGCAACGCGGCTCAACTGCACAATCAACGGGCCGCTGACCACACCCAGCACCTGACCTTTGACCAGCGCCGCGCCGCTGTGCAACGAGGCGTTCACGCCCCTCAGGCGCACACTGAGCTGTGGCCCGTCGAGTTGCAGCACACCACCTGCCGCGTGATGCAGCACACCGGCAAACGGCGCTTCCACCGCCGAACCCTGCGGCACGCGCAACTCAACGTGCAGCGGGAAGGTCTCCGGTTCGACCGCGCTGTCCACTCGCGTCTGCGACAAGCGGTATTGCCCGTAACGACTGGCCGCCAGGCCATGCGCGGCGGCGGCTTCCGTCAGCAGTCGTTGATCGATCCCCTGCTGCTCCCAGTTGCCCGCCTCGAAATGCGGACTCAGGACGCCAAGGTCGATCAGCGCAAATGCCCGCCCGACCAGCTCTGGCAGCAGCGGCGCAAAACCCTCGCTGCTGATCGCCGGCAGACGCTGGCCGACTGACGTGAGGATCGCCGCTTCCATCAATGCCAGCGGCACCGAAGTCGCCACGTGGAAAATTTCCCATTCGTGGGCAAGATTGTCACGGCTGTAGGTGTTGCCCGGATCGATACTGACCTGCTGCTCGCCACTGAGCACCAGCACCGCCGCCCGCGCCACGATCAATGGCCACAGCGCCTGCAACTCTTCGTGTTGCAGCGGATTGACCGCGTGATAGGCCTGCACCGCCGGCAGAATCACGAACGGATCACCACCGGCATGGTGCAGCAGCGCCGCGCACGTCACCGACAGATCGGTGATGCGCCAGGTGCGCACCAGATCACCGAAGTCGATCACGCCCTGCAATTGCCAATGACGCTTGGCATCGCGTTGCCAGACAGCGTTATCGTCGGTGATGTCCATGTGGATCGCCTGCACCGGCAGTTTGTCCTGCAACGGCTGCAAACGGCGCTCGGCCTGTTCGGCGGCGTCAGCGATCAGTGTGCGCTGGCGTTCATCCTTGATTACCGGTAGCAAATGGCTGATCAGTGCACTGGCATGCCGCGCGTCCCATTGCAACGTGCGATCAAGGCCCGGATGGTCGAAGCCGGCCAGCGCCAGGTCCATCTCGCCACACAGCTGACCGAAACCGGCCACCACGTCGTGGCCCAAGTAATCAAGATGAGTCAGCGGCTGGCCTTCGATGTAGTCCAGCAGCCGCACATGCACCGGCTCGCCATTGGCTTGCAGCGACAACAGATCCGCGCCGTTATTGGCCGGGATCACCTTGGGTACGTTTACCGACGAATGTTCGGCGAGGTATTTCAGACCAGCATGTTGGGCCTGCAACTCCACCAGCGCGTAATCGCCGCGGCAGATTTTCAGGACAAAGCGCCCGCGTTCGCTGTCGACCCGGTAATTGAGATCCTGCTGACTGCCCAGCGCCTGTAATGTGCCGCTGAGCCCGTAATGCTCGGCCAACCATTGCCGCGCCAGCGCCTCGGAGACCTGCGGGCTGGGCAAACTGGCGCGATGAATCAACGTGGCGAGCGGCATGGAACGACCCCTGAAATTTTATTAGGCGCCTATATCGCCATTGCCCTGAGGGATAATCAACCCCCGCCTCGCAATACTGCCGAGGAAACAAAATCCGATTCGCCAGAGCGGTCATGCGTCCAATACCTCCAATAAATAAGCCCTGAAACCGAAATACCGACGATAACCCTCTTGCACTGCCTACCACCTGCCGACAAGCTATGCTTCATTCGTTTTATCGTCTTACGGAAAAAGGCAAACCTACATGCGTATTCTCATTACCGGCGGCGCCGGTTTCATTGGCTCCGCCCTGGTTCGCCACCTGATCCGAAGCACTGAACATGAAGTGCTGAACCTCGACAAATTGACCTATGCGGGCAATCTTGAGTCGCTCGCCAGTATTGCCGATAACAGCCGTTACGAATTCGTTCGTGCGGACATCGTCGACCAGGCTGCCGTCAGCTCGGTACTGGAGCGCTTCCAGCCCCAAGCGATCATGCACCTCGCAGCAGAGTCCCATGTCGATCGCTCCATTGACGGTCCGTCGGATTTCATTCAGACCAATATCGTCGGCACCTATAGCTTGCTGGAAGCAGCACGCGCCTACTGGCATAAACTGCCGGAGCCGCAGAAGAGCGCTTTTCGCTTCCATCATATTTCCACCGACGAAGTTTACGGCGACCTGCATGGCGTAGACGACCTGTTCACCGAGACCACTCCGTATGCCCCGAGCTCGCCTTATTCCGCGAGCAAGGCCGCTTCCGATCATTTGGTTCGTGCGTGGCAACGCACTTATGGGATGCCGGTATTGCTGACCAATTGCTCGAATAATTACGGACCGTTTCACTTTCCGGAAAAGCTGATTCCCCTGGTGATCCTCAATGCACTGGCCGGCAAGCCGTTGCCCGTTTATGGCAATGGACTGCAAGTGCGTGACTGGCTGTTCGTCGACGACCACGCCCGCGCGCTTCTTAAAGTCGTGACCGAAGGCGTAGTCGGCGAGACTTACAACATCGGCGGGCATAACGAACAGAAGAATATCGATGTGGTAAGCAGCATCTGTGCGTTGCTTGAAGAGCTGGCTCCGCAAAAACCTGAAGGTGTCGCGCAATTTGCCGATCTGATCACGTTTGTCCAGGATCGCCCAGGCCACGATCTGCGTTATGCGATCGATGCCGGAAAAATCGAGCGTGAACTCGGCTGGGTTCCAGAAGAGACTTTCGAAACAGGCCTGCGCAAGACCGTCCAGTGGTATCTGGAAAATCTTGAATGGTGTCGCCGCGTACAGGATGGCAGCTACCAGGGCGAACGGCTGGGCTCAACAGAAATCAAGGAGCTGCGCGCATGATGAAAGGAATAGTTTTGGCAGGTGGTTCAGGTACGCGCCTGCACCCGATTACGCTGGGCGTATCCAAACAACTGCTGCCGGTTTACGACAAACCGATGATCTACTACCCGATCTCGGTGCTCATGCTGGCCGGTATCAAGGACATTCTGCTGATATCGACCCCACAAGATCTACCTCAGTACCGCAATCTACTGGGTGACGGCAGTCAGTTCGGGGTGAACTTCAGCTACGCCGAGCAGCCCTCGCCGGACGGCTTGGCACAGGCTTTTCTGATAGGCGAGGAGTTCATCGGGGACAATCCTGTCTGCCTGATCCTGGGAGACAACATTTTCCATGGCCAGTACTTTGGCGAACAGTTGAAGAAAGCGGCAGAACAGAAAACCGGTGCAACCGTGTTCGGCTACTGGGTCAAGGATCCGGAGCGTTTTGGCGTCATCGACTTCGACAGCGATGGCCGAGCATTGTCCATTGAAGAAAAGCCGACCAAACCCAAATCCAGCTATGCCGTTACCGGCCTTTATTTCTACGACAACGACGTAGTGGAAATCGCCAAGGCGGTCAAGCCCTCTCCTCGCGGCGAACTCGAGATTACCGACGTCAACAACGCCTATCTGCAACGCGGCGACTTGCAGGTCGAGCGTTTTGGTCGCGGATTTGCCTGGCTCGACACAGGGACTCATGACAGCTTGCTCGAAGCCTCGCAGTACGTACAAACCATCGAACACCGGCAAGGTCTGAAAGTCGCCTGTCTGGAAGAAATCGCCTACCAGAATGGCTGGATCAGCCGCGATTACCTGCTTGAACGAGCCAAGTATTTCGGCAAGACAGGCTATGGACAATACCTGTACAAAATCGCCGGGGAAAATCAATGAACGTACGCCCCACCGGCCTGCCTGATGTTTTGATCATCGAACCGAAAGTCTATGGTGACGAACGCGGATTTTTCTACGAAAGCTACAACGCCAGGGAATTCGAGCAGGCCACGGGGCTGGTAACGACATTCGTGCAGGATAACCACTCTCGCTCGCTCAAAGGCGTACTGCGTGGTTTGCACTATCAGCTTGAACATACTCAAGGCAAACTCGTACGCGTTACCGCTGGAGAGGTGCTTGATGTCGCGGTGGATATCCGTCGCAGCTCGCCCAACTTCGGACGCTGGACCAGCGTCCGTTTGTCGGCGCAAAACAATCGTCAATTGTGGATTCCGGAAGGCTTCGCTCACGGGTTCGTGGTTCTTAGCGACTACGCCGAGTTCTTGTACAAGACCACTGATTACTATGTTCCAAGCGCCGAACGCTGTATCCGTTGGGATGATGATCAGTTGGCGATCGATTGGGAGCTTGAAGAGCCGCCTCAACTTTCAAAGAAGGATCAATGCGGCAAGAGCTTGCGTGAGGCGGACCTGTTTCCATGAGCAAGGGGCTGAAAATACTGCTCTGCGGTGAACAGGGTCAGCTTGCGCGTGAACTACAGGAGCGCTTTACCGGCCCGGGCGAACTGATCGTCATGGGACGAGCCAGGCTGGATCTGACGCAGCCGGATCAAATTCGCCAGCAAGTCAGGCACGTCGCACCCGACCTGATCATCAATGCAGCGGCATACACGGCCGTTGACCAGGCACAAAGCGAGCCAGAGCTGGCGTTCGCCATCAACGCAACCGGCCCCGGGGTACTGGCCGAAGCGGCCGCCCTGCTGGACGTTCCGCTGATCCATTACTCCACCGATTATGTGTTCGATGGCAACAAACACGCGCCTTACGTCGAATCTGACGCGACCAACCCGCTCGGGGTCTACGGCAAGAGCAAGCTGGCGGGTGAGCAGGCTGTCGCTGCCGCTCATGCGCAGCATTTGATCCTGCGCACCAGTTGGGTCTATTCAACCCATGGCCGCAATTTTCTGTTGACCATGCAGCGTCTGCTTCAGGAAAAACCCGAGTTGCGGGTTGTCGCTGACCAGATCGGTGCGCCGACCTGGGCCGGCAGCATTGCCCGCAGTACCCTCGAACTGATCGAGCGCTGGCAAGACAGGCAAGCGGGTGCCTGGGGTACCTACCACCTGACCGCGCAAGGTGAAACTTCCTGGTTCGGTTTTGCCCAGGCCATTGGCAACGCGCTACTTGAACAGGGGAAGCCTTGCGCAACGCTATTGCCGATTCCCTCGAGCGACTATCCGACGCCTGCCGCCCGGCCATTGAATTCGCGACTCGACTGCAGTCGCTTGCAACGGGAATGGGGGGTCAGTCAACCTGACTGGCAAACTGCGCTGCATGAGTGTCTTGCCCGGCAAGCCTAGGCATAATGCGCCTGTCACCACAGGCGCATCCAGCTCATGAAACCTACCCTTCCCCGCAGACCTCGCTGGCGCAGCCTCGCACTGCTGGCCCTGTGTCTGGCGCCGCTGCTGTGGCCGCTGGAGCATCTGGCCGAGCGCTATTACCGCAGTGAACTAGCCGGACAAAACCGCCAGACCCTCGACCTCTACGTCGCCAACCTGCTGGGCACCCTGCACCGTTATGAAGTGTTGCCGCAGATCCTCGGCGACCTGCCGGCCCTGCGCGCCGTGCTCGGCGCACCGGACGACGGTGTCACCCAGGGCAACGCCAACCGTCTGTTGAAAAACATCGCGGCGCAGACCGGCGCCGAAGTCATGTACCTGATGGACACCAGCGGCCAGACCCTGGCGGCGTCGAACTGGGACAAACACGACAGCTTTGTCGGACGCAACTTCGCCTTCCGTCCGTATTTCAGCGAAGCCATGGCCGGACGCCTGGGGCGTTTCTTTGGTCTGGGCACCACTTCGGCCAAACGCGGTTATTTCTTCGCCGCAGCAGTACGCAACGGCGAAAAAATCATCGGCGTGCTGGTGATCAAGGTCGATCTCGACCACACCGAAAGCCTCTGGGGCAAAACCCCGGAACAGCTGTTGGTGACCGACCATAACGGCGTGGTGATTCTCACCTCGCGCCCGGAATGGCGTTTCCGTTCGACCCGCACCCTGAGCGATACCGAGCGCTCGGCAATCACCGCCATCCAGCCCTATCCGACCCGCGAGCCGCGCCCGCTGAACCTCAGCGACAGCGCCTGGCTGACCCAAACCGTCGATATCGCCGAAACCGGCTGGAGCGTCAGCATCCTTGCCCCGCGCACGCTGATCGACCGTCCAGTGCGCACTGTGGTGGCGATCGGCGGCGCTACGCTGTTAGTGGTGATGCTGTTGCTTGGGCTGATGATGCAGCGTCGCCGGCATTATCTGGAACGCATCGCCTTCGAAGCCAAGGCCCGGCGTGAACTGGAAGGTCGGGTGGCCGAGCGGACCAGTGATCTGGAAGGCCTCAACCGCCGCCTCAAGCAGGAAGTGCTGGAGCGCGAACAGGCTCAGCAGGAACTGGTGCGTGCCCAGGACGATCTGGTCCAGGCCGGCAAACTCTCGGCACTGGGCACGATGTCGGCGAGTATCAGCCACGAACTCAATCAGCCGCTGGCGGCGATTCGCAGCTATGCGGAAAACGCCGAAGTGCTGCTCGATCATCAACGCACCGACGACGCCCGTGGCAACCTCAAACTGATCAGCGAGCTGACCGGGCGCATGGCCTCGATCATCGCGCACCTGCGTGCCTTCGCCCGCCGTGATCGCCACGCCCCGGAAAGCGTGGCTCTGCAACCGGCGCTGGACGATGCGCTGGCATTGCTCGCCAAACGGCGCCGCAGCATGGAAGTCGAGCTGATCCGCGACCTGCCCGCCGCCACGCTGTGGGTCGAGGCCGGGGAAACCCGTCTGCGCCAGGTGCTCGGCAATCTGCTGGCCAACGCCCTCGATGCGCTGACCGAAAAAGGCCCGCCGCGCAAACTGTGGCTGAGTGCCGAATCCACGGCCGAGGGCGTCAATCTGTACATTCGCGACAACGGCCCGGGCTTTTGCATGGAAGCCCTCGGCCGCGCCAGCGAGCCCTTCTACACCACCAAGACCCGCACTCAGGGCCTTGGCCTGGGGCTGGCGATCTGTGAAACCCTGATGCGCGCCTTCGGTGGTGAACTGTCGTTCGCCAACCACAAGCAAGGTGGCGCCTTGATCACCCTGCGGCTGCGCGCCGGCGCGCCCGGGGTCAGCCTGCAACCGTCCGAGGATCGAAGTGCATGACCATCGACAATCGCATTCAGGTGGTGTTGATCGACGACGATCCGCACCTGCGTCAGGCCCTCGGCCAGACTCTGGATCTGGCCGGGCTGAAAATCCTTCCGCTGTCCGAAGCCAAAGGTCTGGCCGGGCAACTGGAGCGTGACTGGCCCGGCGTGGTGGTCAGCGATATCCGCATGCCAGGTATGGACGGCCTGGAACTGTTGAGCGAACTGCACGCGCAGGATCCGGAACTGCCAGTGCTGCTGATCACCGGCCACGGCGATGTGCCGCTGGCGGTGCAGGCGATGCGCGCAGGCGCCTATGATTTTCTGGAAAAACCGTTCGCCAGCGATGCCCTGCTCGACAGCGTGCGCCGCGCCCTGGCCCTGCGCCGGCTGGTGCTGGACAACCGCAGCCTGCGTCTGGCCCTGAGCGATCGCAACGAACTGAGCGCACGACTGGTCGGTCATTCGGCGCCGATGCTGCGCCTGCGCGAGCAGATCGGCGCACTGGCGGCGACCAAGGCCGACGTGCTGATCCTCGGTGAAACCGGCGCTGGCAAAGAGGTCGTGGCCCGTGCGCTGCACGATTTGTCGAGTCGGCGCAACGGCCCGTTCGTGGCGATCAACGCCGGGGCGCTGGCCGAATCGGTGGTCGAAAGCGAGCTGTTCGGGCATGAGCCGGGCGCGTTCACTGGCGCGCAGAAACGCCGGATCGGCAAATTCGAATTCGCCAATGGCGGCACGCTGTTCCTCGATGAAATCGAAAGCATGAGCATGGACGTGCAGGTGAAACTGCTGCGCATGCTGCAAGAGCGTGTGGTCGAACGTCTGGGTGGCAATCAGCTGATCCCGCTGGACATCCGCGTCATCGCCGCGACCAAGGAAGACCTGCGTCAGGCCGCCGATCAAGGGCGTTTTCGCGCCGACTTGTATTACCGTCTGAACGTTGCACCGCTGCGCATTCCGCCACTGCGCGAACGCGGCGAGGACGCGCTGGTGCTGTTCCAGCATTACGCCGATGAAGCCAGCGCCCGCCATGGTTTGCCGCCGCATGAACTGCAGCCGGCGCAACGCGCCTTGCTCCTGCGCCACACCTGGCCGGGCAACGTGCGCGAACTGCAGAACGCCGCCGAGCGGTTCGCCTTGGGGCTGGAACTGGCGCTGGATAACAGTGGAAGTGAAGGCGGCGGCACCACCGTGGAAGTCGTCAGTGGCGGACTGAGCGAGCAGGTGGAAAACTTCGAGAAATCGTTGATCGCCGCTGAGCTGGCGCGCTCGCACAGCTCGGTGCGCAGCCTCGCCGAAGCCTTGGGTATTCCGCGCAAGACCCTGCATGACAAGCTGCGCAAGCACGGCTTGAATTTCGCCGACAGTGGCGCCCATGGAGAAGAAGCCGAATGAACCGCGACAGCCGCTATCTGGAATCGGTGCTGCATCACGACATTCCGCTGACCCGCGAGATGGGCCTCAAGGTCCTCGCCTGGCATGAGCAGCAGTTAAGCCTGCACTTGCCGCTGGAGCCGAACGTCAATCACAAGAGCACCATGTTCGGCGGCAGTCTCTACTGCGGCGCGGTGCTGGCGGGCTGGGGCTGGCTGCATTTGCGCCTGAAGGAAGAAGGCATCGATGACGGGCACATCGTGATTCAGGAAGGCCAGATCAGTTATCCGCTGCCCGTGACCGGTGATGCCACAGCGATTTGTCCGGCACCGGAAGCGGCGGTCTGGAAGAGGTTTCTGGCGATGTATCAGCGTTATGGGCGCGCACGGTTGACGCTTAATACGCGGATCGTCAACGCCGGCAGCGATGAGGATGCAGTGACGTTCAGCGGGCAGTACGTTCTGCACCGCTGAGTCTTCGTGATGCAGCGATCATTTGTGGCGAAGGGATTTATCCCCGATCGACTGCGCAGCAGTCGCAATTCATGTCGTACGTAGAGTGGGGCCGCTACGCGGCCCATCGGGGATAAATCCCCTCACTACAATGCGATGTGCAGGACTCAGGAGCGAGCCAGCTCCAACAGTCTTGAACGCCACGCCGCCTTCGCCGGCAGCGCCAGAAAGAACGCATTGAGCAGCGATTCCCGCGCCGGATAACAGAACGCTTCGCCCTGCAGATCCAGCACCTCGCCGCCGGCACCTTCGAGCACGCCCTGCGCCGCAGCGGTGTCCCATTGCGACGTCGGCGCCAGTCTTGGGTAGCAATCCGCCGCTCCTTCGGCCAACAGACAAAACTTCAGCGAACTGCCGATGTTCGCCAGTTGCAACTCGCCCAGGCTGGCGCTCAAACCGGCGAGCAGACGTTCCTGCTCCGGACTGGAGTGTCGGCGGCTCGCCACCACGGTGAACGCTTCACCGGGCGCGAGCACGTCACGCACCTGAATCGCCACCGGCGAACCACCTTTATCCCCACGCCACGCACCGAGACCTGCACCGCCGACATAGAAACGACCGTTGGTCGGCATCGACACCACGCCAAACACCACCCGACCGTTTTCGATCAGGGCGATGTTGACGGTGAATTCTTCACTGCCACTGATGAACTCCTTGGTGCCATCCAGCGGATCCACCAGCCACCAGCGCTGCCACCCGGCGCGCACGCTTTGCGCAATGTTGGCGTCTTCCTCGGACAGAATCGGAATACTGGAGTCCAGTGCGGTCAGCCCGGCGACGATTACATGGTGCGCGGCCATGTCCGCTGCGGTCACTGGTGAATCATCGGACTTGGCGGTGACCTCCACGCCAGAGCGCCAGAACGGCAGAATCGCCTCGCCAGCCTGCAATGCCAGCTCAATCACCGGCGCCATCAACGGATGGGGAAAACTCATCGACATCTCACTCATGACTGAAAGAACCCGCGCTGCGTCAGCAGATCACGCGCCAGATACAGCGCCGCCAGGGCGCGGCCTTCGGTAAATTGCGGGTTCTGCGCCAGCGCCGCCAGTTCACGCAGGTTGACCTTGTCGACCCGCATCGGCTCGGGCTCGTCGCCCTCCAGACGCTCCTCGTAGAGATCGGTGGCCAGCACCACCTGGATCTTCTGGCTCATGTAACCGGGCGACAGCGACAACTCGGTCAGATGTTCCAGTTGGCGCGCACCGAATCCGGCCTCTTCCTTGAGCTCGCGCTCGGCTGCTGCCAGTACATCCTCGCCCGGCTCGATCAGGCCTTTGGGCAGGGACAGTTCGTATTCGTCAGTGCCGCCGCAGTACTCCTCGACCAGCACCGCGTGTTCGCTGTCGAACATCGCCACAATCATCACCGCGCCATAACCCGCGCCTTTGCCGACCAGACGCTCGTAGGTGCGCTCCACGCCATTGGAAAAACGCAGCTTCAGTTCTTCGACGCAAAACAGACGACTGGTGGCGACAATCTCGCGGGCGAGTACAGTGGGTTTCTGGCGCATGCAAAGCTCCTTGGCGTGAACGCGCTACTATAACGCGGCTTTCCCGATTGTTTGTGTCGGATATCTTTCTACCGCTCGAGACGTTGCCATGCCTTCTTTACCGTGGTCTGACATCGATACCGTCCTGCTGGACATGGACGGTACGTTGCTGGATCTGCACTTCGACAACCATTTCTGGCTGGAACACCTGCCGCAACGCTACGCCGAACTGCACGGGGTGAGCCGGGCCATGGCCGATATGGAATTGCAGCCGCTGTTCGAGCGCCATGCCGGGCAACTGCAGTGGTACTGCCTGGATTTCTGGAGCAGCGAACTGAAACTCTCGGTGCGTGAACTGAAACTGGAAACCGCGCACCTGATCGCACTGCGCCCGGATGCAGACACCTTTCTGCAGGCGATCAAAAAAGCCGGCAAACGGGTGATCATGATCACCAATGCACACCGGGATTCACTGTCGCTGAAACTGGAGCGAATCGAACTGGCGCCGTATTTCGAACGGCTGATCAGCTCCCACGATTACGGTTTCCCCAAAGAGAATCCGCAGTTCTGGGATGCCTTGCAGGCGGATATCGGTTTCGATCCGGCACGCAGTCTGTTCATCGACGACACGTTGCCGATTCTGCGCAGTGCGCGGAAATTTGGTGTGACGCATTTGTTGGCGGTGAAAGAGCCGGACAGTCGCAAGGGGCCGAAGGACACGGCTGAGTTTGCGGCGGTTGAAGACTACCGCGATTTGATTCGGGGTCTCTAGCAATACCACTGTGGCGAGGGAGCTTGCTCCCGATAGGCCGCGAAGCTGCCCCAAATGTTCACGACTGCTGCACAGCCGAACGGGAGCAAGCTCCCTCGCCACAGCCCGGTTATTACTTCGGAATACGAAGCTTCTGGCCCGGATAGATCTTGTTCACATCCTTGAGCATCGGTTTGTTGGCGTCGAAGATTTTCTGGTACTGGTTGGCATTGCCATATACCCGCAGGGAGATCGCACTGAGCGTGTCACCTGCCTTCACCTCGACAAATTCCGCAGCCACTACTACCGGCCCTGTCACAGTGATCTGGTCGTCAACACTGCCAACACCGGCAATGTTACCCACCGCCAGCAGAATTTTTTCCTTCTCCTCCTGGCTCGCTACCTCACCGGTAACGGTCACCTTGTCGCCGTCCACGGTTGCCTGAACATTGGGATTGCCCAACCCGACCTTGCTGATATGTTCCTTCAACTGCTCACTGGCATTGGCATTGCCCGGGGTCAGCAGGTCGATCAGCTTTTCACCGGCTTCTTTCACAAAGCTCAACAGACTCATAGCGCACACTCCTTGATTTGGGTTCCAGACGTGAAAGCCTAGACCACCTTTGCCGAACCCGGTTCCAGACCGACCAATGACCCGGCAACGCCGCGTACTCAAGAATTGGGCGTGCCGTCCGGCCAATTGCGGAGTCGCTTGATCGACGCCATCTATCAATAGATCGACAGTACCGATTAGACGCGACAAGTTGCCGCGCCTAGTCTTAGCGTTGATCAATCCGTCGGTGATGCCATGAACGCCAAGCGCCCAGCCTGCGCGGCGCCTGCACTCGAAACGCCCGCGCCCGCCGCCAGCCAGACCTACAGCTACAGCGATCTGCCCCTTGTGGAATCGGCCAGCACCGCGCTTGCCGAGGAAGTCGCGCTGGCGATTGCCTACAACGGCATCAGTCAGGCAGTGATGCTGGTGACGCCGACGGATCTGGAAGATTTCATCGTCGGTTTCAGCCTCGGCAGCGGCATCATTCAGGACGCCAGCGACATTTATGACCTGCAACTGACCGGTGCGGGCTCGGCGCAATACGCGCAGGTGACCATCGCCAACCGCGCGTTCTGGAACCTCAAGCAACAGCGCCGACAACTGGCCGGCACCAGCGGTTGCGGGCTGTGCGGCGTCGAGGCGGTGGAACAGGCCTTGCCTGACCTCAAAGTTTTGCCCGGCGCACCGTTGCCGCCCGCTGCCTGGCTCGACGGTCTGCGCCAGCGCATCGGGGCATTTCAGCCGCTCGGTCAGCACTGCGGCGCAGTCCACGCGGCGGTGTTCATGAACGCCAGCGGTGAATTGCTGCTGGGGCGCGAGGACATCGGCCGGCACAACGCCCTCGACAAACTGATTGGCGGGCTGATCCGCCAGAAGATATCCACAGAGGGTGGGCTGGCGATTGTCACCAGCCGTTGCAGTCTCGAATTGATCCAGAAAGTTTTACGCGCCGGCATCCAGACTCTGGTCAGCCTGTCCGCGCCCACGGGCCTTGCCGTGCAATGGGCCCGTCGCCACAACCTCAATCTCATCCACCTGCCGCAGAAGAATGCGCCGCGGGTTTACAGCCCAGCGATGGAGAATCAAGCGTGAGCCAACATCATCAAGCCGACCAGAAACCCGTCCCGCGCTACAAGCCTTACAAGGGCCCAGCCGGCGGCTGGGGTGCCCTGATCAGTGTGGCTCAGGCCTGGTTGACCAGCGACAACGCGCTGAAAAACCTGCGCATGATGCTCAAGACCAACCAGAACGGTGGCTTTGACTGCCCGGGCTGCGCCTGGGGCGATTCCCCGGAAAGCGGCATGGTCAAGTTCTGCGAGAACGGAGCCAAAGCAGTGAACTGGGAAGCAACCAAGCGTCGGGTGGACGGCAAGTTCTTCGCCAAACACAGCGTGACGTCGTTGCTGGAGCAGAGCGACTACTGGCTTGAATACCAGGGTCGCCTGACCGAGCCGATGGTCTACGATGCCCAGACCGATCGCTACAAACCCATTGCCTGGGACGACGCCTTCGCCCTGATCGGCAAGCACTTGCAAGCGCTGTCGAGCCCCGACCAGGCCGAGTTCTACACCTCGGGCCGTGCCAGCAATGAAGCGGCGTACCTGTATCAATTGTTCGTACGCGCCTATGGCACCAACAACTTCCCCGACTGCTCGAACATGTGCCACGAGGCCAGTGGTGTGGCGTTGGCACAGAGTGTCGGCGTCGGTAAAGGCACGGTAACCTTCGACGACTTCGAACACGCCGACGCGATTTTCGTCTGGGGCCAGAACCCCGGCACCAACCATCCGCGGATGCTCGAACCGCTGCGTGAAGCGGTGAAGCGCGGCGCGCAAGTAGTGTGCATCAACCCGCTGAAAGAGCGCGGTCTGGAACGCTTCCAGCATCCACAACATCCGTTGGAAATGCTCACCAACGGCGATAAGCCGACCAACACCGCGTATTTCCGTCCGGCACTGGGCGGCGACATGGCGGTGCTGCGCGGCATGGCCAAGTTCCTCCTGCAGTGGGAACGCGATGCGCAGAAGGCCGGTGAGCCTGCGGTGTTCGATCACGACTTCCTCAATGCCCACAGCGCCAACGTGCTGGAATATCTCGGGGTTGTCGACGACACCTCATGGGAGCAGATCGTCGAGCAATCCGGCCTGACCCTGGTCGAGATCGAGCAAGCGGCGCGCATGTACGCCAAAGGCAAGAACGTGATCATGTGCTGGGCGATGGGCATCACCCAGCATCGCCACTCGGTGCCGACCATCCAGGAAATCGCCAACCTGATGCTGCTGCGCGGCAACATTGGCAAGCCAGGCGCGGGTCTGTGTCCGGTGCGCGGCCACAGTAACGTGCAGGGCGACCGCACCATGGGTATCAACGAGCGTCCACCGGTGGCGTTCCTCGACTCGCTGGAGCGGCGCTTCCAGTTCAAGGTGCCGCGTGAAAACGGCCACAACGTGGTCGAGGCCATTCACGCCATGGCCGAGGGTCGCGCCAAGGTCTTCATCGGTCTGGGCGGCAACTTCGCCCAGGCCACACCGGATAGCCCGCGCACGTTCGCGGCGCTGAGCAACTGCGACCTGACCGTGCAGATCAGCACCAAGCTCAACCGCAGCCATCTGGCCCACGGTAAGGACGCGCTGATCCTGCCGTGCCTGGGTCGAACCGACATCGATATCCAGACCGAAGGCCCGCAAGCGGTCACCGTGGAAGACTCGTTCAGCATGGTTCACGCGTCCAACGGCCAGTTGCAGCCGCTGTCGAACCAGATGCGCTCGGAACCGGCGATCATCGCCGGCATCGCCGCCGCCACGCTGGGCAGCAAACCGGTGGACTGGAACTGGCTGGTGGCCGATTACCGGCGCATCCGCGACCTGATCGCCGATACCATTTCGGGCTTCAAGGACTTCAACGAGAAGGTCAAGAACCCGGGCGGTTTCTACCTCGGCAACAGTGCCGGTGCACGCAAGTGGAACACCCCGTCGGGCCGGGCCAATTTCCGCGCGAACATGCTGCCCAAGGATCTGGTGCACGAGCGTACCCGCGCCACCGGGCAACTGCCGGATCTGATCCTGCAATCGATGCGCTCCCACGATCAGTACAACACCACGATCTATGGCCTCGACGACCGTTACCGTGGGGTCAAGGGCCAGCGCGATGTACTGTTCGCCAACGAGGCCGACATCATTCGTCTGGGCTTCCGCCCGGGACAGAAGGCCGACATCGTGTCGATCTGGGACGATGGCCGTGAGCGTCGGGTGAAGGGCTTTACCTTGCTGGCGTTTGATATTCCGGCGGGTCAGGCAGCGGCTTACTACCCGGAAGTGAATCCGCTGGTGCCGCTGGAAAGCACCGGGGATGGCAGCCATACGCCGACATCGAAGTTCATTGCGATCCGGCTGGAGGCAGCAAGCGAGACTGGGTTGATCATGGCCAAATCTGCTTAAAGCGTTACCTGGACTGATCCCTTCGCGAGCAAGCCCGCTCCCACATTGGAATGCATTTCAATTGTGGGAGCGGGCTTGCTCGCGAAAGCGGTGGCACATTCAACAAAACTCTTTGTACCCTGCACCCTTCCAACGCCCACAAAAAAGGCCGCTTTTTTACAAAAGCGGCCTGTCCGAAGTAGCTAAAGACCGGCGAAAATCGCTTAAGTTCCGCATACAAAACAGCAACTTGCATAATTGTATACAAGTCGTGTTATTCGTCGGATTTCGATTGTCAGCCTTGTTACACAGCCTCAGGATCGGCGCCGTCATCCCTTTGAGGCTCCTCTATGAAGTTCTCCTCGATTCTCTTGTTGTCCCTTGGCCTGGTCAGTGGCTTCGCTTCTGCCGGAGGCACCACCGAAGCAGGTGTGGGCGGCGCATTGGGCGGGGTTCTTGGCTCGGTCGTCGGTCAGTCTTTAGGCGGCAGCACAGGTTCAACCATTGGCGCAGCCCTGGGCGGCGCGGGTGGTAGCGCGGTCGGCGCGAACAAACACAGCCGTGGCGAAGCGGCCATTGGCGGTGCGTTAGGCGCAGCCGGCGGTAACGTGGTCGGCCGCAGCATGGGCGGCACCACCGGCAGCCTGATCGGCGCCGCAGCAGGTGGTGGCGCCGGTGGCGCGCTGGGCAACTACATGGGTAACAAAAGCAATGACGATGATCGTCATTACGATCGCGGCCGTGACGACCGTCGCTACTACCGCGACCGTCACCCTGGCCGTGGCCACGCTTACGGCCATCGCAAGCATCACCGCTACTATCGCGACTAACCCGTTGCGTTAAGCGCGAAAGCAAAAATCGCAGCCCAAGGGCTGCGATTTTTTTTGCTCAGGTTCAAACCACCAGACGCTCCAGCGCATCACGCAATCTGCCTGGAATCGGCACCGGCTGATTGCTCGTCCGGTCCACGAATACATGGACGAAACGCCCCGCCGCACACGCCTCGCTTTCACCGACCTTGAACACCGCCAGTTCATATTGCACCGAACTGTTACCCAGCTTGCCGACCCGCAGACCGATCTCGATCAGGTCCGGAAAAGCGATCGAGGCAAAATAATCGCAAGATGAACTCACGACAAAACCCACCACCTCGCCGTCGTGGATATCCAGGCCACCGACCTGAATCAGGTAAGTGTTCACGGCAGTATCGAAAAAGCTGTAGTAGGTGACGTTGTTGATGTGGCCATAAGCATCGTTGTCGTGCCAGCGGGTGGTGATCGGCTGGAAATGCGGGTAATCGGCGCGTTGCGCCATGGTGCTGGACATCGGTATCGACTCCTTGAGTTATCTGTCCAGTCTAAAGGTAAAAACCTTTGCCTCGCGCCGCCAGCTCGCCAATCAGTGGCGCCGGCCGCCATTGATCGCCCTGTCGCGTCTCCAGCGCCAGCAAGCGCTTGTTAATGTCCGCCAGCCCCTGATCGTCCGCCCAGGCCATCGGGCCGCCTCTGTCCGCCGGGAAGCCGTAGCCGTTGATGTACACCTGATCGATGTCATGCGCCGATTCGGCAATGCCTTCCTGCAGAATTTTCGCGCCCTCGTTGACCAGCGCCAGAAGGCAGCGCTCGAGGATTTCCTCGGACCCAATCTCGCGGCGCTGAAAGCCGAGGCCTTCACTAACGCTCAATATCAGCGCATCGACCTCGGGATCATGCTCGGCCTGACGGCTGCCCGGCTCGTAGTGGTAGTAACCGTTGCCGGACTTCTGCCCGAAACGCCCCAGTTCGCATAAACGGTTGTCGACCTGAACCTCTGGCGCATCCTGCCCCTCGCCGGCCAATTCGCGCGCGCGCCACTCCAGATCGATGCCGACCACGTCGTACATGCGAAACGGCCCCATGGCAAAACCGAAACCCTGCAACGCTGCATCGACCTGCTGTGGATAAGCGCCTTCGAGCAGCATCTTGCGCGCCTCCAGCACATACGGATGCAACATGCGATTGCCGATAAAACCGTGGCAGTTGCCCGACACCACACTGACCTTGCCCATGCGTTTGCCCAGCGCCAGCGCCGCTTCCAGCGTCGCCGGTGAAGTCTGTGCTCCGCGGACGATTTCCAGCAGTTTCATGATGTGCGCCGGACTGAAGAAATGCAGACCGAGCACTTGCGATGGGCGTCTGGTTGCAGCGGCAATCGCGTCGATATCCAGTGCCGAGGTGTTGCTCGCCAGCAACGCCTCAGGCTTGAGCAGGCCATCCAGCTCCCGAAAGATCTTTTGCTTGAGCGCGAGGTTTTCGTACACCGCTTCGATCACCAGATCGACATTACGGATCGCCGGGTAATCCGCCGCCGCGCTGATCCGGGCAAGACGTGTATCCGCTTCGACCTGATCGAGCCGGCCCTGGCGCACGTTGTGTGCATAAGTCTGCGCCACTGCGTCCAGCGCCTGTTCAAGCATCTGTGGGTTGTTATCGACCCATTGCACGGCGATGCCGGCATTGGCCAGGCACATGACAATACCGCGGCCCATGGTACCCGCGCCGATCACGGCAGCTTGCTGAATATCGAAGGATGTCTGGCTCATGTTGTTCTCTTGTTGGCGATCCGAAGACAGCCTTCACCATAGTCAGGCACCGGGCATTTTTGAAGTTTATTACCGTGATGAGCGACATTCAGCGCATGGATACAATCCGCCATGGCGCCACAATCCCGCTCCCACAGGGTTTGTATTTACTCGAGCAGATGATTGTCAGCCCAACTGCGGACTTGCGCGTACGGATATTCCTCCAGCGCCGCATATCCCGAGATCGTCCGCGCCTTCAGCTTGGTAAACAGCGGCACACTGATCCCGCACAGAAAACGCGTCAGACGCTCCGCCGTCGGCATGCTGCCGGTGTGCTGCTCATGCCTGTGGATAAAATCACCGCACAGCGCCGAGAAACTTTTATCCACAAGCGCTGGCAACTCGGGAGGTGCCGGAAGCCGCGCGACATCACCGTGGCACACCGAACAGTGTCCGCAGTGCTCGGGCGCATTGTGGTCGCCGAAGTATTCAGCCAGGCGATAACCCAGGCAGCGCTCAGTGGCGAACAGCTCAAGCATTGCGTGAATCCGCGCGATTTCAGCCTGCTCATGCCGGGTGAAGTACTGGTGCAACTCGGCGCTCAACACAGCGCTGTCGAAATCGCTGTGCAGCACGTTGTAGACCTCGGTCATCTGCTTGCTCTCAAGCTCGACCCAGCCCTTTTCCTGGAAGTAATCCAGCGCCGTCACCACCCGATTGCGCTCAGCCGAATATTGCGTGTACATCGCCTCGAAATTCACCGTGGCCCAGGTGCGTGCGCGACTGGAGGTGTGGATGATGGCCGCGACAAACTCCCTGCGCTCTCCCTCGAAACGCTCAAGCAACGCGTCGGGTTCCAGCAGGTACTTGAAGCGGTACTCGGCGTAATAGGCATAGCGCGGCGCAATCAGGCCCCGCAGCTCCAGCTGCACCAGCAGCGTCTTGAGTGGCAGCGAGCGAATATTGCTCTGATCGGCCAGCGGTCCGAGCAGAAACTCCCACTGCCCTTCGGGCGCGGCAGCCTGCATTTCCTCCAGCACACAACGAATCCCCTCGCGCTCCGGGGTATCGCCGTAGACGAAGTTTTCCAGCACGTTGAGGCTGTCGCGGTTGGCCAGCACCAGGCAATCGGAAGGCTGTCCATCGCGTCCGGCGCGACCGATTTCCTGACTGTAGTTTTCGATGGATTTGGGCAGGTCGAAATGCACCACGTTGCGGATGTCGCTCTTGTCGATGCCCATGCCGAAGGCAATGGTGGCGACAATGCAATTGGACTGCCCGGCCATGAAGCGCCTCTGTATCGCCTCGCGCTGATCGTTGGGTAAACCGGCGTGATAGGCCTCGGCCTGAATCCCGTTACGTCCCAGATGCTCGGCAATGTGTTCGGCGGTTTTCTGCAGGGTGACGTAGACGATGCTCGGTTGCCCCGCACGCTCGCTCATCCACTCCACCAGCCGCCGGCGCTTGTCCTGCCCGCGTACCGGCTCGACCAGCAGATTGAGGTTGGGCCGATAGAAACCGGTGGTCACCACATCCGCTTCGGCGATGGCGAATTTGGCCTGCATGTCGGCAATCACTTTCGGTGTGGCCGTGGCCGTCAGCAGCAGGGTTTGCGGGATGTTGAACTGACGCTGGTAGTCCGGCAGCTTCAGGTAGTCGGGGCGGAAGTTGTGGCCCCACTCCGAGATGCAGTGCGCCTCGTCGACCACCAGCAGCGAGATCGGCACCTGCTGCAAAAAGTTGCGGAAACGCTCGTTCTTCAGGCGCTCCACCGAGATCATCAGAATCTTCAATTCACCCGAACGGGCGCGGGCCATCACGTCATTGGCGTCATCGCGGCTTTGCGCCGAATCGATACTGCCGGCACTGATGCCGTGACGTTTGAGGAACGCCAGTTGATCCTGCATCAACGCCAATAGCGGCGAGACCACCAAGGTCAGATGCGGCAGCAATAGTGCCGAAACCTGGTAGCAAAGCGACTTGCCGGAACCGGTGGGAAAAATCGCCGCCGCTGAGCGCCCCGCCAGCACGGCGCTGATCGCCGCTTCCTGTCCGGGTCGAAACTGTGGATAACCGAAAACCTGTTCCAGGGTGTTGTGCATGCGCTGTCACTCCGTTGACCGCTGTGATGCCAACAGCCTAGCGGGCGATCGCAGCGAGTCGAGAAAAGGCCGGGGTCAATTCGATACGGGATGATACAGCCATTGGCGCAGACAACTCGGCCCACTGTAGGAGCGAGCCTGCTCGCGAAGAGGCCCGCAACAGCAATACAAACTTACCGGTTCAGGGTTGCAAAATTGCCACTCGCAGGTGCTCATTCAACACCTGCTCATGCACACCCAGGCTCTTGCTCGCCCACAACGCATGCGCCGGAGTGATGTCACCGGTAAAGGCCGCCGCCAATTGACGCAGCTGCGCGACATTACGCACGCGAGGACAGAACGGTTGCCCGACACAGTTCTGACTGGCGTTGCGATAGGTGCTCAGCAAGCGATCCCACAGACCGTCACGCACCTGCCTGATCGACTTGAGCTGCACATGCGGCACACCCAGTCGCTGCTCAAGCCCCACCTCGTCCAGCGTTTCACTGGCGAGCAGGGCTTTGCCGAACATCAGCACCTCCGCGCGCGAAGCGGTATCGATGCTGGTCTGGCTGGAAAGCGCATCGGGCCAGCCGGTGCGTTCAGGACCAGCAAACATCCAGCCGTTGTCGGCATCTGATGCCATGGCCAAACGCCAACCACTGGCTAACAGCACTGAAATCGAGGCCATACGTAGCCATTGCATACTCAATTCCCTTTAAGCGCGTATCGGACGTTTGCAAACGTCCTACAGATTCTGGCGCGCACCATACATAGATTTGCCAATAAACGCCTGTGAATCCCGTGGGAAATTTCTGCGCTAGGGGTTTTACCTCAAAAAAGCCGCAAAACCTTGTAGGGCATATGCCCGGCGCTCGGAAAATCCCCTACGAATGCCGTCCATTGCGGCGCTCTTGTGAGTGCCCGCCACGCACTTCTATAGTGGCCGGCGCGACTGACCACTGAATCAGCCCCGCCCGAGTGCCTTTGAAAAGGACTAGCCTGACCATGATTAACCGCTATCGCCCCTTGAAGACTTGCTACAACGAAAATCCTGTATTGGTCATCGATACTCACTCCAGCCATCGCGATCTGCTTGATGCTGCTGACCAGCGACTGCGTGCCGCCAGCGATCTGCTGGAAACCCTCTACTGTTTATGTTTCAAACAGGCCGACGTGAAAGATATACCTAACATCGTCAATGCTCTTTATTTATTAGTGCAGGACGGTTGCGATTTACTCGAAGTAGCAAAACATAAACCCCAACAACCAGACCCACACTGAAAACAACTAAAATCCAGAAACAACAGAGTACTTTAATAAATAACTAAAAAAGATCTAAGTTGTTGGCTCTTACTTTAACCGAGAGCAACACAATGTCTGTTTTAACTATATTTTTTTGCGGCACAGGCTCCAACAAGTTTGATACCACCCATGAAAACTTCTGGAACGGAGAACTGATTTCCACCCTGGCTTCCAATCATTTGGGCCACGAGTTTGCCGAGTGGATCGTGGTAGATGGCCCCGGGAGCGGCAACTTGCAGGCCGATGATCTATTCACCAGGACCAAGGAATATGGCTTGAGCGGAACTCTGTTCGGCAAAGGCTGGGAAGAAAACGTGTTGCACGCGCTCAATATCATCAAGGGCAAGTGTGACTGGCAGCGCGAGCAGCTGACTGAAGCCGAATACAATCGCCTTAAAGCCGCCGGCATTCCGATCGAAGATGTAAAAGTCGAAGGGTCCTGGTTCTGGCGCAGATATAATTACGGCGATCGCAGCATTACCCAGCAAAAATTACAGGAACAAATCATCAAGACTTTTCGCAAGGACGGTATTATTCCCACGCAAGTCAATCTGGTGGGTTGGAGCCGTGGCGGCATCAGTTGCCATATGCTGGCCAATGCAATGTTCAAGGACAGCCTGCTGAAAAACATTCCGGTCAATATCTTCGCGCTCGATCCCGTGCCGGGTATTGGTAACTTTCAGGAAGAGCGTGTAAAGCTCGCGGCCAACGTCAAAGAGTATGTAGCCTTCTACGCTCGCGACGAACGCTCCAAAGGTTTCAGCTGCGTCATCCCACAGACCGCTACCGGCACTAAAACCTGCATCTACCCCATGGCTGGCCGCCACGCCACCATGGCCGGCAATGCCACCAGCAGCGGCGGCGGCCCGACCGGTGCCAGCGATCTGAAAGTGTTGTTCGAGCCCGGACACATCGTGCGTCACCTCGCCGAAACCTGCCTCAAACGCTGGGGCGTGCAACTGCAAAAAACGTTGAATCTGACTCAGGCCGACCTGGAAAACCTCACCAACGGCATCGTACGCGATGAAGCCAAATACAAACTGATGCACAAACATTCCTACACCTATTTCACCGAACTGGACCAAGGCGAACGCTACGTTTCGCTGGGCAGTAAAGGTGTGCCGTTCAGCAGCGTGAAAGGCGAGATCTACAAGCCGGCGACCGGTTTGGCAACCAGCTTGCTGGATATTTCGGCGTATCAGCATTTACGTTGAAAAACGATTAAAAATCGGTAGGAACGTCCGATGCAATCTTCATCCCGTTCCTACACGCCACGACTCTTTGTCGCCTATCGCGGCTTGAGGGCACAAATCTATAGTCGTGGCTGTCGCTGGCAAATCAGCGGCTCGGGCTTGGTCACCTGAATGGATCGTGCATACGCGTCCGCTGTATGCTGCCGGCACTCAATTGCCTGCAGTTTTATGGTGGCTGTGTTTGGGACACCTTCGGGTGTGCCGGGTCTGTGCACGATCCTCACCGGTTGACCAACCCGAACACAGTCGCCTCCTGTCGCTTGGTCACGATGTGGTGGCTTCGCTTGAAGCATTTGAGGATCAACCAATGAAACCATGGAATCAATTAGCCGCTGATCGCTACTACTCACTCGAATCCAGCCTCACCGACACCCAGCCCCTGATCATCGACACAGAGGCCAACCCGCAAGACATCCTCGAATGCGCCGTCCAGCGCCTGCGCGCCTCCAGCGACCTGCTGAAAACCCTCTACTGCCTCAGCTTCAAACAAGCCTGTTACGACAAGGTATGCCGCTCGAATTATCTCGCCAGTTTACGCATTGAAGGCTTTGAAACGGTGCCTGCCAATGCGGCTGAATCATTGCCTGTTCGGCAGCAAATCCTTGATCGATACCGTCACAACACTAGGTGACCCCAGAGAGTGATCTGCGGCGCTTAAGTGGCATTATTCTGGCTGTTTACATGAGAAAAATCTTGAATAATGGCAGTTAACAGGAGCCGTTATTGCCGACCCCACGCCAAGAGGCAACCTTCTACTTAAGTGCTATTATTCTGGCAGTTAAGAAAAAAAAATGAAGGAATACTGCCACATGGCCAAGAAAACAGCGCCACTTCTGCCCGCCTCCGCTCGACTGCTGTCCGAATTTGGCGAACGGCTGAAGCTGGCTCGTCTGCGCCGCAAGCTGACGGCAAAGCAGGTCGCTGAACGGTCAGGCATGTCGCTGACCACCTTGCGCAATCTGGAGTCAGGCGAATCAGGAGTAACCATCGGCGCTTATCTGTCGGTCATGCAGGTGCTGGGCCTGGAAAAGGATTTGAGTCAGCTTGCCGCGACCGATGAAATGGGCCGACAGCTACAGGATGCTCAGTTAATGCCTGCATCAAGATCCCCAATCAAAAAGCCACAGCGAGTACGCGGAGTCAGCGCGTTAAAAAAAGCTGCATCCGATCACAGCGAGACTTCAAGCGTCATCGATGCCGCTACTACAACAAAACTTCCGGACGATTTTCCAATCAACACGCACACTCTCTCCAATCTGTTGAAGAAGAAAAAGCCACGCTCCACGACAGGTGAAAAATGACGCTGATCGCTGTTTATGCAGATTGGGAATCGTTGAACGGCGCCAGGCGTCTCGGCTTCCTGCATGCCCGTAAGACACGCAATACCAACGTATTCGAGTTTGAATACGATCCCGTAGCGCTGGCCGACCCCGAGTTAAGCTTCGCACAGCTGGACCCACGAATCGGACTTTTTCAAGGACGTCAGTTTCCTGGTCAACATCAGACTCGTTTTGGCGTCTTCGCTGACTCAAGCCCTGATCGTTGGGGCCAACTGCTAATGAAGCGGCGCCTGGAGAGGGATATCCGGGACGGTTTGATTCCCAAGGGCAGCAAGCTATTCGAGTCTGACTATCTCCTTGGCGTGCATGACCAGTTCCGCGTCGGCGCCATCCGCTACAAGCTCAACGACGAGGGTAATTTTCTCGACGATCGCGATGGCGTTGCTGCCCCACCCTTTGTTGAATTGCGTACGCTGGAACAGGCGAGTCTGGCCTTGGAAAACGACACGGACAACACCGCACTCGATGGCCGCGAATGGCTAAGAATGCTCATCGCGCCAGGCGGCTCACTGGGCGGCGCCAGACCAAAAGCCAGTGTGGTCGACGAGCATGGCCAACTGTGGATCGCCAAGTTTCCCAGTACGCGAGACGACTACGATGTTGGTGGCTGGGAAATGCTGGTGAACGCCTTGGCGGTCAACTGCGGGCTACGTGTCGCAACCGGCATGGCACGACGTTACGCGAGCGACCACCACTGTTTTCTGGTCAAACGCTTCGACCGAACTGAACGCGGTGGGCGCCACCACTTCGCCTCAGCCATGACCCTGACCAACCGCACCGACGGCGACGACGCTTCAACAGGCGCCAGCTACCTTGAGTTGGCGGAAGTGCTCATGGAACACGGTTCGGAGCCCAATGCAGACCTTCGCGAGTTATGGTCGAGAATCGTCTTCAACATCCTGGTATCCAACACCGACGACCACCTGCGTAATCACGGATTTATTCTGGATCCCGGTCGGGGATGGCGCATGTCGGCAGCGTATGACATGAACCCCGTAGCGCATGCAGATGGGTTGAAGCTGAACATCACTGATGCTGACAACGCGTTGGATCTGGAGCTGGCGAGGGAAGTGGCGGGGTATTTTCGAGTGAGCTCGATACATGCAGAAGAAATAATTGAGCACTTCAAATCCGAGATCAGCAACTGGCCGGAAGTAGCACGTGTATTGGGACTATCCAAGCGTGAACAGGACCTTATGGCAACAGCGTTTAGTGCCCTTTAATGCCCACAAAAAAGCCGCCCCTGGAGGCGGCTTTTTTGTTCGCAACGAACCAATCTTACAACTTGGGACCAGCAGCCTTGATCGCGTCGCTCACTTCGAACTTTTTGAAGTTCTCGATGAACAGACCGGCCAGCGCCTTGGCAGCTTCGTCGTACGCAGCCTTGTCAGCCCAGGTGTTGCGTGGGTTGAGCAGGTTGGTTTCAACGCCCGGTACGGCCAGCGGCACGTCGAGGTTGATGGTGTCCA